>JADMIO010785002.1_pt1 | contig 57151 bp, 50 predicted proteins | sample 8958161 | NCBI WGS metagenome assembly JADMIO01 (sample SAMN16585339, study PRJNA669376) | soil metagenome | isolation source: Crop rotation soil | place: USA: Cullars Rotation, Alabama | collected 2011 | reverse complement strand
GCCGCGACTTCAAGTCACGTGAATTCCAAGCTTCGGATCCCACTGTGCTGGAAAGCAATCAACCGATTAACTTACTAAACAAATATCTCTGATGCCAGCATGCTGCATTCATGCAGTGCATCCATGTTTAAATTATTCAACAATTTCAATTTGGAAAAATAAGGGATCATGAGTTCCGTGTTCATATTTCCAACCAGTTCATCATCAGCCATGGGGCAACCTCCTATTCCTTTCAAAGCTCCATCAAAGCGCAAGCAGCCTGCATTGAGCGCCGCATCAATTTTCTGTTTCCAATTAAGTGATGTAGAATGAAGGTGAACACCTACTTCTATGTCTTTATGTTCAGCAATAACGCTACCAAGTACATCACCAACCTGTTCAGGTGTTGCCAAGCCAACCGTGTCTGCAAGAGAAATTATTTTCACTTTTGCATCTGTTATCTTATCAATCCATTCCAGCACTAGTTCTTTGCTGTAATGATCTCCATAAGGATTTCCGAATCCCATTGAAATGTAGATCACCAATTCTTTATTATGGCGCATACATAAATTTTGTATCTCTTCTACTCTTGCCAATGATTCAATGATTGAGCTGTTTGTATTACGCTCCTGGAATGTTTCCGAAACAGAAAAAGGAAATCCCAAATAAGTGATCTTATCATAAGCAACAGCATCCATAGCGCCACGAACATTGGCAACAATAGCTAGCAATTTTGTTTTGGAATCTGCTATTTCTAATTTGGATATTACCTCACTTGTATCTGCCATCTGCGGAATGGCTTTGGAAGAAACAAAGCTTCCGAAATCAATGGTATCAAATCCAACTTTCAGCAATGCATTGATGTATGCAATCTTTTTTTCGGTCGGAATAAAATTCTTCCAGCCCTGCATGGCGTCGCGGGGGCATTCGATCAGTTTGATGGAAGATGTTGATTTCACCATGTAAAGTTAAGCAACAGTAATTTGTTTACGAAGAAAGTCTCTTTTCGGTTTATCATAAAAAAACCGGCAGTTGTTTGACTGCCGGCGTATTCTTTAACTATAAATATTTATAAGCTTTTCATTTTCTTATCATATTCACCGGCTTTAGCCGCATCTTTTTTTACTTCATAAATACTTTGTAAAATACTTAGTGTGGCTCTATAGTTTCCTTTGTCCACAGGTTTTAATGTCGGCAATGCTTCATAATAAGCAGCAGCAGCCTGTGCATACGGCAATGCTTCATTCAATTGTGCGGTTGACAGATCATTGAAATCTTTTCTTCTCTTTACATCGGCAGGCTTAACACCTTTTACCATTCTTGCACTATCACCATAATCGAATGAACTGTTATAAAGATATTTTGCCATCAACAGATTATCATCTCCATTTGATTTTAATGCAATCAGTTTTTTAACAACTTCGTGCAGCTTATCTTTATAAGGAGTGGTATTTATTTTTTTATCGTCATTAGAAAATATATAATTATACAATTCGGCTGCATAATTATATCCAACTGCATAATTGGTTGGGTTTGCCGCTAATATTTCATCATACTTTTTAAAGACTTCAGTTTTGCCTCCTTTGGCAGCAACCCTGTCTATATCAATTGCATCCCAATAAGCATCCGATGGAAATAATTTTCTCCCTTTTGCCAATATTGCATCCAGTGAGGCATTATCACCTTTATTGAAATAATATTCAGCCTGGAACTCATAAGCAATCAGGTATTGCTGATCAGCAAGTTCAGCATCAGTAACTTTCTTATAATAAGCTGCTGCATTGGCTGAATCCTTCGACTGCCTTGCTGCAAGCGCTGCATTTATTACCAATGACGTATCTAAAGCAGGAAATTTAAAGCCGTTTGCTGCTTCAATATTGTTGCTTTTAATATACTCTTCCACAGAATTAGCTTTATCAAAATTGGTATATGCTCCGCTAAAATTATTACCATTAAAATCATTGATTGCCCTGTCAAAATAATTTCCATAAATGGAAAAGAAATTAATGTATGGCTTTATCAGCAACAATACATTCTTGCTGTCCAATTCCTGGTATTTTTTTAAAGCAACAAATGCCTGATCAAGACAATCCGGACATGCTGATTTTAATGAATCTTTTTTACTGATTTCGTTATAAATAACAGCTTTATAAAACCATCCGTCAGATTTATCCGCATTTTTGGGATTTGCCTGGTAATTATCAATCATTGTTTTTGCCTTCAGCATATCATAGCCGGGAGTTCTGAGCATGTCATCGATATCATCGATTTTTTGCGCATATATTGTTGATGAGCCTGCTATAAAAGCCAACAGGAATACTAACTTTTTCATACCGTATAAATTTTTAGGGATTAAAGATATGTTTAAAACGCAAAAAGTAAAAAATCAAAATAAAAACCATTTTTAGTTTTTAAATTTGAGTTTTGCCTTTTACAATTGATCTCACAAAACACCATACAGCAAATACTCAGCCGAATTGATATCATCGAGATTGTGGGCTCATTCGTGAAACTGAAAAAAAGAGGCACCAACTATCTTGGCCTCTGCCCTTTTCACAATGAAAAGTCTCCTTCATTCACCGTTTCTCCTGCAAAAGAAATTTACAAATGCTTTGGTTGTGGCCGCAGTGGCAACAGCATCAGCTTTTTGATGGAGCATGAAAAGTATACGTATGTAGAAGCTTTGCGTTGGCTGGCTCAAAAATATAATGTTGAAATTGAAGAAACAGAAAGTTCACCTGAGCAAAAAATTCAACAGCAGGTTGCTGAAAGCTTATATGCCATCAACAATTTTGGTCAGCAATTTTTCAGCAATGTTTTATTGAATACAGAAGAAGGACAGGATATTGGCCTGAGTTATTTAACGCATCGTGGATTCAATGAAGATATCATCAAAAAATTTCAGATTGGTTTTAATCCTGAATCGAGAGATACTTTTAGCAAAGCAGCAATCGCTTCTCAATTCAATGTGGAGCTTTTACAAAAAAGCGGATTGGTTGTTGTAAGAGATGAAAAGCCAATGGATAATTATCGCGGCAGGATAATTTTTCCTGTGCACAATCAAAGTGGTAAAGTGATCGGCTTTGGTGCAAGAATTATCAAATCAAATGATAAAGCTCCGAAGTATATCAATACTCCTGAAAATGAAATTTATGTAAAAAGTAAAATTCTTTACGGTAGCTATTTTGCAAGGTTGTCAATTGATAAAGCAGATGAATGCTTGTTGGTTGAAGGTTATACAGATGTTGTTTCATTGCATCAAGCCGGAATCGAAAATGTTGTTGCAAGTGGTGGAACTTCACTTACTCCGGATCAGTTAAGATTAATAAAAAAATACACAAACAATCTTACTATTATTTATGATGGAGATAATGCCGGTATCAAAGCCGCTTTACGTGGATTGGATCTTGCCTTGGAAGAAAGCCTGAATGTTAAGCTGGTATTGATTCCTGACAAAGAAGATCCGGATAGTTATGTAAATAAAGTCGGCGCTGCAGCTTTCAGAGAATTCATTGCAAACAATAAAAAAGATGTGATTCTTTTTCAATTGGAGATTGCTTTAAAAGATGCAGGCAATGACACCAATAAAAAAGCAGCAGTTGTAAATCAGATTGCGGAAACGATTTCTAAAATTAACAAAGCAGAAGATTTTACCAAGCAGCAGGATTATATAAAGCAATGTTCCGAACTATTAAAGATTGAAGAAAGCGGATTGCATGCTTTAGTAAATAAATTTATCCGTGAAAAAATAACTAAAGAAGAAAACAGGATATCAAGAGAACAGGCTCTTCCACTTGAACAGGAAGCACAGCAGCCTGCAGAATTTGAAGATGATGCAACGACTTTATTTAACAAAGATGAATATCATGAGCGTGCGATGGTACGTAGCCTGCTTGAGTTTGGCTTAAAAGAATGGGATGAAACACACCGTGTGGCTGATCATGTTTTTGAAGAAATAGAATCAAATCAATTGGAAGAACTTTTAGACAATAAAGATCTGATTGGTGTATTGCATACATATAAAACATGGTATGATGCAGGTATTGAACCAACACCAAAGAATTTTTTATACCACGAAGATCAAAAAATGAGTTCATTGGTCGTTGGCATCATGGATGTCAATACAGAGATCAGTCCCAACTGGCATAATTTTTATCAGGGAAAAATTGCGACAAGAGAAGAATTGTATAAGCAGGAAGTTTTTTCCACGCTCAATTATTTAAAATTAAGAAAGATAAAAAGACTGATGGATGAAAACCAGCGTGATCTTGAAAAGACAAGCAATGCTGAAGAACAATTGGTTTTACTGCAAACACATCAGCATTTAAAACAGGTTGAAATGGACCTTACGAAACAGATTGGCGCTGTAATATTCCGATAGAAATAAGATGTAAAACATCCAATCTAAGATAACGAATGTAAAAGTCCTCTATTTTACATTTTACATTCAATATTTTACATTATTCACTTTCATTTAGCTTTCCAAACATTATCATCCTGAAACTTATCCGGTATATGATCATACCCAAGCTGCAATGATTTTATTTTCTCAGGAAATTTCTGATTGAGCACAATTTCTTTTTTACCATCCTGCCAGATGTCTGCACGGAAAAGAACATTGTAAGAATGCCCGTTGTTAAACGTAATAGTCAGATAAACAGGAACAGGCAGTCCGCCTTTATTGACAATTACAATTTTCGTTTTACCATTTACGTTAGTCACACTTTTAATACCAAGATCCGGATATACCAATTCGAAAAACCATTTTTGCCAGAACCAGTTCAAATTTTTCCCGGTCGCCCTGTTAAATGTATTGAAGAAATCATACGGCCCCGGATGTTTTCCATTCCAGTCATTGATATATTGATGCAAGGCTTTGAAATATAATTTTTTGCCCAGCATATTCTGCAGCACCCAATAACATACACCGGCTTTTCCATAGATGTTCGGAAGATAAGCAGGTGATTCGCCGTATAGTTTTGTATTGGTGATCAATGGAACATCTTTATCAGTGCCTGATATATTTTCAAATCTTGTTTTGCTGAAAATACCTTCATCTTCCGGTTCCTGCAACCACGCAGAAATCACCGATTCTCCTATTGTTGCCCAGCCTTCATCCATCCATGCATATTTTGTTTCATTAATGCCCATGTAAAAAGGAAAATAACTGTGAAATATTTCATGCGTTGTTAACTGCACAGCATCTTTATGCGACGGCGTTGGATTATCATTCACCATCATCGGGTATTCCATCTGATCAGTTCCGTCAAATACAGTTATTTGTGGAAAAGGAAAAGGAACATTCGGATAAAAATGACTCATATAATAAACAGAATAATAAGCCTGGTTATCTACATCATAATAATCTTTATGAATTGGATTGTATGCAGCGCTTGCTAATGTTCTTTTATTATTTTCAAAATCAGTAATTACACTGCTGGCATCCCATAAATAGTGATCACTTAATGCAAATGCAAAATCAGTAACATTTTCAGCGTTGAATTTCCATATGCCGGTTGCATTATTAGCAAAGACATCTTTATTTACATAATCAGCAGAATCAATTACATGAACAATGTCTGAAGATGTTTCCGCCTGTCGCATTTTTTTCAAAATCGTTTCACTAAAATTGTCTGCAGCATTTTGACGAAGTCCTGTTGCCCACACCACATAGTTTTTAGGTAATGAAATGGTAACGTCAAAATTTCCAAAGTCATTATAAAATTCCTGTGTGCCGTTATAGCTCCAGTCATCCCATCCATCAACATCATCATACACGGCAATGCGTGGGAAAAAATATGCGATAAAATACGAGCCGCTATCGACCATGCCTGTACGAACTTGTGAAGCTGTATTAACTTGATAATGCCATTTTACTTTAATAAACAATTGCGTGTGTGGAAGAACAATTTGTTTAGGAAATACAATTAAGTTAGTGTTATCATGAAATGCTTTATGAATATCATCAAAAGCGGAAATAGTTTCATCCCCAATGATCAGTTCATCGATCTGAACACCATTTGTTTCATCTTTTGGACTAATTGCACTGAAGAGCGCTCCTCTTTTTACACCCTTTTTATAAAGATCAGGATATAGCCTGATAATAAGCTTTCTCAAACTATCGGGGCTATTATTAAAGTATTGAATAGTTTCTTCACCACTTAATTTATTGCTTGCAGGATCAAAATTTACATGGATGGTGTAGTTGCCTTTGTTCTCCCAATAATTTTTGCCGGGCAACCCATTGTCAGATCTCGTCTCATTTTTATAAGCAGTTTTTATATTAGTTGGAACAAATAATTGCTGTGCATTTATCGATGATAAACCTATCATCCACACAATCAATAATAAAGCAAGCTTTCTCATTTAATAAGATTGAATACTGAAAGTACGAAACTAGATTTATCTGTAAAAAGCCAAATTTCAGTTAAGCCCTGTCATACTGGCAGCATTTGCTGGCTTTTAGCTATATTTGTGACCCGAATTTTATGATGGAAAGCTTACTGAACATAGATACAAAAGTGCATGACGAATCCCGGCAGGGCGAAGCTTTTGAAGCCGTTGCAGCAGGAAATCCTGTATTTAAAAAACATTTTTATATAGAAAGTTATGGCTGCGCAATGAACTTTGCTGATACCGAAGTGGTAGCATCTATCCTCCAATCAAACGGATTTGGACCTACTAAAGAAGTTGATGCGGCCGACCTAATATTTATTAATACATGCTCCATCCGGGAAAAAGCTGAGCAAGCCGTCCGCAAGCGCCTCACAGAATTTAAGCGTATAAAAAAACAAAAGCCGGGCACAATCGTCGGTGTATTGGGATGCATGGCTGAAAGATTGAAATCAAAATTTTTAGAAGAAGAAAAACTGGTTGACCTCGTTGTTGGCCCGGATGCATATCGCACATTGCCGGGATTGATTGAAGAGGCTGAAGGCGGACAAAAAGCGGTGAATGTTTTATTAAGCCGTGATGAAACCTATGCAGACATAGCTCCTGTTCGATTAAACAGCAATGGTGTAACTGCTTTCGTAAGTATCATGCGTGGATGCAACAATATGTGTGCGTTTTGTGTCGTACCGTTTACACGTGGCCGTGAGCGAAGCCGTGATGCAAATAGTATTGTGGCAGAATGTGAAGTTTTATTTAATGACGGCTATCGTGAAGTAACATTACTTGGACAAAATGTAGATAGCTATTATTGGATAGATGAGCAAAAAGATGAAACAATTACGTTTGCAAAATTGTTAGAGAAGGTTGCATTGATATCGCCGTTGCTTCGTGTGCGTTTTTCTACTTCGCATCCAAAAGATATTACGGATGAAGTATTGTTTACGATTGCTAAATATGAAAACATCTGCAATTACATTCATCTTCCTGTTCAAAGCGGCAGCACAAGATTATTGCAACTGATGAACAGAACATACACAAGAGAATGGTATATCGGCAAAGTGAATCGTATCCGTGAAATTCTGCCTGACTGCGGCTTATCAACAGATATGATCACAGGATTCTGTACAGAAACAGAAGAAGATCACCGGGAATCATTAAGCCTGATGGAATATTGTCAATACGATCTGGCTTATATGTATTTCTATTCTGAAAGGCCGGGCACATTGGCTGAAAGAAGATATAAAGATGATATTCCTGAAGAAGTGAAAAAAAGAAGATTACAGGAAATGGTTGATCTGCATCGTGGTCATTCATTGGCAAGCATGCAGAAAGATGTCGGGAAAACATTCAAAGTTTTAATAGAAGGTTTTTCTAAAAAAAGTGAAGATGATCTTTTTGGAAGAAATGATCAGAATAAAGTAATCGTTTTTCCTAAAGAAAATTATAAAAAGGGTGATTATGTAAATGTGAAGGTGGAAAGTTGTACGGCAGGTACCTTAATTGGAAAAGCAGTTAGTTAATGAAAGAATGAAGAATTAAAGAATGAAGAATTAAAACCAATTTCAAATAGTTTTTGGTTTTGACTTTTAAATTTTGATTTAACAATGGATTTACAAGCAATAAAAAATCGTTTTGGAATCATAGGCAATTCGCCTTCGCTCAATTATGCTTTGAATGTAGCCGTTCAGGTTGCTAATACAGATCTGAGTGTTTTAATCAATGGTGAAAGTGGCGTTGGTAAAGAAGTTTTTTCACAAATCATTCATGCATTATCTGCAAGAAAACACAATCCTTTCATCGCCGTAAACTGCGGCGCTATCCCGGAAGGAACGATTGATTCAGAATTATTCGGACATGAAAAAGGTTCATTCACCGGCGCTGTTGATAGCCGCAAAGGTTATTTTGAAACAGTAAACGGTGGAACTATTTTTTTAGATGAAATTGGTGAAATGCCGTTAGGCACCCAGGCCCGCCTGCTTCGTGTGCTTGAAGCGGGTGAATACATTCGTGTCGGCAGCAGCAAAGTTCAAAAAACAGATGTTCGTGTAATTGCTGCAACAAATAAAGAATTATTGGATTCAACTCATTCCGGCAGGTTCAGAGAAGATTTGTATTATCGCTTAAACACTGTACCTATCAGGGTTCCTGCGTTGAGAGATCGCAAAGAAGATATTCCATTGCTGTTCAGAAAATTTACAGCTGATTTTGCTGACAGGTATAAAAGCACTCCTGTTCAACTGGATGATGATGCAAAAAATTTATTAATGAACTATAGCTGGCCCGGTAATGTGAGAGAATTAAAAAACATCGCCGAGCAGATATCTGTTTTATCCAAAGAAAAAACAATGTCTGCAAAAGAACTACAGCATTTTCTTCCTGAGAATAATCCAAATCGTCTACCCGTTCTAGTTGGAGGCAAAGGCGCTGTCAGCCAGCAGGAATTTGCAAACGAACGTGAAATTCTTTACAAGCTCTTCTTTGACATGAAGAAAGATGTAAATGAATTGAAGAAAGTGATTTTTGATATGATGCAGGGACAAGGATCAGCAAGACATATCCCTGTTTACAATAATGATAATTTATTACCCGATACCAATCCGATATCTTCCACTCAATCTTATAGTCCATCATCTCAACCGATGGTCATTAATCAAAACGGTGATGCAATCGATCACCATGAAGATGTGGAAGAATCGCTGAGCATTATGGATAAGGAAAAAGAGCTTATCATTAAGGCATTAAAAAAACACAAGGGTAAACGTAAAGATGCTTCTGCTGATCTCGGCATCAGCGAAAGAACGCTCTACCGCAAATTGAAAGAATATGATATTGAAGAATAGACGACTGACAACAGACAACAGACGACCGCTGTTTATAAATTCATTTTATTTTCTTGTGGCATGTAGCTTGTTACTTGTTGCTTCCGGCTGTTCTACTTGTAAATACACAACGAAAGATATCGGCACAATACCTCCCGATGTAAAAACATTTCGGGTTAATTATTTAGAAAATAAAGCACGTTATATCAATACACAGTTGAGTCCGCAATTAACTGAGAAACTAAAGCAAAAGATTATCAGCAATACAAGGCTCAGGCAAACAAACGATGACAGCGCTCATTATGATATCAGCGGTTATGTTTCTGATTACAGTGTTACAACAACAGGTATCACAGGTGCTAATGCAAGTACAAACAGGCTCACTGTTACATTTCATCTGATCTTTAAAAACAGGTTAGATGATTCCAAAAGCGCCGAATCAGATGTCACCAGCACATTTGATTTTGATGCAAGGTTGAGTTTGCAGGATGCTGAGCGTTCATTAAACGATAATATTATTTCCAATACTGTTGATGCCATTTTTAATAAGATATTCTCCAATTGGTAAAACAATCTTATTTTCATTGCCATTATTTCAATTATGCAATCATCTTCTTTTTTTGAATCTTTATTTAAACAAAAAATAACTGAGCCCGGCTTTGATGAGCAATTGCGCAAACTGGCAGAAGAACATCCTTATTTTTCTCCTGCACAATTTTATCTTTTGCAACATTCAAAAACGGATAACGAGGAGCAAAATAAACTTGCAGCCAAAACTTCCATTTTATTTAATAATAATTACTGGCTGAATTTTCAGTTGCTGCAACCGGAAACTAATAATCGTACAAATGGAGAAACAGTAATTTTTACTCCTGAAGAAAAAAAAGAAGAAACTCCGGTAATTATACAACCAAATGTTGCCGAAGAAAAAATGGAAGAAGTCCATGTTCAAAAAGAACTTCCGGTTAAAAATGAAATGCCTGTAAATGAAAACAAAGAAGTTAAACAAGATGCATTAATCTTTGAACCGCTGCATATAACGGATTACTTTGCCAGCCAGGGAATAAAGCTAAGTGAAGAGATAAAATCAACGGACAGGTTAGGCAAGCAAATGAAAAGCTTTACCGAATGGCTGAAGACAATGAAAAAAATCAGCCCAGAAGGAATGCAGGCCACTCATACAAACCAGGCAGACGAAGCAATACAAACCCTCGCCGAAAAATCAAATACAGAAGACGAAATTCTCACAGAAACAATGGCAGAAGTCCTTGTCCAGCAGGGGAAAATGGAAAAGGCAATCGAGGTTTATGAAAAATTAAGTTTGTCCAATCCCTCCAAAAACGCTTACTTTGCAGCCAAAATTGAGCATTTAAAGCAAAATTGATATGGCACTTATATTCATGATATTGATCATTGTAGCTTCAGTTGTCCTCGGACTGATCGTGTTAATTCAGAACCCAAAAGGCGGTGGACTCTCCGGCAGCTTCGGCGGTTTCAGCAACCAGATAATGGGAGTAAAACAAACAACAGATGTATTGGAAAAAGGCACCTGGATTTTTGCAGGTATCATTGCTTTTCTTTGCATCATCTCTCCTATTTTCATTCCAAAAAACGCAACTGCTCCTTCTGAATTTGATAAGGACATGAAAAATATAAGCGTGCCTGCTCAAAATAACAGCGGCGCAACAGCTCCATATCCAGGAACTCAGCAACAGGCTAAATAATTTATAAAGAATAATATTTTTTGAACCTTGCCTCAATATGGCAGGGTTTTTTATTTTACTTTCACTGATATTTTAAAGACTCATTATGAAAAGAATTGCAAAGATCATTGCACTGATATTGTTGCTACTAATAGTTTTTTCTGCATGGCGTTTTTTTGGAAGCAATACTGATTTTAAGGAAGATAAAAAAGCACTTTACATAAAAACGGGCAGCACATTTGCCGATGTAATCAATGATTTAAGTGAACAGCAAATAATAAAAAATCCGGGTTCATTTGCATTGCTGGCCAAAATGTTTGGATATAATAAAAATGTAAAACCGGGCAAATATGTAATCGCAAATGGCAGCAGCATTTTTAAAATTTTCCGCATGTTGAAATCCGGCAACCAATCTCCGGTAAACTTTGTCATAACAAAACTTCGTACCAAAGAAAACCTTGCACAGAAGATTGCTACAAACTTTGAATGTGATTCATCAACATTCATTAGTTTTTTATATAACAATGATTCACTTTCTAAATACGGACTTGATACCAACACGGTGATGACAGCCATCATTCCAAATACTTATAGCATTTTATGGAATACATCCGGAAGCAAAATCTTCAAAAAGCTATTTGCAGAACACGATCTCTTCTGGAATGATGAACGTAAACAAAAAGCTGCAGCATTAAATCTTTCTCCGGAAGAAGTTTATACATTAGCCAGCATCGTTGAAGAAGAAACAAATTTAGATCAGGATAAAGGAAATATTGCCAGCGTTTATCTGAATCGCTTGCATGCACACATGCGTCTTGGCGCTGATCCAACAATCAAATTTGCTTTGAAAAATTTTACCCTAAAAAGAATTTACACAGGCAATATCGATAGCTGTGCAAATTCACCATACAACACTTATAAATTCACAGGCCTGCCACCCGGCCCAATTTGTACGCCTTCAGAAAAAACAATTGATGCTGTATTAAATATGCCTTCAACAAGCTATTTATATTTTGTAGCAAGGGGTGATGGATCTGGTTTGCATATTTTTGAAGAGTCGTATGAAGAACATCAGGCTAACGCAAAAAAATATCATCAGCATCTCGACAGCCTTAAAATAAAATGACATGATTATCTTGTGCCCGTTATATGCTTAAGATCGAACGTATCATAGTAACAAAAACTCCCCTTGGCTTTTTGCTTCGCAAAAGCAAACACTGGTACCTGCCCGGCTTTGAAGGAGTTCCTTTATTTGATGTAATCAGGTTTTTTTACAAGCAATTAAAAACAGCCAGTCTTACAGAAAGAGCCGCCGCTGTTTCTTACAATTTCATCATGGCCATTCCGCCATCACTTTTATTTTTATTTACCATATTGCCGGGACTTCCTTTTATCAAAAAATTAGATCTCAAAACGCAGCTAACCATGCTGATAAAAGATATGATACCGGCAAAAGGTTACAACGATGCCATCATAACGTTTATCAATAAAACATTTTTCCAATCACCAAGAATTGATCTCATTTCAACAAGCATCATTCTTGCATTACTATTTGCATCCAATGCCATGATGGGATTAATGCGCTCATTCAATAAAAATTATCTCGGCTTCGAAAAAAGAAATACACTTCATAAAAGATGGGTTGCGATAAAACTTACGATGATGATATTCGGCCTCGTGTTCAGTTGCCTTATTTTATTAGTAATGCAACGAACATTCTTAAAATGGATCGGTATCAAAAGTGCAGCAATCAGAGAAATCATTTTTTATGCAAGATGGGGAATCATCATTGCATTGGTTTATTATTCCATTGCATTCATTTATAAAATAGCACCTTCCGTAAAAAAACGATGGAGCTTAAAATCACCGGGTACAATCTTAGCAGCATCATTAACTTTATTAGCAACTTATGGCTTCTCAACTTTTGTAAATAATTTCGGAAGATACAATGCTCTGTACGGCTCCATCAGTGCTATCATCGTATTAATGGCATTGGTTTACATCAACTCATTGATGCTACTCATTGGCTTTGAATTAAATGTCAGTATCAAATCATTGAAAACAATTGCAGAACATCGTGACGCCGAAGAAAAAGAACTAAGCAAAGCCGCTGCCGCAGCAAAATAACAGCCCTTTTCACCCTTTGCTATTTACCTTCTTTCAAGTAACTTTGCATCCTCAATAATATTCCTTATTAAATCATAAATATTAAATAAACCATGGCATACGATGTAATTGTTTTAGGCAGTGGCCCCGGCGGTTATCCTGCAGCGATCAGGGCTAGTCAGCTCAGAAAAAAAGTAGCAATTGTTGAAAAAGAATTGCTCGGCGGAATCTGTCTCAACTGGGGTTGTATCCCAACCAAAGCATTATTAAAAAGTGCACAGGTTTATGATTACGCAAAACATGCAGCCGATTACGGCATCACACTTTCAAATCCATCAACAGATTTCGGCGGAGTAATCAAACGCAGCCGCGGTGTTGCTGATAAGATGAGCAAAGGTGTTCAGTTCTTAATGAAAAAAAATAAGATTGATGTCATCATGGGCACAGGCAAGCTCGTTGCAAAAGACAAACTGGAAGTAACAGCAGCCGATGGCAAAAAACAAATCTTAGAAGCAAAGAATATTGTAATAGCAACAGGCGGCAGAGCACGTCAATTACCAACCATGCCAATCGACGGCAAAAAAATAATCGGCTATCGTGAAGCAATGGTTCTGCCAACACAGCCGAAAAGCATGATCGTTGTTGGAAGCGGAGCAATCGGTGTTGAGTTCGCATACTTCTATAATAGCATCGGAACAAAAGTTACAATAGTAGAATTTCTTCCAAGAATAGTTCCGGTTGAAGATGAAGACATTTCTAAAGAATTAGAAAAGCAATATAAAAAGCAAGGCATTGAAATAATGGTAAACAGCGAAGTGCTGAGTGTTGATACAAGCGGCGCAGGCGTAAAAGCAAAAGTAAAAACACAATCCGGTGAAGTTACTTTGGAAGCTGATATTTTATTAAGTGCAGTAGGTGTTGTTGCAAACATCGAAAACATTGGCCTCGAAGCATTGGGCATCAAAACAGAAAAAGGAAAAATAATTGTCGATGCAAACCAGCAAACAAATGTTCCCGGCATCTACGCATTAGGCGATTGCACACCTGGCCAGGCGCTGGCACACGTCGCATCCAAAGAAGGCATCAATGCAGCCGAACATTTAAGCGGCCATCATCCCGATCCAATCGATTACAATAATATTCCCGGCTGTACCTATTGCACACCCGAAATTGCCAGTGTTGGTTACACAGAAAAAGCGGCTAAGGATGCTGGTTATGAAATCAAAGTCGGCAAGTTCCCGTTCATAGCAAGCGGAAAAGCAAGTGCAGCAGGCGCAACAGAAGGATTCGTAAAAGTAATCTTCGATGCAAAATACGGTGAGTTCTTAGGCTGCCATATGATTGGCTACAACGTAACAGAAATGATAGCAGAAGCAGTAACTGCACGTAAGCTGGAAACAACAGCACACGAAATCTTAAACGCCATCCATCCGCACCCAACCATGAGCGAAGGAATGAAAGAAGCCACAGCAGTAGCTTACGGCGAAGCAACCGATATTTAAACCATTAAACCTTAGTAAATTACCCCCACCAGAGGTGGGGGTTTTAGTTGAATATAACCCCTTACAGGGGTAACTAAAACAAAAGATCTTGTGTACCGTCTTCTTTACGATCTTCTCCTTCCTGATAACGTACATAACTTTTTATTTTCTCTTCATCTATACCTACTGTACTTACAAAATATCCTCGTGACCAAAAATGATTTCCCCAATATGGCTTCTTGCGTAAACTTGAATAGCTTTTGAACAACATAATTGCTGTCTTACCTTTCAAGATGCCCATAAATTCTGAAATACTCATCTTGGGAGGAATGCTGCATACTAAATGAACATGATCCGGTTGGACACTCAACTCCATAACTTCAACTTCTTTCCATTCACATATTGCCTTGATTCGATCTTCAACTGCATCCGCTACCATATCCTTCAATACCTTAAAACGATATTTCGGTGTCCACACTATATGATAAGTGCAATAGTAAAATGTATGCGACAGTTTGCGATATTTCGGCATACACAAATATACTAGCTATCGCAGTTAACCCTAACCACCGCCTACGGCGGTGGTTTTAATAGCTATAATAAACAATAATGCAGGCTTTTGGCCTGCATTTATTTTTTATGTAACCAGCATACATTCTTTATTCAACATCGTTGTGTCACTCACTTGTACCTTTACAGCCCTATTCAGCAAAGGCAAAAGTTAGAAGTAAAAACCCCAAAATAATACTTCATACTACTACCTACTAACTACTTACTACTAGCTACTTTCTCAAACATGACGACAATCATAGATTTTTAAACAACCTCAATTTATATTACATCCGTTGAAGTTTTCCAAAACTAACTATAACTAGTAGCCTGACAAGAGCCGGAGACCTAACTCCGGTTTTTTCATCTTATTGAATCTTTCAAAACAAGTCTTTTAGCAAATTTCCCTATTGTAAGGCCCTGTACAAATATGGAAAAGAACACTACCACATAAGTAATAAATACAAACTCATCCTTCACTGCAAATGAGCCCGGCAAAGACAAAGCCATTGCAATAGATAAGCCGCCACGCAAACCACCCCAGGTCATCAACTTCAATATACTCTTCGAAACATCGAGCCATTTTTTTGAAATGACATACGGAATAAATAAAGCCAGGTAACGGCAAAGTATGAGAAACGGCAGCATACATAAGGCAATTATTAAATAGCTCCATTCCAAATGAATAGAAAGTATTTTCAATCCTATCAACACAAATAAAATAGCATTCAAAAACACATCCATTAAATGCCAGAATTTATCAATGTATATTTTACTCGTTTCACTCATCGCTTCCTTTCTTGTTTTATGGCCTGTCATCAGCCCTGCTATCACCATGGCCAGTGGCCCTGAAACATGAATCAAATGTGATAGCCAGTTTCCGCCAAAAACAATCGCAAGTGTCAATATAACTTCTGTTTCATAATCATCGATAGATTTTAAAAGAAAAAAAATGATATAACCCAGCAATAAGCCCAAAGCTAAACCACCACCGGCTTGTTGAGCAAAAAGCAGCAGCACATCTTGTACATTAAAACTTTGACCTCCATTAATAACCACTGATAACAATGATATAAAAACAACCACTCCTATCCCATCATTAAACAACGACTCCCCAACAATAATGATCTCAGCTTTTTTTGGAACATTCGCTTTAGTAAGTATTCCCAACACAGCCACAGGATCTGTTGGTGACATGATTGCTCCAAACAAAAGACAATAAAGAAATGGAATACGCATTCCGCTGATATAAAATATTGAAGTGCCAACGAGGAAAGTTGAAATAACAACACTAACCAGCGAAAACAAAATGATTGACTTTCGGTTCTGTCTCATCAGGTCATAATCAGTATGCATAGCTCCGGCAAACAAAAGAAAGCAAAGCATCATATCTATAACAACCTTGCTGAAATCCAATGACCCAACAGCTTTCAATGCAGGCGAAAGTAATTGTGGTGCAAAAAAATTACAACCAATTACTATCAATGAAAACACAGTACTAAGCAGCATCAACCCAATAGTATTCGGCAATCGCAAAACTTTTTGATTGATGTAAGCAAATACACCTGTCAAAACAACAACAGCTGATATGAAGTAGAATCCAAACATCAATAATGATTAGGCGGTTGTAAAGTATAGTTTAAGTAAAATCTCTTTAAAAATAAGCTAATTTTTATAGAATAATCCATGCCGTTAGTATCATCAAAAGCCACATTCGGTAAGCATGCCAATAAAAAAAATCATCCCATCCTGCACAAAAGAATTACAAAAGCCCAAGCCACAGCAGCACAAAAAGCCCAACATAGCTACAACGGCACGAACACGCTGTATTTGTTCCTGCCTTGACTTTTTTGTTACTTTTTTGTGTCAAGGCAAAAAAGTAAACAAAGACTAACAAACACAAAAGAATAGAATTACAAATGCTCAGATCACAACAGCACAAAAGCCCAACACAGCTACAGCGGCAGGAACAGGCTGTATTTGTTCCTGCCTTGACTTTTTTTGTTACTTTTTTGTGTCAAGGCAAAAAAGTAAACAAAGACTGACAAACACAAAAGAATAGAATTACAAATGCTCAGATCACAACAGCACAAAAGCCCAACACAGCTACAGCGGCAGGAACAGGCTGTATTTGTTCCTGCCTTGACTTTTTTTGTTACTTTTTTGTGTCAAGGCAAAAAAGTAAACAAAGACTGACAAACACAAAAGAATAGAATTACAAATGCTCAGATCACAACAGCACAAAAGCCCAACACAGCTACAGCGGCAGGAACAGGCTGTATTTGTTCCTGCCTTGACTTTTTTTGTTACTTTTTTGTGTCAAGACAAAAAAGTAAACAGAGATTAACAAGCATAATACAAATATAAAATCCTCAAAAAGTAGATTTAAACAACTAGAAAAGAGATTTGAGTGACTAGGAAAAGGATTGGAGCAACTACGAAATAGATAAGACCAACTGGAAAAAGTATTTTCCAATCCGTAAAAAGAAAACAGCCATACGCATTAAATAAAGTTGCCCCACCGTAAGGTGAGGCAACTAAAACGAACGAGAAGCAAATAATTTCTAACCGAAAAAATCTGCATATAGTTGGATAGGCTTAGTCTTCAAGAACGTAAGCACTTACACCATGTTCAAACAAATCAAGACCTTGTTCTTCACCTTCTTTCTCAACACGCAATTTCCAAGGATGAGGAAGAGCATTGATGATATAGAACATAATCAATGAAACAACAAGTGTCGCAATAACAACTGTAAGGTTACCAATTAACTGAGCTTTCAATACAGAGGCATCGCCACCGTAGAAAAGACCACGTACCCCATCAATTTTGTTAGCAGGATCAGCAAGAGTTGGTCCTGTAGGTCCTGAGCAGATGTATTCACCTGTTCCAAATAAACCTAATGACCATGTACCCCACATACCGCAGAATCCATGTACAGGAACCGCACCGATTGGATCATCAATACGTAGATATTCCAGTAATTCTATACCTAAGTAAACAACTACACCTGCGATAGCTCCAATAATAATTGCACCTGTTGGAGAAACCCAGAAGCAAGGACAGGTAATAGCAACAAGACCTGCAAGGAAACCATTGGTAGCCAGACCTACGTCAAACTTACCTTTTGTGCTTCCAAACCAAAGTCCCATGTACATTGCAATGATACCACCACCGCATGCAGCCAATGTAGTATTAGCAGCAACACGACCGATACCTTGCATATCAACAGCAGATAAAGTACTACCAGGGTTAAAACCATACCAGCCAAACCATAGCATGAATCCACCCACAGCAGCAACAACTAAGTTGTTAGCAGGAGGCATTCCACCACCATCACGTTTGAAAACACGTCCTAAGCGTGGACCGAGAACAATGGCGCCTGCCAATGAAACAATACCGCCGATTGTATGTACAACAGTTGATCCGGCAAAATCTCTGAACCCTTGTCCTAATGAAGGAAGGAAACGGAAGATAGTACCATTATGAACGCCCGGTAAGTTACCTGGATTATAGTCACCAGCTGCACCTGCAGATCCCATACAAGCTAACCAACCATCTGGTCCCCATGCCCAATGGCCAATGATAGGATAGATAAATCCTGTAACACAGATACTGTAAAGAATATCGCCACGGAATCCGCAACGACCAATCATCGCACCTGAAGTAACAGTAGAAGTTGTATCAGCAAATGCATATTGGAATATCCAATGTGCTAAAATAGGAATACCGGTTGCCCCATAAGTAGCAGGTGTATTTTGCAGGAAGAACCAGTTATGACCATCACCACCGGCTAAAGCGCCACCGCCAAAACCAATGAAGCCATTCCCTTGTCCGAACATGAACGCATACCCTACAGCATAGAATAACAAGCCGCAGATACATGTATCAAAAATACACTCAGCAAGAATATTTACTGATTCCCTTTTGCGTGCAAAACCAGCTTCAAGGAAAGTAAAACCAGGCTGCATACCAAATACAAGGAACGCTGCTACCAGTGTCCAGATCGTATTCGATGTATTAATTCCATCTGTTTCATGCTGTGTATAACCTGCATAAGGTTGAGCATGTGCAGAAGAACTACCTAATAGTCCCGGTATCATTTTGATAGCAATGACTACGAAAAGAAGTCCTATCATTTTACCAGCGAATTTATTTAGCGCAATACGCCACTTTTCTTTCCTGGTAAGCAGAACCATTGCTGCGGGAGCATTGTTTCTTCTAAAGAGGTTTTCAAAAATCATGATGTTGAAGTTTTGGTTAAAAGATTGGTTGCTGTATAGTTTGTATTAGAATTTATAGATTGCTGCTAACAAGCCAGTGAAAGTAGACTTGCTGCTTGGTGCATCATCTGCATCTGTACTTTTAAAGAAGATAGGATCTTTTGCATTATCCAGTCTTATTTCCGGTATAAGTGTAAAAGGCCCTACTTTATAATCAAGTGATAATGTAGCATCAAAAATGCTTGTATGTGCTGCACTGAAAGCACCTTTGGTATTATCAAAATATTCACCACGAAGTGTTAAGCCAACTTTAGAAGTTGGATCTGCATTTACATATACAGCAGTACCCCATGAAGTAGCTGAAGTACCACCATTTTTAGGTGAATAAATCAAAGCAGTACTATTTAAACCAAGGCTCCACATGCTTGTTAAAGTAGCAGTACCTACAAAGTCAATCTGGTTAACTGAGTATTCAGGTGTGAAAGCTCCTTGATAATTTAAATATCCTTTTAACTTACCATCTTTAGTACCATCGCTGACTTGAGCAATCAAAGTTTTGGTAGTAGACTTAGTCGTTGTATTATCAGTAGGATTAGCAACTCCTAACATGAAACCCCATGTTCCTTTTGAATATTCTGCTTTTAAGCCGGTATGCGAAAATGGCCCGAAAGAAAACATATAATCCATGCTATAATTTCTATTAGCATAAGCATCCAACACTTCATAACCGATGTGAGTTGCCCATTTACCAATAGTGAACTTAACACCTGTACCAACTTTGCCAGGAGTAAAGCTAACATATGCTTGCTTTAAAGAAGCTAAGGTCAAATAGCCATTAGGGCCCGTACCTTCATTATAAGAAAACTCTTCTGCCCTGCGGCCAAAACCTAGATCAGCTGTAGCAAGTACTTTTCCTGACATAGCACTACCGTCAGCTCTTAATGTTGCCATACCAAGTTCAAATGAATTTTGAGAATTGGTAAAGCTGGTGTAATTGTTGGTGTAAGTGCCACCATCAAAATTGTACCTGTAATAAGCATCTACCGATCCTGACACGGTAAATGTTTTTGTGGAATCCTGGGCAGAAGCACTTAAAGTGATAAGTGCAGCAACGAATGGGAGTAAAATCTTTCTTGTCATTGTTTTAAGTTTTTTGGTTAAGAAAAAGAGTACGGATGGCGATTAAATAAAATATATATTAAAAATATTATTTATTTATTTGGTATATGCAATGATACAATGAAAAATTGATTTTATCGTTAAATAAATCACATATTTATTATTTACATACATTAAATTTTAGGAATTACACGATTTATCGAGAAAAAATAATTCGTTAATGATAAAAACATATCGGTTTTATGGCAAGAATTTGTTTTCTGAATATAAAAAATATGCCATGGGCTAAAAAAAATCAATATTATAATTATTTTATATAATTATTCATAAAAACAAAAAAATCAACCCATTGGGTTGATTTTTATAAATATTTAATACGCTTAATAACTTAGAAGAAAGTGGTTAAAACAGCATCCTTAGTTTCAAGTAAGGATGTTCCGGTTAGGAATTCATCTACTTTACGAGCACATTCCCTACCCTCGCTGATAGCCCATACAACCAATGACTGGCCTCTGCGAACGTCACCTGCAGCGAATATTTTGGAGATATTTGTCTGGTAATTCTTTTCTGATGCACGAACGTTACCACGTTCATCCAATTCAACTTCTAATTGTTTTATTAAGCCTTCATGCTGTGGATGAACAAAGCCCATTGCCAATAACGCCAACTCACAAGGAATTTCTTTTTCACTTCCTTCTACTTCAACAAACTTAGCAGGCCTTCCATCAACAATCTTCCATTCCAGATCAACTACTTTCAATGCTTTTAAATTTCCTTTACCATCACCTATGAATTCTTTTGTAGCAATGGCCCATTTTCTGTCAGCACCTTCTTCATGCGATGAAGTTGATTTAAGCAACATGGGATATGTTGGCCATGGCATATAATCATTTCTATCTGACGGCGGCTTTGGCAACAATTCAAATTGAGTGATAGATGATGCACCATGACGATTGGATGTTCCTACACAATCACTGCCTGTATCACCACCGCCAATCACTACAACATTTTTCTTTGTTGCCATGATATCTTCTCCATCAACTTTTATTTTGCCTACTCTTTTATTTTGTTGCTTTAAAAAATCCATAGCAAAATTAACGCCTTTCAATTCTCTTCCTTTCACATTAAGATCTCTTGGAATCGTTGAGCCTCCAGCTAAAACAATTGCCTGGAATTCTCTCAACAAATCATTCACCGTAACATCAACACCTACATTTGTATTGCATTGAAAGATCACCCCTTCTTCTTCCATTAACTTAATTCTTCTTTCTACTACCCACTTTTCTAATTTAAAATCGGGTATGCCATACCGTAAGAGGCCGCCTGGCATATCATCACGTTCAAAAACAGTTACAGAATGTCCTGCATAATTTAATTGTGCTGCTGCTGCAAGTCCTGCAGGCCCCGAACCTACGATTGCAATTTTTTTGCCTGTACGTGTAGTTGGTTTTTTAGGTTGAACAAATCCTTTATCAAAAGCGATCTCAATAATATGTCTTTCTATTTCCTCAATAGCAATAGCCGGTTGATTGATTCCTAACACACAGGCTGTTTCGCAGGGTGCAGGACATATCCTCCCGGTGAATTCAGGGAAGTTATTTGTTGAAGAAAGAATATCGTATGCTTCTTTCCAGCTCTTGCGATATACTGCATCATTGAATTCAGGAATTACATTTCCTAACGGGCATCCGTTATGGCAAAAAGGAATGCCACAATCCATACATCTGCCTGACTGCTGATTTAATTTTTCATCAGAATAACGTTCTACAAATTCTTTATAATCCTTCTTCCTTTCTTCGGGAGAACGTTTAGCAGGAAGCTCTCTTGTAAATTCTAAAAAACCGGTGGGTTTACCCATGTTTCAAGTAATTAAAAATTAATAATTAAAAATTAAAAATTGGAAGCATTCATACTTACTACTTAATACGTACTACTTCTTTGCTTCCACTTTTTGTTTTTTAACCTGTAATACTTTCTTATAATCTTTCGGAAATACTTTAATGAAATTCTTCAGCTGATTGTCAAAATCATCCAATACAAATTTGGCAACGGTGCTCTTTGTATTATTATAATGATTGCTGATCAAACGATGCAGCTCATGTTTATCTTCACCATCAACCGGATCAAGATCAACCATTTCTTTATTGCAATTCAATTCAAAGTTTCCTTTTACATCATACACATAAGCGATACCGCCGCTCATACCTGCTGCGAAATTTCTTCCGGTATCACCAAGTATCACTACTTTGCCACCCGTCATATATTCACAACCATGATCACCCACGCCTTCGACAACCGCGGTGGCGCCTGAGTTACGGACTGCAAAACGTTCGCCTGCTTTTCCACGTATGTAGGATTCACCGGATGTTGCCCCATAGAATGCCACATTACCAATGATGATATTATCTTCAGGAACAAACGTAGATTTTTTAGAAGGATAAACGATCAATCTTGCTCCACTCAACCCTTTTCCAAAATAATCATTTGCATCTCCTTCCAATTCAAGTGTTACACCTTTGGTATTAAAAGCACCGAAGCTTTGTCCTGCTGTTCCGGTGAATTTGAAATGAATCGTATCATCCGGCAAACCTTTGTCTTTATATATCTTAGATATCTCGTTTGACAAAATTGTTCCGGCTGTTCTATCTATATTAATAATATCAAATGACGCAGAAACTTTTTGTTGCTTTTCTAACGCAGGTTTAGCAGCTTCTAACAATTTCCAATCCAATACATTTTCCAATCCATGATCCTGTTCTTCTTTTTTATACAATCCTGTATAAATAGAAGCCGGTTCTTTGTATAAAATTGGTGACAGATCAAGTTTGCTGTATTTCCAATGTTTGATATCATCTCTCATCTCAAGGCAATCAACCTGGCCGATCATTTCATTCACTGTTTTGAATCCAAGTTCAGCCATCAGCTCTCTTAATTCCTGTGCAAGAAACTTAAAGAAATTAACTACGTAATCAGCATTACCAGTAAAGCGTTTACGCAATTCAGGATCCTGAGTTGCAACACCAACAGGACATGTATTCAAATGACATTTACGCATCATAATACAACCTTCAACAACCAATGCCGCAGTTGCAACACCCCATTCTTCAGCACCTAGCAATGCTGCAATGGCAATGTCTTTTCCTGTTCTTAATTGTCCGTCTGTTTGTAAAATAACACGGCTACGCAATTTATTTTTTACGAGTGTTTGATGTGCTTCTGATAAACCAAGTTCCCATGGTAAACCTGCATGTTTAATAGAACTCATTGGTGATGCACCTGTTCCACCATCATGTCCTGATATTAAAACAACATCTGCTTTTGCTTTTGTAACGCCGGCAGCAATTGTTCCAACACCTGCTTTTGAAACAAGCTTCACATTTATTCTTGCAGCCCTGTTTGAATTTTTTAAATCAAATATTAATTGTGCCAGATCTTCAATAGAATAAATATCATGATGCGGCGGCGGAGAGATCAAGCCAACTCCCGGAGTCGCATGACGTGTTCTCCCAATCCAATCATCTACTTTATGCCCGGGTAATTGTCCACCTTCACCTGGCTTAGCGCCTTGCGCCATTTTTATTTGTAATTCATCAGCCTGAGTTAAATAATAACTGGTTACACCAAAACGTGCAGATGCAACTTGTTTGATTGCACTTCTCATTGAATCACCGTTTGCCATTGGTTCGTAGCGCATTTCATCTTCACCCCCCTCGCCGGTATTACTTTTGCCACCAATACGGTTCATTGCAATTGCTAATGTGCTATGCGCTTCATGAGAAATTGAACCAAAGCTCATCGCTCCTGTTGCAAAGCGTTTTAAAATGCTTTCTTCTGACTCTACTTCATCAATAGAAACAGCAGGACGATTGTATGTGAACTGGAACAAACTTCTAATTGTACATGCTTTTTCACCCTGTTCGTTAATCAGTTTAGAGTATTTCTTGAACGTCTCGTAATCATTCAATCTTGTTGAATATTGCAACAAGTGAATGGTTTGCGGATTAAATAAATGGAATTCACCTTTGCGTTTCCATTGATATATACCGCCAACGGGTAGACGATCTACAGGAATTTCTTTTTTGCTAAATGCAAATGAATGTTTCACTGAGGTTTCTTTAGCTATTTCATCCAATCCCATTCCTTCAATACGTGAAACAGCTCCTGTGAAATATTTGTCTACAACAGCCTGATTCAATCCGATGATTTCAAATATCTGTGCGCCTTGATAAGATTGCAATGTTGATATTCCCATTTTAGAGAATACTTTCAGCAACCCTTCATTAACTGCTTTAGTATAATTCTTTTTTAATTGCTCAGCATCCAACTCAGTTTCGAGATGGCCTGTCAATTTCATATCTCGAATGCTTGACAATGCTAAATATGGATTGATAGCAGTTGCACCAAAACCAAGTAAGCATGCGAAATGATGAACTTCCCAAACATCGCCTGCTTCTACAATGATACCAACACTTCCGCGAAGGCCTTTGCGAATCAAGTGATGATGAACTGCAGCTGTTACCAATAAAGATGGAATCGGTGCATGTTCAGAATCAATTGCTCTATCTGTCAATATCAATACTTCAAATCCATCCTCAACTGCATCTACTGCATAACGACAAACTCTATCCAATGCTTTTTGCAATGAGCCCGGTTTGCCATCTGCTCTGTAATATGCCTGTAATGTTTTTGCCTGGAAAATTCCGGTGTCGATGCTTCTGATTTTTTCCAATTCAAAATTGGAAAGTACCGGATGCTTCAATGCTACGGTGTGACAACTTAATGGGTCTTCAATTAAAAGATTTCCATTGTTGCCAACAAATGTTGCTAATGACATTACCAATTTTTCACGAATCGGGTCGATTGGCGGATTGGTAACCTGTGCAAATAATTGTTTAAAATAAGAACTTAAATGCTGTGGCTGGTCACTTAATATCGCCAGCGGCACATCTGTTCCCATTGAGCCGATTGGTTCTTTACCATCCAACGCCATTGGAGCAACGATTGCATCCAAATCTTCTGTTGAATAGCCAAATGCTTTTTGATATTTGAATATCTGGTCGTGTTCCAAATGAGTGAACATCACTCTTGGCTCAGGTAATTCTTCTAATCTTATTTTATATTTATTCAGCCAATCACCGTAAGGTTTTTGTGAGCATATTTTTTTCTTTACTTCTTCATCGCTGATGATGCGGCCTTGCTCCATGTCTACTACAAACATTTTGCCCGGTTGCAATCTTCCGTTTTCTATAATTAACGAAGGGTCGATTGGTAATGCTCCTGTTTCAGAAGCCATGATAACCCTGTCATCTTTTGTTACGCAATATCTTGATGGACGTAAACCGTTTCTATCCAATGTTGCACCAATGATTTTTCCATCAGTGAAAGAAATAGAAGCCGGACCATCCCATGGTTCCATGATAGAAGCATGATATTCATAAAATGCTTTTTTCAATGGGTCCATTCTGTCATTGCCATCCCATGCTTCAGGAATCAACATCATCATTACATGTGGAATCGAACGACCTGTCAATGTCAACAGCTCAATCATATTATCCAAACATGCAGAATCAGATTGAACTCCGTACACGATTGGCAATATCATTTCCATTTCTTCTTTTGAGAAGTACGGTGTGTCTAATCCTTTTTCGCTTGTCTTCAGCCAATTTAAATTTCCTTGTAGTGTATTGATTTCACCATTGTGTGCGATGAAGCGGAATGGCTGCGCCAGTTTCCATGAAGGGAAAGTATTTGTTGCAAAACGAGAATGCACCAGGCCGAAAGCTGATACTACTCTTTTGTGACTTAAGTCAGGGAAATAAGGACGAACCTGTAAGCTTGTTAGCTGCCCTTTATAAACAACAGTCTTGCATGATAAAGATGCCATGTAAAAACCAATTGCATCTTTCTTTACAGTATCATTGATTGTATGTGTTGCATAATTACGCAGCACAAATAATTTTCTTTCGAAATCATCAGAATTAGTAACGTGGTCTGGAGCTGCGATGAACACTTGTTCAATTACAGGTTCAACTGATAATGCTGTTGCACCGATTCCGTTTCTGTTTACAGGAACGCTGCGATAAGTTAATATTTCCAGTCCAAGCTTTTCAGCTGCACGGTTGAAGATTGAGCGGCATTCTTCTCTAAGCTTTATTTCTTTTGGAAAAAATATCATTCCCACTCCGTACTTACCGTACGCAGGAAGATGAACGCCCATCTTAACGCATTCGTCGAAGAAAAATTCATGTGGAATCTGGATGAGGATACCGGCGCCATCACCTGTGTTGGCTTCGCAACCACAAGCACCGCGGTGTTCCATATTCTCCAGGATGGTTAGCGCATCTGAAATATTTTGATGCGATTTATTGCCTTTGATGTTGGCAACAAAACCAATGCCGCATGAATCATGCTCAAACTGAGGAGAGTATAATCCTGTTTTGTTTCCCATAAAATCAGCCCTTTCTTTTTATTATAAGAATGAAATAGCGGCAATAGCATCGTTTTCTTCATTTAACTAAAAATTAATGAAGTATTCTGGTCAGCAAATTTACGATTTTTGTTTCATGTTTTGACGTTTAAGACGCCTGTTTTCGGTGGGATGTGGAATGTTTTTTTGTTGATGCCCATTGGTATTCAGTACAAGTGAGTGACACAACGATGATGCCATGAAAAACCAATGCTGATATCAAAAAAATATTAATCTAATGTTTAAACTAAATGCTCAAAAACATTGTCGTTTTTATTCAATTCTGTAAAATTCACTTGGTATTTCTTCAAATTTTGCAGTAAGCGTTGATAATCGTCTTTTGACTTGAGTTCGATGCCAACGAGAGCCGGCCCGGTTTCTTTGTTGTGCTTCTGCATGTATTCAAAACGGGTGATGTCGTCATCGGGGCCGAGAACGTGATTGACAAACTCTTTCAGAGCGCCGGGACGCTGGGCGAAACGAATGAGAAAGTAATGTTTGAGGCCCTCATATTGCAATGAACGCTCCTTGATTTCCTGCATGCGGTCGATATCGTTGTTGCCGCCGCTGATTATGCAAACAACATTTTTTCCTTTTATTACATCTGCGTAATCATCGAGCGCTGCGATTGACAATGCGCCTGCAGGTTCAACGACTATTGCATCTTCATTGTATAGTTTTAAAATCGTTGTGCATGCTTTTCCTTCGGCAACGAGATGCACTTCTTTCAAAACATCTTTGCAGATTGAAAAAGTTATGTCGCCGATTCTTTTTACTGCTGCACCATCGACGAAACGGTCGATGTTTTCTAATGTAACAGGTTCACCTGCTTTTAATGATTCATACATGGCTGGTGCACCTTCGGGTTCGAGACCGATGATGGTTGTTTTTGGTGAGAAGGTTTTGAAATAAGTTCCAACGCCTGAAGCAAGTCCGCCTCCACCGATTGGTAAAAAGATAAAATCCAAGCCCCCTCCGGCTCCCCCCATGGGGGAGTGAAATACATTAGCAGTATAATTATCTGAATTACTTATTTCTTCATTATTGAATTGTTCTAATATTTCAACTCCGACTGTTCCTTGTCCTTCAATAATTTTATAATCATCGAATGGATGAACGAATGTCATTTTATTTTCTGCTGTAAAATCTTTTGCTGCTTTTGCGCAATCATCATAGGTATCGCCAATCAATTTTATTTCAATGAATTCTTCGCCAAACATTTTTGTTTGATGAATTTTTTGATTGGGTGTGATGACTGGCATGAATACAACTCCTTTTACTTTCAATTTTTTACAACTGTAAGCAAAGCCTTGTGCATGATTGCCTGCGCTTGCACATACAACGCCACGTTGCAATTGCTCTGCAGGCAGTGAACTCATCATATTATATGCTCCACGCAATTTATATGAACGCACTACCTGCAGGTCTTCTCTTTTTAAAAAGACATTGCATTGATATTTTTTAGAAAGATTATGATTTAACATCAGCGGTGTACGTACAACAACTTTCTTCAATCGCTCTGCGGCGGCTGAAAAGTCAAGTGTTGTATGTGCTGATGTGTTCATATTATGCCTTCGTGCTGATTGCTTTCATTGCAGTCATAGCTTGTCTTAACACTGCTCCTACTTCTTCAATTGGATGATTGCGGATTTGCTTATTCACTAATATCAATTCTTTATTATCAACTGAGCCATCTTTGCCTGCGTTGTAATTGGTTCCGATAACATCTTTATCAATACCTTTCATAAACTCAGCCAGCAATGGCTTACATGCATGGTCAAATAAATAACAACCATATTCTGCTGTATCAGAAATTACACGATTCATTTCGAATAGTTTTTTACGTGCAATGGTATTTGCAATCAACGGAGTTTCATGCAATGATTCATAATAAGCAGATTCAGCTTTGATGCCTGATTCAACCATTGTTTCAAAAGCAAGCTCAACACCTGACCTTACAAATGCAACCAACAACAATCCATTATCAAAATATTCCTGTTCAGAAATTTTTGCTGTTGTTGGAGTAGTTTTTTCAAATGCAGTTTCACCTGTTGCTGCTCTCCAACCTAATAAGTTTTTATCTCCATTAGCCCAATCAGCCATCATAGTTGAAGAAAATTCTCCGCTCATGATATCATCCTGATGCTTACGGAACAATGGACGCATAATCACTTTTAATTCTTCAGACAATTCATATGCTTTTATTTTAGCAGCATTTGATAATCTGTCCATCATTGCTGTGATACCGCCTTGCTTCAATGCTTCGGTGATTACTTCCCAACCGTATTGAATTAATTTAGCAGCATAGGCTTTATCAATTCCTTTTTCAACCATCTTATCAAAAGAAAGAATAGAACCTGTTTGCAACAAACCACAAAGAATTGTTTGCTCACCCATCAAATCTGATTTCACTTCTGCAACAAAAGACGATTTCAATACACCAGCTTTATGTCCGCCAGTTCCGGCTGCATAAGCTTTTGCCTGAATCAATCCTTTTCCTTCAGGGTCATTTTCAGGATGCACAGCAATTAATGTTGGAACACCAAATCCTCTTTTATATTCTTCACGAACTTCAGTTCCCGGACATTTAGGCGCAATCATAACAACAGTAATATCTTTACGAATCTGCATTCCTTCTTCAACAATATTAAATCCATGAGAGTAAGAAAGTGTAGCACCTTTTTTCATCAATGGCATGATTGCAGAAACAACAGAAGTGTGTTGCTTATCCGGTGTAAGGTTGCTCACAACATCGGCCGTAGGAATTAATTCTTCATATGTGCCCACTTTAAAACCGTTCTCAGTCGCATTCTTCCACGATTGTCTTTTACTTTCAATTGCATCCTGGCGCAATGCGTACGAAACATCAAGACCAGAATCTCTTAAATTTAATCCCTGGTTCAAACCTTGAGCGCCGCAACCAACGATTACAATTTTTTTACCTTTCAGTGCATTTACACCATCAGCAAATTCACTGTTGTTCATAAATTCACACACGCCGAGTTGACTTAATTTTTCTCTTAATGAAAGCGTGTTAAAATAATTAGCCATTTTGTATTTGTTTGTTTTAAGATTTACCCCCAACCCCTAAAGGGGAGTTTGCGAAGGTTATGTTTAATTATTGTTTCTTTTTTGTTAGCGGCATTTGTTCATTAATCAACATCGTTGTGTCACTCACTTGTACTTTTTCAGCTTGTCTGAACTATGATTTATATGATTTCCCTGATTCACCTGATTAAAGTTTAATGGTTAGTTACAATCAAAATCATAGAAATCATACTAATCACAAAAATCATAGTTCAGACAAGTTTCTTCAATGCCAAAGCATATCCCAAATGCAATCCATCATGCATGGAGAAATATGGAATCGCTTCCTCAACTGTATTCAAATCAACACCAAAAGCAGTTGATATCGGTTGATATCCCGAAAATTTATTTTCTTTCATATCTGCCTTCAAATCATTAATCAATGAAAATGCAAGCTTCTTCAATTGCTCTATTTCATTAGCATCAATAAAGCTTTTCGGCTTTGAACCTTTCTGATATTTTTTCATCAGCGTTTCATCAATTCTTGGAGCAAGGCCTGCACGTGAATAACAAAGCACTTGTTGGCTTATAATAATATGCCCGAAATTCCAGGCGATATTATTATTAAAGCCTTGCGGAACTTTATTCAACTGCTCAATGGTTAAGCCATTTACTAAGTTTAAAAAATTTGTTCTTGTTTTTACTATAACGTCAAATTGTTTTTCCATAATTACATTGAGAATACTTCTGCTTGTTTATCTAAAAATTCATTTTCTGCAACATCACTTCCCGGTTCTCTTTGTTCAAACTCTTTAATCTTTTTATGAAACCCATGACTGTCTTTAATTATAGCCACTCTTGCACTTCTTACAAATTCAATCAACCCATAAGGTTCAAGAACTTTAATAAGATTATCAGTTTCTTCACGATGACCTGCTACTTCAAATACGATATAATCTTTACGAATCACAACAGCTTTCGCTCCGTGCTGGCTTAATAATCTTTCTACTTTTACTTCTTCAGCAATAACTTCTGCAGGTACTTTATATAAAGCTAATTCCTGCCAAACAATTTCTTCATTTGTATTATAATATGACTTCAACACTTCAACCTGTTTTTCAATCTGGCGGCAAAGTTTTCTTACCACTTCTTCAAATTCATTGATAACAATAGTAAAGCGATGAATGCCTTCAATTTCAGAAGGTGAAGTGTTTAAACTTTCAATATTTATTTTACGGCGAGAAAATATAATCGCAATGCGATTTAATAAACCAACCTGGTTTTCTGTGTAAACTGTAATGGTGAATTCCTGTTTCATAATTATTTATTTTAAAGATGTTGCAGGTTTAATTGCAACTACTCTCAATCTTTTATAATCTGCATACCATTTGCCATTTCTGAAAAGTGCCGGCCGCAGTGATTCCTGCACTTCATCCAATATCTCATTGACGACATTTTCATCAATTCCTTTCAACAATGGACTTCGGAACATTTTAATCCAGTCTTTAATGCCATTTTCTTCATCAGTCAATTCTGTATCACGATTAAAATGTGCTGCATAATTCACTTTAAAACCACGCTTTTCTAACAGTCCAGCATATTCGCCGATAGAAGGAAAATAATTTATTAATAATTCTGTATTGGTTTCAAATCCACGTTTTGCCAATGCTTCATTTAATGCATTGATTATTTTTTCTACGTTCCCTTTTCCACCCATTTCCAATACCAATCTCCCGGAGCGTTTAAGATTGCGATACATGCAGTCGATTGCTTTTTCTTTTTCCATTACCCAATGCAAAACTGCATTTGAAAAAATCGCATCAAAGCTTTCATCAAAATGAAATTCTTCTGCAGACATAATTCTAAAATCAATTGCAGGATATTCTTTCTTTGCCTTAGCAATCATCTCATGTGAGTTATCAATACCTACAACTTCCGCTCCTGATGAAGCAATCACATTAGTAAGATAACCTGTGCCACAGCCTAAGTCGAGTATACGTTCTCCTTTTTGAGGAGCCAGTAAATCGACTAAGTCTTCACCGTATTTAAAAACAAACGAATGTTTGTCGTTGTACAGTGAGGCGTCCCATTTTTTTTCTTCTCTTACTGTCATCATCATTTATTTTAAACGTATTTCTGCAACACTACAACCCTGCGGCACCATTGGAAATACATTATTTTCTTTTCCTACCATTACTTCTAATAAATAAGAACCTTTATGATCAAGCATTTCTTTCAATGCTGATTTAAGATTTTTTCTTTCTGTTACTTTTTGTCCTTCGATCCTGTATGATTTTGCCAATTGTACATAATCAGGACTGGCGATATCAACAAATGAATAGCGCTTGTCATGAAATAACTGCTGCCATTGGCGTACCATTCCAAGGAATTCATTATTCAAGATCAATATCTTAACATCAATTTCTGTCTGCATAATAGTCCCTAACTCCTGCAACGTCATCTGGAAGCCGCCGTCACCTATAACGGCAACGACTGTACGATCCTGAGCGCCAAACTTGGCTCCGATTGCTGCAGGCAATGCAAAACCCATCGTTCCTGCGCCGCCTGAAGTAATATTACTTTTGGTTGAATTGAATTTTGCATAACGACATGCTACCATTTGATGCTGGCCAACATCAGTAACAATAATTGCATCACCATTTGTCAATTCATTCAGGTATTTGATAACCTCACCCATTGTCAATACATCACCAACTGGATTTAACTCTTCTTTGATGACAACATCTATTTCTTCCTGCTTATGATCATTGAATTTTTTTAACCATTCTGTATGTTTTTTTTCCAATACCAAATGTGTAAGCATTGGCAATGTTTCTTTGCAATCGCCCCAAACCGGAACTTCTGCTTTTACATTTTTATCTATCTCCGCAGGATCAATATCAAGATGAATAACTTTGGCTTGTTTTGCATACTTATCCAATCGCCCCGTAACACGATCATCAAAACGCATTCCCACAGCGATCAATACATCACATTCATTTGTCAGGACATTAGGGCCATAGTTTCCATGCATTCCTAACATACCTACATTTAATGAGTGTTCCGTTGGCAAAGCGCTCAAACCGAGAACAGTACTGGCGGCAGGTAATCCGCCTTTTTCAATAAATGCTTTGAATTCTGCTTCAGCCTGTCCAAGGATTACTCCTTGTCCAAAAATTACAAATGGTTTTTTAGCATTATTAATTAATTGCGCAGCTTTTTCAACATATTCTTTGCGAACAATCGGTTTAGGGCGGTAACTGCGTATATGCGTACACGGTATATAGCCGCTGTAATCAAATTTTTGCAACTGTGCATTTTTTGTGATGTCAATTAAAACTGGCCCGGGTCTTCCTGTTCTTGCTATGTAAAATGCTTTTGCTAATACTGCAGGAATTTCTGTTGCATCTGTAATTTGATAATTCCATTTAGTAATTGGTGTTGTAATATTAATTACATCTACTTCCTGAAATGCATCCGTTCCTAACAAGTGAGCAAATACCTGTCCTGTGATACACACCAGTGGCGTGCTATCAATCATTGCATCAGCTAAACCTGTCACCAAATTTGTTGCACCCGGGCCGCTTGTTGCGAATACCACTCCAACTTTTCCTGATGAACGTGCATAACCTTGTCCTGCATGTATACCTCCCTGTTCGTGACGAACAAGTACATGTTTTAATTTATCATGATAATCATACAATGCATCATAAATAGGCATGATAGCACCGCCTGGATATCCAAATATTGTATCCACTCCTTCTGCAATCAATGAGTCGAGCACGGCTTGTGAGCCACTGATATTCTGTATTGCAGGTGTTGTTGTTTTCTTTTCAGTTATTTCAAGAGTTTGCATAACTCAATTTTTTGATAGTTGTTTAATTCGATAAAAGCTTAACAAATCTGTAGATTTCACATCTGTAAAACCTACCTGTCTTAACATGGTGACGACCTGTCCACGATGGTATGTTGAATGATTGAACGTATGTGCAAATACTTCATAATACTGCATTGTATTTTCTTCTCCGTTGAAACGTTTAAATGTCAGTGCTTCATTCACTTTCGATTCATCAAATGATTCCATAAAAAACTTTAGTTGCTTTGAAGCATCTTTCCATTTTGCAATAAGCTCTTCTTTTGTTCCTTTAAATTCTTTTTGCATCCATGTTATTTTTTCTTTCTTCTGCAAACGTTCGAGCCATGCTATTTCAGCGGAAACAATATGTAATACTGTTTCCTGAATGCTGCTGAAACTGCTGATAATATGTTGATTCCATTGTTCATCAGAAATTTGCTCAAGCCATGAGCAAACAATATCATTTGCCCAGATATTATATTCAGCTAATTCTGTGAAATATTTTTTTGTCATTTTAATCTTTTTTAAATCCTATTCGTTTGCGTTGTTTCCATGCTTCAGATTCTTCCTGCTGTTTGTTCTTTTCTGCCATTAAGTTTTCTATTGCTTCATATATCTGATTCAGTTGCACATCGTGATTACCCACCTGTGTTTTTAATTCTTTTATCTGTTCTAACAAATCATTGTATTGAACAACAAATTTTCTCAACGTTATGAAAGCACGAACAATAGTGATATTCATCTTCCTTGCTTTCGAGCTTCGCAAAACACTGGGCCATTGTAACGCCATGTTCTGTAAAAACATATGGCAGATACCTTTTACCGCGGTGTTTTTTTGAACTGGTCACAATTTGTGACCAGTTATCAACAGATTGATTTTCATTTTGTTGTAAACTTGAGGTCACAAATTGTGACTTCAAGTTGTCCCATTCTGTTATTGTCAGTTGAAACATAAAATCCCCAGGAAAACTATCAATATTCCTTTTGATAGCCTGATTAAAAACTTTCGTTTCAACCTCATACAAAGCCGCAAGGTCAAAATCGAACATTACCTTTTGTCCTCTTATTTCAAATATCTTTTGCTGAACAATCGCTAATTCCATAATAATTATTTTTAAAGGAATTAGGATAAGGTTATTCAGTGTTTATGCTTCATCGGTAACACAACCCTCAGACGCATCCTTCACAAATCTTGCATACTTATATAAAACTCCATTCGTAACTTTCAATGAAGGTTGTTTCCAATTCTTTTTTCTTTTTGCAATCTCTTCATCACTTACTTTTAATGTGATAGCATTCTTTGTCGCATCTATTTCAATGATATCATTATCTTCTACAAATGCAATAAGTCCACCTTCATAAGCTTCAGGAGTAATGTGCCCAACAACAAAACCATGAGTACCACCACTAAATCTTCCATCAGTTATTAGTGCAACTGATTTTCCTAAACCGGCTCCATAAATTGCGCTTGTTGGTTTCAACATTTCAGGCATACCTGGCGCTCCTTTCGGGCCTTCGTTTTTAATTACAACTACATCACCATCCTTTACTCTTCCGCTTGCAATGCCTTCTATCAAATGTTTTTCTCCATCAAAAACTCTTGCAGGTCCTTCAAAGCGTTCGCCTTCTTTACCGCTGATTTTTGCTACGCTTCCTTTTTCAGCAAGATTGCCATATAATATTTGTAAGTGGCCAGTCGCCTTGAGTGGCTTTTCCAACGGATAAAGAATATCCTGTGTTTCAAAATTGATTGGTTTGGTGTCCGCAAGGTTTTCCGAAATAGTTTTACCCGTAACCGTTAGACAATCACCATGCACCAATCCTTTATCTAATAAATATCTCATCACTGCCGGCAAACCACCATGCTGATGCAATTCCTGCATCAAATATTTTCCGCTTGGTTTAAAATCAGCCAGCACCGGTGTTTTATCGCTGATACGTTGAAAATCATCCTGCGTTAAATCAACACCAACACTTTTTGCCATTGCAATCAAATGCAAAACTGCATTCGTGCTTCCGCCTAATATCATAATAACTGTAATCGCATTTTCAAACGCTTTTTTAGTCATGATATCTTTTGGCTTAATATCTTTTTGCAGTAATACACGGATATATTTTCCTGCTTCCAAGCACTCTTTTTTCTTTTCATCGCTCAACGCAGGATTAGAAGAAGAGAATGGCAAACTCATTCCCATCGCTTCAATCGCACTCGCCATTGTATTTGCTGTATACATTCCTCCGCAAGCACCAGCGCCCGGACAAGAATGTTGCACAATACCTTTAAAATCTGCATCATCCAACTGCCCTGCAATTTTTTGTCCCAACGCTTCAAATGCAGAAATAATATTCAACTCCTGCCCTTTATAATGACCAGCAGCAATCGTTCCGCCATAAACCATAATCGCCGGACGATTCAACCGTCCCATAGCCATGATAGCACCCGGCATATTTTTATCGCAACCAGGCAATGCAATCAATCCATCATAATAAAATCCACCACAAACTGATTCAATACTATCTGCAATCAAATCTCTGCTCACCAACGAATAACGCATCCCGTCAGTACCATTGCTAATGCCATCGCTGATACCAATTGTATTAAATATCAAACCAACCAAATCATTATCCCACACACCTTCCTTCACAATTTTCGCAAGGTCATTCAAATGCATGTTACAAGTGTTTCCATCATAACCCATACTTGCAATACCAACCTGTGCTTTCGCAAGGTCGCTATCCGTCAATCCGATTCCATATAACATTGCCTGCGCTGCAGGTTGTGTTGTGTCCTGTGTTAAAGTCTTACTGTACTTGTTCAGTTCTTGGCTCATGTTAAAAAATTATTCTTTTATTTTTAGTCTATTCGTTTACGTTAATTTTATTTTTTTATTACAAGCTTTAGTTCTTTAATCAACATCGTTGTGTCACTCACTTGTACTTTCTCAGCTCTATTCAGCATTAATTAGGTTTTGTTATTTTATATAATTGTTGATTTCCTCAACTCAACATTTTCCTTATTGATATCTCCTGAAATTCTTCCACCTACAAAATCACTTATCAAATCACCAATCGTTGAAGTAAAATAAAAATTCACAGGGTCAATATCTTTCGTTACAAATAAATGTTTTACCGTCCATTCAACAGCCTGGCGGATTAATGTCGCTTCTTCTTTCATATTGAAATAGTCAAGCATCATTGCTGCAGACAAAATAGAACCCAATGGATTTGCAATATCTTTTCCTGCAGCCTGCGGATATGAACCGTGAATTGGTTCAAACAGTGCACTGCCATTACCTATTGAAGCCGATGGCAATAAACCCAATGAACCACTTAACACACTTGCTTCATCACTGATAATATCGCCAAACATATTTTCTGTTAGTATAACATCAAATTGTTTTGGATTGATAATTAACTGCATCGCTGCATTATCAACAAATAAAAAATCAACTGTTACATCTTTATATTGAACTGCGATATCCTGCACCACTTTTCTCCAAAGGCGTGATGTTTCCAACACATTTGCTTTATCTACCAGTGTTAATTTTTTTCTGCGCTTTTGTGCATATTGAAATGCTAAATGAGCAACACGTTCTATTTCTTCTTTGCTGTATGTACATTCATCAGATGCCCATGTTTTATCTTCATCCGTTTGCTTGTTGCCGAAATAAATTCCGCCCGTTAGTTCACGGAAGATTATCATGTCAACATTTTCGAGGCGGTCAACTTTCAATGGTGATAAATGTTGCAATGATGGATAAGTTGTAACCGGGCGAATGTTTGCAAACAGTTGTAATGTTTTTCTCAGCTTCAGCAAACCCTGTTCAGGCCTTACTTTTGCTGTCGGGTCATTATCATATTTTGGATGACCGATTGCTCCGAATAAAATTGCATCGCTGTTCAGGCATATTTCTATTGTTTCGTCCGGTAATGGGTTGCCTGTTTTGTCGATTGCATCGGCGCCCATTAAGGCGAATGTGTAATGAAATTCGTGTTTGAATTTTTCAGCAATGGAATCCAATACTTTTATGGATTGCTGAGTTACTTCCGGGCCGATGCCATCTCCTAATATTACTGCGATGTTCTTCTTCATATATATTGTCTGAACTATGATTTGTATGATTTATGTGATTTTTATGATTACAATTGTGATGCTTTGTAATCTTTGTTTATCAATATCAAATCATACTTTCTGTGGTTTATATTTTTTGTTTGTAAGTCTCTTCACATTTAGGCTTGTTTCTCCAAAATTTATTAAAAGTCCAATCTCCAGATTATATGCTTCTAAATAGTTTATTCCTTGTGCAAAATGAACTTCTTCTAACTTAGTTATTGCCTTTAATTCTACTGAAACCGCATTTTCTATTAAAAAGTCAACTCGTCTTACTACTATTTGCTCTTCTCTATAAAATATCGGCATTTCAAATTCTCTTTGAAACGCAATATTTGCAAGCTTCATTTCTATTTCTAACGCCCTTTGATAAATTACTTCCTGAAATCCATTCCCAAGTTTAGAATGGAAGGTCATAGCGCATTTTATAACCTTTGAAATAAGTTCAGAAAACTTAAATGCATCATTAATCATAAATATTGGATATAAAAGGATTCTCAAAATCCGTAAACCCTAAAGCATACCAATCATAAAAATCACATAAATCACACAAATCATAGTTCAGACAACGACGGAAACATGATTCTGCGCCAGCACATTCAGGTCTGTATCTTCCACTTCTTTCTTTTTATCAGCAACCAATAAAAACTGCTGATACAAAACATCAATATCGTTACGTGTGAACTGATGACCTAATTTTTGAAAACGATAAGCCAATGCACTGCGTCCACTCCTTGCCGTTAGTACAATTTTTGAAGATTCTGCTCCTACTTCTTCCGGAGTCATGATTTCGTACGTTGTTGCCTCTTTCAGGAATCCATCCTGGTGAATGCCGGATGAATGTGCAAATGCGTTGCTTCCTACGATTGCTTTATTTGGCTGAACCGGCATACGCATAGTATCGCTGACCAGGCGGCTCAGTGGATTTAATTTTTCTGTTTTAATATTTGTGTGAAAGCCAAGTCCATGATGTTTTTGAATAATCATGACGACTTCTTCGAGGGATGTATTGCCTGCTCTTTCGCCAAGGCCGTTGATGGTGCATTCGATTTGCCTTGCACCATTTATAATTCCTGCTATTGAGTTTGCAGTTGCAAGCCCCAAATCATTATGACAATGGCATGAAATAATTGCTTTGTCAATGTTTGGTACATTATTAACTAAGTACGCAATTTTTTCGCCGTATTGATGTGGTAAGCAATAACCAGTTGTGTCAGGAATATTTACAACCGTAGCTCCATTCGATATAACGGCCTCGATTAGACGAGCTAAAAATTCAACATCTGCACGTCCTGCATCTTCTGCAAAAAACTCTACATCTGGAACAAGATTGCGTGCAAACTTTGTTGCTTTAGCCGCACGGTCCAAAATTTCTTCACGTGTTGCATTGAACTTGTGCTTGATATGAATATCGGAAGAACCGATGCCTGTATGAATTCTTGGACGAACGGCATGCTTCAATGCTTCGGCAGCTACTTCGATATCTTTTTGAACCGAACGTGTTAGTCCGCAAACTGTTGCATTTTTTATCACTTTGGAAATGGCTTCAACAGAAGCAAAATCACCGGGACTTGAAATCGGGAAACCGGCTTCGATGATATCAACGCCAAGGTCTTCGAGTGCCAGGGCAACTTCAATCTTTTCTTTTGTATTTAATTTACAGCCGGGAACCTGTTCGCCGTCACGAAGTGTGGTGTCAAAAATGTCTATCTTTTTTTCTGCCATGGAACTGAAGATTTAGTTAAAACAGGTATTTAGTTTAATTTTGATGACCTGCTTTGGTTGTTATAAATAGCACCGTTCTACGAATTTACCCTTGAACAGTGGGGAATAAAAAACAAAATAGAGCAGCATTTACGCTATATAAAAAGGCCTTTTTCCGTTGAAACCCAATACGGATAAAGGTTTTACAGAATTCAAATTACGATGCCCAACCGCAGTACAGATACCGTGTTTCAGCTTGTTAAGTCGCTGGAAAAGAGCGAAAAACGCAATTTCAAGCTTTATGTCACCCGAAATTCATCTTCCGAGGAGCTGAAAATTGTACAACTATTTGATGCTCTTGACAAAATGGATGTGTATGATGAGGCTTATTTATTGAAGAAAAATCCGGAGATAAAAAAGCAACAGCTAAGTAATCTTAAGGCACATCTTTATAAACAAATTCTTTCCAGTCTTCGCTTAATAAATGATGAGAGTAATATTGATATTGTATTGCATGAGCAAATGGACCATGCCAGAATTTTATACAACAAAGGATTATATCTGCAGAGTTTGAAAGTGCTGGATAAAATGAAGGAGCAGGCGAAATCAAGAAATCAATTTACTTATTTACAACAAGCTCTCTTCTTTGAAAAAAATATTGAAGCACTTTACATCACACGAAGCATGCAGGACAGAGCTGAGCAGCTGAGCAAAGAAGCAACGGAAATAAATGACAGCTTAACATTGGTTTCGCAGTTATCCAATTTATCATTGCAATTATATAGCTGGTATATTAAACATGGACATGCCCGTAATGAAAAAGATGATGCAGAAATTCAGCGATACTTTAAAGAACGTCTTGGAGATAAAGCGCATTTGTGTAAAAGCTTTTATGAAAAATTATATCTCTATCAATGTTATTGCTGGACAACTTTTATTCGCCAGGATTTTTTACAGTATTATCGCTACACACAAAAATGGGTGAACCTTTTTGAAGAAGAACCTTACATGGTTGAAATTGAAACCGGACATTACATCAAAGGCATGCATAATCTGATGGGTTCACATTTTGATTTAGGTAATCATCAGAAATTAAAAGAAACATTACAGCAGTTTAAAACATTTTGTGATAGCAAGATTGTTGAGCAAAATGTAAATAATAAAATTCAATGCTTTGTTTATTATAATATCTCTTTGCTGAATAAGCATTTCCTTGAAGGCAGCTTCACCAAAGGATTACAGCTGGTTCCTGAAATTGAAGCCAAGCTGAAAGAATATGAATTGTACCTTGACCGTCATCGCATTTTAGTTTTTTATTACAAGATTGCCTGTATGTATTTTGGCAGCGGCGATTATGAGCATACGATTGATTATTTGAATAAAATAATGAACTGGAAAGTTGATCTGCGAACGGATCTGCAATGTTATTCACGACTCTTGCATTTAATTGCTCATTACGAACTGGGCAATTACGATATACTTGACCATCTCATAAAATCAGTGTATCGCTTTATGGCCAAAATGCAAAACTTAAGTGTGATTGAAGAAGATATTTTTGCATTTCTGCGAAACTCATTTCACTTATCTGTTAAAGATATTAAACCTGAACTTGAAAAATTATTGGTGAAACTGAAAGCACATCAAAGTGATCGTTTTGAAACAAGAGCATTCATGTATCTTGACATCATTTCATGGATTGAAAGCAAATTAGAAAACACTCCTGTTCAGGATGTATTAAAAAAGAAGTTTGAAAGCAAACGAAATGTCAGTGTAGATTAATTTTGAAATTGCATAATTGGCAATTTTGGAATTTCTACAACAAAAGATTACTCCGGATTTAATACTACCTTAATATAGTTGTCCATATTAAAATATTTCTGAGCTGTTTTCTTAATATCTTTTGCGCTCAAGGATTGTATGAGATCATCTTCACCAACTATCCACTGCGGATCCAGGCCATTAATCCAACTGTGGCTTAATGAATTCAGCCAGTAACTATTTTGTTTTAGCAGGCCGGCATTATGTGCACGGAAAATAGTCTGCACTTTATCAAAATATTTATGGTCCACACCATCTTCACGCAAATCTTTAATCAACGCAAATAATGCATCCGTAAGCTTGTCAACATTTTCAGGCCCACATGGCAATTGTATATTAATTGAATAATGTGCATAAGGTCTTTGATTTAGTGAATAGGTCACGGTTGCACTATAAATATCACCCATTTCCTGGCGCAGCTTATCAAAAATTTCAAGGTTCAAAACCTGGGTTAACATTTTAAGTTTTAATTCTTCTTCATGATTATAAGTTGCTTCCCCGGTAAAGACCAAACATATTTGACTGCGTTTTTCTTCTCCTTTTTTTATTACCTGTGATACAATACCTGTTGCAGGCCGCATTCCTTCATCAGTAAATTTATTATCGATTGTTGAAGCAGGTAAAGCTCCCAAATAAATCTCGAGCGCTTTTTTCATTCTTACTACATCAAAATTACCAACGAAAGTAAAATGCATACCGTAAGCATTACTGAATATCTCTTTATAGATATTAAATGCAGTGTCCAGGTTTATCTTATCAAAATCGGAAGATGTTGGCAAACTTTGTACCCATGGGCTATTCTTGTATTCAATCTTGGTAAGTGTATCATACAGATAATTGTTAGGATTTACTTTAGCATTTTCAAAAACGTTTTTTTGTTTATCAATATATGATTGAAATGCAATGGTATCTTTTTGTGGCTGTGTGAAATACAAATAGATTAATTGAATGAAAGCCTGAAAATCAGTAGCACTGCAATGACCTTCAATTCCTTCTTCATAATTATTAATATAAGGCGTTACAGTAACTGTTTTTCCAGCCAACATTTTAGTGACATCGGCTCCTGACAAATTTTTCACTCCCATTGCCTGCACTATTTTTGAAATAAATTCAGCATTCTCTTTATTGGCAAGCCCGTAATTGTGTGAGCCACCCCATCTCCATGCATCCATTAATATTTCATCATTCTTAAAAGATGTTTGCTTAAGCGTAACTGTCACTCCGTTATTCAATTTGAAATTTGTTGTAAGCAAAGGCCCGTTCATTGTTTCTTCCACTATACTGCCACCACTTGGCTGCTTATCTAAAAAAGATGCATCCAGCTTTTTTTCCTCAAATGCCTTCACCGGGATTTTTTGTGCAGTAGTAAACATAGATATCAAGGCAGTTCCTGATGTATCAGTAGATATATCATTTTCAGGCTTCAACAACAAAAGAAATTTTCCCTGGCGATCACTTAACCGTTCAGTAAAGGCATTTACTTCCTCCACAGTGATACCGGGTAATATTTGTTTTACAAAAGTATAAGCTTCATTATTATTTACGATCGGATAATTATCTAAAAAGTTGTACGCACATTCCTGTACAAATCTTGAAGAAGAAGTCTTGTTGTTTTCTTCTGACGCAACTTCTGCCTGGTTAAGCAACTTGCTCTTTACTCTATCAAGTTCTGTTTGTAAAACACCAAACGTTTTAATTGTCTGTAACACATTTACCAGGGTATCAATAGCACGTTCAACAGGTTTGTCACCGACAGAAATATAAGAATCAAATGTGCGGTACCCTTTTTGCAAACTTGTGAAAGCTGTACTGCCAGTTAAAAAAGGCGGGTTAGCCTGTTGAGTAATGCCTTGCAGACGTTCATTAATGATACGGATAAAAAGTTGTTCCAAAATCCATTTTCGGTAATCACCCCAGGTGACAATTGATGGAGTACGTTCTACATAATGAAATACCTTAAGCAGTTTGCTGGTTTGTTCTTTGTCAGACAACACCATAGCTTCATCGTTTTTGCGATCAGCCAACGGGATAATTTCCGGACGAGGTGTTTCATTTGAAGGATTTTTGTAATCATTAAAATGATCTTCAATCTCCTGTTTAGCAAACGTCGTGTCAACATTGCCAACAATTATTACTGCCATCAGATCGGGCCGATACCATGTTTTATAAAACTTCTTTAATGTTTCAGGCCTGAAGCTTTTTATGATAGAATCTTTTCCAATAGGAATACGCTGTGCATATTTAGAACCACTCAATAAAGCAGGCATATACATTTTCTGCAAACGCTCCTGTGCATTTTTTCGCAGCCTTGATTCTTCCAGAACAATGTCTCTTTCTTTATTAATACCCATTGTATCCAATAATGCATTCTGCGCCCAGTCTTCCAAAATGGTAAATCCTTTATCGATATCATCGTCGTTATCTTCAGGTAACGTCAGTATGTAAGTGGTTTCATCAAAACCGGTAACTGCATTTACATCTGCACCAAAGTTCACTCCTCTTGACTGCAGATAATTTTGAAGTTTATTTTTGGGAAAATGTTTGGTGCCTTCAAAATTCATATGCTCCATAAAATGCGCCAGGCCTTGCTGATCATCATCTTCCAGTACAGAGCCCGCCTTTACAATCAACTGCATATAAACATTCTTCACGTTCCGCTGATTGCTGCGAACATAATAGGTAAGCCCGTTGGATAGTTTTCCCGTAGCTACATTATCATCCGATAATATGGGATCATTCAGATTAAACTGAGAAAAGCTTTTTGTAAAACTCAGGATACAAAACACAATAATAAAAATGCGGATTAAAGACCGACGGATATTCATATGTTAGTTTTATGGCCGGGAAGATATGAAAGAAATTATTTCAAAAACAAGTGTCGCTTGTGATTGTTTTTTGGGACAACCATTTGTTCTTTAATCAACATCGTTGTGTCACTCACTTGTACTTTTTCAGCTTTATTCGGCTTTTATCTTATCGGAGTTGTTGGTCAGGCATTGATCACGATTGACTTTTATTTATTTTCTTTCTAAATCCCTCGATCACCACTCTTGGCTCTTCTGGAGTTGTTAATAATTGTTTGAGGTATTCAAAGATCAAGCGAATATCTTCATCATGTGCAGTTAATTTCTTTTCTACTTTTTGCATTTGCAGCATTATATCTTTATGCGTTGACAACAACTCTCTCATCTTCACAAAAATTTCGATCACACGAATGCTTACATGCATTGCTCTTTCACTTTTTAAAACACTTGCCAACATTAATACACCATGCTCTGTAAAAGCATATGGTAAATGACCGCCTAATTGTTTTTTTGATGGTATCGCATTTTGCGATACCATCCATTCAGTTTCTTTATTGGTTAATTGGAACATGAAATTTTCAGGAAATCTTTCTGCATTGCGTTTTACCTGCTATCTTAAACGAATAGGCTGTACACCATACAAAATGGCATGATTTTTTTATGCTAGCACTTTTCCAACCCCTGCAAAATATCATTCAAAATATCATCCACATATTCCAACCCGACAGAAATGCGTATAAGCCCCGGCGTTATGCCTGTTGCCAAACGTTCTGCTTCAGTGAGTTTTACGTGTGTGGTACTTGCGGGATGAGATGCTATACTTCTTGTATCTCCCAAATTGGCCGTTAACGTTAGTAATTGCAATGCATCTAAAAATTTCTTGCCGCTTTCCAATCCGCCTTTTAAGTTGAAACTTACCAATGCTCCGCCGTTTTTCATTTGCTTTTTGGCAATAGCATATGCAGGATGACTTTCTAAAAAAGGATAAATTACTTTTTCGATCTTCGGATGCCCTTCCAGCTTTTTTGCAATGGCAAAAGCGTTGCTGCTATGGCGCTCCATGCGAATATCGAGTGTTTCAAGACTTTTGCTTAATACCCATGCATTAAACGGAGACAATGATGGACCTGTGCTTCGGCAGAATAAATATATTTTTTCGATCAGTTCTTTTTTTCCAACGATAACGCCGCCGAGTACACGGCCTTGTCCATCCATCCATTTAGTTGCAGAATGAACAACTAAGTCTGCACCGTATTGAATCGGTTGTTGTGATACCGGTGTTGCAAAACAATTATCTACATTAAAAATGAGATTGTGCTTTTTTGCAAGCTTGCCTACAAACTCCAAATCAATAATATCCAAACCCGGATTGGTTGGCGTTTCGAGATAGATCATTTTTGTGTTAGGCTTGATCGCTTTTTCCCATTCGTCTAAATTCGTTGCGCTAACGTATGTTGTTTCTATTCCGTAATTAGGTAAATATTTATTGATGATCGTTGTCGTGCTTCCAAAAACTGAAGCGCAGGAAACCAAATGATCACCGCTTTTCAATAATGCCATGAATGATGCAAAGATGGCGCTCATGCCGGATGCTGTGGCATAGCCATATTCAGCGCCTTCTAAAGCACAAACTCTGTCAACAAACTCCTGCACATTCGGGTTGCTGAACCGGCTGTAAATATTTACATCAATCTCATCAGCAAAAGCCGCTCTCATCATTTCCACATCACTGTACATGAAGCTGCTTGTGAGAAATAATGGCGATGAATGCTCCATTTCATTGGTGCGATCAATTTGTGTGCGGATGGCTTTTGTTGTTGGATGCAGTTTATCAGTCATTTTAAATTTTGAATTATAAGTTTTGAATTCAGAATTATGAGTTATGAATTATGAGTTATAAAATCCATTAAACTCATAATTCAAAATTCATAACTCCTAATTAACTTTCACTTCCCACTTAATCTTCGTCCCGCCTGCTCTTAATGTTGCGGCTACAGAACAATATTTTTCCATGGATAATTCGCAGGCACGATATGCTTTGTCGTAATCGATATTTCCTTTTAATACAAAAACCAATTTAATGTCTTCCCATAAAGAAGGCTCAACACCTTTTTGGCGCTCGCCTTCGATGTGCATGGAAAAACTATCAACCGTTTGACGTTGTTTTTTAAGTATAGCCATGATATCAATTCCGCTGCATCCACCGAGGCCCATGAGCACCATCTGCATGGGGCGAATGCCGAAATTCGTTCCACCGGTTTCGAGGCTGGTGTCGATCTTCGCCGTGTGCCCGTTGGCATCCGTTGCTTCGAAGCCGAAATCGCCTTCTACCCTGTTCAGCTCAATTTTTATCATTTTCGTAATTTTTTGCAAATTTAATTCATCATGCCGTTACTTTGCAATCTCAAATCACGAAACTGAGCTATTTGATGCAGTATTTTCATTCTAAAGAGGCTTTTGAACTGGAAAATGGACAATCCCTGCCTGAAATCACCATCGCTTATCACACTTATGGCAAGCTGAATGATAAGAAGAATAATGTGGTTTGGGTTTGTCATGCCCTGACGGCAAACTCGGATGCGGCTACGTGGTGGGATGGAATTGTTGGCCCTGATCACATTGTTGATCCTGAAAAATATTTTATTGTTTGTCCGAATATCCTGGGTTCATGCTATGGCACAACCGGTCCATTAAGTATTGATCCAAAAACTTCCAAACCTTTTTATGGAAATTTTCCGCAGGTTACGATTCGTGATATGGTAAAAGCGCATATTCTTCTCCGTGAGTTTCTTGGTATTGATAAAATATTTCTGGTGATGGGCGGTAGTATGGGCGGTTATCAAGCGATGGAATGGGCTGTGATGGAAAAAGATGTGATTGAAAATTTATTTTTATTAGCAACCTCTGCAACAGAGAGCGCATGGGGCATTGCAACACATACAGCACAACGTTTAGCAATTGAAGCAGACAATACCTGGAGTGAGGCTTCACCTGATGCAGGAAAAAAGGGATTGAAAGCTGCACGTGCTATCGGTATGCTTACATACCGCAATTATGGAATTATGGTGCAGCAGCAAACAGACGCTGACACAGAAAAATTAGATAACTACAAAGCTTCTTCATACATCAATTACCAAGGTGATAAGTTGGTGAACCGCTTTAATGCTTACAGCTATTGGTTCCTCACCAAGAGCATGGACAGTCACAACATTGCACGTGGACGTGGCGGAAAAACAGAAAGCGTTTTAAAGAGCATTCATCAACGGACCTTACTTATCGGTATTAGCAGTGATATTCTTTGTCCATTGATTGAGCAACATTTTCTTGCCAATAATCTTCCCAATTCAACATTGATTGAAATTGATTCTTCGTATGGCCATGATGGTTTTATGGTCGAATCAAAATTGATATCGCAGCATTTGGGTGAATGGCTGGGTAATTTTTTTGTACTGAACTATGGAGCTAAGATCTGAGCAACCAAGATTCTCCCTGATTGACATGATTCTCATGATTTTATTAAAGCAGTCTATTAATGAGGAGGTGAATGCATCATCAGCAACAATGCACCTAAGTCCCACAGGAAATGAAAGACTATCAGCATTTTTATGTTGCGGAATTTTCTATAATGAAAGGCTAACACCATGCCTATAAAAAATGGGCCCACGATATTATGGATAGTTCCAAAACGATAATGTATTAAACCAAATAAAGCAGAAGAAATAAAAATAGCGATGTAATCGTTTTTAAACAATAACGCTAAACGTGACAATAAATAACCTCTGAAAACAAGTTCTTCCACAATACCTGCAGTTACGCATGTAAACAGAAGTAATGATCTATTCGCTTTAAAAGCAACAATCATTTTCTCAAGTTCTATACTTTGCTCTTTATGATGCAAAATCAATCCTAATAAAACATTTATTAAAACATCACCCAATGCAATTATAAAAAACAGCGCCAGGATTGATGCTATATAAACCCAAAACTTATATTTTCTTTCCTGCCACAATAAAAGATTTTGTTTCTCCAATTTTAAAGCGCATAGCCATGTCAGTAATAAAGCCAGCCAATAAAAAATACGTGAAATAAATAAAATCGAACCGATATCATTTGTTATTCCGAAAATACTTGCTATAAAAATCCTTCCGCCGAGTGAAATGCTAAGTAAAAAACCAATGGTTAATAAAACACCTTCAAGTATAAGCGATGGTTTAGGCGTTGAAGATGCAGTTGTTGATTCCATGTTGATTGATAGATTAAGTTATGAAAATAATCTTTCGAATCATCAATAGTGGTAATTAAAGCTCAATAAAGATATGCTGTACAAGTGAGTGACACAACGATGTTAAATAGAATTACTACCGCTTGTCACAAAAAAATATTTTTAAGATGGCTTTCGCCGCAATGTTATAGCGGCATTCTTCTGTAAGTCGCCACTGAAGCGGATGTAGTAGCGATCTTTTCCATCCTGAACAATTAATAATCCGGTGTTGGGCGGAATGCTTCCTAGATTTTCTGCGTACATCACAAACTGCAATGAATCGCCGTAATCAGCTGTGTAAATAATTTTCTTTACTTCATGTGTGCTTAATCCGACTTTGCCCATGATTACAATTCCATTCAGCAATACACTCACGGTATCGCCATCTACTTCACCGTTATCATACAAGGATAATGTTAGACTATCGGATTTAAAATAAAGCGTCTGAATGTTTTCAATCTGACGCTTTGAAATATCTGCGGCAGAACCTGCAGGAATAATATCTGCAATCGGCTTAGGCCGCACTGCAAGCTTTGGTGTTTGCACTACAACAGGCTGTGTAACTACAGGAGTTTTATTCACTGCAACCGGTGGATTATTTGTTGCAACTACAACCGGTGGTTTTGTTACCGGTGTTGGAACTTTTGTTGGCTGCGGTTTAGGAACTATTGCAACCGGTTTTGTAACTGGCTTATTGACCACAACAGGAACATCCGGTTTTATATCGTGTTGCTTTGCAACTACAGCAGGTGCAACAACTTTTTTATCAGGTTGTTTTGTAACTACTGCTACTGCCTGTGTATCTTTTTTTACGGGAACAAATGGCGGAATGATCGGTTGTTGCACGGGGGCCTTGCTGGGCGCCAGTTTTGCTGTAGATGTTTTTGCAGTGGAATCATTCGCCGGCAACAATTCAACTTTATCTTTTTGTTTTTTTAATTGAATGAATGAAAGCATAGCGAGATAATTCATCTCTGAAAGCTTATCCATTAGTTTGGATTTTTCTGAGAGATTTGCTTTTCGCAAAAATATCTTTCCACTGATTGGTTTTAAACCTGCTTCATGTTTTACTTTAAAATCGCCTGCCAGCTGCATGGCAGTATCATGCACAGTTAATGTGAGTGTGCCGATTTGCTTGATGGTTCTGTATTGTGCCTGTGGAAAATTATCAAACATCGGATCATTATCTTCTATCGTTATAATATTCCCTTTTATTGAAACATTCAATGATTTCATTGCAACTACTTCATCGCTATCTTTTGTGGGAAAAGTAATAAAAGAATAGCCTATGAATTTTCCATCAACATTGCTGATGACAACTTCATAACCTAATTGCTTTTGAGAAGTAGAAAGCTGACCAAGCCATACTCCTGTGATATCCTGCGCAAAAAGATGAAGAGGAAGCAGGAAAATAACCAGGGCCACAAGTATTTTCATGAAAGGTTTCATACCGCAAAATACTTAATCAAATCCAAAAAGTTGAAATGAAAAGAGGCCGACATAAATGCCTGCCTCTTTTCTATTATGAACAGTACAATGCTCTCTGGTTAATACTCCAGCTTATACATGAATATTTGCGGTGGGCCAACAACACCTGCATCTGTCATTAATTTTTTGAGCTCTGGTGAATTCATCCTTGCTTTTGCTTTGGCCATATCTGTAATGGTGAAAACAATGAACACCATGTTTGAATCTTCCAGGCTTCTTCCCAAGGCTCTGTCCTGCAAACCATAACCGGCTCTTGTAGCTTTTCCTTCGCCATCAAATACTTTCAGCCACGCATCAAAGTCTTTTACTTTATGCATTACCATCACCCGATCATTTTGTCCGGGACCAGCACTGTCGCTTCGGATTACATTTATAAAGCTGACAGTTGGCGGACCAACAATACCGGATTCTTTCATAGCAGCTTTTAATGCAGGTGAAGCGCCGAAGTCTTTAGCTTTTTGAACGTCAGAAATCTTATCAATGACTACTACAGTATTTGAATCATCCATTCCTCTTCCAAGATGGAATTTTGTTATGCCATATGCATTACGCAAGGAATCCTTTGAGTCATATACAGCATCCCATTTTGTAAAATTGGCCACTTTGTGTTTTACTACGAGCAAATTAAATGGCTGGAAAGGAGGAGCAGATACAGTAGTTGTTGTGGTGGTTGTAGTAGCTGATGAATCTGTTACCTTTTTTTCTTCGGTCTCTTTTCCGCCGCCGTTGCAGGAGAAGAGTGACATGGCAACACAGGCTGCCATTAAGGGGGTTAAAAAAATTTTCATGTGACAAGTTTATGTTTAAGGTTTTTAAAAAAATTAGCTTAGAAAGCTAACTAAAATAAGTGAGAAATGCAATGGTAACGTCCTGTTATTTTTATCAGATGCCTTTTCTCCATTGACTGAATTATTTATTTTTGCATTACTATGACAGCACTAACTAAATCCCTCTTTGCAACGCTTGTCAGCATCGTGTTCTGCACAAACGTACATGCGCAGGCGAAATTTACTGCAACCATCAACCCACAGGTTATCAATACAGATGAGACTGCAGAGGTCTCTTTCACAGTTGAAAGTGCAGCACAGGTAGATCACCTTCAGGCTCCTGATCTGAAAGATTTCATTATTGTAAGTGGGCCCAACCAGCAGAGCAATATGCAAATCATTAATGGCAATATGAAACAATCGGTTTCGCTGAGCTATGTTATTAAACCTAAATCAAGCGGTACGTTTCAAATTGATGAAGCAACAGTTAACGTAAATGGAAAAGAATTGCGTAGCAATAAGCTTACGTTAAGAGTTACAAAAGGTTCAGCTTCTCCTGAAAAAAAGAATGATAAAAAGAAAGATAGTCCTGAGAAAAAGAAAACTACGCCTATTAACCAGCAGGAGAATTATACGTTTATTGTACCTGGAGAAGATCTATTTATTTATTCATAAGCATTGGTTCTTGTTACTTTATTTTTATCATCATCACTTAAGTGTTTGTACCACCTGCTTACAAAATCATAACGCAGAATAAATATTTTAAAATTACCGAGCAGTGATTGAGGGAATTCATACCGGAAGCCTCCTTCAGTAATTGTATGAAGGCCGGTTGCCTGGTTGAACTTTAATTTGCTCATTATTTCGAGTGACATAATAATTAATAAGAATAAAAAAATTAAAAGAACTCTTAGCTCGCAATCTTTTGCTGAATGCTTTCTGCCTGCTTTTGAAAAGCAACAATCAATTCGCATCCTGCACCTGGCTCTGAATGGATGATTACTTCACCATTGAATAAGTTTGCCCTGCTCATTATATTCTGAAGTCCTACTCCATTTCTTTTTTGTTCAGGATCAAAACCGATGCCGTCATCTTTAATGCTTACCTGTGTTGCACCATTGTCCTGCATGATTTCAATGATGACAGTTGTTGCCTGTGCATGCTTGAAAATATTATTCAGCTGTTCCTGTATGATGCGGAAAATAGTCAGCTTCATTTTTTCACACATTTCACTTTCATCCAGATTTTCCCAATCGGTGATCAGTTGTAATTTATCTACCTGCTTGATATTTTTTACCATATCATCCAAAGCGCTTACTAAGCTTGTCTTTGATAAAGAAGGCGGCAACAACGATCTGCACAATTGCCTGATCTCTTCCATGGCACCGTCTATAAATCCTTTACTGTCTTTAATAAGATTCAGTCGCACATCTTCATTGTGAATCGCTGTATCAATGTATAGTTTTGAAGTTGCCAGTATTTGATTGATATTATCATGCAGTTCAGCAGCTAAGTAAGAACGTTCACGCTCCTGCACTTCTATGACTGCCTCTGTTATTTCCTGCAGCTTTTTTATTTTTTCTTCATCCAGTCTTTTTTCGAGGCGAACTTTTTCTGTGGCTTTTAATTCTTCGTGCGCTTTTTTCAGTTCTTCTGTTTCTTTTCGGAGTTGTGCATTTAATTCTACCATTTCCTGAGAGCTTAACTCAATGGAACGCTCCAGCAAATGATGATCTTTTTCATAATGGTTGTATGAATCATTGATCGCTTTTATAAATGCCTGAAAATTTTCGGGAATATTATCTACCCCACGCAGATATTTCTGAGCTTGTCTTAATAAAAGTTTATTGAAGTTCTCCATGCGTTATGCTTCGGTGAGTGTAGTAATGGTCATTGTCTGGTTATGCAGTTCAGCCCTGTCGTAATTCACAGAAGGTGCAATTTCTCCGTAGGAATAAAAACCTGCAATGGCTGTTTTATTGCCATACATGTTTCTTACCACTTCCACTTCTTCTTCCACACGCTGATCCAATACAATCTTTCTTCCAACGCAACTGATCAGAAGAGCCAGATCGGGTTGTTTTATTTTATCATCGATTGTGTGTTGTGCAGCAACGCCGGCGCCTTCTATCAGTCGATCGAAATTTGCTGTCATCAATCTTGCATATGATCCTTCGGGCATGTTACCTGCGAATGTTAAACTGTTTTCTTTTTCATCAACAGAAAGTATGGTGCGAACCAGTGAGCTGTTCTGATTATTTGTACGAATGCTTAATGGAAACAATAAACCTGACAACGGAAGATCTTTTGCATAATCGCCTAAATACTTTTTATAAATTTCAAGTGCAGGCTTTCCATCGAGCTCGTATAAAATATTGTTTTTTGATTTTGTAATTAAACGCTCATGGCCAAATGAATCCCATCCGCCAACACTTCCATAGCTTATTGAAATATCATTGCCATAAAAACCTATTGCAGCAATTCTTCCTTCAAGCGGAGTTTCATCCAGGCCGATTAATGTTTTGGCAAATCTTGCACCATCACCGGCGAGGCCACCTGTGATAATCACACTTTCGGGTAGCTCTTCCTGTAAGCCCAACACAAGATCACTGCCGTTTACTTTTTGTCCATCGGCGATGAGTAATATATTTCTCAGATCGTTGTGTGGTAATTGTTCAGACAGCATCTTGCCTGCTTTGTAGCTGCACTTTACATCATGCACCTGAACCGTTGCAGTTTTGATCGTTGTTCTTTCTAATTGAATAGCTGTTAGTGAGATGGTTTCATCATTCACCTGTATGTCAATAATTTCACCTGCTGTTGAATTGAGAAGAATAACAGCGTTGGGATAATCTTTTTTAATGCTGTTATAAATAAATTGGTCAGCAAGCAGCTCAGTGCTGCCGAAAACGATGACGAGGTTACATGCTGCCGTATTCAAATCACTATTGCGGATTATTTCCCAACCGTTTTTAGCGGAATACTTTTTCTGTTGGATCTTCATGGATAATCAGGAATTAAGATTTCAAAGTTGACTTTCATCAAAGAAAGTCTATTTGAGGCTTAACGTTTGGGGAGCAGAAAAATTGTATGATGTGAGATGATTGTGGTTTAAGGCATTGTTGTTTGTAGTAACAATACGACACTATATACAATAAGGTACAAGAGTATATACTTAAAGGATGTCTTTTAAGTCATTTGTACTAAATAAGTGTTTTGGAAACGTTCTTTTTACGCTGATTTTAATTTAGAGGGATGCCTTATCGGAATAGGTGTTTTACATATAATAGAATTTTTCCTGCATGTCCTAAAATGTAACCTCCAATAGCTGCCCAAAAAGCCCATTTATATTTCCCTTTTAAGTGTTTATTAGTTAGTCTTATATTTTCCGTAGTTAATCTATCATTTTCAGTCTGTAAATCCTCTTTATTTTGGCTTTTAGCTATTTTATCAGAAAGTATTTTAATCCCATCCTTTTCGGGATTTAATTTATAGCATAATCTACCGTTTTGGGCATCGTTATGATAGGATAAAATGAATTGCAGATTTTCTACTCTATCAAATTCTTCTTTTACATCTGTTTGCGTTATATCATGAAACCCTTCCATGTTTAGTATTTCATCTCGTACAGTAGTACGTCCAAAACTTTGCCCCCGTTTAATAGTTTGTAATATTTCCAATGCTAACTTATCATTCATAGTACTAAGCTATAAAAATATTTCACAAAGTTGTGACTAAAATATTAGGTAGTATCGTGGACAAGTATTATTTTAGTGTTCTAAATCGTTTGTTATGATAAAAGATTTAAAGGACATATTTAAGAAATTCAACACAGAAAAGAAGTGCATTGAGTTCTTAGTTCAACAAAGGTGGAACGGTGTTCCTACTTGTCCTCATTGTGGTTCACAAAAGAGTTATGTAATAGATAACGGCAAAAGATATAAATGCGGCAACAACCAATGTTATAAAAAATATAGTGTAACAGTAGGAACAGTAATGCACTCAAGTAATATTCCATTGACAACGTGGATGCCTGCCATCTATATCATATCTGCACATAAAAAGGGGATTAGTTCCGTACAGCTTGCAAAGGACTTAGGAGTTACTCAAAAAACTGCTTGGTTCATGCTTCATAGGATAAGAGAGAGTTTAAAGGATAAGAACAGCCGGTTATTAAAAGGCACAATAGAAATAGATGAAACATATCTTGGAAAGAAGTTTAGAAGTGATTACAAAGGATTAAGCGATGAGGAAGCAGCCAAGTTATTGAAGAAAGGAAAAGGTAAGAGCAATTATACCAAAGGTTCGGTATTAGGTATGGCAGAAAGAGGTGGTAAGATAGTAGTAAAGGCATTTAGTGAGATCAATAGTGAAACAGCCCAAGCAGAAATAAAAGCCCATGTAGAGGCTGGCTCTAATGTTTATACAGATAGCAGCGGATTATACAGAGCAGGATTAGAGGATTATAATCGTGGTTCAGTACGTCACAATGCAAGACCTAATGAATGGGCAAAAGGTGATATTCATGTTAATACTATGGAAAGTTTTTGGGGAACAATGAAAAGAGCAGTTTACGGTACATGGCATCAAATAAGCTACAAACATTTACAACGTTACTGTGATGAATGTGCCTATCGTTCCAATACCAAGCATATAACAGACGGCAATCGTTTTGAAATGGTTCTTACACAAATAAATGGTAAATTGCCTTATAAAGTCTTAATAAATGCCAAAGACAACAAAGAAGAAAGCAACCAAAGCCAAGCCTAAAAAACGTGCATCTAAGTACGAAGAAAAGCTATACATAAACGGTTCTTTTGAGGATTTAGTAAAAGAACTTGTCACACCTGCACCAGCCAAAAAGTCACAAAAATAGCAACGGCACATAAATTGTAACATAGTTGTGACTAAAACTAATGTTATGAAGTATGCAACCAAGCAAGATGCTGACATAGCCGCTACAACTTATCGCAATTGGCAAGGTGTTTATTACGGTTCAAACAAAACACCCATCAAAGCAATTTTCACAGGAACTAATGATCCGATATTATCTAAAGATATTTGGCGTGGTATAGAAGGCACTTTTGCAGAAATACCATTCAATGAGTATGATTTAAACAATTTAGAATTGTGGGTTGCTTTCGGCAATAATGAAATAATGAGAGTGGAAGATGTTTTAGCAGATGATTTTATGAAAAGTATTTTGCCTGTTGGAGCATTGAGGCATGAATTAACAATAACAGAAAATTGGAGTAATCCTTTACCTATTCCAAACGGATTGCATGTCCTTATTTTATTTGAACAAGAATCCTCAATTACATTTAAGGTAATGAACAATAAGAATGAAACTATAGGATTTGAAAGAACTATACAGAGACATGAGGGGGGAAGATATAATATCAGTTACCACGATTTGCAACATTTAGATTTAAGCGTAACAGATAGGGTTATATCATTAAAATTAAGCGATAGTTCAACTATAAGCCGACAAATAACCGTTGCATTTGTTCAAATGTTTTAGCGGCTTCTTTAGTCTTGCCATAAAAGAAAGAAAATCCGTCAGCCATTGTGTATTTCTTTTCAGTATCAAAGTTATTCAGGAAGTAATAACTATCATTCCCATTATTAAAATAACGTACCGAGCCGCCTAACTTACAGTATAATTGCAAGCATTCAATTACTTCATTCAATAGCCATTTATCTTGCTCAAACCATTTATTTAGATATTCAAGCACTTCATTTGCGCTCACAGGCTTATTGAAAAAAAGGCTCAAATTTGAGCCTGATGCTATTATTTTTAAAACTCTTAACCCTTCTAATCCTTTACCTGTATTGCTTTTATCTTTGTCCCTAACTGTATGTAGTGTAGTAACAATACTACTTATCATAAATAATACTTGTACTACTCTACTTTTTTTGGCGTACTGTTTCCACCATCTGCCAGATACTTCCATGATCCATCGGCTTGTTTTTTCCAGACTGTTAAGTAATCGCCATAGAATGTGGTGTCTGTTCCATCTTTCTTTTTTGTTTTTACTGTCCAGCCTCCGAATGTGTAGCCCACGTCTCCTGATGTTGATAGTTCTGCACGGACTGGTTTCCATGTTATGCTGAATGATGTATCGGGATGTGTTGCTGCAAATTTTTCTGCTTCTTTAATTCCTACTAATGGCATGTCGCCGTCGAGTAATGTTATTTGATTTGAATCTGCGTATTCTACTCTTGATCTGCTGAAGCCTATTTGGGATGCTCTTTGGCACCATTGTTTATCTGCGTTGATTAGTTGTTGTGTGTTTTGTGTTGTGTTGTTGCATGAAAATAATGTGATCGTTATTATTGTACTTGTTAGATATTTCATAGCTGTTGTTTTTGGTGTGTGGGTATTAAAGATACTTATAGATTTATTTTTTTCTCGACCTCTCTATTTTCTTTTTTGTCTTGACACAAAAAAGAAACAAAAAAAGTCAAGGCAGGAAGGA
>JADMIO011545351.1_pt1 | contig 57159 bp, 58 predicted proteins | sample 8958161 | NCBI WGS metagenome assembly JADMIO01 (sample SAMN16585339, study PRJNA669376) | soil metagenome | isolation source: Crop rotation soil | place: USA: Cullars Rotation, Alabama | collected 2011 | reverse complement strand
TTGTCCACGTGGAATTCTAAGCTTAGGATCCCAATGTGCTGGAAAGCTTTCCAGCGAGATACGTCATGGGCGACGCCTTCCAACGCTCGCTGGTATTGAAATGCCAGAGCGGTTTTCCGTCGGTGGCGTCGACCGCGGCAAAGGCCCCCGCGTCGTCGCCAAAGAACACCAGCCCGCCGGCAGTGCTCAATGCCCCGCCCCAGCTTTCGGCGGTTCCCAGCTGCGGCACTTCCCAGGCGACTTTGCCGCTCTGGATGTCGATGGCGCGGAGATACTTCCTGCCGGGCTCGCCCGGAATATCGCGGGTCGCGCCGCCGTAGAAAGACTTTCCCCTCTCCCACCACGCCGACGACTTACTGTAGATGTTGCACTTCTCCAGCGCCATCACGTAAAACAGCCCGGTCGCCGCACTGTACCCGCTGGACATCCAGTTGGTGGCGCCTTCGACCGCGGGGCAGGTGCGAGTGCCTTCGATCGATGGCTCGGCTCCGGGCAGCAGCTGCGGCCGGCCGTCGGCGCCGACCCCGCTGGCCCAGGTCAGGTTCTGCACGAACGGTTTCGCCAGCAGCAGCTCACCGGTGATCCGGTCGAGCAGGTAGAAAAAACCATTGCGGTCGGCGTGGATCAGCAGCTTGCGGTCCCGCCCGCCAAAGGCGGCGTTCACCAGCATCGGCGTCTCGGTCGCGTCCCAGTCGTGCAGGTCGTGCGGGGTGAACTGGTAATACCATGCGAGCCTGCCATTAGCGGGTTCCAGCGCCAGGACTGAGCTGGTGTAGAGGTTGTCGCCCTTGCGTTCGTCGCCGTTGTAGTCGGGACAGGGATTGCCGGTCGGCCAGTAGAGCAGGCCCGTTTCCGGATCGAATGTGCCGGTGAGCCATGCGGCGCCGCAGCCGTGCTCCAGCGCCCGGCCGACCCAGGTCTCAGACTTTGGTTCACCGGGTGCCGGTGCCACCCGGAATCGCCAGACCTCTTCGCCGGTGCTCGCGCGATACGCGGCCACAAAACCGCGGGCGCCTTCGTCGCCACCGGACGTTCCGGAGATTACCAGGTCATTCACTACCAGCGGGGCCGACGTGGCGCCGTAGTGTTTGCGGTAATCGTCCATCACTGTTTCCCACACCAGGCCGCCGGTGATCCGATTCAACGCGATCAGGTGCGCGTGATCTGTCACCATGAAGAGGCGGTCACCGAGGACCGCGATGCCGCGATTGATCCCGCCCGCGGCATCACCCACCAATCCCTTGGTGCGAGGCCGGATATAGTGCCAGAACTCGCGCCCGGTCGCGGCATCGAGTGCAAAGGCCTGGTTGGCCGTGGTGACGTACATGATGCCGTCTACCACGACGGGAGTGACCTCGAGCCGGCTCGCATTGGGAATCGGAAATGACCAGCGGCTCGCCAGCGACGCCACGTTGGACTTGTTGATCTGGTCCAGCGCGCTGTGCCGGTTCCCGCTCAGCCTGCCGTTGTAGCTGGGCCAGTCCCCCGGACGGGGGTCGGCGATCTCCTTGAAGGAGGGATTCGCCGGAGTCCATTCGACCTTCGCCCGGCCGGTGCCGGCGAGGCGGGTGAGATACGCCAGCAGGTCGCGGGACTCGGCCGCGCTGGCCGCCACCCTGGGCATGGGCGACGTCTCCCGCGTGATCCCGGCGACGTCCGACCGCCTGATTGAATGGAATCGCCCCGCCGAATCCTGGAGCTGGATGTCGAACGCGCTCTCGTTGCGGGCGAAGCCGCGCAGCACGCTGCCATCGCGGGACGAACGCACCGAGATCACCTGGTAGCCGGGCGAGGGGTCGGCTTCCGGTCGGGCCAGCTTGAGCTCGATTTCGGGAAGGCTGCGCCGCTTCGCCAGCTCGGTCAAATCGGGACCATTGACGCTGCCCCGTCCCGCCACCATGTGGCAAGACCAGCAAGCGCCCTTGTCCCAGAAATAGCGGGCGCCGGCGGCGGTGTCGCCGGGGGTCGGGTGATCGGCGGCGGGAGCGATCAACTCCTTCACGTAACCCGCGAGTGCCAGCAGTTCCGGCTGGGCCAGCTGGAACGCGGGCATGCCAGCGGCGGGAACGCCGGTGCGGATCAGCTCCGCGATGCTTGCCTGCGATCGGGTCTTGGCGCTTTCGGAATGATAGATGTCGGGGCCGCGCTCTCCGCCTTTTCCATCAATTCCGTGGCAGCGGGCACAACGGGTTTCGAACGCCTTGCGGCCGACGGTCTGCTGGGCACTGGCTGCCGGGGCCAGCACCAGCACGGTTCCGGCGACCGCGAGCCACCTCACTGCGCGTCGCCCTGGAAGATCAGGGTGCCGAACGCTTCGGGGACGTGGTTGGGGTCCCGGTTCACCACGCAGGTGGGCCGCCAACACAGGAAGCGCCGGTCAGAGTCCGGGCCTTCGCCGTCGATCCGGTAGAGGTTGATCCGCCAGCGGGTGCCCGGGCGGACCGGTGAGTTGCTCACCGCCGCGAGGGGAATCCTCGCCGCGGCATACCAGCGATGATTGGCGCTGTCGATCCGGGCCAAGGTCTGCCATCCCGAGTTCCAGCTCTGATCGTATTTCTGGAGGTCGTAGGAGATGGCAAGATCCACGTGGTCGCCGGTCGGCGCGATCTCGAATTCCCGGTAGCGGTTGGTGTTGGCGGTGTCGGCGCCGAGGAAGATCTCGACCACGTCGCGATCCCAGAGCTTGTCGCGGTCGCCGGGGCCATGGACGGGAAGAAAAAGGTTCAGGGTCCGATACGGCGCCTCGAACAGGAAGTAAATGGCGCTGTCGGTCCAGAAAGCGCGGACGGTCGTCAGCAGGTCGGGATAATCGCGGGTGTGGGTGCAGTCCCGATGTAGCTCGCTCGAGCCGGCCTTGTTCCAGGCTGGCGCCAGGGGATCGGCGCGGAGCGCGCCGGCCGCGGCCTGGTGAGGAGCCGCCAGGACCGGTGGGACCGCTGACAGGGCGCAGGGTTGCTGGGCCCCTGCGGCGCCGGCCCAGAACACGAGTGCACCGAACGCGGTAAGGGCGAGTCGGCGCCGGGTCCGTGCGGCGGGGGACCCAAGGGAGGGCCAATTTCGAATTTCGGGGAAGTGCGAATTTTTTAGCATTTCCATGGATCAGGACCTTTACCGCGACGGCGGTGTGGCTGCCTCGATCGCGCGGCCGAAGGCGACACACAGCTCCTCCGGAGTCAGGAAATCCCACTCCTCAAAATTCCGCTCACCGACCTCGGCTCCGTCCACGTAAATGAAGAAGGTCCTTCCGTCTGCCAGCACTCCGCGGAAAAACTTCTCCTTGACGGTGGACGCCGTCACCTCCGCGACCAAAGGCAGGGCGCGGTGTGCCCGCTGGTGGACCAGCTCGAGTGTATCGAGGCAATCTCGCTGAAATGAGGAGATGCCGTTCTCGTCCGGCTGCCGGGCGCGAGCCCACGATCGTTCATGGTCGCGGCGCCAGTAGATCTGTCGTCGAATCCATTTCAACATCCTGACCGCTCCTCAGCTTCCGGCACATCAGGCCGCGATCGACTCGTAAGATCAGCGAACTCGAACCAGCCGCGCTCCGGCCTTGCTTGCGGGACTCGTCGAATTGAGCGCCGTGTCGCCGGTGAACCGGAAGCTCTGCGTGATCTTCTCGCCCTCCGCCAGCGGATCGAGGTTGGTCACCATCGTCCGGGTAACGGTATTTCCGCTGGTGGTGTAGGTCCCGCGGTGCACGTTGACGCGCTGGACGAGTGCCAGCAACTCCTCCCGGCTCATCTCCGACCACGGTTTCTGCACCTTCGCACGTCCGGCTGGTATCGCGATGGTGGAATACTGGCCGTCGGCGGTGAATGTGGTATAGGCCGGGGGATTGGGCGGCTGGATGGTGGTGCCCGCGGAATCCAGCTGCGAAATCCGTCTCCAGGTGCCGACCAGCGAGGAGGCCTGGGCCCTGGCAACGGCAGGAGCGAGTAATGAAATGGACAGGGACGTGAAGAGGAAAAACGGCCGCATCGATTTCTCCGGTGGGGAGACACGCTTAAGTTGCCCCCGGACCGGGTGAGCGCAAGAAGATCCGGCACCCCTCACCCGGGCGCTTTTCTGTGTACATTTCAAACCGACGCGCATGGCGCGCGTCCCAGGCTGGGAGCGGCCCGTCCACGACGGGCCGAGGCGTTTCCCAATCGGCCCCTCAGCCCTGGTACCTCGACCAATGGGAGCAGTCCCAGATGAAATCCCTTGAACAGACAACGGTAACAGACCTCACGGCCGAAATCCGCTCACTGAAGCGCGAGCGAAACGCGGCGATCCTGGCCCACAATTACCAGCGCCCCGAGATCCAGGACCTGGCCGACGTGGTGGCCGACTCGCTGCAGATGGCCCGGAGCGCCACCGAGCTGGACGCGTCGACCCTGGTGATCTGCGGCGTCCATTTCATGGCCGAGACAGCGGCGATCGCCAACCCCGGGAAGCGGATCCTGATTCCGGACCTCAAGGCCGGGTGTTCCCTCGCGGAAACGATCCAGGCGGCGGACGTTCGTGCCTGGCGGGCCACCCATCCCGACGGCGTGGTGGTGGCGTATGTGAACACCGCCGCGGAAGTGAAGGCCGAAGCGGATTACTGCTGTACCTCCGGCAACGCGGTGAACGTGATCCGCTCGCTGCCGCCCGCGGTTCCCGTCCTCTTCCTGCCGGATTTTTTCCTGGGCAACTATCTCAAGCGGGTGACCGGGCGGGAGATGGACATCTGGATGGGCGAGTGCCACGTCCATGCCGGGATGACCCGGGAAACGCTGGAGACGCGCCGGGCGGAATATCCCGACGCGGAATTTCTGGTGCACCCCGAATGTGGCTGCGTGACAAGTGCCATGTATTACGCCGAAACCGAGGGTGATGTCGCCGCGGGCCGGATGCAGATCGTGTCGACCGAGCAGATGATGCGGCGGGCGCGAACGTCCCCGGCCCGGCGCTTCGTGGTCGCGACCGAGACCGGAGTGCTGCACCGCCTGCGGCGGGAGAATCCGGCCAAGGAGTTCATGGCGGCGGCGGAATCGGCGGAATGCCGCTACATGAAGCTGGTGACGCTGGAAAAGCTGCGCGATTCGCTGTTGCACCTCCGCTACCAGGTTTCGGTCCCGCCGGAAATAGCGGCGCGTGCCCGGCGATCCATCGACCGGATGCTGGCCATCAGCTGACCGTGTTCGGCCAGGAGGAAGTCCGCCGCGCGCTGGCCGAGGACCGTGCCGGCATGGACCTCACCACGCGGCTCCTCGGTGTCGCGGGGGCGCGGCCCGCGGTCGGCCGCTTCGTTGCTGAAGGAGCCTTCGTCGTCGCCGGCGTTCCGATCGCGGAGATGGTTTTCCGGGAGCTGGATCCCGCCGCGGCTTTTGGTGATGCGGCGGCAGAGGGAACCAGGTGCGATGAGAGCCAGGCGCTCATCTCGGTCCGCGCGAGCGCTTCGGTTCTGCTGGCCGGCGAGCGCGTCGCCCTGAATTTTCTCCAGCGTCTCTCCGGCATCGCCACGCTCACCCGCCGGATCGTCGACACGGTTGCCGAGACCCCTGCCCGGATCACCCACACGCGGAAAACTACGCCCGGCCTTCGCGCACTCGAGCAGTACGCCGTGCGCATGGGCGGCGGCGTGGATAACCGCGCTTCGCTGGCTGACGCCGTGATGTGGAAGGACAATCACTGGACCCTGCTCGGCGCCGGCGGCAGGTCTCTTTCCGAGGTACTGTCGCGAGCTCCGGCGGGAGTCCCCGTCATCGTCGAGGTCGAGACCGAGGACCAGCTGCAGCAGGCCCTGGAGGCGGGTGTTTCGCACCTGCTGGTGGATAACCAGTCGCCGGAAACCCTGGGCGCGTGGGCGCGGCGGGCAGGGCCCGGGGTGACGATCCAGGCGTCGGGAGGAATCACCATCGAGAATGCCCGGGCCTATGCGGAGGCCGGGGCGGGATTGATTGCGATCGGCGCGCTGACGCACTCGGTGGCAGCGGCGCCGATCAGGTGTGATGTGCAACCCTGCTGAGTTCGCTGGTGGTTCGACGTCGACGTCCTAGTCCCTTTTCAGTCAAAACCCAGGTCAGTCACGAAGCGATCGGTCCAGTTGAACTTATCGACGGCCAATTCCTCTTTCATGAGGCCTCTAACAACCCGTTCGATGTCATTTCGCGTCCAGCGTTTGACTCGATCTTTGAACGCACCTGGACAAACAGTTGCGACATATCGCGCGGTGCCTCCGACCGTGGCACATCCTTCCTGGAAGGAACCAAAAATGCCCAACGCGGGCCATTTTGAAGTCCCGGTCGCGTGATGAAGCAGGTTCCAGTGACTCCGGCGCCGCTGTTTAGGGATCAGATCGTTCCAGCGAGCATCGGGCGTAAACGATGCTCTGGGCTTCTTCAATATCCGCATGCCCGCTTGCCGAACGGCGTAGAAGGCTTGTTGGTCTAAACAACGGGACTCCCCACCCTTGTCCAGGTGGATGTCCAGGTACTCGCAGAGCTGGCCGGGCGTTGCAATACCGGCGAGATCGGCATCAGGAATGGAGATCTGGAAGGCTTCTTCGACAGCAATTGCAAACATGACCAGGTCGAGTCCCATCTCGAACCTCTCCTCGCGGGTGTGTCTTCGAACTTCTCTTCGATAGCGCTCGCCAGCTTCACGCGTGTGGCAGGCCGCTTCGCTCCCAATCCTCGATTGGACCAGCCACCACTCGAAACAACGGATGCGCCGTGGGCTTCGCGGTACGCGAGGCGCGATGCAGTTGAGGCGCGCGCTTCCGAAGCTTCGCCAGGAAGTGTGACCATTCGAATTGCAATTGGCGGCGTGTGACGGTTAGGCGGTGAACGCTCACTTTCCGGCCAAGCTTTCGTGCGTCAAAGTGGTACCCGCGACGGCTGGCTTCCGCCCAGACAACCGCGAGATAGGCGTTGATCGCCGCGAGCGGTCGCGGATGAGCCCGAAACCTGCGCAGCTGCGGGTGATGCCGATATCCCCGCGTCTTTCCCGCAAGAACAGCCTTGGCGAGCAGCGCTTCGCGCCAGACCGCGACAAGTCCTTTCGCATCGAGGTGACGCGGATGAATGGCCCAGAGCCGCATTACAAAGGCCTGTCGGAGGCCTATTCCGATCTCAGCGTTACCACGGGATCCACCCGCGTCGCGCGGAGCGCCGGCACCAGCGTCGCCAGCAGCGCAACTGCCGCAAGCAGCGCGGGCGTGCCGAGGAACGTGACTGGATCGGTTGGCCCCACGCCGTAGAGCTGCGAGGAGATCACCCGGGCCGCGGCGACCGAGAGCACCAATCCAATGCCGGTGCCAATCAGGGCAACCCGGAGCGACTGGCCCAGCAGCATCCGGACGACGCGTGGCGCGGAAGCCCCCAGCGCGGACCGGATCCCGATCTCGCGGGTCCGCTGCGCCACCGTGTAGCTGGCGACACCATAGATCCCCATGGTGGCGAGCAGCAACGCCAGCCCGCCGAACGTGCCGAGCAGTGCCGCGCCGATCTGCGCGGCGAGGAGTGCGACGCGAATATCCTGCGCCAGCGGCGTGGCGGTCACCGGCGGGAGCTGCGGGTCGAGCTGGCGGACAACGCCCGGCAACGTGCGCCGCAGCGCCGTCTCTCCGTCGGCAGACGTTCTCACCTGCAATACCATCTCGGCGCGGTAGTTGCCGGCGAACGGCAGATACATGAACGGCGGCGTCTTCTCGCCCAGCGTGTTGTATCGCGTGTCCCGCACGACCCCGATCACGCTGACCCAGGGACCATTCGCTCCGGAGAAACTGAAGCGCCGTCCCAGCGCATTCGCGACCGGACCATCCGGGGCCAGGGTGCGCGCCATGGTTTCGTTCACGATCGCGACGTCGCTCGTGCCCTCGAAGTCGCGACCCGCGACGAGAGCGATTCCGAGCGTTCCGAAATAGTCCGGCCCGACGACGTTGAAGTAGGGCGCAAACGCCGCGCGGTCGTCACCGCCGCCGGCCTCCGGGGTCCAGGTGCGCATCTGCATGTTGCTGCCACCGAGCGGGACGACCGCGGCGAGCGTCGCCGACTGCACACCCGGGAGTGCCTTCGCCTGCTCGAGCAGCCGGCGGTAGAAGTCCGCACCCCGGGCGCTGTCGAGCTGGCGGGGTCCGAGGTCGATCGGTACGTCCACGATCCCGGTGGTGTTGAATCCCGGATCGATCACCCGGGCGTTGGCGAGGCTCCGGAGAAACAGCGTCGCACAGGCGAGCAGGATGGTGCAAAGCGCGAGCTGGATGCCGACCAGTGCGCTCCGCAGGCGCGAACGTCCGCTGGATTGCGGCGCTGCCTCACGCAGCACCGGAAGCACCGGGACCGCTGTCGCCCGAATCGCGGGGAGCAGGCCGAACAGCAGCATGGTGAACAGCGCGAGCGCGAGGGTCAGGAGCAGAACGGTCAGGTCGGGAGTGAAGGAGAGCAGGACCGGCTCCGGCGAACGGGCCATGATGTAGCCGCCCAGCAGGTTGGCACTCCACACGGCCACGGCCGAGCCGGCGAGGGTCGCGGCCAGGGTGACCAAAGCGCTCTCGGTGAGGAGCTGGCGGACGAGGCGGCTGCGCCGGGCCCCCAGGGCTACCCGCACCGCGATTTCCCGCTTCCGTCCCGCCGCGCGCGCCAGGAGCAGGTTCGCGACATTAGCGCACGCGATGAGCAGAATCAGCCCCACGACGAACACGAGGAAGCCAGACGCGGCCATCGCGGCCGGCCGCAGCTCGGCGGCGACCCCGTTGGCGCGATCCGCGCGAAGCGTGAAGTCGCGGTCGCGGGCCGAGTCCTGGGCGACGATCCGATAGGCCAGCGTTCTCAAGGCGGCGTTCGCCTGGTCCAGGCTCAGGCCCGGGCGAAGGCGGGCGGTCGTGTACAGGCTTCCCCCCCAGCGCGCGAAGGGGACTCCCGCGACCGTTTCCGCGGCGGCTGGCGAAAGCCAGAGGTCTGCCCGCCAGAGGGCCATCGAGCTGGTGAAGTCGGCCGGTGCGACACCTTGGACAGTGAGCGGGTGATTGTTGACGCGGATGATCTGGCCCACCACCCGCGGGTTGCCGCCGAACTTTCGCTGCCAGAGGCTATAGGAGAGCACGACGCCCGGCTCCGGAGCGTCGAAGCCGGAGAGGCGGCCCGCGGCCGGACGCACGCCCAGGGTCGGGAAGTACTTCTCTGTGACCAGCGCGCCGAGGACCCGGTCGACCCCGTCTTCGTTTGCGAGGGCGACAGGCATCAGCTTCTCGCCGGTGACTCCGGAGAAGACCTCGCTGTTGTCGCGAATGAATTCGAGATCGCGGTACTGCAGCGGGCTGTGGGGGCCGCGGTAAATGCGGACCAGCCGACTGGGGTCGGTGACGCCCGGGACCGGACGCGCGAGAAAGGCGTTGGCGATGGTGTAGATGGTGACGTTCGCGCCGATTCCCAGGGCGAGCGACAGGATCGCCACCGCGGTGAATCCCGGGGTGCGCAGGAGGGCGCGGAGCGCGTAGCGGAGGTCGTTCATGGCGCTACGCCGCGGCCCGGGCCTGGGACCCCCACGCCGCGCCGTGCATCATGACGAGATAGACGCCGGCCGCGTACGTCAGGAGCTGCCACTCCCACTCTCCCCGGGTCAGATGGATCGCGAAGCCGTGGAGCAGGATCGCCAGCAGCGCGATCCCGCCGACTTTGAGCGTGCGCGGAATCAGTAACAGCAGGGCAGCTGCCATTTCGACCGCGCCCAACACCGCGAGGTGTCCGAATCCGTGCGCATGCAGCGCGTGAAAGAGCGTGTTATGGCTCATGATGAGGAGGGCACCGCCCAGGACGGCGTGAAATACCATGAAGGCGCGGCGGAGGTTGGGAGCGGTCATGTGGACCTCGAGAAGATGTGAGCGATCTAGAGCCTGATTTGGGCCTGCTACGACCGAGCGCTTCTTCGCTCTCTGATCCACCGAATCGTCAGATACAGCGGTGGTCCCAGCATGACGGCCAGCCACAGCCAGCCCCAGAGGCCCTCGGGAAAATCACATCCCTCGATGCTGCAACGCCGGCCAGTTTCCAGCATGACATTGGCGACCCAATACGAGCTGAAGAACAACAAGGGCCAGAGAAACCAGGAAATCAAGACGGCGATACCGCGCCAGGGGACTCTACCGCTGGTCATGCTGTGGCCCGAGCCCGGAGCGCCTTGCGACCTTCAGAGAACAGCCAATACGCGGCACCCTGAGCCGCTGCCAATGCTGCGTTGGCCGGGGACACCTGGCGAGTCTGGAGAAAGAACGCGTAGCCGCCGATTGCCAGCGGTAGGTACAAGAGAACACCAGTGATGACCCCCGGCGAATAGCGGCGCCCACGCCATGTTGCGTACGCATGCCAGAGTCCATTGAGCCCCACCAGGGCGGCTATGACCAGCCATAGCACTATGCCTTGCGGCGTCAAACCGAGAGCCCCGGTAAGCGCAGCCACCGCGAGCAGAAGCGCGTTAACGATCACGGCAAAGCGAGGGGTGACAGACACCGTAATAGCAGGGCGGTAGGCACGGTACCATGGAAGAAAACCACCGGGCCACACGAATTCCTCGAGGATGTGCAAGGCGACGGCAACGAGCGGTAGCCAGGGAAGCCAGGACACAGCGTTCTACCTTGAAGGGATGGAATACCGACGAGGAGGATGCATCCGAGTTTCATTTTAGCCGGAACTTGTCGCATCTCACGATGTGAGCCGGACGCCCAGGCTATCGAGGACTGCACGGCCCGCAGGTCCTAGTTGGAAATATGGATACGTCGCTCCTAGCGGACCGACGACGGGATTATCCCAGACCGGGGGAGCGTCCCCCGCAGCGAGATACAGCCGCGAGAAATGGCTCGCGTTTTCGAAAGGGAGCTCCCGCGTGGGAGCTCCGTCGGCTGGATTAAACTCCGCCACTTCGAAATAGCGACGCCCGGCGAGTGCCGATGTATCAATGGTGACCGGGCTCAAGCTCCCGTAAACGATTGCCAACGGGTCTTTGGAGAAATCCGCCCTGGTCACGTTGGCATGCCGCAGGAGTACCGGCTGATCGAGTCCGGGTCCCCGAAATAACACGAACGCCGGGTACATGGTGACTGGCGTTCGCGGCAATGCAACCAGGGGTAGCGCGCTTAGAGCCGCCGCGAGAACCCACAGCTTCCATCGGTTCACTGATCACCGCCGGACCTCGTCAGTCGAGTAGCCCCAGCCACAGGGTGACTACGGTCCGCGGCCCTCACTGCAAGACCAGCGATTCCGGTCCGAACAATTTCCACACGTGGCAAAGGCACGGGCTGTCTACCCCGACCCTATAGTCGGCCGTGACAGAACCCCGCGAGTCCGCAGCGGTAAAGCGAATCACCTCGCCATCGGGAGTCAGGAGCCGTTTGTAGTCGTCGGAAATGAGCTGATAGCGGTTACCGACGCCGCCTTGGGAGGAAAGAATCTGTCCATTGCGAACCAGCGTTACGGTGGCGATCAAGCCAGAAACGGGGGCGCCAGCACTATTCACGACACTGACGTCGTAGCCCATATGGATATCGGTGCAGTTGCATCCGCGGGTCGGGTCAGAGCATCCCGACGAGCCACCCCCTACAAGGAGCGTCGCAAGGGCGCATAAAAGCGCTTCTCTGTGCACCAGCCCTCCTGGAGTTCGGCCTGGCCGAAAAATCGACGCTTCCCAGTCTATCGCTCATTGGTGGCGGAGGCCAGAAGTATTGCCTCCCACGCCGCCGCCACGTGCCTCCGCTCCGTCAGCGTCCCGCCAATCGCCATCCGGAGGGTGTATTTCCCATCGAGCTTCGTGTGCGTGAGATAAAGGTTTCCCGAGGTATTCAGGTCATTCAATAATTTCTCATTCAGTCCGTCCCCGCCAAGCCGGCGGAAACAGACAAGGTTGAGCGGCACCGGAGCCGCCAGCTCGAACCGCCGGTCTGCCTTCACCCATTCCGCGAATTCCCGAGCCAGCTCGACATGCTTCCGGATGTGCGCCTGCAATCCCTCCACGCCATAGTGCCGAATCACGAACCAGAGCTTGAGCGAGCGAAACCGCCGCCCCAGGGGAATGTGCCAATCGCGATAATCGATCACCGCGCCCGCCTCACTCGCCTGGTTGCGGAGATATTCCGGCTGGACCGAGAACGTCGAGATCAGTGACCGGCGGTCGGCCACGTAGAAGAGATCGCAATCGAAGTTGGTGAGCAGCCACTTGTGAGGATTCACGCAGTAGCTGTCGGCCTGCTCCACTCCCTCATGAATCCAGCGCAGGTCGGGACAGATCGCGGCGCTGCCCGCGTGAGCGGCGTCGACGTGCAACCACAGGTTGTACCTCCGGCAGATCTCCGCGATTCGAGGCACCGGATCGATGGCGGTGGAGGAGGTAGTGCCCACCGTCGCAGAGACGAAGAACGGCTTGTGTCCCTGCTTCAGATCCTGGGCGATGGCGCGCTCCAGCGCGTCGGGACGCATCGCGAATCTCTCATCGACCTCGATCGCCCGCATGTTGCGGCGGCCGATGCCGGCGATGCCCGCCGCCTTCTCCAGCGACGAGTGCGCCTGGTTCGAGGTATAGGCCGTGAGAGTGCCCGTCACGCCCTCTTCGTTGCTTTTCCCTCCGGTGGCGCGTTCGCGTGCCGCGAGGAGCGCGCAGAGGGTGGCACTCGACGCGGTATCCTGGATGACCCCGCCCCCGTTTCCATCAGACTTGAACCGCGACGGCAACCCGAGGAGATCCACCATCCAGTCGAGCACGTGGGTCTCCAGCTCGGTGCACGCGGGACTGGTGGCCCAGAGCATCCCCTGGACCCCAAGCCCGGAGGAGATCAGGTCACCCAGGATAGCCGGCGGTGAGGCGTTGGCGGGGAAGTAGGCAAAGAAGTTGGGTGACTGCCAATGGGTGATGCCGGGGAGAATGAGCCGGTTCAGGTCGCCGAGCAGTGCGTCAAACGGCTCGCCTCGCTCGGGTGGTTTGGGTGTCAACTGCTTCCGGATGTCTCCGGGACGGACCTGGGAGAGAACCGGATATTTCTCCACTCCCTCGAGGTAACGGGCTACCCAATCAATCGTCGCTCGCCCCGCCTCGCGGAACTCCTCCGGGTTCATCGGCGCTACCCGGCGAGCGCGCGAAGCCAGGAGAGGGGAGCGAAGAGTCCGAGAAAGAGCGCGATCGCCGCGGTGAGCAGCAGTACCGTCCGTGCCCGCCACTCACCCAGCGCCCGTCTCCATTCACTGAGCCAGAGCGGCGGACGCGCGGCGAAGAGCAGTGCAAAGGCGCCAATCGCGGACAGCGCCACCCGTTTTGCCGAAAGTCCGACCCGCACCCCGATGAGTGCCGCCGCGATGCCCACCGCGAGAAAGACGCCGCAGAGGATCACCGTTCCCCGGAGGTAGGCGGCGATCGGCGAATGGTTCGTCACCGGCCTCAAGGACAGGGGCCGCCGAAGGGTCCGGCCGGCACGTCATACACCGGCGCGCTGATATCCGGGTGAGCGAAGTCCAGCTCGTCGGCGAGATTGTTGGCCCCCGCATCCCGCACGGTGAGCGGCTCCAGATTCCACCGCCACTCGATCAACCGGAGAATCGAGGCGTGGTCGTAGACGACGCTGGAGATGTTGCGCCGCCGGGCGAAGGGCGAGACCAGGATGGTGGGAATCCGGAAGCCACGCAGCCCATCGGTGTTGCCAATCCCCAGTTCTCCCGGTGGGATCGGCGCCGCTGGCGGGCGAACATGATCGTAAAACCCACCCCACTCATCGAACGTGATGAGCAGGAGCGACGATCTCCAGAGGGGACCGGTGGTGACTGCGCGGTACACGCCGGCCAGGAAGGCCTCGCCGTTCCGGATATCGTCGTGGGGGTGATAGGTGTTGGTGTACGCCATGGAAAAATCGGGATCCACATACGACACGTTGGGCAGCGTCCCGGCCGCGGCATCACTGTAGAACGATGTGATCGGGCGGATCACCGACGCGAGCCGCGGCCCAAAAGCGGATGCGGTGACGATCTGGTTGCCATAATTCGCCCCGCTGATACCGGCCGCGCTCAACCGGTCCCAGATACTCGGGAGGGTCGTGATCGCACCGGTATTGGAAAGCCGGTCGGTCTGCCCCGTCTGCGAGATCAGCCGGTTGGGTCCCGTGGGCCCCATGAAGGGCGCGAAGTAACGATCCAGCACGGTCCACTGCGGTGCGGCGCGGCCCAGGAACGGCAGGTCGGCCGCCTCGTAATAGCTGATCGTATACATGTCGTTGGCGCCCGCCCGGAGCCACCCGTCGCAGGCACCGCCGTTGTATTCCGCGCGCCCGCCCGCGAAGGAATGATCGGGGTCGGCGAAACCGCAGCCCTGGAAGTCGTTGATCAAGTGATAGGTGGAATGCGAAGTGCCGGCTCCATCAACGTAGGAAAGCCCCGCCTGGCGCCCATCCGAGCCCGGAAGCCAGCCGAGCAGGTGATCGAACGAGCGGTTCTCCATGGTGACGATGATGATGTGATCGAGACCGCTGGTGGCAGGGCTGACCGCCGCGTCCGAGCAACCAAGCATCGCCGCGCCCGCCGCGAGGCCGAGGCGGGCGACAAACTCTCGCCGCGAAATCCCGTCGCCGGTCAGCGCCAGACCTGTCCGATGTTCCACACGCCGCCGAGATACCACGCGTTGGGTTGAGGTCCCGAGAGGGCCAGAATGATTCCGGTGTCGAGGGACAACCACCGCCGTAGCAGGAAGGTCGGGCCGGCCAGCGCGGCGACGATACCGGGCTGCCCAGCCGGTCCCGACGTGGCAGGATATCCAAACAGCTCGGCGACCCAGCCAAGCATACCGGCCGCCTTTCCTCCGAATGACGCGGTCCAGATGAACGCGTCCCTCGACACGGCGACGCCATCGCCGCTGCGGCGGGTGTAACCGGCATTGAGGTCGATGGCGACCGGGCCAGCTTCGTGACTGGAGATCAGCAGCAGCGATGCATCCGTGGTGCCGGTTCCCGATCCCGCCCGCGTCGAGCCGGTGGGGAATTTCAGGCTGGGGAAAATCGAAAAGTCGCCCAGCACCGGAGCACCCTCCAGCAGCCGCAACTTCACACCCGCTCCGAGGTCGCCGGAGCTGAATCCATTCCCCGGGGCGCTGAGAAACGACGTAAACACGCTGAGCTGCGCCCGTTTCGCGACCCCCAGCTTGAACACCACCGGGAAGCCGAACGTATGCACGCCGCTGTCGTGCCGGTCGAACTCGGTTCCCGTTTCCAGCTCGAGCCACCCGGGCGCCACGGTCCCCGCGTGCGTGGCCACGGTGGGCCGTTCCGGCTGGACCGCATGCGGGTCGCGCTCCTGCGCCACGACGACCGGTGTGACGAGCAGGAGCGCGACCAGCGCGACCGCGTCAGCTGCCCGGATGGTACTCGCGCTCCGCGTGCGCCTTGATCTGGTTGGGGTAGAAGTAAACCTCGCGAAGGTCGCCGGTGGCGTACCGCTTCGCCTGGTCATTGAAATGCGGCGATTTCACGTCCCCGCTCTGGCCTCCCGCCGTCACCGCCCTCGCGTGCACGCTGTCGCCGAATTCCACTACCGCGACGAAGCTGTTGCCGCTGGTGCCGTACCACTTCTTCGTGTTCTTGTAGGCGCGCGCGCCGAACGACGCCAGCGAGCCCCACTTCGACGAGGTGAAGCCGACCGGAATGCTGGGACCCGAGTCGTTGAACGGATGCACGATGTCATCGGTCAACCGCTGGAACCGGTTGATATCGCCCCAGGGAGTTTTCCAGCTGCCGTAGTCGGTCTTGAGCGTGTCGAGGGCGGCGGCCAGCGCCTCGAGCTTCTGCTGGCCGGTTGCGCGCGTCTCCATGTAGTCGTAGACGGTGACCCCGGCTTTCCCCGCCTCGGCGCTCGAGCGGCGCCATAGCTCTTCGCCCCAGAAGACCGCGAGCGACGTCGGGACAGAAGTCTCAGACCAGCGAAGGTCCCAGCCCCGCAGCGCGTCCACCGGCTCCTTGAGCTGCGACTTGAGTGGATTCGTCGCCGCCGCTTCATCGTACGCTTTGAGCAGGCTCGGCATCAGGCCGGTGAACGCGGTGAGATAGCTGTCGAAGGCTGCGGCGAGCAGGGAATTGAGGGTGAAGTCGGTCTTGTTCTCCAGCACCCGGATCGCGTGAATGCCGCGGGGGTTCTCGCCACCGACCTGCATGTACGCCGGGAAATCCTTCTGCTTCGGACTGTTCGGGCCGGCTGACGAGTAGGGCCAGTTGTTGGTGTTATACACCCAGCCGTTGGGCGGATTCACCACGTTGGGTGATTCGTCGATTGCATGAATGCCCTTCCAGTCGGTCGCCGGGTCGCTGCCGTCCACCGGCCTGGTCCAGTCGAAGCGGGTGTCGCGCTTCGGGATAAAATTGGAATGGAAGTACGCGATGTCGCCCTGCGCGTCGGCGAAGACCGTGTTATTCGACGAGTTGGTGTGCAGCTCCATCACCTGGCGGAATTCCTGGACGTTGTTCGCCTTGGTCCGGGAATACGACTGCGTCAGCGCCTTGACCGGCTCCTGCATCAACCGGACACTGATCCACTTGCCGTCGGCTTCACGGACCACCGGGCCATGCTGGGTCCGGTAGATGGTGAACTTCTTTTCCGCCATCCCCGCCGAGGTCTTGTATGGGACCGTTATGATGGATGCCACGACCGGCCGCTGCTCGGTGCCGTACTTGTAGGTGAAGCCGTCACCGTTCTTGCTGACCGTCTCCACGTATTCGTCGATGTTGTCCACGCCGCTCGATGTGTGCATCCAGCCGGCGTGCTCATTGAATCCCTGGTAGATGAAGAACTGTCCCCAGGTGATAGCGCCGTAGGCGTTGAGGCCCTCGTCGCTGGTCATCTGCGCTTCCGCGCGGAAGAAGAACGAGGTGTGAGGGTTGATCAGCAACATCGCGTGATGGCTCTGGGTGATTTTCGGGCCGACGGCGATACCGTTTGACCCCCTTGGTTCCCCGTCACCTTCCTCAGAATCGCCCCCTCGCTTCGCTCGGGGTGACGCGGCCTCCCCGCCAGCATCACTCATCTTCGGGCCCTTGCCATAAAAGGCTTCGAGCTGCGTCAGATTGATTCGCTCGATGTCGCCGCCGATGCTTCCCTCGCTGAACGTCAGTGCCATCCACGGCTCGAAGCGGCGGATCACCTTCGGTTTCACCTCGGGATGCTGGTAGAGGTAGTAGTTCAGCCCGTCGGCATAGGCATCCATCAGCTTCTTGAGCCACTCGGGGCTGGTGGTGTACTTCGCCTTCATCGAATCCGGATCGATGTACAGCTTCATCCGGAGGTCGCGATAGATCTCGGCAGCGCCCTCGGACTCGGCCAGGCGCCCCATCCCGTTGATGTAGTTGGTCTCCACCCGGTTGAAGTCGTCCTCCGCCTGCGCGTACACCACTCCGAACACCGCGTCGGCGTCGGTTTTCCCGCGCACGTGGGGGATGCCCCAGTTGTCGCGGGTGATGGTCACGTTCTGCGCCTCCTTCTCCCAGCGCGCGACGTCGGCGCTGGAGGGTTGCTGCGCGGCAGCCGCGGATGCACCGAGAATGAGCGGGAGGGCCCAAAGCTTCGTCATAAGGAACAGTTCCGTTGGTGAAGGTATCAGCAGCTCGAGCTACTTCCGCCGGCTGCGTACGGCCTTGCGGCCGGTGGTCCGGCGCGCCGGCTTCCCCTGCTGCACGGTCCCCGGTCGCTCGTGCTGGGGCTGATAGACCCCGAGCTTTCCCCCGCCGGGGAGATGCATCTGGGTCAACAACCCCCAGCCCTGGTCGCGCACCGGCTCGCATTCCACGTCACGCTCGCTCATCGCCGCCACGAACGCCTGGATGTCGTCGCACATGAAATACAGCTCGTGGACGTTGTTGTTGTCCCCGGGATGAATCGCCACTTCCGAAGGCGGCAGCCCGAAGATGAGCCAGCCTCCGCCGACGTCCACGTTGGGGAGCTCGAACACGTCACGCAGCAGGGCCCGGTCCGCCTCGGGGTTTCGGCTATAGATAATAGAGTGAGCACCGGTGATCATGGATGGCCCCGCGATGTCGTCGTCCCCTGAAGGTTCAGCCTGCGCGCGGCGAGGCGCAAGGACGGGACGGTTGGACGGTTGGACGGTTAGACGGTTAGTAATTCCCGGCTGGCGCTCGAGGCTTCCTGGCGCTTTGATACTTCAACCGTCTAACCGTCCAACCGTCCAACGTCCAGGACACCATGCGCCTCGCCCTTCTTCTCGTCCTCATTCTCCCTACGCGCCAGCTTGCCGCCCAATCCGCCGAACAGTTTCTCGACCAGGCCGAGCGCGAGCTGGCGGCGCGGAATGTGACAGCGAGCCGGGCTTCGTGGCTTGCCGAGAACTTCATCACGCACGACACCGAGGTACTCACCGCGGCGGCGTCGGAAGATCTCGCGGCGGCGGTGAAGCGCCTCGCCACCGAGGCCCGGCGGTTCGAAGGAGGCAACCTGTCTCCCGAGGCCACGCGCCGCCTGCTCCTGCTCAAGCTCCAGCTCGCCGCCCCCGCTCCGCCCGATTCCACCGAGGCCGCGGAGATGGCAAGACTCGCCGCCGCGCTCGATGCCGAGTACGGGCGGGGCCAGTACTGCAAGCCCGCGGCGGGGGGGAAAAAGGTCTGCCGCAATCTCGACGCGCTGGAAGAGCTGCTCGCCAAGTCCCGGAACGCGGACTCGCTGCAGGACGGCTGGCTCGGGTGGCACCAGTCGGTCGGAGGACCGATGCGAGACAGGTACGCCCGCTTCGTTGACCTGGCCAACGCGGGGGCGCGGGGGATGGGGTTTGCCGACGCCGGCGCGATGTGGCGCGCGGGGTACGACATGCCCCCCGACTCGTTCGTCGCCGTGGTGGACTCGCTCTGGCAGCAGGTGCGCCCGCTGTATCTCCAGCTCCATGCGTATGTGCGGCAACGACTCGCCCTGCGCTACGGCGCGAAGGTCGTGCCGCCCGGCGGGATGATCCCGGTGCAGCTCACCGGGAACATGTGGGGACAGAACTGGACCGAGATCGCCGACCTGGTGGTCCCGAGGACGACGACAGGCAGCGGAGTGGACCTCAACGCCATCCTCAAGGCGCGCGGCGCGACCGCGGTGCAGATGGTCCGTACCGGCGAGCGCTTCTATACCTCGATGGGATTCGATTCACTCCCGGCGACGTTCTGGGAGCGGTCCCTGCTGGTTCGCCCGCGTGACCGCGACGTGGTATGCCACGCCAGCGCATGGAACATCGACGATCTGAACGACCTGCGCATCAAGATGTGCATCAAGCCGACCGCGGACGACTTCACCACCATCCATCACGAGCTGGGCCACGACCTCTATTACCGCTTCTACAAGGATCAGCCCTATCTCTATCAGAATGGCGCCAACGACGGCTTCCACGAGGCGATCGGGGACGCGATCGCGCTATCGGTCACGCCGCGCTACCTGGTGCAGATCGGATTCCTGAAGACCGAGCCGCCGGCGTCGGGGGACACCGTGCAGCTGCTGCGCCAGGCACTCGATCACGTGGCCTTTCTGCCCTTCGGGATCACGATCGACAAGTGGCGCTGGGAGGTTTTTGCCGGAAAGATGAAGCCCGACGAGTACACCAGGCGCTGGTGGGAGCTGCGAGGATCGTACGGCGGAATCCGCCCGCCGGTGGAACGGACCGCGAAGGATTTCGACCCGGGCGCGAAATATCACGTCGCCGGCAATGTCCCGTACATGCGCTACTTCCTGGCCCAGATTCTCGAATTTCAGTTCTATCGCTCGCTCTGCCAGGCGGCGGGACACCAGGGCCCGCTCTATCGCTGCTCGTACTACAAGAGCACCGAGGCCGGCCGCCGGCTCAAGGAGATGCTCTCGATGGGCGCCAGCCGCCCCTGGCCCGAGGCGCTGGAGAAGCTGACGGGACAGAAGTCGATGGATGCGACGGCGCTGCTTGACTACTTCCAGCCGCTTATGAGCTGGTTGGAGCGGCAGAATCGTGGGGCGAAGGTGGGCTGGTAGGGAGAGACGGTTAGACGGTTAGACGGTTCAAGCATCTCGAGCGCCGAGGAGCGCTAGGTCGCGGACGGAGTAACTAACCGTCTAACCGTCTAACCGTCTACCCGTCCAACCCTCACTGTGGTGCCTGCTGTTTCGAGATGATCTCCATCAGCTCCGGCATATGCGGCATCATCCGGCGCTGAACGATCTCCATGGTCCTGGTACTGATCTGCGGAGTCACTGAGACCATCTTCGCGCCCACCGGCGATTGGTAGAACGCGATCAGCTGGCGAACCTCGGCCTCCGTGAACATCGACGTGTACATCGCCACGAATTCCGGTTTCAGCTCGTCCCATTTCAGGTACTTCGCGTAAAACCCCTCGAATGCCTTGGCGACATCCGGGCTCTGCTCCTTGAGACCGGCAAAGAAGGGCGCCGCGTTCCGGGCGATGCTGTCCGCGCCCAGCAGATGGAGCAGCTCTTCGGTCGCCTTGATGTGACCGGGGCTCGCGGTCCTGGTCTGGGCCTGGAGCGGCGCGGCGGCGAGCAACAGAAGCAGGGGCAACATCCTTCGCATGAGACCTCGCTACAGGAAGTAGATGACGACAGTAATCACCAGCGCCGCCGCCAGTGACTTCGCGTGGACGATTCGGGCCTGCCGCCGCACCTGCCGCAGCTGGGCGGAATCGGTGATGGTCTCGGGACCGCTATCCATGTCGCGCTGACCGCGCGCCGCGAGCTTCACTCAGGTCTTCTCCCGCGCCTGGAAGAATCCGAGCATCGCCACATAGAACGGCACGGCCAGCGCGAGCCGCCAGGGGCGGGCGGCATGGAACCCGATCATCACCCCGGCGATGGCCACCGCGGCCACCAGGGTCACGACCCCGGCGGTTCTTCGTTTGGCTCGCTCCTGCGGTCCGATGTTCGCCGGCATAGTGCCTCACCCTGTCTTCTCGTACCTCACCCCTGTCCCCTCTCCCTTACGGGAGAGGGGAACGATACGTGGACCCAAGTCTTCTAAATGAACTCTGGGAAAACGTCTCGTGCCCCTCCCCCGCAAGGGGGAGGGGACAGGGGTGGGGTTACTTCGCGGCCAGATCCGACACGGCCTGGGCCAGTTTCTGCACCCGCGCGCCATCCGCTGCGCTGGCGGCTTCGCTGCGCAGCTGGCCGGCCAGGGTGTTCAACGCACTCTTCCGTTTGTCGCCGGAAGCCTTTTCCGCGTCCGAGAGGGCGGTGCGCACCGACGCGATGCGCGCGGCGGCGAGGCCATTGCCACGCTCGAGCTGATCGACGTAGGCCCGGGCGAGCGCGAAGCTGGCAGGCCACACGAAGTGCGGCTGCCCCTGGGTATTCAGGTAGTCGTAATGAATCGACTTGGCCGCGTCGATTTCGTTCTGCGAAATGAGCGGGCTCGGCGTCAGCTCGAAGATGTCGAGGCCGCGGGCGATTTCGGAGCTGACCATCACGCCGTTGTACCAGTAGACCGACCACGATCCGCCCGAGCGCATCCGGGTGGGATCGACCGGCCCGCGGTCGAAGTAGCCGATTTCCACCGGGTGAGCCGCGTCGGTCCAGTCAAAGACCGAAATCCCGCCCTGGTACCACGCCTGCACCATGATATCGCGGCCGGGAATCGGAATCAGCGAGCCGTTGTGCGCCACGCAGTTCTCCAGCGAGGTCTGCGCCGCGGGAAGCTTGTAATAGTTCTTGAAGGTCAGCTTCCGGTTTTGAATCGTGAACAGCGCGTCGGCGCCCCACTCGGGCTTGTCGGTCGAGCGGCACTTGGGCGCGCCACCACCGCCCCATTCGTCCGAGAACAGCATCTGGGTGCCGTCGTTGTTGAACGTCGCCGAGTGCCAGTAGGAGAAGTTCGAATCGGCCGCGGCGTCGATCCGGCGGGGATGCGCCGGGTCGCTGATGTCGAGCAGCAGTCCATAGCCACCGCAGGCGCCGCCGGCGAGGCCGATCGCGGGATATACCGTGATGTCATGGCACTGGCTCGGGCCGGTCCGCGGTCCCGCGGGCGGGAAGCGCGCCGCGATGATCGAGGGCAGCGCCGACCGCAGCGCCGCGCTGTCGGCGCTGGTAGCGGCGGTGCCGTTGTGGGCCTTCACCACGCTGTCGAGCAGCGGCTGGATCATTTGGGGCGGGATCGGCCGCTCGACGCCGAAGAGCACGCCGGTGAATCCGCCGGCTGCCTTGGTCGAGTCCACCGATTTCTTCAGCGCGGTGATGTCCTCGGGAGCGTCGCCGTGCACTGGCGGCGCCACCAGGTCGTTAAAAATCCGGGGCGAGCTGACGATGGCGGCCTGCTCCGGGTGCGCCAGCGGAACCTTGATCACTTCGATCCGGAACAATGCGGAATTGGGATCCTTGTCCGGCGTCACGTTGGAGCATCCGGGCAGCTCACTGGGGGACCGCACGCCGGCCGAGCCGGAGATGTAGACGTAGACGTTGGCGGGATCCTTGGGATCCACCAGCACGGTGTGGGTGTGCGAGCCGCGGCAGGTCTGCACGTTCCCGATGTACTTCACGTTGGTGATGTCGGTGGCGTCGAAAATCCGGATGCCGCGGATGCGCTCATGGCTCACGCTGTCGGTGACGCCCTCGGCGCCGCAGTCCAGCCGGCCGCTGTTCGACTCGCTGGAGACAAAGAGCAGGTTCTTGTAGACCGAGACGTCGCTCTGCGAGGCGGGGCAGTAGTAACCGGTCTTGAGCACCGGATGCGTGGGATCGGAGATGTCCCAGATCTGGTAGCCGTTGTAATTGCCCTGGATGACGTCGTTGCCCCGGAACGCGAGGTCCGAATTGGTGGCATCGAATTTGTCCGGCTTCGCGGTGTGCGAAACCAGCCGGACATTCCACTTCGCCTCGCCCGCATCCGTCAGGCCGGCCTTCAGGCCTACCCGTGGATCGGGGCTGGGCGGATTGGCGGTGATCCGGTAATTCGCCGGGGCCATCGGTCCCGTGGTCGTGACCGTGGTGCTGCTGGTCGTGGTCGAGGCTACGGGCGTCGGGGTATTGGACGACGACTTGGCACAACCCGCGACGACCGCGAGCCCCGCTATCAGACAACGTGTTGCGGATCTCATTGTCACCTCTGGGAAAGCGTGAAAAGCATGCGCTGCATGCGATCGATCTCGGTGGTTTGATCGGCGTAAATATCGGACTGGAACTTGAAGACCTGGTCGTCCTGCGCCGCGCCCTGCGAAGCGAGCAGGGTATTGACCATGGTGACGGCGCCACGATGGTGCTGGATCATGAAGGTGAGGAACAGGCTGTCGAACTGGCGCCCGCGCGATTCGTCCAGCTGCTTCATCTGCTCGTCGGTCAGCATCCCCGGCATCATCATCTCGTGCTCGACCCCGTTCATCATCATCTTCATCGGCATCGGCTTGGGTTCCGGAACCGGGAGGTTCCGGTCGCGGAGCCAGTCGGAGAAGATGTTGATCTCGTCGCCCTGCGCATTGATGATCCGCTCGCACAGCGTCTGGACCGACGGATTCGCGCCGTGCGACGGCGCCATCTTCGCCATCACGATGGCCTGCGCGTGGTGACTGATCATGCCGGTGATGAAGTCCACGTCCGCGCGCGTCCACGGGTAGCGCCCCGGGAGGTTCGCGTTTGGTGTAGATGAGGGGCCTTTCGCCTGGGCGCGGAGCGGCGCGGAAGCCGGGACTCCGGGAAGAGCCAGCAGGGCGAGTACAAAAACCACTCGATTCATACCGTTGTGCCTCACGAAAGCGCTTGTCAGCCGAATACTTAAGCTGCCCAGCCGGTCACTCAGCGCGCAAGGCGCAATGCTTCACATTGTAACCTCACCCCTGGCGGCAGGAGTTAGGAGCTAGGAGTTAGGGGCTTCGGGTAAAGGCCTAACCCCTGACTCCTAACTCCTAACTCCTAACTCCGTCACGGTTCTGCCGTATCACGCCGAGGATTCCCACCGTCGCCGCGGTAATAGTGACGATGAGCAGGATGGGGTAGAGCAGCAGCAGGTCGACCCGGATGTTGCATTCGCCGGAGCAGAGAATACGGGCGTGCATTCCGTACTCGTACGCGCCGTACAGCAGCCAGACCCACCCGGCGCTGGCAACGAGTTTCCGGCGGGAGAACCGGTGCAGGACGAAGAAGAAGGCCGCGGGAACCAGCACGAGCCACGGATAGCCCACGAAGATCGCGAGCAACATCAGCGGGCCTTGAACTGGCCCGAGACCTCGACCCTTACGCGGTAGCCCTCGAGGCGCTCCGGAAGTTTCGTCCCGCGCATCGCCGCTGAGTCCGCGACATAGACCGTGATGCAGCGCTCCGAATCACAGAGCCCGATCGCCGTCCCCACCACCCCGGGCAAGGCGAGCAGCGAGTCGTTGTGCGCAGCCAGGACCTCGTCGATGCTTCGCCGGGGCAGATCACCCTCCTTGTGCTTGCCGCCCTTCGCGCACGCGACGACCGCCGCCGCGAGAACCGCCAGGATCAGCCGCTTTTCGTTCCTCACCGTTACGCTGGACGCGCCGTGCTCAGCTCGGCCACCGGCACCGGCCGGACCGAGGCATTGTCGCCGGTAACCACCCGGCGGTGGTAGTCGATCTGGCCAATGTGGTAGTCGAGGTGGGCAATGAGGTGAAGAAGAAATTCCCCGGTCTGCAGCGTAGTTCCGCCGATCACCTCGGGAAAATCCCTGCTCAGTGCCGATTCATCCACCCGCTCGAGCAGCGAGGCGGCTCGCTCCGCCGCGGCGATCTCCGACAGGATCTCCGCGCGGGGGACATTGCGGCGCGAAAACTCGGCCGGCCGGTCACGGATGTAGCTGGTGCCGCCAAGGTGCTTGCCGACATAGTGCTGGATGTTGCCGGCGAGGTGAAGCGCCAGCGTTCCGGCGGGGTTGCTGATACCCGGAACTGTTTGCCAGATCTGAGCTTCGTTTGGATACGCCTCCACCTCGCGCTGCAGCGTGCGGATATCCCGGGCGAGGACGGCGGCGGCAAGTTTGGCCAGCATGCGTGTCTCCTGTTGCAGACAACGTAAGCCTCCCGCTTGACAGGCGCGACCGGCCTCCCTAGCTTGCGCCCCGCTTCAAGGGAGTCGCGTCCCGTTTTGGTCTCGGCACAACGCCGGACCTCGGAGACGCGATTTTTGTTTCGGGGAAATCATATGTCCTGCACGTCGGCACTAAATCTCGGCATCATGGGCGCGCCCCCACGGGCGCGAGACGGATTTATTGCGCCAATAAGCGAATTGACCAAAGAGAGTTCCGGCACGGCGGCAGACTAGACAGGCGATCCTTCGCCTCCTTCGCCCCGCCCCGTGCCGGTCACGAGGCGGGGCGATGTGTTTTCGGCCCGGTCCGGGCGGGAAGTCCCCGACGGACCGCGACTCCCTGGGCGGATGGAACGCCCGGCCGGGCCGAAGTAGAGGAGGAGGCCAGATGGCCGCGAAACACTCGGGCCAGCGGGAGGAACCGCTGTACCCCGAATACTGGATGGTGGAGACGCCGTTCACGTGCTACAGCGTGTCCACCCCGATCGCTCGGGTGATCCAGCGGGAGCTGGGGCGCTGGCCACGCCGGCGGTGGATTTCGTTCGTGGATATCAGCGGCGCCAGGGTGCTGCTTCAGGCAAACTGGATCCTGAGCCTGGAGCAGTCGTCGCCCGACATCCGGGCCATGTGGCGCCGGATCGCAAAGGAACGGAAGCAGGAAAACCCGGAGATCGGACTCTAGGAGCGCGGCCGGAGCGGGCGCGCGGGACTGGTACCCTCTCGCTCCGGCCGGGGCGCGTCCTTCAGGGGAGAGCGCCACGTCAGATGCGTGGCAGAGGATTGTGCCTTCCAGTTTTAAGATTGAAAGGAGAACCATGAGCAACACCCCGCGGATTTTTGGACAGCACGAGCCGAACACGCTGTCGCAGCTTGCCGATGTGGCGAGCCGGGCGCGGCGTGCCGCGCTGATGGCGGACGGCCACCTGGGCTACGTCATGCCGATCGGTGGGGTTGCCGCGTACGAGAACAAGGTGTCGGTCGTGGGCGTCGGCTTCGACATCGCCTGCGGCAATGCCGCGATCCTCACCGATCTCACTCGGGAGCAGATCGCGCCGCGGCTGCAGCAGCTGGCCGACGAGATCCAGGACTCCCTGAGCTTCGGCATCGGGCGGAAGAACCGCTCCGGTGACGCGCCGGTGAACGATGCCCTGTTCGAGGATGCGGCGTGGGAGGCTGTTCCCGGCCGGCACGAGCGCGACCGGCTGCGTCACAAGGCGCGCGAGCAGCTCGGCACGGTCGGCTCGGGGAATCACTACGTGGACGTCTTCGCCGATGAGAAGGAGCGGGTCTGGGTCGGGGTCCACTTCGGGTCGCGGGGCTTCGGATTCAACGTCGCCTCGGGATTCCTGGCGCTGGGGCAGAACCGCGGCTGGGGCGAGCGCGTTCCCGAGAAGGAAGTGCTGCTCGATCTCGACCAGCCGGTGGGCGACGCCTACTGGCAGCTGATGAACCTGGCGGGACGTTACGCCTACAGCGGCCGCGAGTGGGTGGCGCGGAAGGTGGTGAGCATCATCGGCGCCCGGGAGCTGGACCTGGTCCACAACCATCACAACTTCGCCTGGAAGGAGCATCACGGTGGCGAAGAGCTGGTGGTGGTACGCAAGGGCGCCACGCCGGCCTTTCCGGGCCAGCGCGGGTTCGTCGGTGGCTCGATGGGTGACGATGCGGTCATCATCGCCGGCGCCGAGCCGGGCGACGAGGAGACTCGCTCAGTGCAGGAGAGCGCGCTGTTCTCGACCGTTCATGGAGCCGGACGGGTCATGAGCCGGACCGCGGCGGCGGGCAAGCGTACCCGCAAGGGCAGGGTGGTAAAGGTTGGCGCGGTCTCACCGGAGATGATGGAGGAGTGGGTGCGCCGGAAAGGTGTCATCCTGCGGGGCGGCGGGCTGGACGAAAGCCCGCACGTGTACCGCCGGTTGGGCGATGTCCTGACCGCGCAGGGAAAGACCGTCAACGTGCTGCATACGTTGCGGCCGCTGATCGTCGTGATGGCGGGAGAGAATGAGTTTGACCCGTACAAGGACTAGGGGACAGGAGGCGGGAGGCAGGGAGCAGGGGTTGCGTTCTTTCGCCTGCCTCCTGCCTCCTGCTACCTGCTCCCTCCGATCGCATTGATGTCCGGATTCTCCAGGATCCGCCTGTCATATCCCTCTGTCGCCGCCCGCACCATCGCGCGCCCAACGTTTTCCGTCGATGTCACATACTTCGGCAGCAGCCGGCGCCAGAGGGGATACAACGGACCCATGATGTTGTAGAACACCTGGTACCAGCCGGTCTTCGAGCGCACGCCCTTCATCGGCTGGATGTAGCCGGGGCGGAACATGTAGGACTTCATCGGCAAGCGGAGCAGCGCGTCCTCGGTCTCGCCTTTTACCCGTGCCCACATGCGGGAGCTGTTGCTGTCGGTGTTCTGGCCGGTGACAAAGCAGAACGTCATTCCCGGATTCAGCTCGGCGAGGAGGCCGGCGATGTTCAGGGTCAGATCGCGGGTGACCCGGCGGTAGTCGTCTTCCTTCATTCCGACCGACGATACGCCGAGACAGAAGAAGCAGGCATCGCGGGCGACCAGGTCGGCGCGGAGATCGCTCAGGTCGAACAGGTCCTTCCGCACGATCTCGCGCAGCTTCGGGTCGGTGACGCCACACGCATTGCGGCTGACCGAGAGGACCGAGCTGACCTTGGGGTTGGCCAGGCATTCGAGCAGGACCCCGGACCCCACCATTCCGGTCGCGCCGAAGAGGACGACTTTCACCGGTGAAGATTTCCCCGCCGGACCAGCCAGAAAATGACTGTCGCGACCACCGCGGCGCTGATGCCTGCCAGTGCCGCCGCGCGGGCGTCGGCTCGGCCCCAGGTTACCGGCGCAGCAGCAGCCGTGGCGGTAATCACGACCGCCCAGGCAGCCACGAGCGCGCGAGGAATGTTCCTGCTCCAGAGCGCCAGCCCGACGATGACGAGACCGCAGACGCCATAGAGCGCGTCGCCCAGCCCGGTGAGCACCTGCCCGGTGTTGTGCGCCTGGGGCAGCTCATGGATGGCGCTCCAGAGGCCGGGAGCGCTCGTGGCGAGGACGAGGATCAATCCCAGGACATGGAGAACGAGCCGTGCGCGGCCGGGTGTTCCGCCGGTCAATGAGTGATCACGAAGAACCAGGCCCCGATCACCGGGCCCCGTGCCGGCCGGCCGTTGGGACCGGGCGGAGTGCCGGGCGCCGCGGGACCATACTGGGGCTGGAACAGGTACGCGACGTGCTTCACCGGATCCACCGCGATCGTCTTGGCGCCGGTCATGGTCGGCACGGTCGCCACGACGGTGTACTGGTCGGGGCTGTCCTGGTGAACGACGGTGACGGTGCTGTCGCGGCCGGCGGGGATGTAGATCAGCTTTTCTGCCGGATCCCAGCCCAGCGCGTCCACCCCGGCGCCGTTGGTGATTTTCGCGACCACTTTCCCGCTCGACGGATTCACCACCACCGAGGTCTTTCCGCAGCCGGAGAAGATCCGGTTGCTGGCGCGGTCGAACGCGATGCCGGTCGGCCCGTCGCAGGGATCCAGCGGCCACGACGAGAGCACCTTCATCGACTTCGCCTCGATCACCTGCATGGTGTTCTTGCTCTCGTTGTTGACGAAGAGCTTTCCCTTGCCGTCACTGGCGGCGCCCTCGGGCGCGTCGTCTTCCAGCTGCGCCTGGCCGGTGATCTCGCCGGTCGTGGGATCGATCGCGGTTGCGGTTCCCGGCTTGCTGTGGTTGGTGAGGATGACCCGGTCGGAGAAGTCGTCATACATGATGCCGTCGAGACCGCCCGCCGGAACCTTGATCTTCTTGATCGGGGCCAGGGTCCTGATGTCGAACATGGTAACGGTGGAATCGCCGCCGTTGGTGGTGAAGCCGTGGCCGGTCTTCGCCACCAGCGCGATCCCGTGCGTGCGGGGAGTATCGGGGATGTCGCCGATCACCTTGCCGGTATTGCCGTCAATGACCATAACGTGCGTACTGCGGGAAACGAACACCCGACCCGTCCCCGGTTCGGCGGTGACATAGTCAGTCCCGCCGTCTCCACCGATGCTGTATTTCTGCACCTTGAAGGTCTGGGCCTCGAGCGGAACCACCGCCAGAGCAGCCACGGTAGTCATCAGCGCCAACAGCTTCTGCATGGGGATCTCCGGTTTCAGTGGGCTTTGCGCCAGCGGGACTCGCCCCTGGTCCCGACGGTCTGGAGAAACAAGGTGTCAGCGCTTACGCGGACGTCCTGGATCTGGGCGGGCGTCTGCTCCGACTGGCCGTTGAGCGAGGTCAGGTAGGTCCGCGACAGCCGGCTTCCCACCAGCGAATACCGCCCGACCCGTGCCTCGCTGCCGCGGAGCTGTGCCAGCAGCTGGTTCCTGGTAAGATCGGCAAACTCCCGGGTGAGCCGGGGGCGGTCATCGCGGAAGCCGACCTGGATGTAGTAGCCATCGTTGCTGAACATGAGATAGGACGGCGCCGCGCCGGCCTGGGCGACGCCGGAATCATTGTTCAGCTGGATCCGTTGCCAGGTCGTCCCGCTGAGCTTGGGGAGGGGGGCGTCCTGCGCCACCGCCGCCCGTGGAAGTATGGCCAGGACCACCAACAGCCGTATTACGCTTCCGGTCACGTTACCTCCGCCTTTTCGGCGATGCCTCTCCGGCAGTTGTCGCAGATGCCGCACAGTGGTTCCGGCATTTCCTCGCCAAAGTATTCGTGGAGGATCTTCCAGCGGCACATCGCCCGGCGCGCATAGGCTTCCATGCGTTCCAGCTTTTCCTGGTCGCGCCCGGCGCGTTCCTTGTAGGTCTGGGCCAGCCGCTCCAGCTCGCCGGCCTTGAGTCTGCGGCGCCCCAGCGTGAAACGGGAGGCGCGAGGCTCCTTCGCCAGTCCCGCGTCCTTGAGCATGGACAGCACCACTCGAACCTTCTTCGCCTGCACCGCGGGAGCGGCCTTCTGCAGGCGGGCCAGGGTCACTCCTTCTTCCTTTGCGTGGGCGGACAGGGCGCGGAACACCGCCCGAACGTCTTCGGCCTCGGGATACTTGCCGCCCAGGAAAAAGAGCTGGGTGCGGCGGTCCTTGGGATCGTACAGCAGGGTGCAGCGCGCCAGCTCGCCGTCCCGCCCGGCGCGTCCCGCTTCCTGGTAGTAGGCCTCGACCGACCCGGGAAAATCATAGTGGATGACGAACCGGATGTCCGGCTTGTCGATTCCCAGGCCGAAGGCGTTGGTGGCGACGATAGCCCGCATGCCGCTCGCCATGAACCGCTCCTGCGCGGCGGTACGCGTCTTCGCGGGCTGTTTGCCGTGATAGGCCTCGACCGCGTAGTCGTGGGCCTGGAGAAATGCGGCGAGCCCGTCGACGTGCTTGACCGTCGAGGCGTAGATGATGCCGGTGCCCTCGGTCTCCTTCAGCAGCTTGAGCAGCGCATCATGCTTCTCCCGCTCTCCCGAAACGTGCTGGACCTCGAACATCAGGTTGGGCCGGTAAATCCCCAGGTTGACCACCTTCATCTTTGGCCGGCCGAGCTGTTTGCGGATGTCGTCCAGGACTTCTTCGGTGGCGGTCGCGGTGAGCGCCAGAAGCGGCGGGTTCCCCAGCTCTTTCAGCGCCGCCTTGATGGTCAGGTAGGCCGGGCGAAAATCGTGGCCCCACTGGGAAATGCAGTGGGCTTCGTCGATCACCACGAAGTCGATCTTGGGGCCTTTCAGCGTTTCCAGGAACTGGTGCTTGCCCATGCGCTCGGGCGTGGTGAAGACAAAATCACTGCGGGACTCCTCGATCTGTTCGATGGCGTCGGCCTCCACCCTCCCGGTCACGGTGCTGTTCACTTCCACCGCGTCGAGACCCAGCTCCCTGAGCTTGTCGGCCTGGTCCTTCATCAGGGAAATCAGCGGACTCACGATCAGGGTAGTCCCGTCGAGATGCAGGGCGGGGAGCTGGTAGCAGAGCGACTTGCCCGCGCCGGTCGGCATCAGCGCGAGGATGTCTTCGCCATTGAGTACCGAACGAATCACCTCGCGCTGCCCCGGACGGAGATTTTCCAGGCCGAAGGTCGCCTTGAGGGCGTCGGTAATCCGGGTCAATCGTTTCCCGCCTCTTCGAAGAAGTCGACCACGCCGGTCTCGAGCGAATACTCGGCACCCACCACCATCAGGTTGCCGGCGCGGATCAGCTCTTCCAGCACCGGTGAGCCGTGCCGCAGATGCTCCACCGAGGCGCGCACGTTGGCGCGTACCGCGTGGCCGATCAGCAGGTTCTCGTCGATCCCGCGGCGATTCCCCTGGGACAGGAGTTTCTCGACCGAGGGCCGGACCCGGTCCACGATGGAGCGGAGGTTGGCCGAATGGTGGGTCGGGCCGCGCAGCTCTTCCAGGGTCGCCAGGATTGCGCCGCATCGCGTGTGTCCCAGGACCACCACCAGCGGAGTCCCGAAGCGCGCCGCCGCGAATTCCACGCTGCCCACCTGGGATGGCGCGACGATGTTGCCCGCCACCCGGATGACGAAGAGATCTCCCAGGCCCTGGTCGAACACCAGCTCGGCCGGCACCCGGGCGTCGGAGCAGCCGAGGATGATGGCAAAGGGGCTGTGCTCCTCGGCCAGCTCGCGGCGGATATGGCTGGGAAGCGCCTGGTGACTCGGCTCTCCCGAGACGAATCGCTTGTTGCCGGCCCGGAGGCGAGCCAGTGCGTCGGTAGCGGAGAGATTCACAGGGTCTGCTGTCGCCTCGTTCGGGTCGGGTACGCCAAGGGGGACGAACCGAAATTACTCAATCGGCTGCCGGTCCCGCCGTATCCGTTCGACTCCCTTGACGATGCAGATCACTCCGGGCCAGAAGGTGAAGAACGCCAGCATGCCGGGGCCAATCGGGTTGGGATCCGGATCGGGCCAGAGACCGACGGCCGCGGCCACGATGATGAACAACAGCGGGCCGGAGCCAAGCACGATCAGCGCCAGGCCAAGGCGCACCATCCGTGACTGCAGGTAATCCCTCATGACGTTGACCGCTTACTGAAGGCCAGCATCGCCACCCCGGCCGCGGCGATCGCCAGGGCGCCCCAGCGCACGTAGGCTGGATTACGGGCATTCATGATGAAGAGCATCATCGAAAACGTAGTTGCCGCGAGAATCGACGCGCTGGCCTGGGTGAGAGGCTTCATGCGGAACCCCCTATCCGGTATTCGCTCTGCACCAGGCCGCTGGGAAAATGCCGGGTGGCGACGTGCTGCAACGGGATATCATGGAGCAGTTCACCGAAGAGCGGAATGCCGCTGCCGATCAGGACCGGCACCCGGGTCACGATCAGGCGCTGGATCAGGCCCGCCCGCAGAAAGCGCTGCACCGTGATCCCGCCGTCCACGTAGAGATGCTTCGCTCCCCGAGCGGCCAGCTGCCTGACGATGTCCGCCGGCTCACCGGACATGTGTTCCATCACCGCCTCGGGGTAGGGTGGCTGGGGAACGGGCCGAGTGCTGAGCACGACCAGCTTCTTGGACCCATAGGGCCAGGAGGAGAAGCCCAGCACGGTCTCGTAGGTGTTGCGGCCGGTCACGATGGTATCGACCGTGGCGATGAATGCGTCGTAGCCGTGGTCCTCGGGGTCCTGGGGGAGGAAATCCAGCGCGCCATCCTTCCGCGCGATAAAGCCGTCCACGCTGGTGCCAACGAAGACGGTCGCGGTGATGGAATCGGTCATGTGGTCGACACCACGTCGCGGACCGTGAACTGCGGGACGACCGAGTCAAAGTGGGTCATTTCTGAAATTTCCCGAAGTGCGAAAAACTTAACACTTCCCGAAAATTCAATGGGACAGTACTAAGCGATCGGAGGTGTCCAGCATTCGACCGACATTCAAACCGGTGGCGTTGGTCATGAGAATGGTGCCGATGCCACGGTCTCGATAGATCCGCATCATGCAATGGAACCCGCCCCCGCCCCCTTCCTTATAGAAGAAGGTGCTTCGATCAAGCTCGCCCACGTGCCAGCCCAGCGTCATGGGAAACGTGCCGGACTGATAAAGCAGGGTTCGGGTCGAGTCGCCAAACAGAACCGAGTGCGGCCGCAGCTGATCCTGGAGGAACTTCGCGAAGCCGTTCGCAGTACCTACCAACCCACCGAACGCAGGACCGTTGAGGTAATGGGGGCGGATCTGAAGCCAGTTGCCCTCGTACTCACCGATGAACTCACGGTCGATTAGGAGCCCCTTGGCGAGGTTAATAAACGAGTACTTCTCGAGGTACCCATGGGCGTGACGCGCCGGATCGGGAATAGCGTACCCCATTTCTTCGGAGCCGATGCCGAGCGGCTGCAGGACCTCCTGGGCGACGTAATCGGTGAATGAGCGGCCGCTGGCCTTCTCCACCACCCTGCCCAGCAGCCAGTAGCCGATGTTGGAGTAGCGGTACCGGCTCCCCGGCGGCGAGGAGAGCCGGGGATTGGCCTGCAGTACGGCAAGAAGAGCGGCATGCTCATCAAAGGTGGCGTGACGTTCAACCGGGTGCACCCAGCGGAGCGGGATCGGGTTGGGCGCGCCGGAAGTGTGAGAAAGCAGGTGGCGGACCGTGACGCCGGGGTACGGTCCGACCGCATCATCGAGGCCGACGAGACCACCATCGACCAGTCGCAGCACCGCGGCCGCGGTGATGGTCTTGCTCATCGAGTAGGCCATCATGGTGGTGGCGGCGCTCATCGGAACCTGGCCGGCGAGGTCGGCGTGCCCGCCCTGGTAGCTGAACAGCGTTTGCTCAGCATTCACCCTGACGTACTGCAGCCCGGGTGTCTTGCCGGAATCGACCGCGTCCTGGAGCACGAATCCTCGAAGGAAAACCGGCACCGCGTTTCCACGGTGCCGGTTTGAAACAATCGACTGTGACCGGTGCTACCTGGTCAGCTCACCTTCCTCGCGCATGGTGCCGCGCTCTGCCCGTTGGCCAGTTCCGAAACTGCGCCCGCGAGCTTGCGAACCTTGGCGCCATCGGCCGCCGAAGCAGCCTGGCTGTTCAAGTCCGACGCGAGCGACGTCAACGCGGTCCGGCGGGCGTCTCCCGACGCGTTCTGCGCCTGGGCCAGCGTCCCGCGGGCGGTGGAAATCTGTGATGCACCCAGCCCCTTCTCCCGGTCCAGCTGATCGAGATAGGAGCACGCCAGCGCGAAGCTCGGCGGCCACACGATCTTCGGCTGGCCCTGCACGTTGAGATAATCCCACTTCACCGACTTGGCCGCCATCAGCTCGTTCTCCGAGATGTACTCGCTCGGCGTGAGATCGACGACGTCAAAGCCGCGCGCGATTTCAGAGCTGTAGATGTTGCCGTTGTACCAGTACGCCGACCACGTGCCGCCGTTCACCCGCTTGGTGGTGTCGATCGGCCCGCGGTCGAAGTACGCGATCTCCTTCACGTGCTTCGCGTCGGTCCAGTCGAAGATCGAGATCCCGCCCTGGTACCACGCCTGCACCATCACGTCGCGATCCGGAATCGGGATCAGCGAGCCGTTGTGCGCGACGCAGTTCTCGTACTCCGTCTGCGGCGCCGAGAGCTTGTAGTAGCTCTGGAACTTCATGTTGTGCGCCTGGTCCAGCGTGAAGACGGCGTCGGCGCCCCATTCCTTTGGATCGCTGGCGCGGCACTTGGGGTTGGAACCGCCACCCCACTCGTCGCTGAAGAGAATCTTGGTCCCGTCGTTATTGAACGTGACCGAGTGCCAGGCCGCGAAGTTGGAATCGTTGACCTGGTTCAGCCGCTGCGGGTGCAGCGGATCGCGGATGTCGAGCAGGATGCCGTACCCCTGGCAGGCCCCGCCGCCGATCCCCGCCGCCGGATACAGCGTGATGTCGTGGCACTGGTTGGGACCGAGACCCTGGCCCGGACGCTGGCGGCCGCGAGCCGTGATCGTCATGTGCGGCAGAGCCGCGCGCAGTGCCGCGCTGTCGGCGGTCGTCGCCGCAGCCGCGCCACCCGCGCCGCCGCGTGCTCGAACGATGCTGTCCAGCAGGGGGTTCGCCATCTGGGGCGTCATCGCCTGCTCCTGACCATTCATTGTCACCACGAAGCCATGGCCGGCCTTCGCCGCCGCGAGCGCGGCCTTCGCGTTCGCGATATCGGCGGGCGCGTCACCATGCCGGACGCCGACCGCGTTCAGATTCTGGAAAATGCGCGCGGTGCTGGCGATGGCCGCCTGCTCGGGATGTGCGACCGGTACCTTGATGATCTCGACCCGGAACAGCGCCGTATTCGGATTGTCTACCGTGCTCCCCTCCTGGCATCCAGGCAGCTCCCCCTCCGGCCGCACCGACGAAGATCCCGAGACGTAGATGTAGACATTGTCCTTGTCCTTGGGGTCTTCCAGTACCGTGTGAGTATGCGAGCCGCGGCAGGTCTGCACGCTGGTGATGTACCGGGGATGCGCGATGTCGGTGATGTCGAAGATCCGGATCCCGCGGACCCGCTCCTTGCTCACCGTGTCGGTCACGCCCTGCGTGCCGCAGTCGAGCCGCGCGCTCGGCGCCTCGGCCGACATGAAGAGCAGCTGCTGCTTGTAGACCGAGACGTCGTTCTGCGAGGCCGGGCAGACCACCGAGGAGACCAGCTTCGGCCCGGCGGGATTGGAGACGTCGTAGATCTGGAAGCCGTAGTAGTTGCCCTGCACCGCGTACTTCCCGGTGAAGGCGAGGTCCGAGTTGTTGGTGGTGTTGAACCCCTCGCCCGAGGGCACGTTGGCCATGAGCTGGGCGTTCTCCAGCGCCTGGCCGGCGTCGGTCTTGCCCGGCTTGAGGCCTACGCGCGCGTCGTTGGTCTTCGGTCCCTGGGTGGGCTGGGGCGCCGGGGCGGCCGCGGGAGCGGGCTCGGCGGGCTTGGCAGCCTGGGTCGAGTGCGAACAGGCACCCGCCAGGGCGAGGAGCGCGATCGATGCTGACACTTGAAGCTTCATGGTTACCTCGAAGGAAGTTGAGACAGCATGTTGTCCATCCGCTCGATTTCGGCGGTCTGATCGGCATAGATGTCGGAAGACATCTTGAAAACCGTGTCGTCCTGCCCGGCGCCCTGGTGCGAATTGAGCTCATCCACCATGGTGAGCGCGCCCTGGTGATGCTGGATCATGTAAGTAAGGAAAAGACGGTCGAACTCGGTGCCCTGCGCCGCGTCCAGCTCCTTCATCTGCGCGTCGCTCAGCATTCCCGGCATCATCATCTCGTGCTCCACGCCGTTCATTTTCATCTTCATCGGCAATGGCTTGGCTTCGGGCACGGGGAGACTGCGGGTCTTGAGCCAGTCCTGCATGATGTGGATCTCATCGGTCTGGCTGTTCACGATCCGGGCACAGAGCGTCGCGACCGACGGGCTGGCACCATGGCTCGGCGCCCAACCTGCCATGACGATAGCCTGGGCGTGGTGGCTGATCATGCCGGTCACGAAATCGGCGTCGGCCTGGGTCCAGGGGTAGCGGCCGGGATAGGTCACCTTGGAGGCGCGCTTGGCGTCCTGGGCCCGCGCTACGGGCACGGTAATCACCAGCGCGACCCCGACCAGCAGAACGGTCGGAAAGAGTCCGGTCCTACGCGAATTCTTTATGGGACATCCCTGCGGAGTAGGAGTTACAAGCTGAAAGGGGGTAGGGGGAAATGCAAGGCGACTGCCCTCAGGTCAAATTGTCGCGTTCCCGCAACGCCATGGTGGCCGACGTCGCCCAGCCCGCTGCCGCATCCCTCGCCCAAGGGGTCAACGATCCCGAGCGCACACGGAGAGCTGGTGTGGTGTCCGCTGGAAACCGATCTCCGCAATCCCTCCTCGGTCATCCCTGGCACCTCGCCGTCGGGTCAACCTGCTTCTGCTTGTCTCACCCGGTTGATCACCACCGCGCACAGTACCCACCAGAACGCGATACTCCCGGCTATCTCCAGGATGGTGAGGCTCTCTTCCCCGCCGAACGGGACGCTGTAGAACGAGCTGCCGGTCAGAGTGCCCCACGCGTAAAACGCGCCGAGCAGCTCGCCCACGACCGCCCAGAGCACGGCTCCGAGCGGCAAAGCCGCAATGAGGCCGAACACCCGTGACCGCGAAGACACTCTCAGAGCCGTGAGCGCAGGTCAGTCACAGTGAAAGTAGAACCGGTTCCCGTCGATGTCTTCAACGGTAAACTGCCGCAGTCCCCACGGCTTCTTCTCCAGGGGCTCCACGATCCGCGCCCCCAGTGCGCGCAACTCCTCGTACGTGGCGTCGATCTTCGCCGCGAAGATCCAGTGGACCGCCGGCTCGAACGGGGGGATTCGCCTTCGGAAAAAGATTGCCATCTCGTCGCGGGAGACCGAGCCAAGATCCCCTTCCGGAATCAGCCATCCGATCTCGAATCCGAGGTTGTCGCGGTAGTACTCCTGGGCGCGCTTCACGTCTTCGACGGGGAGCTCGGGGACAGGGTGAGCCAGGGGGCTGCGCAATGCTCGGTTCATCCTCGGCCTCTTGCGTCCTCATTGTGACCGCCGTTCACGCGCAAAGTTCGTGAACGGCCGGACCGTCCCGGGTCATTTGGAAAGGTCCAAGAGTCTGGCCCAGGTCTGTCACCGTGACCGTCAGGGCGAGGTTATCACCCTGGACACTGCCACTGTAATGGGCGGGATGGGGAGGACGTCCTTCCGCTGAGACCGGCCCACCCCCGAAGTAGTGCTGGCCGGTCGCGCTAAACCGTCCATCTGCGCTGAGGGTCCAGCCAGGATCGATCGTTCCGGTGCCACACTGATAGGAAATGGTGCCATCAGAGGTCGTCAGCTGCAGGCTCGCCGTCTGCCCTCCCCAGCTGCCAATAATGCTGAGCATCGTGGGAGAACCGCATCCGACGGCTGCTGCGATCAGGAGACCCTGGAGAAACACGCGTCGCGCCATCGGTCGTAAGACGATCCAGATGCGGCGGGTCTGACCCCGGGGTGCCGGGTTACGAGCCCGCGCGCGAGAAATGGTAGTGCACGATTCGCCATGCCCCCTGGCGGCGCTGGCAGGCATACGTGATGGCGGCGCGGCCCGTCGTGCTGTGGCCGGCGGCATCCACCTGGGTGAAGCGATAGAGCGCGACCACGACCGCGGCATCGGTTCCCATCACCGTCACTACGGCGCTGTCTTCCGCGATCGTCAGGCTCTGGATGCTGCCGTAGAGCGATACCAGCGCCTTCCGGAAATCCTCCCGTGACGAACGCGCCAGGCCGTTCGAGACGATGGTCAGGTCCGGATCCGTGGTGAACAACGCCATCGCCGCATCCGCGTCCTTGCGGGAGTCGGCGGCGATGAAGGCGCGAGCCAGGGCGAGCGCGCTGTCCCGCGCCGCGGCCGACGCTTTTCCTGAGGATGTCGATTGGGCTGGCAAAGAGGACGTGGCAGCCAGCAACCCGATCGCCAGCGAGATACTCCATATCCACCGTGGGATCGCGACGAGCCTTGATCCGCGGCGCGCCATCAGCCGAACCGCCCCGTTTGTCTGAACCAGAGGACGAGAGTCTCGAAAGGATCCGATGGACCAGGTCCGATTCGGCGCCCCTCGGCGATCTCTACACCTACGGCCCGTAAACCTGCCATCCGGTCGGAGTCGAACTCAGTCAGGTAACCATCTGCGATCCCGAAAACACTGATCGCAGTATCGATGATCTCATCGCTGTCCATCGGCGGCGCCCCGAAAGCCAGGGCGCCGCAGTTGCACCTCCGCGATTGGAGATAAGTACGAACCTCGGCCGGTATGTCCGAAAGGAGACCGCACCACGGGCACTCCCATGCCGAGTGCGGCATATCAGGGTGAGGGTCCATGTTGTGCTAAAGTGCGGCCCCCATCGGCACCAGCGCAAGGCACTTCAGTTCATACTGAAGGTACCTCTCGCCACCGAACGCCACTCGAACGCATCGTCCAGCATCGGCCTGAGATCATTCAGCAGCACACCGAACAACTTGACCGGCAGCGCACTGGTAAACTGGTACCGCGCCGATTCGGGCCCCGCGACGTGCGCGGTGATCGTCCCGAAGAACCGGTCACCGATGAAGAAGACAAACGTCGCGGTACGATTGACGCTGCGCGTCTCCGTGACCCGCAGCCCGGGGCCGAAGGTCTTGTATTCGTTCTGCCCTGTCCCCGTCTTTCCACCGATGGGGATGTCCCTGTCATCCGCGGTCCGCAGCGCGCCATGCAGCACGCTGGCGGTTCCTGACGTCACCACGCCCATCAGCGCGCCGCGTGCCGCGGCGGCGACCTCGGGCGAGACGACCCACTCGGCCGGCTGGCCGGTCCACCGCATCGCGGTCTCGAATGGCGTACCCTCCGCGAAGCGAAGCTCCTCCACCGCCACCTGCGGCATCCGCACGCCGTCATTCACCAGGATTCCCATCAGCTCGGCGAGGGCATCAGGACGGTCTCCCGAGCTGCCGATGGTCGTGGCCAGCGAGGGCACCAGGTCGTCATACGGATATCCCAACCGGCGCCAGGCGTCCTCGATCTTCTGGAACGCTTCCTCCTCCAGTGCCGTCTCGAGGGCCCGCTGCCCGGCGCGCCCTTCATTATCGAGCAACCAGGTATAGGCTTCGCGCCGCGCGGTTTCGCTCTTCTGCGCCACGTCGTCCCAGCTCGCTTCCGGATGTGCCCGCAGGTATTTCACGGTCCACAGCTCGAGCGGATGGATCCGGGCGAGACGATCGGTGCCCTCACCGACGACCTGCGCCAGCCGGATCGGCGTGAGCCGGTGAACCACCGCCAGCGAGTCCAGCAACTCGTCCGGATTCAGCCCGCGGTACCGGTTATAGAATCGCCGGAGCCAGGTCCGGCTGTCGGACTCGACGAACCGCTGGAGATACGCCTGCCGCGCGGGGTGAGTCGGGTCGGCCAGCATCTCGGGACTGACATCGGGTAGCCGGTGGACGTGATACCGGACCACGTCGCCCAGCAGCCGGATGAACACCAGGTTCACCGAATTCGCCAGCGCGTCCCGGACGGTCATCACCGAATCGTCGAAACGACGGTCGAAGTTCACGAACTGATGCAGCCCGCCCCCGGTGAAGAACCGTTCGCGCGGGCTCGCCGAGTAGCGCCGGTCGAGTGCCGCCTCCAGCATTTCCTGCCGGGTGTGGCCGGGGTGGCGGCGATGGTAGTCGATCGCCCAGCGGGTGAGGGAATCGTCTCCGGCGTTGACCGCGGCCGCCGCCAGCGGCGCGTCGAGCGTGCCGGTCGCGAGGGCACGGTGGAGATTGTCCATGATCTCCAGGTACGTCACCATGGTACGCACCTTCGCGGTCGAGCCCAGCTCCAGCCGCGCGCCGCGATTGAGATCGAACGGCACATCGAGATTATCCGCCTGGACCCGCAGCGCGTTCCCGGTCGGGGTGCGCTCATAGAGAATGAAGCTGTATCCCACCGCGGCGGGATCGTTCTGCCCCAGCATCTTGGGATTGGTGAATCCCAGGGAGCGCACTTCCGCCGGATTACGCAGGCTCTGCAGCCGCGCTGTCACCGCCTGCTGGGCGGCGCTGTCGACCGTGGACCGCACGGTAACATCGTAGCGGTCGAGCGCGGGAAGGCTCGGCGCGTCCAGCATGCCCAGCAGCTGGGTGCGAACCAGGTTCGCCGCCTTGCGGTCCACGAAGGATGCGGCCGGCTCGTCGGGGGCGCGGGAGCGCAGCGCCACCTTCACGCCCAGGGCGGTCTGGCCGAGCAGCGGCGAGATGATGCCTTCGCGGAGGAGCAGCCGCGCCTGGATGTCGACCTCACGGTCCAACGCGGCGCGACCCTGCGGGCCCGCCAGGTAAAAGGCGGGGCGCCGCAGCGCTACGAGCAGCGCAAGCGCGGAGCGGAAGGCGCGTGCTTCATCGTCGCTCACCAGCTGGAACTGGTCGGCCCGCGCCAGCAGCCGGTTCGCCTCGCTGAAATCCAGTCCGAACCAGGCATACAGCCCGTCGGCCATGCCGATGACTTCGCCGAAGCCGGGAACCGCGCCGAGGGGCACCGAGTTCACGTAGTCGGTCACGATGCGCCGGCGGGTGTTTTCGGTGCTCGGACCGTTGAGATAGGAGCGGGCGCTGGCCGACGCGAGCTGCTGCATCTTGTCGAGTGCCGACTGGGTCAGCCCGTCCGGCGAATGCCGGAATTTTTCCATCTGGGTCGCCAGGGTGCTGCCACCGAACGCGTGGCCCGAGCCGATCAGGCGCCCGACCGCCAGGTTCCCGGACGCCGCGGCGAGCCGGTCCCACTCGATCGCCGGGTTCCGGAATCGCCCGGTCTCCTCCAGCAGCTCCCGGTTCTCCAGAAATACCAGCGAGCGAACGATCACCGCGGGAATCGAGTCGTACTCGGCATACACGCGCCGCGGATAATGAGCCTGGTAGAGCAGGTGGCCGTCGGGGTCCTGCACCGTGAGGCCCGCCACGGTCTTCTCGTGGTACAGCGGAAAGACGAATTCGGGACGATCGGGATCCGCGGTGGATCGCGCCTGCCGGGTGATCTCGAAGCCGCGCTTCGCCAGGCCTCCGGTCATCGCGGGCACGCGGGTGTAGCCCAGCCGCTCGTCGAAGGGACCGGTGGTGGGGAAGCGGATCTGCGGTGCGGCGCCCGGTTCGACGCGGAAGGTTGCTTCCCGTGCGTAGCGGGCGAGCAGGTGCGCTTCGATCCACGAGGTCCGCACTTCGATCGCGGCGAGGCTGACCACGATGAGGACCAGCGCTGTCGCCGTGGCGATAAGCGTGAGCAGGCGCCGTCGCGGAGCGGCCCACGCGAGCGTCCGCTCCCAGGCGTCCTGCGCCGTGGCCTGGGTGAGCACGAGCCCTCGCTGGCCGTGTTCGAGGAGTGCCTGCGCCGCCATGGTGCTGCTCTGCACGAACCACTCGGACCAGTCGTATATCAGCGTGCGGGTTGCTATCTGCCTGCGCGTGGTCATCACCGCTCCTCGGCCGCGACGTATCCGCCGCATGCCGCGTTCTGGAGGTGGAACAACCTGTTACAAGGGCGCGCGCTGAATCGGTTGGCAAAAAACACGCCTTGGAAGGCGCGGATGACAGGAGTTTCGCGTAGCGTGATGGTGAACCGAGCGGCAATGCGGATGGATTGGTTGCGTAGTTCCGGGTGCCGTTCGGCGGTAGCTATCCGCCTCTCCTCCCGCGAGAGATATTTCCTCGTCCCCAGCCGAGGCCGCGTATGCGTTACTCCGCCATCCTGCTCGTTGCACTATCTACTTTCGGAAGCGCCGCCCAGTCGCAGGCGCCCGCCACCGCAGCGAATTGGGTCGACCGGGTCATGTCGGTCCGCTCGCTGGTGAGCGAGACGCCGCAGTGGTCACCCGACGGCACGCGCCTGCTCTTCGCGTCGGGTGGAGGGCTGGCCACCATCCCGGCCACCGGTGGCGCCATCCAGAAGATCGCGGCTTCTACCGGCGGTGCGGGGCACTTCCTCCAGACCGGGCAGCCCGGCTGGTCGCCGGACGGCAAGTGGGTCTCGGTCATCTCCGACTACGCGGGACAGCCGGAGATCTGGCTCTGGTCCGTCGGGGATCAGAAAGCGAAACGGCTCACCAGCCTCGGCTCGCGCATCAGCTCCTACAGCTGGTCACCCGACGGCCGTTGGATCGCGCTCACCGGCGGCCGCTACGGCAGCTATGACATCTGGAAGGTCGCGGTCCCCTCGGGCGAGGCCACCCGCCTGACGAAGGACGCCCGGCCGGAGGTATTCCCCACCTGGACACCCGACTCGCGCAAGATCCTTTACGCGCGGCTCGACATGAAATGGATGGACCACGATCTGTTTGAGATCAATGCGACCGATGGCTCGAGCCCGCGGCTGGTACTCTCCGATACCGATTTCTTCGATTACCGCGAAGGCTCGGCCTTCGGCGCGTCGCCGATCTCGTCCGACGGCCGCACGGTGATGTTCCGCTCCCAGCGAAGCGGGTGGATCAATTTCTGGATCCAGCCGCTGGCGGGCGGGGACGCGCGGCCTGTGGCGCCGGAGCAGGCGGAGCAGATCGAGGCGGAATGGTCACCCGACGGCCGCTCGATCGCGTATGTCTCGATCAACAACGGGACGAACTCGCTGAGGGTCGTGCCCGCGGTGGGAGGCGCCGCTCGCGTGCTGGTGAATCCGCCGGTCGGTACGGTGACGAGCATCGCCTGGTCCCCGGACGGCAAGCAGCTCTCGTACACCTTCCAGACGCCCACTCGACCCGCCGACGTGTACGTCGTCCCCGTCGCAGGCGGCCAGCCGAAGCAGCTCACCTTCTCGGATCCTGACGGCGCGCTGGAAAAACAGCTCCTGGCTCCCGAGAAGGTCGCCTACAAGACCTTCGACGGACGCATGATCAACGCATATCTCTATAAGCCGCGGAACCTGCGGCCGGGTGAGCGGGTGCCGGCCATCGTGCTGGCGCACGGCGGCCCCACCTCGCACTTCGCCGACACCTACCAGCTCCATGCCCAGTTCTTCACCGAGCAGGGCTATGTCATGCTGCTCCCCAACATTCGCGGCAGCTCGGGTTACGGACGGGAATTCGAAAAGCTGAACAACGGCGACTGGGGCCACGGCGACCTCAAGGACATCGTGGCCGGGGTCGACTACCTGAAGACGCTGCCGTACGTGAATCCCGGGAAGATCGGGATGGAGGGCACGAGTTACGGCGGATTCATCACCGCCGCGGCCGAGGTGTGGGCACCCGAGGTCTTCCAGGCCATCGTGTCCATCTCCGGTTACCCGGACCGGGTGAAACTGCTGGACGAGTCGGAGTACCAGCATATGCAGCAGCTGGCGTACGAGTTCGGACCGTTCGAGCAGAACAAGGACGTCTACTACCGCAACTCCCCGTTCTATCACGTGAAGAATGCGACCGCGCCGCTCTTCGCCATCTGGGGCGAAGGTCACTTCCCCGAATCGCAGCAGACGTATCTCTTCGCCAAGGAGCTGGAGCGGTACTACAAGACGGTGAAATACAAGGCGTATCAGGGGGAGACGTTCTACATCCGCACCCAGGCGAACACGAAGCAAATGCTGCTCGACATGCTGGGCTTCTTCGATCAGTACCTGAAGGACAGCGTGGTGGCGCCGCCCCAGCTGGAAAGCAGGCGGTAACGACCGCTTTTACGAAGTCCCCGGCCTGAAGGCCGGGCTCGGCTCGGGCGTCTTGAACGACGCCAATTCACCTGCCCTTCAGGGCATTCGCGCCGAGCCCGGGCTTCAGCCCGGGTAACTTTCCCAAAGACCCAACCAAGGCAGGACCCCATGTTGCTGATTCGAGAAATCTTCCATTGCAAGCCGGGCAAGGTGCGCCCGATGGTCGAAAAGTTTCAGGCGATGAACAAGCTCGGTCAAAAGGCGGGAATGCCCCAGATGCGGTTGATGACGGACTTCAGCGGGGAACGTTACTGGACCGTGGTTGCCGAAATGGAAGTGGCGAACCTCGGAGACTTCGAACGGATGATGCAGGGCGAGGGGCAGAGCAAGGAGGCCGGGGAGGAGATGGAGAAGCTCATGAAGGGATATCACGACCTCGTCGAGCATGGACATCGGGAGATCTACAAGATCGAATCCTAGATTCGGTTTTCTACGGGGTGAACTGCGGCTAAAGCCGCGGCTCGGCTGTGGGCCGCCAAGGCGGCCAGATGCTTGCGCGATGATCGAGTCGCTTGAGCGACTCATAGCCGAGTGGCGGCCCCTCGCTGCACTCGGGGCAGGCTCTCGGCCGCCGAAACGCGATGCGACGCGTGGCTCTCAGCCGCTGGTCAAGCAACTGACCAATGCGTTGCCGGGCAGGAGACGCACCGCGATTCGCTGCCCGTCCCTGAGGTGTAACTGGTCGCGGATGCTTATCGGCGACAGGGTCTCGAGGTAGCGGCGGGTGTCGCGGTTCAAGCGGATGGCAACTCCCACCACGGTCTCCTCGATGATGACCGGACAAAACTCACCGATGTTGTTCTCGACCGAGATCTCCCGGGGCTGGTCCCAGGAGATGTTGTGCTCCGCCCAGAGGTTCAGCGAACCGGGGTGAAGGGCGATGCCGCAACGTTCGGCGAAGAGGGGACCGAACATGTTGGTCGCAGACTCAGCCGAGCCATCTCCGGATTTGACGGTCACGACGAACGAGTAACCACCGGACGGGAGGGGATCTCCCACCTTCAGGCCGAGGACGGCCATTTCCTGTGATGAGGGCGTTTGAACTCCCGGGTGTGGGCAGCTGCCTGATGCGCGCACCCGAGCGAGGGAGCGCTGAAAGGCTCACCCCACAATGTACGCTCGCCGTCGGGTCCGTGGGTCATGGAACGCCCGAGGTGGGGTGCCTCCCGAAGCTACCTGCCCATCAGAATTGCGACCCCGGCAGCGAGGGCGAGGATGGACATGAGTGTTCCGAGGCCCGAGAAGCCAAGGTGGAGAAACGGTATGAGCCCGGTAAGAACCAGCCAGATGCCGAGGAGCAGCATCCCGATGTTTCTCGTCATCTTCATGTGCGATCTCCTGTCGATATCGTAGCAGGCCCTCAGGGGTGACTGACCTCAAGGCATCAGCGGTTGCAGTCGGGCGTGTACCACCGCAGTGCTGGGCCCACATTCACTCCCCTCGACCTTTACTCCACTCGCGGTCCAATCCTGATAGCCGCTGCGATGCAGATCGACACGATAGATGCCGGGGGCATTGTACCGGGAGTAGAGCGTGAGGGTATCGTTGCCAAAGTTGATCAGCGTGTCGTGGATGCCTGGTGCATCAGCGGTTCCCCACGCGCCTAGCGCCGCGCCGCGTCCGGTCATGGAGTCGCGAACCTTGATCTCCAGGGCAATGGGATTCACAAGACAGCCGGTGGTCTCACCAACATGGCAGGCGGACAGGATCACACTCGGGACAACGGCTACCACGCAGGCCTGGATGACCTCGCTGGGTCTAACGCAGATGCACCGTGATGTCATACTCGTTGGCCGAATCATGACGCGCGTACCGACGGGGAATTGGCTGGCGGAGATGCGGTGCACCCCCTTGGCCCCGACCCATCCGGAGGAAGGCACTGGTGCGATGCGCAGGAGTTCGTTGCCAGGATGACTGCGGACAGCAGCACCGCGAAGAACGCTGGGGCAATCCTGAGACGTGACATGGGCGTACCTCCCGCCTAACAACCTTCAGACACGCAGTTACGCGGTCAAGTAGCGTTAATACCGACCTGAGCCGACAGGACTACCGGCCATCCCGCAGCTCCTCCAGCGCGCCCTTCACATAATTGAACGTCATCTGCTTCCGCCACGACAAATCAAAATCCGTATTGTCCATCGGCTTGCTCGGCCGGTACGCTGCCTCGGCCGCCGCACGGATCGCGTCATCGTCGAGCTTCGAGCCAACAATGGCCTTGGCCGCCTCGGCGACTTCCTGGGGATAACTCGCCACCGCCCCGAGGACGATCCGTGCATCGGCAACCTTGTCGCCGTCCCACTGCACCCACGCCGCCACGCCGAGCACGGGAAAGTCGAACGAGCCGCGACGGCGCAACTTGAGGTAGGACGCCCGCCATCCATTCGGTGCGGGGAGCCGAACTTCGGTGAGTATCTCGTCGGGCTGCTTGGTGAGGTAATTGATTCCGTCGTTGTGATAGAACCGGGCCGCCGGGACCACCCGCTCACCACCCGGCCCAACCAGCACATATTCCGCACCAATCGCGACCATCACCGGTGCCAGGTCGCTCGACTGCACCGCCCAGCATCGCCGACTCGACGGCGCGACCCAGCAGACCTCACCGTCCTTCTTCATGCAGAAGTGAATCGCCTTCCGCCATTCCAGCGTCTGGTTGTAATAGTTGCACCGGGTATCGAGGCAGAGGTTGCCGCCGACGGTGCCCATGTTGCGAAGCAGGGGCGTCGAAATCGACTCGGCGGATAGGCGGATGGACGGATAGGCGGATAGCCGTCGATGCCGGATCAGATCGCGGAGCGTGACCATACCACCAACCACCATCCGCCCATCCGCCGGTCCGCCTATCCGCCCGAGCTTGGAAATCCCCGCCAAGGAGATCACCACGCCCGGCGTCTGGTGCCGCCGCTTCATATTCGGGTAGAGATCCGTCCCACCCGCGACATACGCCCCCGCCGGCCCGGCGTCGGTCTTCATTGCCAGCGCCTGCTTCAGCGTCTTGGGCTGGAGGTAGTAGAACTCGGGGAGACGAAGCATCAGTGCTGGCGCTCCGCCGGCACAGCCCCCAGCCCGCGCACCGGAGCGCCCCCCTCTCCCGCAGGCGCCGTCCCGAGCGGAGCGAGGGAGGGAGGGGCTGGGGGTGAGGTCAACTCCTTACCGTCTCCGCCCTCCCACGGCGGCGGCACACGGAGAGGCTCGGGCCACGGAACCTGGGGAAATGAAGTGGGACCGTAGCGCCCTTCCTTCCCTTTCTCCTTCAGCTTCAATGCCCGCAACACCTTTTCCGGCGTGATCGGCACCTCGTCCACCCGAACGCCGACCGCGTCGAACACAGCGTTGGCAACCGCGGGAGGTACCGGCAGCAGCGGGCCTTGCCCGACTTCCTTCGCACCGAAGGGTCCGTTGGGGTCGGGATCCTCGATCAGCCAGGTCTCCACGTCGCACATCTCGAGCGTAGTGGGACTCTTGTACTCGAGCAGGCTGGGAATCTTGTGCACCACGTTGCGATTCCCGCGGTACGCCATCTCCTCCATCAGCGCCTCGCCCAGCCCCATGTACACGCTGCCTTCGACCTGCCCCATGACGGTGACGGGGTTGATGCACTGGCCGACGTCATGCGCGATCCAGATTTTGGGTACCCGCACGATGCCGCTCTCCGGGTCCACGTCCACCTCGGCGACCGCGCAACTATAGGAATACGCGGGCGAAGGACCGACGCCCGCGCCGCGATACCCGCCCGGGCTCCGGGGCGGGGTGTACGACCCGACCGTGCCCACGGTCCCCTGCGCCGCTTCAGCCAGCACGACAGCATCCGCGAAGCTCATTCCCGCGTCCGGATTTTCAACGTCGAAGACCCGGTTCTCCGCGAACCCGATCCGGCTCGAATCGACTCCGAGCTTCTTCGCCGCATGCGGCACGAGAATCTCCCGTGCGCGTTCGGCGGCCTGGAGCGCGGCGTTGCCGCTCATCAGCGTGACGCGACTCGAATAGCTGCCGAGGTCCACCGGCGTGAGATCGGTATCCGCGGTCACCACGCTGATATCAAACGGATCGACCCCCAGCACCTCGGCCACGATATACGCGAGGATCGAGTCGGACCCCTGGCCGATGTCGGTCGAGCCGCAGAAGACCGTGACTCCGCCGCCGCGATCCAGCTTCAGCTGCACGCCGGAGTGGGGCATGTTGTTCCAGTAGATCGGCAGCCCCGCACCGCTGATGTAACTGGAGCAGGCGATCCCGATTCCTCTTCCAGGAGGAAGCTCGCGGTACTTCTTCTTCCAGCCTGACGCCTGGACCGCCTTCTCGATGCACTTGCCCAGCCCCATCGAGCCCACCCGCAGATAGTTGGCGGTGACGCTGTTGGGCGGAACGAGATGCTTCAATCGAAGCTCGGCGGGATCCATTTTCAGGTCGGCGGCGATTTTGTCGAGCTGCACTTCCAGGGCGAAGCGCGGCTGCGGGGTACCGTGTCCGCGCTTGGGACCACAGGGTGGCTTGTTGGTAAAGGCGCGCGCGCCTTCGAACTTGTAGCGCTTCACGTCATAGGTGACTGTCTGCAGCGCACCGGTGTAATAGGTGCTTGCGACGCCGTACGAGCCGTAGCCCCCACCGTCCAGCAAGGTGCGGAAGTGCATCCCGGTGATCGCGCCATCCCTGGTAACGCCGGTCTTCACCCACATCAGCGTGGGATGGCGGCCGCGATGGCAGTAGAAGACCTCTTCGCGTGTCAGCGTGATCTTCACCGGGCGCCCGGTCATCATCGCGAACTTCGCGACCACGATCTCGTGGCTGAACGGATCGCTCTTGCCGCCAAAGCCGCCGCCGTTGGGGCAGGCGATCACCCGCACCCGTGAGGGCGGCAGCTCCAGCACCTTGGCCAGCGCGCGGTGAACGTAGTGCGGAGTCTGGGTGGAGCTCCATAGGGTGACCTTCTTGTCCGCCGACCACTGCGCCACGGCCGCGTGCTGCTCCATCGGCAGATGGGTGTTGCCCTCATAAAAAAACAGGTCCTCCCGTACCAGGTCCGCCTCGGCGAACCCCGCTTCCACGTCCCCGAACTCGAGCGAGATCACCTTGTGCAGGTTCCCCTCGTGGCCGTAATCGTGGATCCGTGGCTCGGGCATGCGGAGCGCATCTTCCGGCGACGCGATCGCCGGCAGCAGCTCGTACTTCACGTCGATGAGCTGGATGGCGGCGTCGGCGGCTTCTTCCGTGGTCGCGGCGACCGCCGCCACTGGATCTCCCACGAACCGGACCCGGTCGGGACAGAGCGCGTGCTCGTCCTGGCTCACCGGCAGGATCCCGAACGGAACAGGCAAATCCTTGCCGGTGAGTACCGCTTTTACGCCGAGGAAGTTGGCGGCGCGGGTAGTGTCGATGGAGATGATGTTGGCGTGCGGGTGGGGGCTGCGAAGGATCTTCGCGAAGAGCATGCGCGGCAGGACGATGTCGTCGGCGAATTTGGTGACGCCGGTGACCTTCGCGACGGCGTCGACCTTCCGGTTCGCCCGGCCGATCACCGTCTTCTTACCGGTGGCCATAGATCGTTTCCGGTTTGGGCTCCGCGGTCTCGCCGCGCATGCGGGCGGCTGCGAGCTCCACTGCCTCGTAGATCTTCAGGTAGCCGGTGCAGCGGCAGAGATTGCCGGCGAGCGCTTCCTTGATCTCTTCCCGCTTCGGTTTCGGCTTTTCCTTTAGTAGCGCTTCCGCGGCAAGCAGAAATCCCGGTGTGCAGTAGCCGCATTGCGCGGCGCCGAGGTCGGCAAAGGCGACCTGGAGTGGATGCAGGGTGGGACCCTCCGCCATCCCTTCGACGGTTTTGACGTCGCGTCCCTCGCAGGCCAGGCCAAGCACGAGGCAGGAGAGCACCGGCTGTCCGTCCACGAGCACGGTGCAGGTGCCGCACTCCCCCAGCTCGCAGCCATGCTTCGTGCCGGTGAGGTTGAGATCCTCGCGAAGAACTTCGAGGAGCGTCTTGTGAGGCGCGAATGAGACCGGAGTCTCTTCACCGTTCACCGTGAACTGAATCGACGCTCGGCGGTCGGCCGATCCCCGCTGTTTCGATCCGCCGATCCGGCGATCCGCCGATCCGCCGCTACTTGGTGACCGTGCCAAAGAGGAAGGTTTCCGTTTGCTGGGTCAGCATCTGGCGGGCCTTGGGATCCCGCAGGTCCAGCGCGTAGTGGTTGATGAGCTGGGTCTGCTGCTTGAGCCAGTCCTTCCAGCAGACCTGGCAGATGGATTCGGCGATTCTTCGTCCCAGATCATTGGCGAACGGCGCAGCGGCGATCGCCTCGCGGGTCTGGCCGCAACGAACACAGGTGATGTCAGGCATAGGCGGGAATCTACGGAAAAACGGGGTATCTCGCGGTGCGGAAGTTTTCAGATGAGGCGAGGTCGGGACGAGGCAATTCTTCCCGGGTAACGGTATGGTGTTCTCAGTTAGATGAGAATGAGAATCAGTTGCAAAGAGATTAATACTCTAATAGAATTGTCGGTAATCGCCGTCCATGGATACGCAATGAAGTTCGCCGTCCCCTCAACAGTCTCGCTGCTGGTCGTGGTGTTTTTCCAGGCTCCCGCAGTCGCGCAGGAAACCAAGCCGGACTCCGCCGCGCCCGTCAAACTCCCCGGCATCAGCGTGACAGCGGACGAATACGTCCCTTACCGCGCCCCGGCGACGCGCACCCTGACCAAGACCGACACGCCGCTCCTCGACATCCCGCAGTCCGTCACCGTCCTCACGCGGCAAGCGATGTCCGATCAGGCGATGCGCAGCCTGGCCGACGTCATTCGCTACGCGCCCGGCGTGACGATGGGCCAGGGTGAAGGCAATCGCGATCAACCCCAGCTCCGGGGCAACAGCGGCAACGGCGACCTCTTCGTGGACGGCGTGCGGGACGACGTCGAGTACCTTCGCGATCTCTACAACATCGAGCGGGTGGAAGTGCCGCGCGGGTCCAATGCCATGATCTTCGGCCGCGGCGCCGGCGGCGGCCTCATCAACCGGGTGACCAAGCAGGCGGGATGGACTCGGCTCAACGAGCTGACTCTCCAGGGCGGCTTGTACGACGGCAAGCGAGCCGCGATCGATGTGAATCGCGGATTGGGGACTCACATCGCGGGTCGGCTGAATGGGATGTACGAAAACTCGGGAAGCTATCGCGACTACTTCAATCTCGAACGCTACGGTCTCACGCCCACGCTCACCCTCATGGCCGGCGCCGCAACCCAGGCTCAGCTCGGCTACGAACATTTCCGTGACTACCGGACCGCGGACCGCGGGGTTCCGTCATTCAACGGTCTCCCGCTCCAGACCGATCCTTCAGCCTTCTTCGGCGACCCCGCGCTGAGCTGGTCCCACGCCACCGTGGACGCGGTAAACGGAACCGTCGAACACCGTGGCCGCTCGGGCTTCAGCGTCCGGAATCATTCCCGATTTGCCGATTACCGGAAGATGTACCAGAACGTCTACCCCGGTGCGGTCCACGCCGATGGCGTGCAGGTGGATGTCCTGGGCTACAACAACCGGATGTTCCGGAAAAATCTCTTCAACCAGACCGACCTGACCTACCAGGCCCGGACCGGTGGAATGACGCACACGCTGCTGGCCGGCGTCGAGCTTGGCCTGCAGTCAACCGATGCCTTCAGAAATACGGCCTACTTCAACAACAGCACGACTGCTTTCGCGGTCCCGGTCGCGACCCCGATCAGCACCGGCACGCCGATCACGTTCCGGCAGAGCGCGACCGATGCGGACGCTCACACGACGGCACGGATCGCCAGCGGCTACGTCCAGGACCAGGTGACCATCATTCCCCAGCTGCTGCTGCTCGCGGGCCTGCGATTCGACAACTTTGACCTGCGTTATCACAACAACCGCACCAGCGTCGATCTCTCGCGGGTAGACCAGACGGTGTCGCCGCGTTTCGGCCTGGTGGTGAAGCCGGCCCGCACCGTGTCGTTCTACGGGAGCTATGGGGTTTCCTTCCTGCCAGGCTCGGGGAGTCTGTTCACGTCGCTGACCGTCACGACGCAGAATCTCGAGCCCGAGGGTTTCACCAACTACGAAGTCGGCGCCAAGTGGGACGTGCGCCCCGGCCTTTCCCTGAACGCCGCGGTCTACCGTCTCGATCGCACCAACACCTCGGCGCCAGATCCCGCCGACCCGGCTCACACGATTCAGACGGGAAGCCAGCGCAGCAAAGGCGTGGAGCTGAGTGTCGCCGGAAGCGTGACCCGAAGCTGGCAGGTGATGGCCGGCTACACGTTGATGGACGCGCGGATCATGAGCCGGACCCTGCAGGCGGCTCCGGGCGCGATCGTGCCCCTGGCACCGCGCCACAACTTCTCACTCTGGAACCGGTATGACATCAACCGGACCGTGGGTGCCGGCGTTGGAGTGATCCGTCAGTCCTCCATGTTCGCGGCGGTAGACAACACGGTTACGCTGCCGGGCTTTACCGAGGTTGACGCGGCGATCTACGTGAGGATCAGCCGGGTGCTGCGGGCCCAGCTCAACGTCGAAAACATTTTCGATGTACGGTATTTCCCCACCGCAAACAGCAATAACAACATCACCCCGGGATCGCCGAGAACGGCGCGGATGGTTTGGACGGTTCAACCGTAAAGCGGAGTTAAGAGTTAGGAGTTAGGAGTTAGGAGTTAGGAGTTACGGTGTCCGAATCCCGACATCCTGACTCCGTTCTTCCATCTCTTTTTCATACCCGATACATCGAAGAACAGGCAGCGGTGGGTACTTGGGGAAGCGGGTATCTCTCTTCGAGCGTTCGCACATCCAGAAGGTCGAGCCTTTGCCGCTGGTAATTTGTCGGCTGTGCTTGCAACTGAAACAGAGGCCGACTCGGTCTTCCGGATTCATCGTTGAATAATGGGAGTCCCCTGCCTCCTGACTCCTAACTCCTGACAGCCTTCTGCGTCCCCGATTCCCGGTATCCCCGGGCGATGTACCGGAGTCGCGAGCGGATCTGGCGGGCGTGGTGGCGGGCGTGGACGTAGTGGAAGCGCACCCATTCCTTCAGGTTCAAGTCGCCCAGCACCGGGTGCTGCACGAAGACTTCCGTCTGTCGCTCCTCCGGCCAGGTCTCGGTAAACGTTCCCAAGCGCTCGATCGCCATCCGGTACTGCGCGGAAACCAGGTCCACGTCGGGCTTTTCGTCGGGGCGGGTGCGTTCGGGAGACTTCATGCCGGGCGGGAACTTGCCCACCATCAGGAGCAGGTGGCGGAGCACTGCCTGGCCGGGTGTCGAGCGGCGTCTCATGCCGGTCTTGTTCGCCCGCTCCTGCAGTACCGCGGAACTCAAGTCCGTCCCCTTGGCCAGGTGCGCCACGATCTGGGCGATGGTCCATTTGCCCTTGGGCGCCTTGTGCCAGTCGCCGGGCAGGAGACCGTGGAGCGGCCCGAAGATCATCGGCTCGATGGCGGCGAGCTGCCGGCGGCCCTTCATGCGTCCTGCGCCTTGTAGACCGCCCGCACGATCCCGTCGAAGATTTCGGCCTTGGGCCCGTACTTGCCGCTCGTGGGATCCTTCTTGATGTACCACTGGCACATCTCGGTCATGGCCATGGCTTCGTCTTCGTCCATCGTGATCAGAAATCCATCGCCGTTCTTCACCGCCGAATCCACGCAGCGCCGGAGGTTGTCCGGGATTTCCGGAGTGGCCCTGAGAGCTTCGAGCATGGGGGTGGTGAGGCGGACTTCCATGATGGGAAGGATAACAGCACGGCCCAAGAAGGGGTCAGGGGCCGGGGGTCAGGGACCAGGGTGGTCGTGCCCTGCTCCCTGTCACCAAATCCCTGGCCCCTCTTTTCGCTACCAGTTCAGCCAGTAACTCGCCTTCAACAGAAAGGCATTGTCCGCCCGCAGCCGGAAGAGATCCCGCAGGTCCCCGCCCAGCCGGTGATTCCCTTCGAAGTCCTCGTTGTCGTCCTCCCGCCCCTGCTGCCATACAAGGAACAGGGTCGAGCCCGGGCGATACTCCCAGCGGAAGACGACGTTGGACCGGAACTCCTTGAAGTTGAAGCCGTCCGTGACGATTGGGGTGAGCAGGGTGGACGGCTGGTAGCGGGCGTCGTAGTCCTTGGCTCGCGGCGCCGCGCTCAGGTCGCGGAAGTTGGTATAGGTGCCTTTGCTCACGAACGGTGAGGCATACACCTGCAGCGTGACGTTGGGTGTGAGCGTGAAGTCCAGGCGCCAGGTGATCGACGCGGTTCTCTGTTCCAGGTGCGCGAAGAGGTAGTGCGTGCCCAAGGCGTCGGTCTGGTTGTCGTACCACTGGGTGTTATCGCGATTGTGCGTGACGCTCACGCCGATCTCGCTGGCCAGCCGGGAGCTGAACCGGAAATCGATGGTGGGGTTGATATTGACCGAGACAGTGCGGCCGCCGTCGCTGCGCCAGTAGTTGGCCCAGAGCTGCGGTTGCACCGGCTTGCGGCTGTCCATCTGGATCCCGCCCCACCACGAGACGGTCATGTCCTCCCGAACCGCGGGTCCGCCGCGGGCGCAGCGGTCGCAATAGATGTTGCCGAGCGCGCCGAGGGTGCCGCCGGTATGGAGCCACCAGCGGTTGTTGAATTGCATGTGGACGTTGCTGTTGAACGCGCGCTCGGTGGGAAGTCCCGCGGCGCTGAAGTACTGCCAGTGGTTGAAGTTCCACTGGATCGACTGGTAGAACGCCCTGGGCTTGCGCCAGCGATAGGCAAACCAGGTGCTCCAGTTCTGCTCGTCCGCGCGGCGGAGATAGCCGAGGTCGTTGGGCTCGAATCCGGGAGACCGCCGTCCTACCGCGGTTTCGAACGTGGTGTGCTCGCCGCCGAACTTGGCGAAGCGCACCTCGGTGGAGTACCCGCTCAGTGAGGTCCGGGCCGGGTCGAACGGCAGGCCGCCATCGGGCCGCTGATAGTAATGCACCTGGTCCTGCTGGGTGCTGGAGATCACCGCCGGCGTTCCGGCGACCGTAGAGGCGTTGAACTGGCCGGTGAGCTGGTAGCGCTTGCCGGGGAAACGGTGGAAGAAGTCGAACCCTCCCACGTACGCCGACCGCCGCAGGAGCTGGTCGCTCCAGCTGTCGAGCGCGCGATTGGTGCCGGTCCCGATGAAGCCGATGTTGCTCTCGCCGCCGCGGAAATCCTGGAGCACGCGCACCACCGAATAGTTGCTGGCCGGCTCCAGCGTCTGGTTGTTGGCGATGCCGCCACTGAGGTGCTGGGTGACCGCGTCGAGCACCCCGACCGAAAGCCCGCGGGAGGTGCGGCCGGTCAGCTTGGCCGCGCCGATGATGGCGGTGGCGGTCGGCGCATCGGTCGTGGGATAGTCATCGGTGAGCTGCGGCGGCCGGCCGATGCGGCGCGAGTAGAACAGGCCTTCGCCGGTGTTGCAGTCGACCACGATGAAGCAGTTCACGGGCAGGCGAAACAACCCGGTCCCTTCCACGAAGAAGGGGCGCCGCTCGCGAAAAAAGGTTTCGAAAGCACCGAGGTTGAGCACGGAGGGGTCGGCTTCCACCTGGCCGAAGTCCGGGTTCACCGTGGCGGTGAGCGTCATGTTCGTCGAGATCGCGTACTTGAGATCCCCGCCACCGGTCATCCGCTGACTACGGCTGAAAGCGGCGCCATCGGAAACCACGACATTCTTTGTCACCATGTAGGGCGTCAGCTCGACCCGCCGCGGAGACGCCAGCCCGCGCAGTCCGGTCAACTCACCGAGCTGCGAGGCAGTGCCCGGGCGCGACACGCGATTGAGCGGCCAGCTCACCTCCGAGGTGTAGCGCGAGATGTAGCGCCGGACCGAGAGGCCAAAGGTGTTTTCCGCGCGGGTGGGATAACGCAGCTGTGAGAGCGGGATCTTGAACTCCGCGGTCCATCCGGCCGAGTCGATCCGGGTTGCCACCTCCCAGACGCCGTCCCAGGCCCAGTCTTCGTCGCCGTCGTTATAGAGGACGCCATCCACCTTTACGCCGACCGGATTGACCCCGAAACGAAAACCGGTGCGGCGGTCGTGATAGGAATCCACGTAGAGGTTGATCCAGTCCGAGGTGACGTCATCATCGCGGCGGGAGAGACGTCCCACGATGCTGTCGGGATGGGAATCGAAGGCGCGGACGAACACGAAAAGGTTGCGCTCGTCATAGGCGACCCGCGCCTCGGTGCGCAGCCGCGGGTCGGCATCTTCCGTGGGCCGCGACTCACGAAAGTGATCGATGACCTGGGCGGTGGCCCAGACCTCGTCCTCTTCTTTACCGTCGATGACCGGATTCTTTGCCGCGAGCTTCGCTTCGACCGCCGCGGTAGCGAGCGGCGCCGCCTGGGGCGATGGGCCCGCGCGCCCCGCCGAGACCTGGGTTTGCAGAAACGCGACCGAAAGCAGCAACAGCATTCTCGAAGTCCGGGAGGGTTTGACGTCTTAGACAACTGTAGTTGCGTAATGGTTGGAGTGTTGCAGAAGGGAACAGCAATGATCGACGACCGACGACCGACGACCGACGCTACTCCGCTGATAGCCCCTTGGCAGCGATCGCGGGGGTGTATGGGTCGGCGGGGTTTCCGGCGAGGAGGAGTGCTTCGGCCATCATGTCGGCCACGGTTTGGGCGTCGCGCCGGGAGGCGATGGCGAGGAGACTCGAGCCCGCGCCGGAGATGGTGACGCCATAGGCACCCGCCTCCACGCCCGCCCCGACGGCCAAATCGAATCCCGGGATCAGATGCTTTCGGTGGGGTACCGCGAGCTGGTCGTCCATTCCGTAGGTGATGAGGTCGCCTTCGCCGGTCACCAGGCCCTGGACCAGGGCGGCGGCCCGGCCGGCCTGTTCGATCGCCACCGATCGCGCCACGTCTTCCGGGAGAATTTTCCGGGCGGTCCGGGTGTCGAGTCCTTTCTCCGGGACCGCGAGCGCGACCGCGAGGTCCTCGTGGATCCGGAGCCTGACCGGCCGGTGCGCGGCGAGCACCAGGCCACCATAGACCGCGGGGGCGGCGTTGTCGGGATGTCCCTCGCTGCGCGCCGCCGCCTTTCCAGCACAGTGGGATCCGAAGCTTGGAATTCACGTGACTTGAAGTCG
>JADMIO011385337.1_pt1 | contig 57160 bp, 48 predicted proteins | sample 8958161 | NCBI WGS metagenome assembly JADMIO01 (sample SAMN16585339, study PRJNA669376) | soil metagenome | isolation source: Crop rotation soil | place: USA: Cullars Rotation, Alabama | collected 2011 | reverse complement strand
CGACAACTTGTCCACGTGGAATTCTAAGCTTAGGATCCCAATGTGCTGGAAAGGCAGCCTCTTCCGCTTTTGACAGGGCCGTGCCCATATGGTACGATCAAGGGTGCGCATTAGCCCGCGCAGAAACGAGGAAATTGCCGATGCTGACCGAAACCACCGCCACCAACTCCACCAACACCATCCAGGTGCGCGCCCGGCTCTACGCGCTGTTCCGCGAGGCCGCGGGCACCGACGACGCGACCATTGCCGTGCCTGCCGGCAGCACCGTGCGCGATCTCTGGACCCATGCGCAGGCCGCTTATCCCGGCCTGGCCCGTGCCGCCGGGCTGGTCGCCAGCACCGCCTTTGCCGTCAACGACACCTGGGCGCGCCCCGACCAGCCGCTGCACGACGGCGACGAAGTGGCCTTCCTGCCCCCGGTGAGCGGCGGATGAGCGAGACAAGCCCGGCCCTGGGGCCGTTTGAAGTGACCCCTGAGCCGCTCTCGGCGGATCGGCTGGCCGCCGAGGTGGGTACCCCCGCCGACGGCGCGGTGGTCACGTTTATCGGCCTGGTGCGCGACAACCATCTCGGCAAGGGCGTGGTGGCCCTCGAATACGAAGCCTACCCGGCGCTGGCCGAGCGCGAGATGGCGGTCATCGGCGCGGAAGTGGCGGCCAGGCACGGCCTGCACGGCATCGGCATCCGCCATCGCACCGGGCGGCTGGCCGTGGGCGAGGTCAGCGTGATCATCGCCGTGGCCGCGGCCCATCGTGCCGAAGCGTTTGCCGCCTGTGCCGAGGCGCTCGACCGGCTCAAGGCCACCGTGCCGGTCTGGAAAAAAGAATGGTATGCCGACGGCAGCGCCTGGATCGGCCAGGGAGCCGGCTGAGGCTCCCACCAAAGGATTAGGAAACCCATCGTGGACACACTGACTCCCGCGGCGTTACCCGTCGCCCACATGACCGACCGCCTGCACCGTCCCCTGCGCGATCTGCGCATCTCGGTGACGGACCGCTGCAATTTCCGCTGTACCTATTGTATGCCCAAAGAAGTCTTCGGGCACGACTACGCCTTTTTGCCCCAGAACCAGTTGCTCAGCTTCGAGGAAATCACCCGGCTGGCGGGCATCGCCGTCGCCAACGGGGTCGAAAAGCTGCGCCTGACCGGCGGCGAACCGCTGGTGCGCCGCAATATCGAGGGCCTGGTGGCGATGCTCGCCGCCCTGCCCGGCAGCCCCGATTTGACGCTGACCACCAACGGCTCGCTGCTGGCGCGCAAAGCCGCCGCCCTGCGCGCCGCCGGCTTGCGCCGGGTGACGGTCAGCCTCGACTCGCTCGACAACGCGGTGTTCAAGGCGCTGAACGACGTGGATTTCCCGGTCGAAAAGGTGCTTGAAGGCATCGCGGCGGCCCAGGCCGCGGGGCTGGGGCCGATCAAAATCAACATGGTCGTCAAGCGGGGAGCCAACGAAGACTCGATTCTGCCGATGGCCCGCCATTTCCGCGGCACCGGCATGATTCTGCGCTTCATCGAATACATGGATGTGGGCGCGACCAACGGCTGGCGCATGGACGACGTGGTGCCCGCCGCCGAAATCGCCGCGCGGATTGATGCCGAACTGCCCCTCGAACCGCTCGACCCGAATTATACCGGCGAAGTGGCCCAGCGCTGGCGCTATCGGGACGGCAGCGGCGAAATCGGCATCATCGCCTCGGTGAGCCAGCCGTTTTGCGGCGCGTGCAGCCGGGCGCGTCTCTCGTCGGAGGGCAAACTCTATACCTGCCTGTTCGCTCGCGACGGCCACGATCTGCGGGCGCTGATGCGCGCTGGGGCCAGTGACGAGGAACTGACCGCCACGCTGCGGCGGATCTGGCTGGCGCGGGCCGACCGCTACTCAGAATTGCGCACCGCCGAAACCGCCCGGCGACCAAAAGTAGAAATGTCCCATATTGGGGGCTAATTGCCGGGCAAAACTATCGCCAATTGCGCGAAAACCTGCTATAATAACCCCATCTTCGTGGAAGTATGGATTCAAGCCGGGTAAATTTCAGGCCGTTTAAATTCAAAAGGGGGCTAGGATGTTCCGTCGTCTCGTCTTCGCATCGGTTCTGCTGCTGACCCTGGTCGGCGTGCTCACCAGTATGTCGTTTCTCCGCACCACCCCAACCGCGCACGCTCGCGCGTTGGCCGGGTGGACCGACGGCACCGTGTTGCCGGCCCAACGCAAACGGGCGGTTACGGTAGCCTATGCTCCCAATAACAAAATCTACATGCTCGGCGGGCGCGGCTATTTCCAGCGCTCGGCGATGGACGGGGAAGACCGCACGTATCACAATATCTATGAATACACCCCCGGCAGCCCCGGCACCTGGGCCTTGAAGAACGCGCAGTTGCCCTATAGGGACACCGTGCGCAGCGGCGGTATCGGCGAAGGCGGGCAGACCTATACGGCCAATATGGCCGCCGCCACCCTCACCGGGCCGGCGGGCACCGGCATCTATATCGTCGGCGGCAGCAACCTGTCGAACGTGCCGACGATGACAATGAGCATCTACTACCCGGCGACCGACACGCTCACGGTCCCGACCACTGATGTCTGGCCGGCCAGCCCGGCGCGTATTCCCGGCGGCTGGGCGGCGTGGAATAACAAACTGTATATCTTCGGCGGCTTCAACAATTATACCGGGCAGGTCTTCGGCGACACCTGGGTGTATGACCCGATGGCCGCCGCGGGCAGCCGCTGGAGCCAACTGGCCGGGGCCACCCTGACCCAGCCGCGCGCCTATATCGCCGGCGCGGCCCTCGACGGCTATCTGTATGCCATCGGCGGCGATCTCTACACGCCGAGCAACACCCCGCCGAGCAACGGCGGTCCTAACGGCAACCTGGTGCCCCAGACCACGGTCGAGCGGCTCGATCTCAATGCCGCTAGCCCGACCTGGACGACTGTCGCCTCCCTCCCCGCCGCCCGCGGCGATATGGGGGCCTGGGCCATCCCGTCGAACGCCGCGAATACCTTTGCCGGCACGCTGGTGGCGGCCGGTGGTGGTTGGTTCACTCCCAGCAACAACACTTACCAATACAATCCCGGCACCAACGCCTGGACCGAACTAGAAACCTTCACCCACGCTACGCGCAACTTCGGCGCGGCGATGCTCGACAATACGCTGTATGCCGTCGGCGGTTATGATTTCTCGGCCAGTACGCCGAATGCGGGCACCTTCGTGCAGATGTACGACATACCGGGCGGTCCGACGGCCACGCCGACCAACACGGGCACGCCGACCAACACCGCGGTGCCGACCGCGACCGCGACCAATACCACGGTGCCGACCGCGACCGCGACCAATACCGGCGTACCGACCGCGACGGCCACCGTCACTAACACGCCCGTCCCGACGCGGACCCCTTGCTCGAACAGCTTCAGCGACGTAGCGCCGGGCGATTACTTCTACCAGTCGGCGATGTACCTGTCCTGCAATAACGTGATCGGCGGCTATGCCGACGGCACCTTCCGCCCGTACAACGGCATGTCGCGCGGCCAGGCGGCCAAGGTTGTGGTGCTGGCCTTTGGCCTGGCGATCCATGACGGCCCCGCCTTCAGCGACGTGCAGCCGGGCAGCACCTTCTATGCCTATGTCGAGACCGCGGCTTACCACGGTATCATCGGCGGCTACAGCGACGGGACCTATCGCCCGAACGAGGGCGTGACACGCGGCCAGATGACCAAGATCGTCGTGAATGCGGCGGGTTGGAGCCAGATCAACCCGTCCACCCCGACGTTCAGCGATGTGCCGGCCGGCAGCACCTTCTACCCCTTCGTCGAGACGGCGGTGGCCCACGGCATCATCAACGGCTACAGCGATCAGACCTTCCGACCGAATAACGCGGTACTGCGCGGACAGGCTTCCAAGATCGTGTACCTGTCCTTGCCCTAAGGGTCTGTGACCGACCGTATCGTCTTCATGGGCACTCCGGCCATCGCGGTGCCGACCCTGCACCGCCTGGCCGAGGCCGGATACGAGCTAACGGTCGTCACCCAACCGGATCGCCCCGCAGGCCGAGGCAGCGCGCTCACTTCACCCCCGGTGAAAGTGAGCGCGCTCGATCTCGGCCTCTCTGTTTGGCAGCCGGAAACGTTGCGCGACCCGGCGGCGATAGACCATCTGCGCGCCCTGGCCCCGGCGGCCATCGTGGTCTTTGCCTACGGCGAGATCCTGCGCCGGGCGGTGCTGGACCTGCCTCCCTATGGCTGCATCAATCTGCATCCCTCGTTGTTGCCCCGCTGGCGCGGCCCCACGCCGATCAACGCGGCGCTGCTGGCCGGCGACCCAATCACCGGAGTGAGCATCATCCGTATGGACCCTGGCATGGATAGTGGCCCGCTGCTGGCCCAGGAATCGGCAGCCATCTTCCCCACCGATACCGCCGCGACGCTGGGCGACCGGCTGGGCGAACAGGGCGCGCTGCTGCTGGCCGCCACACTGGCCCGCCACCTGCGCGGCGAGACGGTGGAACAGCCGCAGTCCAGCGCGGGGGTAACAATCTGCCGCCTGCTGACGAAAGAAGACGGCCACCTGGACTGGACCCAGCCGGCGGCGGCCCTGGAACGCCAGGTACGCGCCTACGACCCCTGGCCGGGCACCTTCACCCTGTGGAACGGTCGCCGCCTGCGCGTGCTGGCGGCACAGATACCGGCTGACTTAGCTGATATAGAGTCACAGCCTGCCGGAACTGTCCGCCGCGTGCGCGATCTGCGCCCCGATGCGCCGGGCGGGGGGCGGCGCTTGGTGGTGGCCTGTGGCGCAGGCTGGCTCGAACTGACCCGCCTGCAACCCGAAGGCAAGCCCGCGCAGGCGGCGGAAGCGACTCTGGCCGGCAACCCGGCCCTGGTCGGGGCGGTGCTCGGCTGATGCCCAGTCCCGCCCCCGCGCCGCGCCTGCCGCTGGCCTCCGATCCGCGCCCGCTCTATCGCCCGCCCGCGCGGTTTGGCTGTTCGGGCGTGGTGCTGGTGAGCGTGGCAGCGCTGCTGGCCTTCGTCTACTTTTTGCAGGTGGTGGCCCCGGCGGTCAGCGACCGCATCCGCGAATTACCCGTGCCGGGCATCGGCATAACCGCCACCCTCACGCCCGGCGACGACCTGGGCGATACCACCAACCCGCTCCCGCTGCCGCAACTGACCCCTACGCTCGACGTGCCGGTGGCCGGCAACCCGACCACGCCGATCCCCTTGCCGCCGACGGCCACCCCGCCGCCGCCCACGCCCGCCCCGCCGACGGCCACGCCCGCCCCCGCCGCGCCCGAATTCGTCGCGGTGGGCAACACCGACGGCACGGGCGTATTCCTGCGCACCGACCCGCGCGCCGATGCCCGCCGCCTGGTGGCCCTGGCCGACAAAACCGTGCTGCTCATCGCCGGCCCCGACCAGACGGCCCCCGACGGCGCAGTCTGGCGCAACGTCCGCACCCTGCGCGACCCCGCCCAGACCGGCTGGATTCTCGCCCAGTACCTCCTCCCATCCTCCGGCCCCTGAGAGCGCTTATACTCCTGTATGAGCTGCTACGCTTGGCGGTTCACATAGTAGGGAATGATGGGCTTGTTCGGGAAAGGTTGTAGTGCTCCGATTTATCGGAGGGGAAAGTCGGGATCTGGCTTTACGATCTACCAGACACGCACCCGGTGAATCCTGGAGCGAGATCGCGACTTTCCCCTCCGATAAATCGGAGCACTACAATTACGTCTAGGGCGTGCGCTAGCGAAGTGCCACATCGCGGTACGCCATTCTTTCTACCGGAGAATTTCGTCTGCGGTCAGGATTAGACTGGGGAGTAGGGTAGGTGTGAGGGTGTCGCCTGCTTTGGCGATGCGCGGCGTAGGGTATGCGGTGCCCTGAGGTCCGGTATAGACTTCCACCTGTTTATCAACGAGGTTGATAATCCAGATTTCGGGGATTTGCGCGTGGGAGTAGAGTAGGAGTTTGGCGCGGCGGTTGGATAACAAAGCATTATCTGCCACTTCGATGATGAGAAGCACATCTGCCGGGCGAGGGTAGGCACTTGCGTAATAATCGGGGCGTGCTTGTACAATTGTGAGATCGGGCTGAGGTTGGGAGTCGTCTGCGAGATCTAACGCTCCCCGGTTGATGATCTGAACGGCATCGTCTGTTGTGTGGCGTACCAACCATTGGTTGATTGTATTCCGCGTGCTGTGATAGAGAGGGCTGGCGGGTAAAACTGAGACGATCTTTCCTTGAACAAGCTCTAACCGCTCATCGAGCGCGAAAACACCCGCCGCGCTAATCGCTTCAAATTCGGCGACGGTGAAGCGGCGTTCCGATAGCGAACCGGCCAAATCGGGAATGGGCTGGAGATCCATGCCGGGTTTTCTTTCGGGCAGATCGGGAACTAGTCGTGGGGATCGTGGTTGGCGCGGGCGAGGGCGGCGGATTCGTCCTCGAAGATCTCGGCGTAGCGGGCCACGCCGACCATGCGGAAGATTTTGCGGTAGTGATCGTTGAGGCCGACGATCAGGAGTTGCTGGCCGCGCCCGCGGGCCTCCGAGAGGATGGAGATCACCGTGGCGATGCCGGCGCTGTTGATGTATTCGACTTTGTCGAAGTTGAGGATGATGTGCTTCAGCCCGCGTGCCGACGCGGCATCGAAGCTGGTATGCAACCGCGCGTCGGCGAAACTGGTCACGTCGCCGATCAGATCAATCACGGTCGCCTGGGGCATTTCCCGCAGTTCAGTCAAGAGTTCTTCGCTCAACGGGCCGGCTCCGCCACGCCAGAGCTTTCGCTGCCCGCGCTCTCCGGCTCAAGATAGATCACCATGCGTACCTGGCCGCCGGTGGGGCGCGACGACCACTGTACCTCATCTACCAACTGTTTGATGATGTACATGCCCATGCCGCGGTGGTTATTGTGATCGTGCAATTGCGGCTCTTTGAAATCGGTATTGCGGCCTTTGTCGTTCACATCCACGGCCAGGGCGTTGTCTTCGACGGTCAGCACCACCTCGACGCGCTGGGCGGCGTTCAGGCGGTTGCCGTGTTCAATCGCGTTGGTACAGGCTTCGGCAATAGCGGTTTGCAGGTCGAGGATACGGTCGTTGCTGAAGCCCATTTTCAGGGCCACGCTCCGGGCCGCGCCCATCGCTACCTTCTCAAAACCCAGCTCGCTGGGAATATGGAGATGGATGACCTGCTTTTCGGTGCTCATACCGCCGCCGACTCCCCGCGGGTCTTGAGTTCGGCCAGCGCCGCCGCTTCGGTCTCATAGACCTCGGCATACTGGGTCAGGCCGACCATGCGGAAGATTTTCTGATAATGGGGGCTGAGGCCGCAGATGACCAGCGTCACGGCGCTGGCGCGGGCCTCGGTTAACAGGCTGATGATGATGGCGATGCCGGCGCTGTTGATATAATCGGTGCCGGTGAAATTCAGCACCAGGGCACGCGCCCCGCTTTCAATCGCGCCATGATACGCGCGCGTCAGCTCCGACTCGGCAAACATCGTGACATCGCCATGTAGATCGAGGATCGTGGCCCCATCGGCGCTGCGCGTACTGACCTTTAACTCTTGAGCCATTCCCGTATTGTCCTTTCCGGTTCCCTATCCAGCCGTGCGTGCGCGTGCGATTTAATGCACGAGCACTTCGGGCAGCCGCATCGCCATGTGGACATGCGTGCTGTTGGCCCGGCAAACAATATCCACTTTATCTACCAGATGATGGATCAAAAATAGCCCCATATTGCCGTGCGGCCCGGTGGGTGGGTTTTGCAGGTCCACCATCCGCCCCATCTGGGGCTTGGTATCGCCGAGCGCCCGGTCTTTGACATCCACCAGCAGGTGCTCGCCGTCGGTGCTGACGATGATCGTGACCGGGGCCTCGGCCTTGGCGCTGTTGCCGTATTCAATCGCGTTGATGCAGGCTTCGGCCACCGCCGTGCGCAGATCCTCGATGCGTTCGGCGCTGATGCCGGCCCGCGTCGCCACTGCCGTGACGGTTGCCATTGCCACTTTTTCATAGCCAAACAGGCTGGGAATGCGCAATTCCACTAATCGTCGTTTACTAGGCACCGTAGAATATCTCCCAGGGTAGGGTGGATCGACCGCAGGCGAACCTGCCGGCAAGGTACGATAGCATATGGGGGAGGTTTGTGTCAAGCACGCCAAGAGGTGCTCACGGGTTCTGGTGCCCCCTGTGTATCTATTATAGCACATTCGGGTGCAAAAGTTACGCGGTTGTGTTACCAGGTGGCCCCTTCATACGTTATAGAGTTGAATAGCCCAGAAAGGAGCATTCTATGGCTGATATAGGAACTCGGATCAAGTATGTGCCCTTGGCACGCACCGTGCGGCCCCTGGCGGCGCTGGCGCTGCTGGTGGCTGGCATCGGTGGGGTCGCGCCCGCCCAGGCCGCCGACTCGCCGGTCTATTTTCCCCAGACCCGGCACACGGTGGGCGGGGCATTTCTCGACTACTGGAAAACCCACGGCGGCCTGGCCCGCCAGGGCTACCCGATCACCGAGGAGTTTGGCGAGCGCAGCCTGGTAGACGGCAAAACCTACACGGTGCAATACTTCGAGCGCGCCGTGTTCGAGTTGCATCCCGAAAACCAGCCGCCCTACAACGTGCTGCTCACCCCGCTCGGTGCAGACGCGCTGACGGCGCGCTACGGCGACAGCAAAGCGCCCGACCAGCGGGTGAACAAAACCGTCGCCAACCAGTATTTTGCCCAGACCGGCCACACCATCGGCGGGACCTTCTGGCCGTACTGGCAACGCAACGGCGGCCTGGCCCAGTTCGGCCTGCCGCTCACCGACGAATTCACCGAGATCAGCGCGGTGGACGGCAAGCCCTATACCGTCCAGTATTTCGAGCGGGCTGTGTTCGAGGCGCATCCGGAAGCGCCGCCGGCTTTCACTGTGCAACTGAGCCTGCTGGGGGCAATCCACTATAAAGCGCGCTACGACCAGATCGCGCGCATCACACCGGAGAACTGGCCGCCCGCGCCGGGCCTGGCCCCGCCCAGCGCCGCGCTGTTATTCGGCACCACGTTCGACAGCACCAACCTGAGCGCCTGGAAGTCGCGCCCCGACCCGAATGTCGAGGATGCCCCCACCTGGACCGTGGTGAACGGCCACCTGCAACAGGCCGGCGACGCGATGGGCGAAGTCACGCCGGACGAGACGGTCTTCCAGACCGGCGACCCGGCCTGGCGTAACTACACGCTCGAAGCCCAGGTATCGTGTGTCAGCGGCACGGCGGTGGGCGTGGTCTGGCGGGCCAGCGAGAAGGGCTATTATCGCTTCGACCTGACGATGGCGCAGCCCCATACCAACCCGAAGGCGAATCTCTGGCGCTTCGATCCGGCCACGAATCTGCCGGTCCGCATCGCTAGCGTGCCCGCCGAGAAGTTCGGCGGTTATGTACAGGGTAAGTGGTACACCATCCGGGTGACGACGCAAGGCACCCGGCAGCAGGTCTGGATCAACGACGTGCCCGTGCTCGACGTGCAGGATAGCACCTTCGCCGCCGGCCAGGTCGGCCTGATCGCCACCGCCGACCGCGGCGCGGCCTTCGACAACGTGCGCGTCCAGGCCGCTCCCTAAAGTTCTGAGTTCTGAGTTCTGGGTTCTGAGTTATTGTGGCATAGCTGTTTGGAGTAATCCGAATACACAATATACACAATATCCCGTCAACTCAGAACTCAGAACTCAGAACTCAGAACTTTAAGCACCTGTTGCCAGCGGTGGGTTTCGGCGAAGCCGCAGCGGGCGGCCAGGCGGTAGGGGGGGCTGGCCGGACCGGGCGCGTCCAGATCGGCGGCGGCGGTGCCCGCGGCGGCCAGGTAGGCGAGGCCCGCGCCGACCAGCGCCGTGCCCAGTCCCTGCCCGCGGTGGGCGGGGTCCAGGCGGATTTCGTGTAGCGTGCCGCGGGGCCGGCCCGCGCCGCTCGCCCGCAGCACGCCCACCTCGCGGCCCGCCGGTTCGGTCAGCACAAACACACCGCTCGGCTCCCAATCCGGACCGGCGGCGATCTGATCCATTTCTTCGGGATCGATCAGGTTGTAGCCTGAATCATATGCACCTAGCCGATTCGCCAGATCACGGTAATGACCGGCGGCTTCTGGTTCGTCCGCCAGGCTCCTGATGACATATCCCGCCAGACCATCCTGAGCGGGAAGGTCGGCCATCGTCTCGCGCGATAGGTGCGCCGATTGGCCGACGACAGTGAAGCCGTGCGCCAGCAGAAAGTTCCGCCCCGGCTCGTCGTGCAGGTCCACGGTGGTTTCGAGCACCCGGTGGCCGCGCGCTCGCGCTGCGATTTCCAGGTGGGCCAGCAGGCGGCTGCCCAGGCCGTGCCCGCGCGCCTCCGGCACCACGAATAGCTCGAAGTTGCCCGGCTGCCGGTCATGCAGATGCAGGGTAGGGTAGCAGATGGCCGCGCCCACCGGCCGCGTGCCGAGCCAGACCAGGCGCGCATCGCGGCCCAGTTCAAAGGCGGGATGGCCGTAAAATCGGGCCACCTGTTCGGCGGGCCAATCGGTACCACGCACCGCATTGACTACCGTCGTGAGCGCCGCCAGGTCCTCCGGCGCAGCCTCGCGGTAGCCGGTAATGTGCAGATCCTTGAACGCCGCCCCATCCCACGGTTGCCCGATCTGGATTCCGCTCATGCTCCCACCTCCACGCGGTTATACTCTGCGCCATTCTACCTCTGTACTGAGTCATGGTCAAGCGTGAATGGTGCTTCCTTTACAGACGGTACGCGGTCTCTGCCTGAATGATTGAGGAGTGAGCACGCCCACGTGCGAACGGAGCCGGAGTATCAGGATTTGCGGCTATCCCTCAAATCCTTCCGATCCTCTGCGCACTCTGCGCCTCTGCGGTGTAATCAAAACGCGACGCAATGGTGCCAAAAATGGGAGAGCGTGCTATAATAGGGCGCAATTGGCGAGACCGGCGAGCGCACGATCTGGTGCGTTCGCACGTTATGCAAAGTTAGGCAATATTTAGTTTAGATGGATGTAGGAGGATTTTCTTCAATGGCGAAGGATGAAATGCGGAGTTTAGGGGCCGGCGCAAATCGCGTGGCGATTATTGGGTCCGGGCTGGTCGGCTCGGCCTGTGCGTTTTCGCTGGCTCACAGCGGCGTGGCCTCGGAGATCACCCTGGTGGACGTGGCGAAGGAACGCGCCGAAGGCGAAGCCTGGGATATTTCGCACGGCATCGCGTTTTTGCCCCCGGCCACGGTGCGCACCGCCGGCTATGAGGCCTGCAAAGACGCGGACGTGATCGTGATCACCGCGGGCACGGCGCGCAAGCCGGGTGAGACGCGCATGGACCTGTTGCAGCGCAACGCCGGCATCATGCGCGGCGTGCTGGAGGGCATCAAGGACCACAAGGACGACGCGGTGATCGTGATGGTCGCCAACCCGGTGGACGTGATGGCCTATGCCGCGCTCAAGCTGGCCGATTTCCCGGCGGAGCGGATCATCGCCACCGGCACGCTGCTCGAAACCGCGCGCCTGCGCTATATGGTGGGCGAGCACTGCAACGTCTCCCCCAACCTGGTCGAAGGCTATACGCTCGGCGAGCACGGCGAGTCGCAGGTGACGACCTGGAGCCAGGTCCGCGTGGGCGGGCTGCCGGTGGCCGACTATTGCAAGGCCGCGGGCATCAACTGGGGACCGGACGTGGAAGCCGACATCGCCGGGCGCGTCAAAAAGGGCGGGGCCGATGTGATCGCGCGCAAGGGCGCGACCTTCTATGGCATCGCCGTCTGCACCATGACGCTGGTCAAGGCGATCCTGCGCGATGAGCACGCGGTGCTGCCGGTCTCCACGCTGGTCAACGGCGTGTACGATATGAACGACGTGTACATCAGCCTGCCGACGGTGGTCGGGCGCGCCGGGGTCATCCGTACCCTCACGCCGGCCCTGACCGATGGCGAAATCGAAGGCATGAACAAGTCGGCCCAGGCGCTGCGCACGGCCATCGGCGAAGCAGGGTTCTAAAAAGTTCTGAGTTTGGAGTTCTGAGTTCTGAGTTGCGATTCCGGTGACGTGGAATCGAGCATTTACCTCAGAATTCAGAACTCCAAACTCAGAACTTGGACAAGGAGAACACTATGAGCAGCGGGGTAGGGGGACACAAATTCGCGGCGGTTGGCGTGGGCGTGGCATTGTGTATGACGCTGCTCGCCGCCTGTGATTTCGGCGGGTCGTCGGGGCCACAGCCCACAGCGGTGACGGTGAGCACGCCGGGCACCGGCACGCCGTTTACCGGCCCGACCGATACGCCCAAAGCGCCGACCGGCACCCCGACCCCCCGCGACACGCCGGTGGCCGTGCCCACCGCCCGGCGCACCGGCGCGATCCCCGGCAGCAGCACCTGGCGCTTGGTCGGCATGACCGGCCAGGACGTGACTGCCCTCGGCGGCAGCGGCAAACTCGGCGCGCCGATCTTTGCCGGCAGCATCGGCCTCTACCGGTCGGACGACGGCGGGCTGACCTGGACCGAAACCGGGATGCCCCACGACACCCGCGTGACCAGTATCGCCCTCAGCCCGGCCAAAGAGGGGCGTATGTATGCCGGCAGCGGCCCCAACTGCACCACCGGCGCGGGCGGCAACCAGTACCGCTCGGACGACGGCGGCCAGACGTGGACCCGCCTGCCTGAAGCCCCGGCCTCGCTGCAACTCGACGCGCAAAACCCTGATCTGATCACCGGCATTGGCTGCACGGGCGGCGTGGTGCGCAGCCGCGACGGCGGTACCACCTGGGCCACGCTCGAAGATGCCGCTTTCGCCCGCGACCCCCGCTACACCGGCCTGGCCGTGGCGGTGCCCCCGGCCGACGGCGGTATCATCTATGCCGTCTATCGCCGGGAGGACGGCACGGGCCGTATCCGGGTCAGCACCGACAGCGGCAAGACCTGGGGCGGCGACGAAACAGAATATCCGGGAGTCGGCGGGGTTATGGTGGATAACCACAAGCCGACCCGCGCCTGGGTCATGTCCTCGCTGGGATCGATGTACACGCTCGATAGCGGTGCGACCTGGGTGCCCGACGTGACCGGCCTCGATGCCGCGCACGATACCGTCCCCGGTGCGAATGGCCCCTATCTGCTCACGGCCATCACCGGCCAGTACAACAACAGCGGCGACCTGGTGGAACTCTACGTCGCCAGCGGCAGCAACGAGAACCACCCCGGCGCGGGCATCTTCACCAGCAAGGACTTCGGCCAGGTCTTCACCCGCTTCGGCGGCGACCTGAACGGCACCCCGATCCGCGCCCTGCACGTGACGCGCGAAAAAGGCGACAGCAGCGATCAGGTCTTGCTCTATGCCGCCACCGAAGACGGCGTGTTCAAACTCGGCCTGGGTAGCGTGAGATAGCTCAGGTGGACGGAGACCCCCGGTTCTCGTGGAACCGGGGGTCTCCGTCTATCTGTCTCCCGGAACCCGGTTTGCCGACTTACGTTTTATATTGTGACGGGATTGTGACTTTTTGCCGGGGGCGCGCCGGTATGCGTGCGGTAAGGGGAAATGGCCCCGATCTTGCGGGTTCCGCACCGGAAAAGTCTTAAAATGTGGGTCTGTATGGGACCAAAAATCTGAGCGACATCGTATGGATTGTGGAAAAAGTATTGACAGGACTTGGTATAATGAGCCTATGTCAGAATCCGATGGATCACCGGGATCGCCGAGTCTGGCGATCATTATTGTGAACTATAACACGCGCGAATTGCTGGCGGGGTGTCTGGATTCGATCTTCGCCGGCCGGTCGCGCTACCCCTTCCAGGTGTTGCTGGTGGATAATGCCAGCAGCGACGGCAGCGCCGCTTTCGTCCGCAGCCACTACCCGCAGGTAACGGTCATCGAGAGTCCGCGCAACGGCGGGTTCGGCTATGCCAACAACCTGGCCCTGCGCCGGCTGGCCGGGTTGTCCGACCCGTCCGGCGAGCAGCCCGCCGCCGAAATTCCGGCCCAGGGCAGCGCTCACCTCCGCTTCGCCGCCGACTATATCCTGTTCCTCAACCCGGATACGGTCTTGCCGCCCGACGCGCTCGAAGTCACGGTAGACTTCCTCGAGCGCACCCCCGCCGCCGGGGTGGTGGGGCCGCGCATGGAGAAGCCCGACGGCAGCCTGGATCTGGCCTGCCGGCGGTCGTTCCCCACGCCGGAAGCCTCCCTGTTCAAGTTGACCGGGCTGTCGCGGGTCTTCCCGCGCCACCCGCGCATCGCCCGCTATAACCTGACCCACCTGCGTGAGGACGAAACCGCGGAGGTGGACTCGGTGATGGGCGCGTATATGCTGGTGCGGGGCACCGCGCTCGGCCAGGCCGGGCTATACGACGAACGATTTTTCATGTACGGCGAAGATCTGGATCTCGCCTATCGCCTGAAGGCGCGCGACTGGCGGGTGTTTTATTACCCGGCGGTGACGGTGCTGCACCTGAAAGGGGCCAGCAGTCGCAAGCGGAGCACGCAGGCGATCCGCGAGTTTTACCGGGCGATGCACATTTTTTATGCCAAACATTACGCGGCCCATTACGGGCGCGCCGTCAGTACCCTGGTACGGCTGGGGATTTTGCTGCGCGGCACGCTCGCCCTGGTCGTGAACGCCACCCGCCCCGCGGCGCAAAAGCGCGTCAGCTAGGGGCCGGGCGGCATATCGAATATAAGCGAGAGTTTTTGTATGAGTCAGGTAAAAATACGCCGCCCGTATTCGACGGCGGCCCCTGCTCCGTTGGCCGGAGCAGATTTTGCCGGCCCTGCCGCGCCGGCGGCACCGATAGCCGGAACCGAGTTCGCAGGTACCGCCACTTCGGTGGCCCCATTTCAGGCGGATTACACTCCCCCGATGCGTAGAAGCCCGCTTGTGTTGCTCGGCGCACAACTGCTACTCGACGCACTGACCGTGCTGGCCGCCCTGGTGCTGGCCTATAAGCTGCGATTCGATGCGGATATTTTCTCTGTTTACGACCCGCCCAAGCTCGAAACATACGGTTTGATGCTCGGCACGACGCTGGTAACGATGCTGGTCGCTTTCCATATGAGCGGCCTCTATCACCTGGGCCGCGGCAGTTCTCGCATTGACGAATTTTACAAACTGACCGCCTCGGTCTCGATGGGAGTTATCGGCTCGCTCGCCCTTAACTCAGTGATTCTCGGCGATAAGTTTCTCTACTCGCGCCTCATACTGGTCTTCGCCTGGATCTTCTGCGTGGTGTTCACCTCCGTGCAGCGGGTGTTGTTCGGCGTGGTGGTGAGTACCCTGCGCCGGCGCGGTCTCGGCGTGCAGCGCGTGCTGGTGGTGGGCATGGGCGACGCGGCGCGCACCATCCTGGAGCGGATGGCCGCCCGGCCCGACCTCGGCTACCGCGTGCTGGGGGCCATCGAGCCGCCCCGCCTGACCGAAGAGCGCACCGTGTGGGACGTGCCGGTGCTCGGCGGCGTAGACGACATCGTCGCCGTGGCCCGCCGCGAACGCGCCGACGAACTGATCGTGGCAATGCCCGGCGCGACCCCCGCCGAACTGATGGACATCGTGGGCCACGGCCAGGATGCGAATATTTCGATCCGCCTCTATCCCGATATTGTGCAGTTGATGATCGAGCCGGAAGTGAACGTGGGTGTGCTCGGCGGCATCCCGATGTATAACGTGCGCGACGTGGGCCTGCGCGGCTTCAACCGCGTGCTCAAGCGCGCTTTCGACATCGTCTTCAGCGCTGCGGTGCTCACGCTGCTGTCGCCGCTGATGCTGATTATCGCAGCCATCGTCAAATTCGATTCTCCCGGCCCGGTGTTTTTCATCCAGGAGCGGGTCGGGCTGGACGGCAAGCTGATCCATGTGATCAAGTTCCGCACGATGCGCACCGACGCGGGCCAGCAGCCCGGCTGGACGGTGCCCGGCGACCCGCGCCGCACCCGCAGTGGCGCATGGTTGCGCCGCTTCTCGCTCGACGAACTGCCGCAGTTCATCAACGTGCTACTCGGCGAGATGAGCGTGGTCGGCCCGCGCCCCGAACAGGTGCATTATGTGCAGCAGTTCAGCCTGACCATCCCACGCTACATGCGCCGCCACCGCGAAAAGGCGGGCATCACCGGCTGGGCACAGGTCAACGGCCTGCGCGGCGACACCTCGATTGAAGAACGCACCCGCTACGACCTGGACTACATCGAGCGCTGGTCGCTGCTGTTCGACCTCAAAATCATCGTCCGTACCGTCGTCCAAATGCTGCGCGGCACGGCTTATTAAGTTCTGAATTCTGAGTTTTGAGTTCTGAGTTTATCCTGCTCAGGGCGCAATTCCATAAAGTATCGGCGATTATTGCATCCCGGTTGTAGTGCTGCGGCGTGCCGCAGGGGGTGGCCGGGATCTCGCTGTGCCCCTCACTTTAGTTTCTGCTAAGATACAAGTGTGGGATCATACCACTATTCGACACGCCTAATCCCTTCAGCGAGGTTCAGTTTTATGGGTCTCAATCACATTTTGGACGGGTTTACCGCCAACCTACCGGCGGCTTTTATATCGCTTTGGCCGCTATGGGCCTTGTTCGCGGTTGTTTTTCTCGTTCAGATTATTCCGGCCCGTATTCGGCAACAGTGTTTGGCGCGAGCCGGACTGCCGGAAATCGATCAAATGTCCGGGCGCGAATTTGAAAAACGCTTAGAGGTTTTGTTTCGAGCGTTAGGTTATCAGGTGGATCATACCGGGCAGGCAGGGGATTATGGCGCGGATCTAGTGATTAGCAAAGCCGGAGTACGCACCGTTGTACAGGCGAAGCGCTGGAAGAAATCTGTCGGGGTAGAAGCTATCCAACAGGCGGTGGCCGCCAAAACCATGTATCATGCTACTGCTGCTATGGTCGTGACAAATAATCGGTTCACCGCGCAGGCTCAGACATTAGCTGAGAGCAACGGCGTAGAATTATGGGATCGTCAGCGGTTAGCCGATAAGCTGCTGTCGGTACAGGGCGCATCCCGATCCACTTCTGAGACCGCGACTCCTCCGCAGCCGACCCAGGCGGCTGCCCCTCCTAGCCCTACTCCATCTACTCAGGTGCCTATTTGTCCCCGGTGCAATACAGAGATGGTTTTGCGTACCACACGGCGGGGCGCAAATATCGGTAAGCAGTTTTATGGCTGCCCGAACTATCCTCGTTGTAATGCTATTGTTCAAATGGCGGGCAATTAGCCTGTTGAAAAGGAACCCATGACCCGACTACCCACCGAGAACCCGCCGCCCGCCGATCCAGCCCTGGAAGCGGCGGAGGCGCATTTGATCGCCGTCGAACCGCTGCTGTTTTCGCCGCTGGTTGCCCGGCATGGGCCGTGCCAGATGCAGGGGCATCCCGACCTGTTTGCCGAACTGGTGCGCTCGATCATCGGGCAGCAGATCTCGGTCAAGGCCGCCGATGCGGTCGAGCGGCGTTTGCGCGAGGTGGTGGGCGGCACCTTTACCCCCGCCGCCCTGGTGGCCGCTACCGACCCGGAGTTGCGCGGAGCCGGCCTGTCGGGGTCGAAGGTGCGCTATGTGCGTGACCTGGCCGAGCGGGTCCACGACGGGCGGCTGGATCTGGCCGCCCTGCCCACGATGGACGACGAGGCGGTGATCGCCGCGCTGCTGCCGGTCCACGGCATCGGGCGCTGGACCGCCGAAATGCTGCTCATGTTCGCGCTGGCCCGGCCCGACGTGCTGCCGGTGGACGACAACGGCCTGCGCCGGGCGATGGAGATCCGCTGCGGCCTGGCCGCCCCGGCCAAAGCCCCGGCCATGATCGCCCGCGCCGAAGCCTGGCGACCCTACCGCTCCATCGCCACCTGGTACCTCTGGCGCAGCCTGAGCGACCCGGCATGACCGATCCACCCGCGCCTGTCAGCAAGGCTGAATACGAGGCCCTGGCCGCGTTCCGCTATGCCCTGCGCCGCTTTCTCCACTTCAGCGAAGACGCGGCGAAAGCTGTGGGTCTCACGCCCCAGCAACACCAGGCGCTGCTGGCGATCAAGGGCTATCCGGGCCGCGACCAGGTGCTGATCGGGGAACTGGCCGAGCGGCTCCAGATCCGCCCGCACAGCGCGGGGGAACTGGCCGACCGGCTCGAAGCGCAGGGCTATGCTTATCGCGTGCCCGGCACCGACGACCGGCGACAGACCTACCTGGCCCTGACCCCCGCCGGCACGGCGATTCTCGACCGGCTCTCAACCATCCACAAAGAGGAACTGCACCGCCTCGGTCCGCAACTCAGCACGCTGCTGGCACAGATCGGGCAGACCCCCGACGATCCCCCCGATTCACCTGCCTTCGGCTAAAATGTATGAATGGGTCGGATTATGGGTAAAGGCGATATAGTACGCACGGTGGGGCGAATTCCGGCCGGGGTATGGCCGGCGGTCCTCACGTTTCTGCTCTCGCTGCTCTGGATTTGCGCCGTGGCCCCGTTGCGGGCACCCGACGAGCCGGCCCATTTGCAGACCCTCATGGAGGTGCGGAGCGGGCGGCTGTTGCCGGAGGTTCACTGGCGCTTCACGCCGGCGGGGGCGCAGATGGTTGGTGCCCCCGGCAACGTGGCGACCCGCGCCTACGCGCGCAACCGGGCGGTGGTCACGCCCGATCTCCTCGTGCCCTATGAGACGAGCCAGCCGCCCCTGTATTACTGGGTGGCCGGCACCGTGGCCCGGCTGTTTCCCCCGTATCCATCCGTCGTCCTCTATGTGGGGCGGGTGGTCGCGGCGCTGTTCGGCGCGCTCACCGTGTTCTTTTGCTGGGCCGCCGTGTGCCAACTGGCCCCCGGCCGGCCCGCCTGGGCGCTGGGAGCCGCCGGCTTTTTAGCCATCCTGCCGCAATTCTGCTTCAACAGCGCGACCGCCGCCAACGACAGCGCGGCGAACTGTTTTGCCGCCCTGGCCTTTTATTTCGCGTTTCGGATATGCCGCGACCCGGCGTATGATCCCTGGTGTTTGCGGCTGGGGGCGGCGGTCGCCCTGGCGATCCTCAGCAAGCTGACCGGCGTGGCGCTGCTGCCACACCTCGGCCTGGTGATCCTCTTCCGTGCCGGCCCCATCGCCCCGTCCTGGACCCAGGCCGTGCGCCGGGTGGGGGTTCAGGTGGTCGGGGCCGGGGCGATGCTGGTGCTCATCTGCGGTCCCTGGATCGTGCGCAACCTGCTCGTGTATGGCGAACCGAGCGGCACGCGCGATGCCTTTCAGTTCTACATCGGCAAATATCCGCTGCTCGATCTCGCCAACGACATCAGCCGCAACTGGTTTTTGACCTTGACCTGGGAGAGTTTCTGGGGCCTCTTCGGGTGGATGTTTGTGCGCGTGCCCGACCCGTTTTATCTGCAAGCGCAGTTCTTCGCCGGGGCGGCCCTGCTGCTGTCGGCCATCGCCTTTGGGCGCGCCGCCTGGAGCAACCGGGCAGCCTGGGCGCGGATGGCCCAGGGGGTCACCCTTGTCCTGGCCCCGTTGCTGCTGCTAATTGGCCTCTATTTGCAGTTTTCCTACCAGGTGGCCGCCCAACCGCAGGGGCGCTACCTGTTCGTGGCCCTGGTGCCGATTGTTCTCCTGCTCACCGGCGGCCTGTATGATCTCGCGCCGGGCCGCTGGGGCAAGCGCCTGGCGATGATCGCGCCGCTCCTGTGGCTGGGGCTGCTGAACGGTTTCGGCCTGGCCGCGATGTCCAGCATCTATGTGCGAATTAATGATTTCCAGTTGGGGCCGCCGCCGGCCATGCCCAGCCGGATCGAGGTGCTGGCGGAAATCGAGCCGATTTTTGGCCTGTTGCCGATCCCGCCGCCTCCGGACTATCGCTTCGCCGATGTGCCGCTGAGCCGGCGCGACGTGATCGTGGCCGAAACCGCCGGGCATTTTGGGCTAGTCTCTGGGGTTCCCTGTGGCAGTGCCGCGCTACCCTGTGACTCGGCCAACCGGCCCTGGCTACAGCCCGACGCGCCGATCCACCGGCAGGAGTTCGCGGCGCTGGTGATGGCGGCTGCCCGGTGGCCGGCGCACGTTTCGGCCCGCCCCACCTTCGCCGATGTTCCCGCCGACTCCCCGTTCTATGCCGCTATCGAAACCCTGGCCGCCCACGGCCTGTTGGTCGGGGACCCCTGCGGAAGCGTGGATGCCCCCTGCGATAGCGCCGCGCGCCCCTACTTTCACCCCGATCAGGTTATCACCCTGCGCGATCTGGAAGCTCTGGCCGATTATGCGAACGCGACCGCCGATCTAGCCGCACCACCCTAATACCCGCTGCGCGTCGGCTTCGGCGAGGGTCTGCAATTCGGCCATGCGCGCCAGCAGGGCCGGGCGGCGGACGGCGCGCTCCTCCCAGACGCGGTCGAGGGTGGCGCGCACGATGGGCCAGGCGGCGGCGGTGTCGAGCACGGCATCCGGCTGTTCGGTGCGGGCCATGAAGCCGCGGATTTTGCGCGCATAGCCGAACCCCACCCCCGGCACCCCGGCGGCGGCGGCGAAGATCAGCGCGTGCAGGCGCACGGCCACGACCATCTCCATGCTGCTCAACAACGCGGCGGCCTCGGCGGGCGTGAGGGCGGTCGTCACCTGGGTGCTCTGATCGGCGTGGCGCATCTCGGCCTGGATGGTGGTCGCAATCGCGTCGTCGCGGCCCGGCCAGAAGGGGATAAACTGCACCTGCACCCCGTGTTGCTCAATCAGATGGTCGGCGGCCTGGGCCAGCAGCCCATAGAACTCGCCCGCCCGCTGGTCGTGGATCGCGCGGGCCGCCCCGCCGATGCCCAGCCGCTTTTGCACGGCTACCGGCAGCAAATAGCCCAGCCCGCGCCCCAGCGGATTATTCGGCAGGTCGCGGACGCAGAAGGCGACGACGGGGGGGGATTGCGGATTGCGGAAACCCCGCAGGGGTTCCCCGGAGGGGAAGGATTGCGGATTGGTTTCCTGTTGCGTGTTGCGTGTTGCGTGTTGCGTGTTTTCGGGGGGCGCTTCTTCGTCGTTTCGGACCACGGGCCACGGAGCACGGCCCACGGCCACCGCCGGGTCTACCGTCACGCGAATGCGCGCGGGGGGCACGCCCGCGGCTAGCAGCAGGCGGCGGGATTCGGTGTCGCGGACGCTCACTGCCCTCTCCCCCGGCCCCTCCCCTCGACGGGGAGGGGAGTTAGACGAGTCTGAAGCAGACTCCCCCTCCCCGTCGAGGGGAGGGGGTTGGGGGGAGAGGGGGACGAGGTCCGTCGCCAGCCGCACGATAAGGCGGGCCTGGATGCGGCCCAGCGTTGTGACGAGCGGCTCCACGCCCACGCCCCACCAGACGCAGGGGCGGCCCAGCAGACGGGCGACCAGGGCAAAGCTGGTATAAATCGGCAGGTTGTAGATGCTCGTGCCGTCCTGGATCAGGCCGCCGCCGCCGAGCACCAGGGCGCGGCTGCGGCGGATCGCTCGCAACGCGGCGGGCGCGAAGGGATTGCGCCGCAGCACCTGGAGGCCGCCGGGATAGTCGCCGTGATGGGCGCGGGTGTGGGCCGGGTTATGCGAAAAGACGGTGACGGCGGGTGGGCGCGGGGCGCGGGCCAGCCGGGCCAGGATCGTGGCGAGTTCGGCTTCGTCGCCCAGGTTGGGGCTGCCGTACCAGCCGAGCAGGGTGAGCCGGCTCATCGCCGGCGGCGCGGCAGATCGCCCCGCGCCAGCGCCTGCTGCACGACCGCGCGGAACAGGTCGTTGTAGCGGCGGGCGATGATGTCCCAGCTATAGTGGCGGCGCACAAAGGCGCGGGCTTCCTGGCTGTGCGCGGCGCGGGCCGCGTCGTCGAGCAACAACTCCACCACCGCGTCGGCGAAGGCTTGCGAGTCGCCGGGGTCCACCAGCAAGCCGTTCGCGCCCGACACCACCGCTTCGGGGATGCCGTCAATGCGCGAAGCCACCACGTAGCGCTCGGAGGCCCCGGCTTCGAGCGCCACCAGGCCGAAGCCTTCCATGTCGTTGGGCACCGGCACATTGGGCATCACGAACAGCGCCGCGCGATGGTAGGCGGCCTTCAACAGCCGGTCGTCTACCTGGCCGAGCAGGGCGACATGGTCGCCGAGGTGCAGGCTGGCGATGCGGTTTTCGAGCAGGCTGTGCAGCGGCCCCTCGCCCACGATCAGGTAGCCTGCGTCGGGGCAACGCGCCAGCACGCGAGGCAGGATGCTGTCGAGGAAATGGACCACGCCCTTGCGCTCGATCAGCCGGCCCACCGTCAGCAGGGCTTTGCGGCCTTTCCAGGACGGGCCGAGGCGCGCGTCGAGTTCTTCCAGCGCGTCAGGCGTGGCCGGGCAGGCAAACTCAGCCATGTTCACGCCGTTGGGCACCACCTCGCAGAGCGCGGCGGGGATGCCCCGGCGGATGCACTGGTCGCGGGTGTAGCTGCTGACGCAGATCAGCCGGTCGAGGCGGCGCAGGCAGCGCGGAATGAGCCACTGGTAGGCCGGGTTGCCGTAGGTGATGTCCAGCCCATGCACGGTAATCACCACCGGCACGCGGAACAGCGCCTTGAGCAGCACGCCGAGCGGCGCAAGTAGCGCATCGCTGAGGTGGATCAACTGGATGCGCCGGTTGTAGGCGATGATCAGGGTGGCGCGGGCCAGGGCGTAAATCACGAAAAACGGCAGGAAGGTGGCGCTCGAACGGCCCCAGGAGATCGTCTTGGTGGGCGCGAGTTTGCCCACTTCCACCGTCAGGCTCTGGCTGAGTTTTTGCATCCCGCCGATGGACGGGGGATGTTTGCGCGTGATGAACAGGATCATGCTGCCGCCGGCCTCCCGGCGCGGGCCAGCACCGCGGCATAAAAAGCGGCCTGTTGCGCGGCCAGCCGGTCCCAGGTAAAGCCCGCCGCCCAGGCCCGCCCGCGCGCGCCCAGGTCGGCGCGCAGGGCCGGGTCGGCGTTCAGCCGCACCATCGCCTCAACTAATGCGTCGGGATCGTCGGGCGGCACCAGCAGGCCGTGCGCCGTGGCCGGGGCGGCATCGCGCACGCCGGGCACGTCGGTGCCCAGCACGGGGCGGCCTACGGCGGCGGCTTCGAGCGCGGTGAGGGGCCAGGCTTCATAGCGTGAGGGCATCAGCAGGAAGCGCCAGCGCCGCACGGCGGCCACCGCCGCCGCTCCATCGAGTTTGCCGAGCAACACGACCAGCGGCCCCGCGCTATCGGGCACCACCCCGTCCGGCCCGGCCTCGACCACCGGCAGCCCGGCCTCGGCGGCCCAGGCGCGCAGTTGCGCCACGGCCTCCGGCGACCCGCCCCCGGCGATCTCCAGGCGCACGCCCGGCAGGCGCGGCGCGGCGGCGGCATAGGCGGCCAGCAGCCGGTCCAGCCCCTTCTGGTACAGATCGAGGCGGCCCAGGAAGCCGATAGCCGCTTCGGGGGGCGTATCAGGCTGGGTCAGTGCGTCGGCAAAGGCCGGCCCCACGCTGTTGGGGATCACGGCGAGATCGCCGCCCGGCGGGTGCCACCAGGCGCGCAGATCGGCGGCGATGCCCGGCGAGACGGCGATCACGGCGCGGAACCGGCGCAGCAGCGGGCGTTCGACCAGCCGGGGTAGCAGGCCACGCGGCCCCCAGCCGTATTTGCGGAGGGCATGGACCCCGGAAAGGTTTTGCACGCTGGCGACACATGGCACGCCCGGACGGCTGCGCCAGGGCGTGAAGACAGGACTATATGGTGACACATCTTCGACCACTATATCATAGCGTAGGGCTTTCAACAAGGCTCCGGCCCGCCCCACATAAGCCAACCGGCTGGCCGCGTAGCCCCCCACCCCGCGGCCCGTATAGCGATAGCGCACCCCCTCGCGCACCCGCCCGCGCGGTGCGCCGGGATAGCCCCCGCAGATCACCGTGACCTCATGCCCCGCCGTCGCCAACCGCCGGTAGATCTCGCGCGTGCGCACCGCGCCGCCCCCGCCCAGCCAGGGATTGTCGAGATCGTCATAGATACAGTGGACGATGCGCACGGCTACGGGCCGGGGGGCGGGGGCAGTAACCACGCAATCACCGCCCAGGCCGCCTCGCCGAAGATCGAGCCGAGGCGCGAGAGAATGGCCGCGCCCCCGGCCACGGCCAGCGGCAGGCCGAGCATCTTCGGGTCTTGCAGCCAGGTGGTGAGCAGGATTTCGCGCACCCCCCAGCCGTTGGGCACCAGGATCGCCAGGAAGCCGATCACCCAGGAGGTGGTGTAGAGGCCGGTGATGGTGGGCAGTTGCGCCCAGGTCACGTCGGGCGTGAGCGCCGCCGTCCAACAGAACGAGATGATCCCGTAGATGATCCAGCTTAGCAGGAAGAGCGGCAGCAAGGTGAGCAATTGCCGCCCGGTGATCGCCAGCGGCACCGGCGTGCGCCCGATGCGCGTCAGCCCCCAGTTCATCAGCCGGAACCAGGGCTGCGGCCAGGCCAGGAACGCGATCAGCCCGGCCAGGACGACCAGCAGCCCCCAGAGCGAGACAGCCCCGCCAAGGGTCAGGGCCATCGCCCCGCCGCCGACAGCCACCGCCCCGACTGTCACCAGCGCGGTTTCGAGCGCGATGCTGACCGACGTGACCATCTTGGGCACGCCCGCCGCCTCGGCGAGCAGCACCCGGCCCACCGCGTACCACAGGCTGCCGGGCAGGTATTTTGCCAGCCCGGAATAGAAATAGACCCGCACCGCCGTCGCCAGGGGCAGGGGATAACCCATCTGGCGCAGGATCGCCCGCCAGGCGAGGCAGATCAGCGGCCCGCGCGCCAGGATCAGGGCCAGGCCGAGCACCAGGTAGCCGGGATTGATGTGCCACTCGTGCGCCTGGATATCGGGCCACTGGTTCCAGAGGGTGCGCGCAAAAAACACGGCGATCAGCGCGATTACCGCCCACTGGGCGATGCGCCGGATCTGCGCGCCCCGCCCGCTGCCTCCCAGCCCTGGCCGCCCCCTGGGTCGAATTATCGGTTTGTCACGTTCCACGCTGGTCATCGGCTTGCCATCCTGCCGCGTATGCTACCCAATCGGCCCGCCCTTTGTCAACCTCTGGCTTTCGATTGCACCGCGAAGAAACGAAGGGAACGAAGGGTTTTTGAGGGTTTGCGGTTTATAGTTGTTAAGGTTGTTAGCTAACGGTAACTGGGGGAGCGGCCTCCTGGCCCATCGGGTCCAACTAATGCTGCTGATGGCAGTGAATCAGTAAAAATAACCACCTGTCATCCTGAGCGCAGCGAAGGATCTTGTTCCCCCCAGAATCGCTTCGCTCGCAGGCGATTCGGGCGGGCCGGGCCGCCTCCGTTATGCAAAGCACTGCGGGCACAAGATCCTTCGCTGCGCTCAGGATGACAGGTGGTAGGCTGTGTCGATTCGCTACCGAAGACTAGATTTATTGGAACCGTTGGGCATCAGGCCGCTCCCACAGCCGCCAACCCGCGGCCTATACCATAGAAACGCCCGAACCCATCGTATCCTTACTACTCTGTCCTTCCTTTTTCTTCTTCGCGTCCCTTCCCGTTCCTTCGCAAATCCAATCCCTAAAAATCCTTCGTTCCCTTCGTTTCTTCGCGGTGTAATTCTAGGTAGATTCAGCCGCGGTGTGGGCGCGGTTGGTGAACCAGAGCGCGAGGACGGCGACGAGGCTGAGGCCCGCGCCGGCGGCCATGCTCACCGGCGTGCTGGTCACGTGGGCCAGGCTGCCGGCCAGCAGCGCGCCAATCGGCGTGGTGCCCGCGAAGACCATCATATATACCGCCATCACCCGCCCGCGCAATTCGTCGGGCACACGCAACTGGATCGTCGTGTTGGCCGTCGCGCTGAACAGCACCATCGTCACGCCCAGCACCGCCATCAGCAGCAACGTCAGCGGGAAGAAGCGCACTCCGGCCAGCGCGATCAGGATGGCGCAGAAGCCGGTCGCGGCCGCGAACACCCGGCGCACCGCCCCGCGCTTGCTCCGATACGCCAGCGCCAGCCCCGCGGCCAGCGCGCCCACGCCCATCGCCGACATCATCGCGCCGTAGCCCGACGCGCCGACCCCCAGGTCATCCTGCGCCAGCACCGGCATCCAGACGCTGAAGTTCATGCCGAAGGTGCCGACGATCCCCACCAGGCCCACCAGCGCGCGCACCGCCGGGGTGCGGGCGATATAGCGGAAGCCCTCGGCCATGCCGGTATCGTGCTCCTTTTTCGCACCCGGATTGCTGAAAAACGGAGGGCGCATCAGCCCCAACCCGGCCAGCACGGCCAGGAAGCTGGCGGCGTTCAGATAGAAACAGCCGTCTACGCCGGCCACATGGATCAGCAGCCCGGCCACGCCCGGTCCGATCACCCGCGCCGCGTTGAACACCGACGAGTTGAGGGCAATCGAGTTCATCAGATCCTCTTTGCCCACCAGTTCGACGATGAACGCCTGGCGCACCGGCATATCAATGGCGTTCGCCACGCCGAGTAACCCCGCCAGCACCAGCACATGCCAGATCTGCACGATCCCGCTGGTCGTCAGCAGCCCCAGTGTGAGGGCCAGCACGGCCATCATGCTCTGGGTGACGAGCAGCACATTGCGCTTGGGCAGCCGGTCGGCCAGTGCGCCGCCGAACACCGACAGAAACAAAACCGGCGTGAATTGCAGCGCGCTGGTCAGCCCCAGCATCAGGTCGGCATCTTTGCCCGCCAGGCTCAGCACCAGCCAGGACTGGGCCACACCCTGCATCCAGGTGCCGATCAGCGACACCAGTTGCCCGAAGAAAAAGAGCCGGTAGTTCCGGTGGCGCATGGCCTGGAACCCGGCTCCGAGTTTGCTCACCCACGCCGGGGCGGGCGCAACCCGCCGTGTCACTTCCACCGCCGCTACCGGCCCCACCGGCAACGCTTGTCCTGAGCCGGCCGCAGGGCCGGTAGCCCCCTGTCCTGTGATCGTCGCCATCCGCTCCCTCACTCCTTCGCCCTAAAGATTTTTAACTTACTTTAACGTAAACGTCAGACTACGACAGGTGGTTTTGCCGAAAACTACCTGGGACGATCAATTGCAAGCAAATCCCCGGTTTCCGGTGTATAATGGTCCTTAATAAATAGACTCCAATGGCTGGTTGGTCGGCCTGCATAGCGCGCCCCGATTCCCGGTGTATAATGGTACTTGATGAATACTCCTGATCATGATCCGTCCCTGGCAATCCTCGACGTGCTGGCGGAACTGGTGATCGTCACCGATCTGAATGGCCGCATCGTCCGCTTCAATACGCCCTGCGAACGGTGGAGCGGTTGGACCTGCGCGGAAGTCGTAAACCGGCCACTCTGGGAGGTGTTGTTTGCCCCGGAGCGGGCCGCGGGCACGCAGGCGTGGTTTGCCGCGGCCGATTTCAGCCGGTTGCCGGCGACCGTGGAAATCGAGTGCGTCCGCCGCGACGGGACAACCGAGATGCTCCGCTGGACCTACGCCCCGCTCCGAGACGCGGACGGGGTGATCCGCTACCTGGCCGGGAGCGCGCTACCCCCCGCGTTGCTGGCTCCTCCGCTGCCGAAGCCGGAACCCGCTGTGTCAGACGAGGACGAGGCCGAACGCAAAGAGATGGAAGAGGCACTGCTCCGGCAGGCGATTGAGCTAATCGCCCTGCACGAAGTGGCACTCGTCCTGGCGCAGCGCCTGAACCCCGCCGACTTGCTGGAAGCGATTGTCACCCGCGCCGGAAACCTGGTCGGGGCCGAGCATGGCTACCTGTACGTGGTGGACGCGCATACCGCCGATTTGGTGATGCGCGTCGGGACCGGGCTGTTTGAACCGTTTCTCGGTACCCACCTGGCCCAGGGCGAGGGTGTGGGCGGGCTGGTCTGGGAGAGCGGCACCGATGTGGTCGTCACGGAATACGGCAACTGGCCGCACCGCCTTGATACCCCCGACTATGATGTGCTGCACGCCGTCGTCGGCATCCCGCTGTGGGCCGGCGAGGAGGTCGCTGGGGTGCTGGGCCTCGCGTCCCTCGACCCGGATTATCAGTTTGATACCGAGACGGTGAATCTGCTGAAACGCTTCGGCCAACTGGCCTCCGTCGCGCTCGAAAACGCCCGCCTCTACACGGCGGCGCAGGCGGAACTGGCCGAGCGCCGGCAGGTCGAAGCCGAACTGGTGTGGGCCAAAGAAGCCGCCGAGGCCGCCAACCGCGCCAAGAGCATGTTTTTGGCAAACATGAGCCACGAGTTACGCACGCCCCTGAACGCCATCATCGGCTATAGCGAGCTGATTAGCGAGGAGTTCGGCGAAACCACGCCGGAGATGCAGAGCTACCTGGGCCGTATCCGGCAGGCCGGCACCCACCTGCTGCACCTGATCGAGGATGTGCTCGACCTCTCGAAGATCGAGGCCGAGAAGATGCAGCTACGCTCAGAGTTGGTGAACCTGGCGGCCCTCGTAGACAACGTGATCGGGTTGGTCCGGCCCCTGGTCGAGAAAACCACCAACCAGTTGGTGGTCGAATGCCCGCTGCCGTCCCCGATGGTGCGCGTAGACCCCACCCGCCTCGCGCAGGTGCTGTTCAACCTCTTGAGCAACGCGGTCAAATTTACCGAGGACGGTACCATCACGCTGACCGTGCTGCCGCCGGACCAGGCCCCCGCCGGCTGGGTCATCGTCGAGGTGCGGGACAGCGGCATCGGCATCACCGCCGAGCAACTCAAGCGGCTGTTTGTGCCCTTCAGCCAGGCCGACATGACCACCACGCGGCGCTACGGCGGCACCGGCCTGGGGCTGGCCCTCAGCCGCCAACTGATGCAACTGATGGGCGGCGATATTACCGTCACCAGCCGGCCCGGCCTGGGGTCCACTTTTACCGTGCGCCTGCGCGCCGAACCCGCCGCCGCCCCCAATCTGCCGGCTTCCACTGCGTAATTCGCCCCTTCTATGGCCCGGCGGGTTCCTTATTTAGCGGATACGATTCCCCCGCTGGGTAGGTGTGGCGCGCCCACGAGCTGTCCGGGTAGCGGGCGGCCAGATCCTGCCATATCGCATACATGCGCGTGGTGTCGTGGTCGGCGAAAAAGCAGGCGGTGGATAACCAGAAGAGGGCTTCGGCGGTCATGGCGTTTGCGACAGCGGCGGCCTGCTCCAGTTCCTGCACCGCGGCGGCGTGGCGGGTCCAGGCCATCAGGCAGCGCGCCCGCCCGATGCGCAGCGCCGAGAGAAACTCGGACGGCGGTAAAAACCCTGGCACCAGGTAATGTACATTGCCCTTGTGGTCGGCCAGGCCGGCGCTGGGAGTCCAGATTACGTGGTTCGCCCGGAACAACGGCCCGGCGGCGCGGTCGCCCATCGTGGCCTGATAGGACACCAGGTGTTCGCCGATATAGCCGGCGACGGCAGCATCAGAATACGTCACGGCATCCTGTCGTTCACAACCTCGTCAATGTGGTTTGTGAAAATAGATCAGGATCTCGCGCCGGGCATCACCGGCTTGCTTCAGGACCGTCGCCCAATCGCTTTCCCAGGTGATCTGCCCATTATATAGGTCCATACCGAGTCCTCCATCAGCAGGATTGACCATTTCATTATAGCGCGGCCTGGTGAAGAAGCAGGTATATATTTGCGATCAGATTCTCGTTTGTAAATAAAACAAAACGCCCACAGCAATCGCTGTGGGCCATCCTGTATGGGTCGGGGAGAGAGGACTTGAACCTCCGACCTCAGCGTCCCGAACGCTGCGCTCTATCCTAGCTGAGCTACTCCCCGGTGTTTCGTGGCGCGCTTTTTGCACACGCCCCCGATTATAACAGAAGCCCACGGAGTTGTCAACCGCGTTGCGCCCCCAGAATGCCGGGAATTTTGGCTGGACTTTGCGGGCGGCTTCGGTTACAATGGGATGCTAAATAGACCAGTAGCGTTCTGACTGTCTGATGAATAAAATGCGGCCCGGCACCCCGTGCGCCGTAACCGAGTTCGGAGTTTCTTTAGGATTAGGAAAGGATTTGCGCACCCTATGAGCGCCAGATTGACGGGCCTGAATTACCAGCTTGAAAGCCGCTTGAAAGAGCTGTACGACCGCCACATGGAGCGCACGGCGAAGATTGACTGGAGCTATCATACGCTCATTCCGTGGGAGCGCGGGCGCAACTTTGAAAGCGATCCCTGGTCGCCGGAGCAGGTGACGATCTCGCCGGAATTGCAAATCGCCGTGGAGACCGCGCTGCTCACCGAAGTCAACCTGCCCTGGTTCACCACCGGGTTGGTCGATCTGTTCCGCGGCTCGCTCGAAGTGCTGCAAGACTTCGTGCGCACCTGGACCTCGGAGGAAGATCAACACTCCGACGTGTTGCAGACCTACCTGCTGGTGACGCGCAACGCCGACCCCGACCGCCTGCACCGCCTGCGCAAGACGGTCGTGCGCAATGCCTGGACCCCCGGCACGGCCAGCCCCTTCGTCGGCATGGTCTACACCTCGATCCAGGAGCTTTCGACCCAGGCGTACTACGTGAACGTGGCCCGCAAGGCCGACGAAGAAGATCCGCACCTGGCGACGATCCTGCGCCGGCTGGCGAAGGACGAGACGCTGCACTATACTTTCTACCGCGACGCGGTGAAGGCCCACCTGGAAGTCAATCCGAACCTGGTGGAAGATGTGGCCGAGGTCTTCATCAATTTCTCGATGCCCGGCTACCTGATGCCCGACTTCAAGGCCCGCACCGAAGTGATCGCCGAGAAGGCCAACTATGGCGTGGCCGAATTCTACAAGCACGTGGTCGCCGTGCTGATGGACCTCTGGGACATCCGCCGGATGCAGCCGACCGCGCCGAGCGCCGTCGCTGCCCTCGACAAACTGAACAAGCACGTGGACTGGATGGCCCGCCTGGCGACGATGGCGATCAAGCGCCGCGAACGCGCCCTGGCCGCCGCCGCCCGCGCCTGACCCGCTCTTCGACGCATCCAACGCCCCGGCACCACGCCGGGGCGTTTTTGCATCACTCCTGATGGAGCAGTAAAGATCTTAGCTATTAGCGGACATGCCGGGGACAGTTGTAGTGCCCCGATTTATCGGGGAGGGTCGCCGCGATCTCGCCTTACGATGTGCCGGGTGCGTATCCTGTGCATCTTGCAGCCAGATCCCGACTTTCCCCCCCCGATAAATCGGGGCACTACAACTGTCCCCGGCATGTCCGCCTGCGGATTACCAATTACTATGTTTAACGGCATTAATCTCGCCTTAACATTCCCGATATAAACGGCCTACCGCCTACTGCCTACCGCCTACTTGGAGTATAATGGGGCGACGATTCAAACGAATAGCGGCCCGATGCGGCCTAAGAGCGGGAGAAGGTCCAATGCCGGAACACAACATGACCGATTATGAGGCCACGCGGGCGGGGTTTCAGTTGGACGTGCCGGAGTGGTTCAACTGGGCGCGCGATGTGGTGGCCGGGTGGGCCAAAGACCCGGAAGCCCTGGCGATGGTCTGGGTGGGGCCGGGCGGCAAGGAGCGCTTCATCTCGTTTGCCGCGATGGACCGCCGCGCCAACCAGGCCGCCGCCGCCTTCCGCGACGCGGGCGTGCAGAAGGGCGACCGCGTGGCGATCATGCTGCCGCGCGTGCCCGAATGGTGGGAGGCCGTGCTCGGCCTGCTCAAACTCGGCGCGGTGCCCATGCCCGGCACGATCCTGCTCACCGCCAAAGACATCGCCTACCGCATCAGCATCGCCGAAGCCAGCACGGTGATCACCGATGCCGACGGCACGGCGAAAGTGGACAGCGTGGCCGCCGAGACTCCCAGCCTCAAATTGCGCGTGGTGGTGGGCGATGAGCCTGCCCCGGACGGCTGGCAACGCTACAGCGACCTGACCGCCAACGCGCCGACCGACTACACCGGCGAGCCGACCCGCTCCTCCGACCCGGCGATGATCTATTTCACCAGCGGCACGGTGGGCTACCCCAAAATGGTGCTGCACACCCACGCCTCGTATCCCATCGGCCACACCATCACCGGCAAATACTGGATTGACCTGCGCCCCGGCGACCTGCACTGGAACGTGGCCGACAACGGCTGGGCCAAAGCCGCCTGGTCGAGCCTGTTCGGGCCGTGGGGCCAGGGCGCGGCGCTGTTCGTGCAGGACAGCCGCGGCAAATTCAACGCCAAAGAGACGCTCGACCTGCTCGAACAGTACCCGATCACCACGCTCTGCGCGCCGCCGACGGTCTATCGCACGCTGGTGCTCGAAGATCTCAAAAAGCGCATGTTCCCGCACCTGCGCTGGTGTGTGGGCGCGGGCGAACCGCTGAACCCCGAAGTGATCGAGATCTGGCGCGAGGCCACTAAGCTGACGATCCGCGACGGCTACGGGCAGACCGAGACGGTGCTGCTGGTGGGCAACTTCCCGCCGTTGGAGGTGAAGCCCGGCTCGATGGGCAAGCCCTCACCCGGCTTCGACGTGAGCGTGATTGACGACGCGGGCAACGAAGTGCCGCCGGGCCAGGAGGGCGACATCGCCGTGCGGGTCAAGCCGGTGCGTCCGGTGGGGCTGTTCCAGGAGTACTGGCGCAACCCGGAGGCCACGGCCAACGCCATGCGCGGCGACTGGTATGTCACCGGCGACCGCGCGCTGAAGGACGAGGACGGCTATCTGTGGTTCGTGGGCCGCGCCGACGACGTGATCATCAGCGCGGGCTATCGCATCGGCCCGTTCGAGGTCGAGAGCGCTTTGATCGAGCACCCCGCCGTGGCCGAGGCCGCCGTCGTCGCCAGCCCCGACGCACTGCGCGGCGAGATCGTGAAGGCGTTCGTCATCCTGGCCCCCGGCTACGAAGGCTCCGACGCGCTCGTGACGGAGATCCAGGAGCACGTCAAGACCGTGACCGCGCCCTACAAATATCCGCGCGAAATCGAGTTCGTGCGCGAACTGCCCAAAACCGTCAGCGGTAAAATCCGCCGCGTCGAACTGCGCGACCGCGAACGGAACCGGACGCGGTAAGAGGTAGAAGGTAAAAGGTGAAAGGTAAAAGGCATTAGGACACAACCCAGCCAAGACCTGACACCTGCTACCTTTGACCTGTTACCTTTCACCTTTTACCTTCGGAGGCGACATGAGCGACCAGCAGACCACCATCGGCCCCAGCCCGCAGAGCTTTGGCGCGCTGTACGAACAGCTTGGCGCGAGCGCGACCTACCAGCAGATGATGGCCGAGGTGTTCGGCGAAGGGTATGCCGCCCAGTTGTCCATCGCCGCGCCTGCCGACGTGCGGATGCTGGCGACGCGCGCCGGGGTGAAACCGGGGACGCTGGTGGCCGACCTCTGTTGCGGCCTGGGCGGGCCGAGCCTGCTTATCGCCAAAGAATTCGAGTGTACCGTGGTGGCCGTGGACTGGTCGCGGCAGGCGGTGCAAAGCTGCCGCCAGAGCGCCGAGGCCGCCGGGTTGGGCGGCGCGCTGCGCTGCGTCGCCGCCGATGTGGGGCACGCCCCGTTTGCCGACGAAGCATTTGACGCGGTGGTCTCGATTGACGGCTTCTACTTCGGCGTGGACCTGCCGGCGCTCTATGCCGATGTCTACCGCATGTTAAAGCGCGGCGGCTCGTTCGCCTTCTATTTCGACGTGCCCTCGCAAGAGGTCGTAGATGCGTCGCCGCCCGACCGCCGCGCCCACCGCGAAAGCCACCGCATTGACCACCAGGCTGCCCTCGCCGCCGCCGGCTTCACGGATGCCTGGTCGGAGGACCGCACCGGTGCCCAGCAGTTGCTCTTCGAGCGTATGGCCGCTGCCTACAGCCGCCACTACACCGCCCTGGAAGCCGAGATCGGCCCTGACCTGGCCGACGACTTGCGCGGCGAGGTGATGCAAACGCTGAACCTGACCGCCAGCGGCCTCTGGCCCCGCTTCCTGTTCAGCGCCCGCAAGCCGCTGCACCCCTGAGCGGCGACGCAGCCTAGCCCGCCCATCCAGCCCGGCGGCTCGCTGGGGCTACGGGAACCGTAGCCCCCCCCCTTTGCCTACCGCAGGAAGAAGCCGTCGCCGACCGGGTCGGCCGGATCGACCACCCACTGGCTGAAGCCCACGATATAGCCCTGGCCCGCCACCTCCGGGATCACCGCCGGCAAGTCGCCGACGGTCGTCTCTTCCAGTACCCGGCCCGTAAAGCGCGTGCCGATAATACTTTCGTTGACGAATACCTGATCCCGCGCCAGGCGGCCCCGCGCGTAGAGTTGCGCCACCCGCCCGGCGGTGCCCGTGCCGGTGGGTGAGCGGTCCACCTCGCGGTCGGCGAACACGCAGACGTTGGCCTGGTCGGCCCCCGCCGCCGCCGCCGGGCCGTCGAGGATCGTGCCGTAGATGCCGTGCAACTCCGGCTCCAGGGGATGGGCGACGGAGATCGCGGCCTCCACCGCGTGCTTGACCTCCGCGCCGAGTTGGATGAGCGCCCGGTAGTCGGCAGGGCGCACCGTCAACCCCGCCTGGGCGGCATCCAGATAGGCATAGAAGGCCCCGCCGAAGGCCACATCAACGGTCAGGGACCCGAAGCCGGGTGTGGTGATCGCCAGGTCGCGCCGGTAGAGGAAGGACGGCACATTGCGGAAGCGCGTCCGGCCCGTCTGCTGCCCATCCCACTCCACGAACGCCTCCACGAAGCCGGCCGGGGTATCGAGGCCGACGCGGGTTTCAGGCGTGGTGGCCGGCACCATTCCGGTCGCCACCGCCACCGCCGCCAGGGCAATCACCCCGTGGCCGCACATCGTGCTGTAGCCCTCGTTGTGCATGAAGATCACCCCCAGATCGGCGGCCGGGGTGACGGGCGGGGTGATGTAGCAGCCGTACATATCGGCATGGCCGCGCGGCTCGTGCATCAGGGCGCGGCGCACATGATCCAGGTGCTCCCGCACCCAGCGCCGCCGCTCCAGAATGGTCGCGCCGGGGATCAGGGGAATCCCGGCCGTGACGATGCGCAGCGGTTCGCCCGCCGTATGACTCTCAATCGTCGAGTAGATGCGCTGGAACTGCATGGGCTGATCTCCTTCTACTCCGAACAGGAACCTTTGGGCTATAATACACTATGCAGATCCTGAGCGCACAAGAGACGGCCGCGCTGCTGCCGTATCCCGAACTCGCCGCCGAACTGCGCGCGGTGCTGGCCGCCCGCCGGGCAGGGCAGACCGTCGCCCCGCCGCGTCTGGCGGTGCCGCTGGTGGGGGGTGGCTTGCTGCTCGTCATGCCCGCCGCCGATGCCGAACTGGTGATTACCAAGCTGGTGACCGTTCATCCACAGAACCCGGCGGCCGGGCGGCCCAGCATTCAGGCGGAGGTGCTGGTCTGCGAGGCGGCGACTGGTCGCCGCCTGCTGTTGTTGGACGGCGCGACCGTGACCGCGCGCCGCACCGCCGCGCTCTCGCTGCTGGCGGCCCAGGCCCTGGCCCCCACGCCGAGCGGCCCGCTCCTGATCGTGGGCGGTGGAGTGCAGGCGCAGGCCCACCTGATCGCTTTTGTGACCGGCCTGGGCGTGCAGGAAGTCTACCTCACCTCGCGCACCGCCGCGCACGCGGCTGCCCTGGCGGCCGAGGCGCGCGGGTTGGGCCTGCGTGCTCATGTCGTCGCCGATGCGGGAGAGGTTTTGGCGGCCACGCCACTGGTGATCACCGCCACCACCAGCGTGGTGCCGGTCCTGCCCGCGACCGTGCGCCCGGACACCTTCATCGCGGCTGTGGGAGCCTACCTGCCGGATCGCGCGGAACTACCCCCGGCCCTGGTGCGCGCCGCCCACCTGGTGGTGGACACCCTCGAAGGCGCGCAGGCCGAGGCCGGCGACCTGATCCAGGCGGGGGTCGCCTGGGACCAGGTCCAGGCGTTGGAGACGGCCCTCCTGGCCCCCCGCCCCGCCGGGCCGGTGATCTTCAAGAGCGTAGGCCATGCGCTGTGGGATCTGGCGGCGGCCCGGCTCGCCGTGCGTAACCAGACCTGACCGCCCTATTACTGCTCCTGTGCGGCGAATATGCGGTAATCTATGTCCGGGAAGGGGTTGTCGCGCAGGGCATAGGCGCGGGCGCGGGCCAGGCCCAGCGGGCTGACTTCTTCGCCGGGCTGGGTCTGTTCGGCGGCCCCGGCCACGTCGTTGAACCAGGCCAGGTGCTCGATGAAGCGCTGGTTCGAGTATTCGGGGGCCTGCGTGGTCGTGGTCAGGAACTCCCAGTCGCTGGCCTGCAAGAGCAACAGTTCACGCGCCGCCTGCGCCAGCACCTCGGCCAGTTCGCCCTCAGCCTGCGGGTGCTGGGCCACCAGCCGCTCCATGCGCATCTCCGCGCCGTGGATGCCGTTCCACATCCACTCGGTGGCCGGGTTCAGCCAGGTATTGTGCGTACCGGCCTCGCCCCACGAGCTTTCGGGCAGCGCCAACTGCTCGGTGGCGGGGTGGGCGGCCAGCCAGTCGCTGGCGGTGGTCAGTTCGATGGACGAATCGGCGGCCAGGTGGCGCAGGGTGGCTTTCAGCCAGTCCACGCCCTCGTGCCACCAGTGGCCGAACAGTTCCGTGTCGTAAGCCGACACGACGATGCCGGGCCGGTCGGCCCCGCCTTTCTGATAGGCGCGCAGTTCTTCGGCCACCAGCGTGGCGAAGTGGCGGGCGTGCTCGGCCACGCGCTCCTGCGCCTTCTGCGGGTCGTAGAGCGCCTTCTCGCCCAGGCCCACGGCGTGGCCGGTCACGCGCCAGTATTGCATCCCGCTGTTCTGATCTTTGCGGTGAAACTCGCGATACCACGGGTCGCCGGGGTAGCCCACCTGGCCGGCCCATACCTGCCGCCCGGTGCGGTCGTTGCGCCCCATCACCGCTACGTCGCTGTCGGCCACGCGGTAGGGCAGGAAGGTGGTGCGCTCGCTCGGCGGGCTGTAGTTGGGCACCGCCAGCAACAGCCGGTCGGGGATCGGCGTGTAGCCGACCGCGCCCGCCGCCGCCTTGCCGCTCGGCCCGCCGCCGGTCACGGCGTGGCTTTCGCTGAAGAACAGCCCGATGCCGGCCTGTTGCAGGTAGCTCTCAATACCAGGCTTGACATAATATCCGCCGTGGGGAGCCTGCTGAAAATAGGCCGGGCGATAGGCGCACTCCGGTAGCCAGATGGCGCGCGGATCGCGGCCAAACCAGCGCTGGTAGGTGGCCTTGCCCACCTGGATCTGCCCGTTGACGCTCGAATTGCGCGCCAGCAGCGGCAGGTAGCCGTGCGTGGCCCCGGAGGTGAGGATTTCGATATAGCCCGCGTCTTGCAGCTTGCGGCACGCGCCGAGAATATCACGGCCCAGGCGCTCGTTGAAGTTGCGGCCCGCGCGGGTGTAATACTCCTCAAAGTGCTGCGCCAGGTAGGCCCCGTGCCTGTCGCCCGCCGCCTCGAAGCGCGCCCGGTCGGCCTGGGCCAGCCGCAGTTCGTTTTCGATGTAGCGATCAAAATGCTCGGCGATCAGCGGGTCGCCCAACTGCTCGGCCAGGATCGGCGTGATGCCCAGCGTCAGCCGGAAGGGCACCCCTTCCTCGACCAGGTCGAGCAGTGCCGTGACTAGCGGCACGTAGGTCTCGGCCATCGCCTCGTGCAGCACTTCTTCGCCGTGAGGCCACTTGCCCGTCTGCCGGTAGAACGGCAGATGGCTGTGCAATACGAACGTGAAACCCCCTTGTTTCAACGCGGCATCTCCTTTGGCTATTGCCCGGTTCTGGCGATAAAATGATTGCGATCAGCGTTGTCGTTATGTGCGTATTATAACGCGATTACGAACGCGATGTCATTCACATTGGTGCCGCTCGGCCCGGTCACAATCGCGTCGCCCAGGCCGGCGAAAAAGGTGTAGCTGTCGTTGGCGGTCAGGGCGGCGTGCGCGTCGAGGCCGAGCGCCTGGGCGCGGGCCAGGGTGGTGCCGTCGGCGATGGCTCCGGCGGCGGGGCTGGGGCCGTCGCCGCCGTCGGTGGCGAGCGTACTGACCGCTACATTCGGTCCCCAGCCGGCCAGCGCCAGCGCCGCGCCGAGCGCCAGTTCGCTGTTGCGCCCGCCCACGCCCTGGCCGCGCACGGTCACGGTGGTCTCGCCGCCGAGCACCAGGCAGGCGGGGCGCGCCAGCACACCGTCGTCGTTCGCCAGCCCCTTCGCCAGCCCGGCCAGCACCGCGCCTACTTCGCGCGCCTCGCCTTCGAGGTGGGTGGTCAGCAGCGCGGCGTTCAGGCCGAGCGCGCGGGCCGCCTCCACGGCGGCCAGGGCGGCGCGACGGTTGTCGCCGATCACAGCGGTGATCACGCGCTCGAACAGCGGATCGCCGGGTTTGGGCGTGTCGAGCAGATCGCCGGCCAGCCCGGCGGCCAGGTGATCGCGCACGGCGGGCGGCAGGCCGGCCAGCACCCCGTGGCGCGCCAGGATCGCCTGCGCGTCGGCAAAAGTGGTGGGGTCGGGCACAGTGGGGCCGGAGGCGATCACGTCGAGCGGGCTGCCGATCACGTCGCTGAGGATCAGGGCCACCACGGTGGCCGGGGCGGCGCGCTCGGCCAGCCGCCCGCCTTTGAGCGCGGCCAGGTGCTTGCGCACGGTGTTCAATTCGCCGATAGTTGCCCCGCTGCGCAGCAAGGCATCGGTCACGGCCTGCATATCGGCCAGGGTCAGCGGCGGGGCCGGGTCGGCCAGCAGCGCCGAGCCGCCGCCGGAGATGAGCACCAGCACCAGGTCGGACGGGCCGGCGGCACGTGCCAGCGCGCCGATGCGCCGGGCCGCCTCCACGCCCCGCGCGTCGGGTAGCGGGTGGCCGGCCTGCACCAGTTCGACGGTGGCCGGCCCCGGCGCGGGTGGCGGGTCCTTCACGATGACCAACCCGCCGCGCCACGACTCCAGGCCGCCGAGCAGGTCCTCGGCGGCCTGCGCCATCGCTGCGCCCGCTTTGCCCGCGCCGAGCACGAAAATGCGGTCGTAGTCGGCCAGCGGCAACGCGGCCCCACTCACCCGCAACACTCCGCCCGCCGCGTCGAGTTGCAGAGCCGCGCGCACCGCGTTGCCCGGCTCCACCGCCGCCAGGGCTGCCGTGTTCAGTTGGGTGATGATCGTGCGTATGTCCATAGGGTCGCTAACCTAAACAAAAAGGACTGCCCGAACTCAGGCAGCCCTTGATAAGACCAAATCGTGCACCCTTTATTGACACGCCTCCCCAGCTTACACCCGCCGGTTAACTCCGAACCAGCACTCCCACAACACCCAGAACGATCTACTTATTGCTGCTACCTTCCGGTCCTGACAAGGTTCGTAGGGTTCTGCTGCGTAGGACCAGTCATCAACGCCACCTTGCGAATGCAGTCCTAAAGAGTCGGGCCTCAATCGGGAATTCCGCCCCGCTAAAGCGCATTGCGGGTACAGGGCAGCGCTAGTTCCCCGCCTAGCACGACTTGGCTTAATGATACCGGATTCGCGCCGGGGTGTCAAGTTTCGGTATAATTGCCAGGGCGTGTGCTGTTACTGCTTTTTGTATCGGTTTTTGTATCACTTTCCCTCTCCCCTCCAGTCTGGTTCGGTGTTATGATAAAGTTGCTGCCGAATGACCGCGGCAGGGGCGTACTTGACCCAACCCCCCGTGTTTCCCTCTAAGGAGAATGGATGATCCACTTTGGTATACCGGGCCGGATTCTGGGCGCGGTCGCGCTCTTCCTGCTGATTTTGCCTCTGACCGCGCAACCCGGAGTCCGGGCCGCCACCGCGCCGCTGGGGGCCGGCGATCTCGACCCCACCTTCGGCAGCGGCGGGGTCGCGACCACCTGGTTCCCGGCCACCACCAGCAGCCGGGCGTATGCGATGGCGGTGCAGGCCGACGGTAAGCGGGTGCTCGCCGGGGCCATGGATGCGCCGCCGGACCCGGCGGTTATACCGACCCCGCCTACCAATACGGATTTTGCGCTGGCCCGCTATAACATGGACGGCACCCTCGATCCGACTTTCGGCCAGGGCGGTATGGTCAGCACCGATTTTCTGGGTGAAGAAGATACCGCCCGCGCGGTGGCCGTGCAAACCGACGGTAAAATCGTGGCTGTGGGAGTAGCCGGCTATCATTCCTATCACCTGGCGCTGGCGGTGGCGCGCTACAACGCGGACGGCAGCCTCGACTCTAGCTTCGCCGATCATGGGAAACTCCTGGTGTACGGCTCTCTCGGCGCGATGGGCCAGGCCGTGCAAATTCAACCGGACGGCAAGATTCTGGTCGGCGGCAGCATCTACGAGAACAGCGGCCAGTTTCTGTTATTGCGCTATACCAGCGACGGCAGCCCCGACCTTACTTTTGGCTCGAACGGGCGGGTGCAGACGCAACCGAGCGGCAACCCGAATGGCACGGACATCCTGTATGCATTGGCCGTCCAGCCTGATGGGAAAATCGTGGCGGCCGGCTGGGGCGGAATCGTGCGCTACCTGCCGAATGGGGCGCTCGACACCGCCTTCGGCAACGGCGGTATTGGGGTTGCAAGTGCCGGCGCACAACTGGAGGCTGTTCTGCTCCAGGCCGACGGTAAACTCGTCGCGGGAAGCGGTGGTGGACAATTCACCGTATACCGTTATCTGGTAAACGGCCAGCTCGACACCAGTTTTGACGGCGATGGAACGGCGACCACCGTATTCGCCGGGGTAGGGGCTAGTGCGCACAGCCTGGCGTTACAACCGGACGGTAAAATTATCGCTGTCGGGTCCTCCCAAAGCTGGACGCGCGGTATTCCTAATAATTGCATTAACTGTGTCCTGGCGATGGCCCGTTATAACACAGATGGTAGCCTCGACAACGGCTTTGGGAGCGGCGGCCAGGTGGTTTTTACCTTCAGTGCCCAGGAGTGGGCAGCGGGTAACGCCGCCCACCTTCTGGCAGACGGCAGTTTGCTGGTGGCCGGCGTGGACACGGTGGTCGATTCGTCGAGTAACTCTCCGGTGGGCACGTTTGTTCTGGCCCGTTTTCTGGCGACCGGCAGCCTCGACCCGGCCTATGGATCGGGGGGTAGGGGGCACAGCCCGCTGGTGATCAGCCGCACGGCGGCTAATGGGCTGGCGATCCAGGCCGACGGCAAACTCGTGACGGCCGGCCCGCATGTCTCCATTTGTACCAATGATGCGTGTCGTAAAGACGGATTTGCGGTCGCCCGCTACACCATCACCGGCACGCTAGATAGCACCTTCGGCACCGCGGGCCGGGTCGTGACCCTGCTGCCCGACTCGCCGGTGGCGCGAGCGGTCGCCGTGCAGAGCGACGGAAAACTGGTGGTGGCCGGGCTGGCCTATGGCACCAGCAGTTCCCAGGTGGCGCTGGCGCGCTATCTGGCGAACGGGAGCCTGGATAACAGCTTCGGCACCGGCGGCACGGTCACGAGCAATTTCGGCAACACCAGCATCGCCTACGAAGCGAACGCGGTGGCGCTGCAAGCCGACGGCAAGATCGTCGTGGCCGGGCGGACCTGGCAAAACGGCATGTTCGTCGCCCGCTTCCTGGCGAACGGCAGTGTGGATACCGGCTTTGGCACCCAGGGCCAGATGCTGTTCAATGTTGCGGCGCGCGCGGCTTACGCCGTCGCGGTCCAAACCGACGGCAAAATCCTGGTCGGCGGGGGGTCTGATCTCAATTACATTTGCACCCGGTGTGCGACCGTGGCGCGCGTGCTCAGCACCGGGGCGATGGATGGCGGGTTTGGCAGTGGGGGAGTCGTCGTCACGTCGTTCAATGTCACGTCTACCCTGAGCATCAAGGGATTGGCGCTGCAACCGGACGGTAACATCGTCGCCAGCGCCGGCCCCATTAAACCCGATCCCCTGTATTCCCCCTCGCCAGGCGTGGGCCTGGTGCGCTACCTGGCCGACGGCACGCCCGATAGCAGTTTCGGCAGCGGCGGCCTGGTCCTGACGAACCTGGGCAGCACGGTGGACAATGCGGGCGGATTGCTGCTTCAGGCGGACGGCAAGATCGTGCTGGCCGGAACCAGCGCGATCAACGGCACGCCGCAGTTTGCCCTGGCGCGCTACACCACGGCGGGCGCGCTCGATACCACGTTCACCGGGAGTGGCATCGCGCACACGGAACTGGCTCCCGGCGGTAGCGCGGCGTATGCCATCCAGCGCGACGCGAGCGGGCGGCTGGTCGTGGCCGGGCAAATCAATCCGCGTGTGAGCACGATGGCAATGGGGGTGGTGCGCTACCAGGCGAGCGGCGCGCCCGACCCGACGCACACCGCCACGACCTCTCCGACCAGCACGCGCACGCCCACGGTGACAGGCACGGCCACGTTGACCACCACAGCCACGGCGACGACCAGCACGCGCACGCCCACAGTCACCGGCACGGCCCCGACGACCAGCACCCGCACCCCAACCATCACCGGCACGCCCCTGTTGACCGCCACGGCCACCGCGACGGCAGGAGCCTGCACTATCACGTTCAGCGACGTGCCGGTGGGCAGCACGTACTACGCCAATATCGCGTGCCTGGCGTGCCGGGGCATCGTGGGCGGCTACAGCGACGGGACGTTCCGGCCCAGCAACTACGTGACGCGCGGGCAGATGGCGAAGTTCATCGCCAACGCCGCCGGGTATAGCGATCCCATCCCCACGAATCGGCAGACGTTTACGGATGTGCCGCCCAGCAACAGTTTCTGGGTGTACATCGAGCGAGCAGCAGCGCACGGGGTGGTTGGGGGCTATGCGGACGGCAGCTACAAGCCGGGGAACTCGGTGACACGGGGGCAGATGGCGAAGTTCGTGGGGTTGGCGGCAGGCTACAGCGACGTGATCCCGGCAAACCGCCAGACGTTCCCGGATGTCGTGCCGGGGAGCACATTCTGGGTGTACGTGGAGCAGGTGGCGGCGCACGGGGTCGTCGGCGGCTACGCAGACGGCACGTACCGGCCCACAAACCGGGTGACGCGCGGGCAGACCGCCAAGTTCATCGGCAACGCCTTCTTCCCCGATTGTCCCACCACGCCCTGAGCGTGCCCGCTAAACCCGACCCCAGAGTCGCAGGAAGGAATTATACAGTGAACCGCGGAAATGTTAGGAAGATAGCGCTTTTAGGGGCGGGAGTGCTGCTGCTGGCGCTGTTGCTGGCCCCCGCAGGCGGCAGAATTGCGGCGGCACCACAGGCCCCGCTCGGCGCAGGCGACCTCGATCTCACGTTTGGTGCGCAGGGGGTGGCTACTACCTGGTTCCCTGCCACCACCAACAGCCAGGCGTATGCAATGGCGATCCAGCCCGACGGTAAGCGGGTGCTCGCCGGTTGGGTGGATGCGCCGTCGGCCTCGAATGTGTATCCGACCCCCCCACCCAACAGCGATTTTGCTGTGGCCCGTTACAACACCGATGGCAGCCTGGATACCACTTTCGGCACCGGGGGCTTTGTCACTACCGAGTTTTTCGGTCATAGCGACTATGCGCGGGCAGTAGCGGTCCAGACGGACGGCAAAATTATCGCGGCGGGCATGGTTAGCGTCACTGGCAGTTTTGCTGAATGGTTATTGGCGGTTGCGCGCTATAATCCTGACGGAAGCCTGGACTCCAGCTTTGGCAGCGGCGGAAAAATCAGCGTCTTTAGCGGCTCCGGGTCCCTGGCCGCTACCCTCCAGATTCAACCCGACGGCAAGATTTTGATCGGTGGCCGCGAGTCCAGCTACTTTTTCTTGTTGCGGTATTTAGCCGATGGTACGCCGGATTCTACCTTTGGCACGGCAGGGCAGGTACGGACTTATATTGCTGCTCATGGGGCGGGTATTCAGGCCCTGGCGCTGCAATCCGACGGCAAAATGGTCGCGGTAGGGGCAGTAGGGGATAATCCCTTTGATACCTGGTTTGAGATGGCACGGTATTTACCCGACGGGCGCTTGGATGCGACCTTTGGTACCGGTGGGATCGTGACCTCCAGTACTCTAGGAGGCGCTTATGCGGTGGCGATTCAGGCCGACGGCAAAATTGTGGTGGAATATTTTACCAGATCAGGGTTTGGGTCTAGCCCGCTTCTTACCGAATGGATTACTGGACTCGACCTTCGACGGCGATGGATCGGTCACTACCACTTTCAATGGCGTGAGTGCAGTGCCCCATGGCCTGGTAGTGCAACCGGACGGCAAGATCGTGGCCCTCGGCTCGCCTGATTATTGGAATCCGTTCGATCCCTATTCATGCGCTGCTTGTGTGCTGGAATTGGCGCGCTACAACTCGAACGGCAGTCTCGACAGCAACTTCGGCAGCGGGGGCCTGGTGCAGTTTAGCTTCAGCGCCACCGAAGCGGCGGGCGGTAACGCCGTTCACTTGCTGGCCGATGGGAGCCTGCTCGTGGCCGGGGTTTCGGCAGTGAGCGGGGCCAGTACTTATCCGATTGACAATTTTCTACTGGTGCGGTTTCTGGCAAACGGTAGCCTCGATCCAGCCTATGGATCGGGCGGTAGCGGCCATGGGCGCATTGTGACCAGCCGCACGGCGGCCAATGGGCTGGCGATTCAAGCCGATGGTAAACTCGTGACCGTCGGTACCTATGTGTCCCTCTGTACCAATGATGTTTGCCGCAACGACGGCTTTGCGATCGCCCGCTATACAACCAGCGGCACGCTGGATAGCAGTTTCGGTACTGGGGGACAAGTTGTCACGCTTTTGCCGTGGCAGGCCGAGGCGCGAGCCGTCGCTGTGCAGAGCGACGGTAGGATTGTGGTGGCTGGGTTTAGCAATGGCGGCAGCGCTCTGGCGACATTGGCCCGTTATCAGGCGAATGGAAGCCTGGACAGCAGCTTCGGCAGCGGGGGGATTGCCACAAGCAATTTCGGCAATACTAACGATATCTACGAAGCCCAGGCGGTGACGCTGCAAGCCGACGGCAAGATTGTCGTGGCCGGAAGTAGCGGGCTACGCGGCATATTTGCGGCGCGCTTCCTGGCGAACGGCAGCGTAGATACCAGTTTTGGTACCCAGGGCCAGATGCGGATCTATGTTGCTCTCGTGGCTTACGCGGTAATACTCCAATCGGACGGCAAAATCCTGTTCGGCGGCGGGGCCGCGCCTTCTTATCCCTGCCCAGCGTGTTCAAAGGTGGTGCGTTTACTCAGCAATGGCACGCTGGATAGTGGGTTTGGCAACGGCGGAGTCGCCACCGTCTCTTTTACGGACGGGACCGATCTGAGTATTACTGGATTAGCCTTGCAAGCCGACGGCAAGATCGTCGCCAGCGCGCGGCGCATTAGTTATGATCCTGTTAACGATCCAGCGCCGGGTGTGGGAGTGGCGCGCTTTCTGACCAATGGTACCCTCGACAGCAGCTTTGGTACCGGCGGTCGTGTTCTCACAAACCTGGGCAGCGCGCAGGATCAGGCGGGCGGTCTGGTGCTCCAGGCGGACGGCAAGATCGTGCTGGCCGGCAGTAGCGCGATCAACGGCACGCCGCAGTTTGCGCTGGCCCGCTATACCACTAACGGAGCGCTGGATAACACCTTTACCGGAGGCGGCATCGCGCGCACGGAACTGGCTCCCGGCGGCAGCGCGGCCTACGCCATCCAGCGCGATGCAACCGGGCGGCTGGTTGTGGCCGGGGGGGTCGTGCTCGGCGGCAACGGCACGGCAATGGTGGTAGCGCGCTACCAGGCGAGCGGCGCGCCCGACCCGACGCACACCGCCACCGCCACCCCGACCAGCACGCGCACCCCGACCCTGCCGCCCTCGCCCACGCAGACGGCCACGGCCACCGCGACCGTCGGGGCGTGTAGTACCGCGTTCAGCGATGTGCCGGTGGGCAGCACCTTCTACGCCAATGTGCAGTGCCTGGCCTGCCGGGGCATCGTGGGGGGCTACAGCGACGGGACGTTCCGCCCCAGCAGCTACGTGACGCGGGGGCAGATGGCGAAGTTCATCGCCAACGCCGCCGGGTATACCGAGACCATCCCCTCCAATCGGCAGACGTTTACGGATGTGCCGGCCAGCAACAGCTTCTGGGTGTACATCGAACGGGCGGTGGCGCATGGCGTGGTAGGCGGCTATAGCGACGGCAGCTATAAGCCCGGTAACTCGGTGACACGGGGGCAGATGGCGAAGTTCGTGGGGTTGGCGGCAGGCTACAGCGACGCGATCCCGGCGAACCGCCAGACATTCCCGGACGTGGCACCGGGGAGCACGTTCTGGGTGTACGTGGAGCAGGTGGCGGCGCACGGGGTGGTCGGCGGCTACACGGACGGCACGTACCGGCCGACGAACCGGGTGACGCGGGGGCAGACGGCCAAGTTCATCGGCAACGCCTTCTTCCCCGGCTGCGGTGCTACAGCCGGCAAATAGCGGCTGCCGCGACAAACGGCCCCCACCGGCACAAATCCGCCGGTGGGGGCCGTTTACTTATGCCCAATGCTGTGCTATAATGGCGGCGGGAATCTATACCCAGGTTGGGACTTGCGAGGAGGAATGGTGCGATGTCCACCAGCGATTTTCTACGGGAACAGGAACTGTTTGAGGGGTTGAACCGCGAAGAGTTGGACCAGATCGCGGGGATTTGCACCGAACGCCGTTATGGGCCGGGCGAGGTGATTTTTGCCGAATATACGCGCGGCGACGAAATGTGCTTCATCAAGGACGGCACACTACTCGTACAGATCAGCACCAACTCGGAGCGCAACGCCGCCGGCGAGAGCCAGCGCACGACGATTGCGCGCCTGATGCCCGGCCACTATGTGGGCGAACAGACAATGGTGGATGATGCGATGCGCTCGGCCACCGTGGTCAGCGAGGGCGAAGCGGAACTCCTGTTGATCAAGCGGCCCGATATCGAGCAGTTGTGTGAGCAAAACCCTCACCTGGGCTACATCTTCATGCGCAATATCGCCCAGGAGTTGTCCTTCAAGCTGCGCAATACCGGCCTGGTGATGCGCGGCGAAATCTGGAGCAACACCAACGAAACCCCCGACGCGGGGTTCGGCTTCGACCAACGCACCGCGCTCGACTCGTAGCCCGGCGCGCCTGACATGGACCAGGGGCGGATTTTGCGCGAGGCTGGGCTGCGCCCGCGCAAACGGCTCGGCCAGAATTTCCTGGTGGATCGCAGCGTGCCGCCCCGCATCGCCGATGCCGCCGACCTCGCGCCCGATAGCCGCGTGGTCGAGGTCGGCCCCGGCCTCGGCGTGCTGACGGCGGAACTCGCCGGGCGGTTGGACCCGGCGACCGGCTGCCTGGTGGCGGTAGAACTCGACGAGAGCCTGCTGCCGCCCTTGCGCGAACGGATGGCCCCGTTTCCCCATTTTCACCTGGTACAGGGCGATGTGCTGGCGACCGACCCGGCGGCCCTGCTGGGCGCGTGTGGCCCCCCCGCCGCGCCTTATTTTGTGGTCGCCAACCTGCCTTACTACATCACCTCTGCCGTGCTGCGCCACTTCCTGACCGCCACGCCCCGGCCCGCGCGTCTGGTGGTGATGGTGCAGCGCGAGGTGGCCCAGCGCATGGTCGCCACCCCGCCGGATATGAGCCTGCTGGCGGTGGGCGTACAGTTTTACGGGCGGCCCCGGCTGGTGTTTCGCGTGCCGCCGGGCGCGTTTTTGCCGCCGCCCAAAGTGGAGTCGGCGGTGGTGCGGATTGACGTGTACCCGCCCGACGCACGCCCGGTGCCGGTGGGAGCTGCCGAAGAGGCGCGCTTTTTCGCGGTGGCCCGCGCGGGCTTCGGCCAGCGGCGCAAGCAACTCGCCAATGCATTAGCCGACGGCCTGGCCGCGCCCAAGCCGGCTATCGTGACCGCGCTCGAAGCCGCCGGCATCGCCCCCACCCGCCGCGCCGAAACCCTGACCCTGCCCGAATGGGCCGCCCTCGCTGCGGCCTTGCCCGACGATTTGATTCACCGCGGAGGCGCAGAGGACGCGGAGGATTTTTAGGGATCAGGCGTTTATAGCAACCTGACGGTAACATGGGAGAGTATATTATGGCTGAATCGTTTACCCTGACCGCGCCCGCCAAGCTGAACCTGACGCTCGAAATCCGGGGGCGGCGCAAAGACGGGTATCATAGCATCGCCAGCGTGATGCAGACCGTGGGCTTGCAGGATACGCTGCACTTCGCGCCGCGCGCCGGAGGCGAAATCGTGGTGGAGTGCGACGAACCCGCGCTGGCCGAGAACCCGGCGAGCAACCTGGTGTGGCGTGCGGCGCGGCTGGTGCAACAGGCCCGCAGCGTCGAGGCCGGGGCGACGATCCGGCTGGAGAAGGCGATCCCGCTGGCCGCCGGGCTGGGCGGGGGCAGCAGCGATGCGGCGGCCACCCTGCGCGGCCTCAGCCGGCTGTGGGACCTGAACCTGAGCGACACCGAGTTGCAAAACCTGGCCTCGGTACTCGGCTCCGACGTGGCCTTTTTTCTGCGCGGCGGCACGGCGCTGGCCGAGGGACGGGGGGAGCAGATCACGCCGTTGCGCCCGCTGACCACCGGCTGGTTTGTGCTGGTGATGCCGACCCTGCTGCTGTCCAACAAAACGGGCACGGTGTACAGTATGCTGCGGCCCTACGAATACAGCGACGGCACGCTCACCCGCCGCCTGGTAGACACGCTGGCCGCCGGAGGCCGCCTGATGCCGACCCTGCTGTACAACGGCCTCGAAGATGCCGCCTTCCGCGCCTTCGACACGCTCGACCCGCCGACACTGCACGATGTGCTGCAAACGGTGGTGGCGGCCGGAGGCGAGTTCGCCCGCCTGGCCGGGGCCGGTCCCAGCCTCTTCCTCTACTACGACGACCGCGCCGCCGCCGACATCCTCGCCGCCGCCCTCGTCGCCGCGGATCTGCCGGCCCAGGTGGTTGCGCCCGTTGCGGGGCCGGCGATCACCGCCTGACCAGGAGACTCCTCATGCCGAAGCGCCCGCTGGACGACCTGACCCTCACCCCGGAGCATCGTACCCTGCTTTGCAATGCGCTGCTGGATGCCTATCCCCGGTCGAGCGCTTTAGCCTGGCTGTTCGCGCGCCTGGATTTGCTCGTGAAGTTCAGGGTCGGGGCCAGCCCGCGGTGGCAGCAGTCCGTGATTGCTGATCTGGTAGAGCGGGCCGAGTCGGAGCACTGGGTCGGCCACCTGGTGACGACGGCGCTGGCCGGGTGTCCCCACAACCAGCGGATGCAAGCGGCGGCCACGACGATTTTGGGCGAAGAGGCCGGGACAAATCCCCGGTCTTAGCGGCGGTGGACCGGCTCTTTGTAGATAGCGAATTTGCAGTGGGGCGCGCCGAGGGCCACGCATTCCACTTCGGCCATGCGGATGGTGTGCCCCAGCAATTGCTCGCCCATGCGCCGCCCGATGCTCTCGGTGAGCGCGCAGATCGGCTTCTCCACCCCGCGGATCTCCCGGCAGATGTAGCAGGACTCGATGATGTGATACCAGGCCTCGCCGTCTTCCTCGACGCGGCGGGGCGCGCCGAGTTTCACACTCATGGCCGCGGTCGCCTGCACGAGCCAGGGCAGGCGCTCCGCGAGAGGCAGTTGCTGGGCGTGGGCGTACATCTGCTGCATCGCCGGCACCTTCATCTGTTCCTCGACATAGGCCCGACCGCAGTTGCGCAGAAAGAGCCGGGTCAGGTGCTCGCCGAGCATCCGGTAGACCACCCCGAACAGGTGGCCCATCTCCGCGCCGCTGGCCGCCGCGGGTTGGTCTATGTCGGGCAGCGTGGTCTGGAAGCGGGTCAGCCCGGCCTGGCTGAGCAGTTGCGGATACTGGGTGCCGCTGATATCGCGCACCCCTTCAAGCAGTAGCCGCACCAGGTGGCCGCTTAACATTTCGGGCATTGACATAACTCCGCCGACTCAAACTCAATACAGGTTGCTGATGCGCTCAGTATAGCACACCCACCGCTCAAAAGTGCCGCAAAAGAGTGTGTGTTCCGATTTTGCCGAGCGCGTCCTGGCAAAACAATGGGGTAGGGGCGCTGCTTGCTGCGCCTGCCGACGCGCCGCGATCTTGCATTCCGGCACCCCCACCGGCGCAGCAAGCAGCGCCCCTACCCCTTGCGATATGCAATTCTTCATCCCGCAAAACGCTGACGATCACGCTCCGCGACCCCTACCCAAACACGCAACACGCAACACGGCTCACGCCAGGCGGTTCGGGTCGAAAAACTCCACCGGGTACGCCGTCCGCCCGGTCAGCGCCAGGTCGGCGGCGGCATCGCCCAGCACCGAGGCGAACTTGAAGCTGTGGCCGGAGCAGCCGCCAAGCACGATCAGGCCCGGCCAGCCGGCGGGCGTGCCGAGCAGAAAATGCTCGTCGGGCGTGTTGGTGTACATGCAGACCTGGGTGCGCACCGGCTCCGGGGTCACGCCCGCCAGGTGCGCGCGGATGAAGGCCGTGATCGGCTCCAGGTCGGCGGGGTAGGTGGTGCGGTCAATCGTGTCTGCCGTGGTCGGCTGGCCCTCGTGGTCCACCGCGATCTTGACCGTCTCCCCGTCGAGCGTGGGGAAGCCGTAACGGTTCAGATTGGGGCCGATCTCGTGGATGTAGACCGGGCAGCGCACCGGGTCGTAGAGAGCGGCATCCGTCACCGGGAACCAGGCCAGCACCTGGCGCTCGACCTGCAACGGCAGGCGCAGGTCGGGCAGCAGCGGCGCGGTCCAGGCCCCCGCCGAGGCGATCACCACCGGGGCGCTGAAGCTGCCGTCGTCGGTCTCCACGACAATTCCGCCATCCATGCGGCGGATCTGCCGCACGGTCGTGCCGGTGCGGATCTCCGCGCCGAGGGCTACGGCCCGCGCCGCCGCCGCCCGAATCGCCGCTTCCGGACGCAACACCCCCGCCGCCGCTTCGTACAGCGCCACCTCGCCGGGGGCCAGGCGGTGCTGCGGATAGCGGGCTTCGACGGCGGCCTGGTCGAGCAGTTCGTGGGCCAGGCCGTGGGCGTGGGCGCTCGCCAGCGCGCCGCTCACCACCCGGCTGGTGGGCGCGCCGATCATCAAGGCCCCGGTCTCGGTCAGCAGGTGCTCGCCGCTCTCGGCTTCGAGTTGCCGCCAGAGCGGGAAGGCGGCCTGGGCCAGCGGCACATAGCGCGGATCGCTGAAATAGGCGGTGCGGATGATGCGCGACTCGCCGTGCGACGACCCCTGGTTGTGGCCGGGCGCGAATTGCTCCAACCCCAGCACTGCCGCCCCGCGCGCCGCCAGCCGCCAGGCCGCATGGCTGCCCATCGCGCCCAATCCGACCACGATCACATCCCATTGCATGGTTCGCTTCTCCTTGTGTTGCGTGTTGCGTGTTGCGTGTTACGTGTTCGATGTTACTTGCTACTCTAATATACCCTACAACACGCAACACGCAACACGCAACACGTACCAGGCCCCTGGCATGAATTTCGCATGATGCCGGGTAGGCCATCGTGGAATAAGGAAATACCTAGCCGGGAGGGAAATCGCCATGCAACAGCCAGTCATGCAGAGTGCGGGAACGCGGGATGCGTCAGGCGTGTGGGGTCGGGTAGCCGGAGTGTTGGGATTGGGGGTGGTGGCCCTGCTGGGGCTGGGCCTGCCCGCGGCGGACGCGGGGGTGCGCGCCGCGGGGTCGGCGAGCGGCATTGCGGGGCGACCTGTGGACGGGCCGGCGGCGACCGTGCGGGTGGTGGATCTGCGGGCCTTGCCACCCGCGCCGGCTGCCCCGCGGGTCAGCGTGCCGTTCCACCGCGTGGGCAGTCCCCCGGCGGATTCGGCGGCCCCCGCGCCCCAGGCCGGAGCGAGCGTGCGGCAGGGACTCGTGCCCAACACTACTTCGCCTAACCTGATCCTCGGCTTTAACGGCATTTCGATCAACGACTCGGCGGGGCAGGGCGCTTCATGCTACTGCGTGCCCCCTGACGGCGATATGGCCGCCGGGCCGAATCATCTCGTGGTCGGCGTGAACCAGTCTTTCCAGATTTTCAATAAAACCGGCAGCCCGCTGACCCCGGCTATCGGCTTCGATGCCTTTTTCAACGGCTGCGGTGCGACGGGCCTCACCAGTTCCGACCCGGTGACGGCCTACGACCCGGTGGCCGACCGCTTCACGGTGGGCATCCTGCGCTACGCCAGCCAGGCCGGGCCGTCCTACATGAGCCTGGCCGTCTCGCGCACCGCCGACCCCACCGGCAGCTACAACCAGTACTGTTTTGAGCAATCCTACGCCGGCCAGCAGGCCCTCTACGACTTCCCGCACATCGCGGTCGGCCAGGATGCCCTGTTCACCACCGGCAACGTCTATCCACCCGGCGCGGAGATTAATTCCTCGGCGCGCGTCAACGCCTACAACAAAGCGATGATGTATGCCGGCGCGATCACCGCTACCCAGGTCTACACCGACGTGACACTCAATTCCGACCTGACTCCCGCCGACACGATCCGCCCGGTGCTGTTCAACGTCGGGTTGCCCACGGCCACCAACTACTTTGTGGACGTGTCGAGCGCCGCGGCGAGCAGCCGGGTCACGCTCTGGCGCTGGACGGCCCCCTTCGGCGCGAACCAGTTTGCCCAGGCCGGCGGGGTGGATGTCACGCCCTTTGTCGCGCCGGTGCCGATGGCCCAACCCGCGCCCGGCCAGCCGATGCCACCCGCGGGCTTCATTGACGCGCGCACGCTCGGCGGCGCGTGGAGCAGCGGCACCGTCTGGGCCACGCACGCCATCGGCTGCGCCGCCGGGGCCAGCGTGGTAGATTGCATCCAGTGGTATCAACTCGGCAACGTGGACGGCGCGCCCACGCTGCTGCAACAGGGCATCGTCAGCGGCACCAACGAATACCGCGCCTATCCCAACCTGGCTGTGGATGCCGCCGGCAACGTCGAACTGGCCTACGCCTTCTCGTCGGCCAGCGATTTTATCGGCATCCGCCATGTAGGCCGGCTGGCGACCGATCCGCTCGGCACGATGGGGCCGGAGTCGGTGATCAAGGCCGGCGAGCGGGCCGAGCAGGGCTTCGACGCGACCCGCTACGGCGACTACTCCGGCTCGGTGACGGACCCTGACGGGGTGACGCTCTGGCACTTTGAAGAATACACCCAGAATATTGACGACCCGACCACGATCTTCGGCAGTTGGGGCACCTGGACCAGCGCCTCGCGCTTCCCGGTGGTCGCCACAGGCACGGCCACGCGCACCGCCTCGCCCACCATCACCGTGACTCCCGGCGGGCCGACGGCCACGATCACCAGCACGCCCCTGCCGACCGGCACGCCGACCGTGACCCCACCGCCGACCGTCACCCGCACGGCCACGCAAACCGCCGTGCCGACCGTGACCCCCACCGGCACGCTGCCCACGGCCACCAGCACGCCCACCAGCCTGCCCACCCTGCCACCCGGCACGCCTACCGCCACGGCCACGCCCTGCACGGCCCAGTTCAGCGATGTACAGGACACGTCAGCATACTATTACACCGCTGTTTACTACCTGGCCTGTCGCGGTGTGGTCGGCGGCTACTCGGACGGGACGTATCGCCCGTTCAACAACACGACGCGCGGCCAAATGGCAAAGATCGTGGTGCTGGCCTATCGCCTGCCGATCCAGACCCCCGCGGCGGGCGGCTACACCTTCGCCGACGCGCAGCCCGGCAGCACCTTCTATGCCTATATCGAGACCGCTGCGGCCCGCCACATCATCAGCGGCTACCCGTGCGGCGGCACCAACCCGCAGACCGGCATCGCCGAGACCTGCGACGGAGCCAACCGGCCCTACTACCGGCCCGGCAACTTTGTGTCGCGCGGCCAGTTGACCAAAATCGTGGTCATTGCGGCCACGCAGGTGCAAGGGTGGGCGGTGCTCAACCCGACCACGCCCACTTTTACAGATGTGCCGCCGGGCAGTACCTTCTATGAGTACATCGAAACCGCCGTCTGCCACGGCGTACTGGGCGGCTACAACGACGGCACCTTCCGGCCCGGCAACAACGCCTTCCGCGGCCAGATCGCCAAGATCGTGACCAACGCCGTGACCGACCAGACCCCGCCGGACCAGTGCGGCGGCGGCCCGGACCGCCCGGCGACCGGCCGCTGACATGGTATAATAGACGCGGTTCCCACGATCTGAGGCAAGGAGCAGCGCATGACGACCGGAATCGCGCGACAATTAGACCTGCTGGAGGCGACCGGCTTGCTACGGCCGGTCGCTTCCGCGCCCGATCTCGAATACCTCTTCCGCCATGCCCTGGTGCAGGATGCCGCCTACGATTCGCTGCTGCGCCAGGATCGCCGCCGCCTGCACCGCGCCGTGGGCGAGACGCTGGAACAACTGCACGCTCAGCACCTGAGCGAGATCGCGCCCGAACTGGCGCTGCACTTCCAGGCGGCGGGGGATGCCGGGCGCGCCCGGCAATATTATGCTGAGGCCGGAGCCGCCGCCCTGGCGCGGGCGGCCAACCGTGAAGCCGAAAGCTATTATCGGGCGGCCCTGGACCTGGCTCCGCCGCCTGCCGAAGCTGCACCTCTCTGGCGGGGGTTGGAGGCGGCGCTGCTCTGGCAAAACCGTCCCCACGAACAAGCCGCCGCCGGGCGTGCCGCCGTGGCCCTCTATGCCGCCGCCGGCGACCGGGACATGGTGGGGCGGCTCTATTTTGAAATGATCCGCGGGGCCTTTTTAGGGTCCAATGTAGGCTTGATGGTGGCCCTGCTGGAGGACGGCCGGGTAGCGCTGGCCGATACGCCGGATAGCGTCGGTCTGGCTCTGTTTCTCACTTCGTTGGGGCATGCCCAGATCCAGACCGGACAGATCGATCAGGCGCGGCAGACTCTGTTTCGCGCCCTCGATCTGGCCGACCGCTTTGGCGAAACCGAAGCCGAAATCGAAATTTTATGCAGCCTGGCTACGCATGTCGGCCTGCCCCTGTCCGAACGCGAAGCCCTGATGGAAAAGGCAGTCGCCCTCACCGATCCCGACCGGCCTTCGTTGAGTTCAAGCTGGGCCTATAATAATCGCGGCATTTTGCTGCGCGAACTCGACGGGCGCTGGCACGACGCGGTGCCCTATCACCAGGCCGGGCTACGCATCGCCCACCAGATCGGCGCGGGGATGGGCGAGTGCTGGTCCTATGGGTCCTGGGCGGATGCCTTGCTGACCGGCGGCGATCTGGCCGGGGCCGAGGCGGTTTTGCGCCAGATGCAGATGCTGCCGACGCAAGCGGACGATTCCTTTCTGGCGCAACGGATGGCCGAGCGCCTCCAATTCCAACTGGCGCGCTACCAACACGGCCCGGCCGCCCGCCCACTACTCGAAGGGATCTTTGCGGCGGAATCGGGCGCGTCCAACGAATTATTGGGCCGGGGGGTGGGACCGCTGCTGGCCGATCTGCTGCTCGAAATGGATCAGCCCGCCGCCGCCGAAGCGATCCTGGCCGCTCAACTGCCCGGCGAAGAACAACGCCGGAATCCCACGGTCGGCATCCGCGCCCTGCTACTGGCGGCTTATGCCCACCAGGGGCGCATCGCCGAGGCGACGGCGGTGCTGGCCGCTGCCGAAGCGGAGGCCGGCTCCCCGCCCCGCCCGCCCGATGTCGTCGCCCTGAATCTGGCCGCCGCGCGCCTGGCCCTGGCCCGTGGCGACGGCCCGACCGCCGGCGCGGCCTTCGCCGCAACCGTCGCGCAGGCCGCGCATCTGCAAATGCGCTGGCAGCAGGCCCGTGCGCTCTGGGAGTGGGGGCGCGCCGAACTGGCCGGAGCCGTGCCCGGCGGCGCGGAGGTGGCTCGCGCGCACCTGGCAGCCGCTCATGCTCTGTTTGCCGCCGTGCCTGCCCCTTACTACGCCGCCGCGACGCGCGAGTTCTGAGTTCTGAGTTGCCGGCCGTAACTCAGAACTCAGAACTCAGAACTCAGAACTTTTTGACAGGGCTATCGGGCTGTGCTATAATCCGGTCTCCTGACCTGAACCTGATCCCAAGCCGGAATATTGCGTGGAGGTTGTTGATCATGATGGCTGTCTGCCGGGGGCCGGTGCGCCCAATTCGGGCGCTGGCCGCGCTGCTGCTCCTGGGCGGCGGGGTACTCAGCGGCTGCGGCGGCGGTGGCCCCACGCCCACTCCGGTGCCCGTCAAAGTCTTCCGCATCGGCCTGATCACCAATGGCACGCTGGTGAACGACGGCGGCTACAACCAGGCGACAAACGCCGCGATCCAGCAGGCGCAGACTGAACTCGGCGCGCAGTCCCGCCTGCTGGAAGCCCAGAAGCCCGACGACTACAGGGCAATGATTGACCAGTTGGTGCAGCAAAAATGCGACGTGATCATCACCGTGGGGCCGGCGCAGGCCGAGGTCACGGCGGCGGCGGCCAAAGCCAACCCGACCATCAAATTCATCGGCGTGGACCAGGCCCCCAGCGTGGGCAGCCTGAACCTGGCTTCGCTGGTGTTTGAGGAAGATAAGGCCGGCTACCTGGCCGGTGCGCTGGCCGCCCAGCTCAGCAAGAGCAAGCAGGTGGGGGCGGTGCTCGGCACCGATGCCTCGCCGGTGGTCTGGCGCTACGGCGAGGGCTTCCGGGCCGGCGCGACCGCGACCAACCCGGCGGTGAAAGTCGAGGTGGTTTACCACAACGACGTGGCTTTCACCAAGACCTTCGACGACCCGGCCTGGGGCAAAGTCACCGCGCAGGGGCTGATCGACAAGGGGGCCGATGTGTTGTTCGGCGCAGGCGGGGCCACCGGCACCGGGGCGCTGCTGGCCGCGTCCGACCACCCCGGCGACGTGATGGCGATTGGCGTGGATGTGGACCAGTACACCAGCGTGCCCCAGGCGCAATTTGTGATCGTGTCGAGCGCGATGAAGGAAATCCAGCCGAGCCTGTTCAAGCTGATCAAACAGGCCAAGACAGGCGGCTTCCGGGGCGGCAATAACTACGGCGAGGTGGGGCTGGCCCCCTACCATAACCTGGCCGCCAAAGTGCCCGCCGCGGTCACGGCGCACATGAGCCAGCTTATCGCCGACCTGAATAGCGACAAGGTCAAGACCAACGTGCCCGCCTCCCGGCCGTAAACGGGCGCGGCTACTCCGCCAGGATACGCCGCCGCGCCCGTTGGGGCCTATTTAGCCTCTTATACCGGCCTACTGCGCCGGCTTGGTCGCGCGGATGAAGCCGCTGGCGAACAACCCATCGGCCATCGCCAGGTCCGCCTCGGCCAGCGGTAGCGCGCAGCACCCGCCCTCGCTCGCCACATCCGCCGCGCCATAGCTGCGGGTGATCTCGATGCCGATGTCGGTAAAGCCGGCTTCGGCCAGCAGCGCCCGGTACACATCCTCCTTTCCAGCACAGTGGGATCCGAAGCTTGGAATTCACGTGACTTGAAGTCGCG
>JADMIO011460616.1_pt1 | contig 57161 bp, 41 predicted proteins | sample 8958161 | NCBI WGS metagenome assembly JADMIO01 (sample SAMN16585339, study PRJNA669376) | soil metagenome | isolation source: Crop rotation soil | place: USA: Cullars Rotation, Alabama | collected 2011 | reverse complement strand
CGCGACAACTTGTCCACGTGGAATTCTAAGCTTAGGATCCCAATGTGCTGGAAAGGAACAGGCCGGTGGCGTCATAGCTGAAGGTGCTCACACCCGGCAGCAGCGCGATGGCCTGGTATGGGTTGTTGGCCGGGTTCATGGACTCCAGATAGGCCTTGTTGACCGAGCTGCGAGCCTTGGGGGTGTCTTCCGCCTGGATCAGGCCGGTGGTGCCTTGGCCTTCAACAGAGATGCGGCCCACATCGGTGGGTTGGGTTTGCGCCCACAGGGTGGGAGCCGCAAACAGGGCGCCGACAAGAATCGCCAGTTGGGTGGGTTTGAAATTTTTCATGATTTCTTATGTTTTGGGGTTGGTGAGGTTGAGGTTAAAAAAATGCTGCGTTCCATACAGCGGCTTGTTACGAACTCGGGGGGGCGAAGGCCAACTCCGCCTGGAATTTGTGCTGCTCCTGGCCAACCCAGGTGTTTGGGGGGAAGGGCGGATAGGTTCCGCGGCGCACGGTACCCAGCGCGGCATCGTCCAGCAGGTTGGAATTGCTGGATTCCAGCACGCCGGAATCCACCAGGCTGCCATTGCGCGCCAGCGTGAACCAGACCTTGACCTTGCCCTCCGGCCGTTCCTGGCTGGCCTTGCGCCCCGTGGGATAGCGCTTGGTGGAGTTCAGCATGTTGCGCACGCTGGCGGCGTATTCGTTCTCCATCGAGGCGGCGACGGCCTTGGTGTTGTCAACCACAGGCGCTGGCGGCGGTGCGATCACCGGCGCTGCGGTGGGCACTTGTTGCGTGGACTGGATAGATGGCCCGGTGGTGGATGCCGACGGCACATCCGGTGGCGGCACATAGGCGGGCGGCGGCGGAGACTCCACCTTGGGTGCCTGGGGCTCCGGCGGGCGCACCTCTTTGGGCGGTGGCGGCGGGGGCGGAGGAATGAAGACCTCCTGGATGACAGCGGCTTCCAGCGTCTTTTTGACCAGCTTTTGCGCATCGCGCCCCAGCCCGGTCGCCAAGCCATACAGGATCAGCGCGTGCAGCGCGAAGACGATGACCACCCCCTTGTACCGGCTGGCCGGGTCCTTGGGTTGGTAGGTGTACTGCATTCCTATCGTGGCCATGGAAACGTTGACTTTTGAAGTCCCAACAACTGGATTTAGAGGGCTGACTTTGACTAAGACGGGTCAGTGTATCAAGGCGTTGTGACGAAATTTAAGCAGTAACAAGCTTTGGCGAAAATGATGCTTTTTCGCAACTTTCGTGCCAATTTTTTGGGCAGTTTCGCCCCAAAATGTCGCAAAAAACTGACTAAACGGTCAAGACCCGCAAGTTTGCCTCGATCGCCGCGGCGGTGGCAATCGGGTTTTCCATTGGAAACAGGTGGCTGCCGTCCAGGATGGTGATGCGGCCTTTGGTCAGTTTTTGCGTCATCGCCATGCCCACCTGTTTCATTTCCAGCGAGTGGCGCCCGCCGATGAAGGCCACCGGGCATTTGACCGGATGCCGGGCCAGCAGCCGGTCCAGGTTGTCGGGCAGGGTGTTGTAAATGGCAGTTTCCACCTCGCGCTGGAAGCTCAGCACATGTTCGCCCTCGTGCGGGTGCATGGCCCGGGTGACGTAGTCCTGCAGCACCTCCGGATGCCAACGCGAAAACACCTTTTTGGTGCGGAAATGCGCCAAAGCGGTGTCTGCATCGGGCCAACTGGTGCGCCGGCGCTGGCTGACGGCCCCTGGCGACACCGCGCCCACCAATTGGGTGCGTTTGATCATGCCCAGCGTGGTGGCGCGCCAGCCACCCAGCACCGGTGAGTCCAGCAACAACACGGCGCGCGCCAGATCGGGGCGCTTGGCGGCGGCCATCAGGCTGAGGAAACCGCCCAGTGAGTGGCCCACCAGGTAAGCGGGCTCGCCGGCCTTGGTGGTTTCGGCCTGCACAAAGTCCAGCAGCTGCTGCACCAGGTGCGGCCAGTTGTTGGTGGGCGGGTATTTCGGGTCGTGGCCGAACTTCTCGAGCGCCTTCACCGTGAAGCCGCGCGCCCGCAGGCTCTTGAACATCAGCCGGTAGACGCTGGCGGGGAAGCTGTTGGCGTGGGAAAAGATCAGCAGGGACATGGGTGATGTGTGAGGCGGGGTTGGCGCGCGCCCGCAACTTAAAGTGTTGGGGACAGAGCTCCGCTACGCTCCGGTCTGTCCCGCAAAGCGATCAGATTAGCTTTTCCTGCGGCGTGCGGATCTTCTTCAGCGGCTGGCTGCGGGTGTTGTCCAGCATCAGGGGAATGGTGGTCTGCTCGCCCTTCCACATCGGGTCTTCTATGCTGTCAAACACGGCCCGCAGCTTCTGGCCCCAGCTGTCGTGCAACATGCGGAAGTAGGGGTTGTTCTCGTCCACACAAACGATCTTGTCAGTCTGGTACTGGTTGACCTCGTAGACCACCAGGTCCAAGGGCAGGCCCACGGACAAGTTGGATTTCAGCGTCGAGTCCATCGACACCAGCGCGCACTTGGCTGCTTCGTCCAGCGGCGTTTCGGGTGTCAGCACGCGGTCCAGCACCGGCTTGCCGTACTTGGACTCGCCGGCCTGGAAGTAGGGGGTCTCAGGCGTGGCCTCGATGAAGTTGCCGGCTGAATAGACCTGGAACAGGCGCATGCCTTCGCCCTTGATCTGGCCGCCGAAGATCAGCGTGACATTGAATTCCACGCCCGACTGGCGCAGCGACTCGGCATCGCGCTCATAAATGTGGCGCACCGCCGAGCCCAGCACACGGGCGGCGTCGAACATGCTGGTGGCGTTCCAGATGGTGATGGGGGCGCTGTCCTCGCTCTCCTTGATCTGCTCCACCTGCAGGATTTCGCGCACCGACTGCGAGATCGACAGGTTGCCAGCCGACAGCAGCACCATGAAGCGGTCGTCCGGCTTCTCGTAGATGATCATTTTGCGGAAGGTGCTGATCTGGTCCAGCCCGGCGTTGGTGCGCGAGTCGGACAGGAACACCAAGCCGGCATTGAGTTTGATGGCGACGCAGTAAGTCATGGTGAATGGCCTGTAGAACCCCCCAAGTTTAGTGGGGACGGCCGCCCGTGGGTTGGCAGCTTACTTGGCGGCCTTCTTCAGCTGGTAAAGCGCGTCCAGCGCCTCACGCGGGCTGAGGGCATCGGGGTCAATCGCCTGCAGTGCTTTTTCCACCGCGCTGGCGGCCGGGGCAGCGCTGGCGGGCGGCGGTGCAAACAGGTCCACCTGGGCCTGGCTCTGGCTGGCCTTGGTTTCCAGCGCTTCCAGTGCGTGCTGCGCATGGTTGACCACGGCAGCCGGCATGCCGGCCAGGCGCGCCACCTGGATACCGTAGCTGCGGCTGGCCGGGCCCATTTCGATTTCGTGCAGGAACACCACGTCGCGGCCCGACTCCACCGCGCTGACGTGCACATTGACGGCCGCATGGTGCCTGGCTGGAAACTCGGTCAGCTCGAAGTAGTGGGTGGCAAACAGCGTGAAGGCCTGGGTGCGGTCATGCAGCTGGGTGGCAATGCCGCTGGCCAGCGCCAGGCCGTCGAAGGTGGAGGTGCCGCGGCCGATCTCGTCCATCAGCACCAGCGAATGCGGTGTGGCCGCATGCAGGATCTGCGCCGCCTCGGTCATCTCCAGCATGAAGGTGGACTGGGCGTTGGCCAGGTCATCGGCCGCACCAATGCGGGTGTGGATGGCGTCTATCGGCCCCAGGCGGCAAGCCTGCGCGGGCACATAGCTGCCCATGCTGGCCAACAGCACGATCAACGCCACCTGGCGCATGTAGGTGGATTTGCCGCCCATGTTGGGGCCGGTGATCACCTGCATGCGCATCTTGCTGCCCAGCCGGGTGTCGTTGGCAATGAAGTTGCCGCTGGAGGTCTCTGCCAGGCGCATCTGCACCACCGGGTGGCGGCCCTGGGCGATGTCTATGGCCGGCTCGCGCACGAACTGCGGTGCGCACCAGTCCAGCGTCAAGGCGCGCTCCGTCAAGGCGCACAACGCATCCAGCGCGGCCACGGCGCGGGCCACGCGGGTCAGCGTAGGCACATGCGGTTGCAACTGGTCCAGCAGTTGTTCAAACAGCCACTTCTCGCGTGCCAGCGCACGCTCTTGCGCGCTCAGCGCCTTGTCCTCAAAGGCTTTCAGCTCGGGGGTGATGAAGCGCTCGGCGTTCTTCAGCGTCTGGCGGCGCCGGTAGTCGGCGGGCACCTTGTCCACCTGGCCTTGCGTGACCTCGATGTAAAAGCCATGCACCTTGTTGAACTGCACGCGCAGGTTGGCGATACCGGTGCGCGCCTTTTCGCGCTGCTCCAGGTCCAGCAGGAAATCGTCGCAATTGGTCTGGATGGCGCGCAGCTCGTCCAGCTCGGCGTCAAAGCCGGTGCCGATCACGCCACCATCGCGGATCAGCGCGGCGGGTTCTTCCAGGATGGCGCGCTGCAGCAGCGCGATCACGTCAGCCGGCGGCTGCAGGTGGTCGGCAATGTTTTCCAGCAGCCCCAGTTGCTCCTGCAACAGCGGCGCCAGGCCGGCGGCCTTTTGCAGTGTCAGCTGCAGGCCCACCAGTTCACGCGGCCGCACCTGTCGTAGCGCGATGCGGGCGGTGACGCGTTCCACATCGGTGCTGCCTTTCAGCTGGGCACGCAGGCTTTGCCACAGCGCCGGGCGCAAGGCGGAAATGGCATCAATGCGCGCTTGAGCCTCCACGCGCTCGCGCTTGGGGGTCAGCAGCCAGCTCTTCAGCAGGCGGCTGCCCATGCCGGTCATGCAGCTGTCCAGCAGCGAGAACAGCGTGGGCGCGTCCTCGCCGCGCAGCGTCTGCACCAGCTCCAGGTTGCGGCGGGTGGTCAGCGGCAGGTCAATCAGCTCGTCATCGCGCTGCACACGCACGCTGTGCACATGGCTGAGCGCGCGGCCCTGCGTGTGCTCGGCATAGCCCAACAGCGCGGCGGTGGCGGCATGGGCCTGCGCCAGCTCCTGCGCGTTCCACGAGGCCAGGCTGGCGGCACCCAGCAGCTCCAGCAGTTTGCGCTGACCCAAGGCAGCGTCAAAATGCCAGGCGGCGCGTGGCGTCAGCGAGATGGACGAGGAAAAGCGCAGCGCCTTCAGCCGCCCCTCGAAGCTGGCCGTCACGTCGGCGCTGTAGACCAGCTCACTGGGAGCGATGCGGGCCACCCATTCGGCCACCTCATCACCGGCGCACTCGGCCAGGTTGATCTCGCCCTGCGTCACGGCAATCCAGGCCAGGCCGCAGCTGTTGCGCGGCCCTTGGTGCACTGCCATCAACACCGACTCGGACTTGTCGCCCAGCAATTCGGCGTCGGTCAGCGTGCCGGGCGTCACCACCCGCACCACCTTGCGCTCCACCGGCCCCTTGGCGGCGCCGACTTCGCCCACCTGCTCGCAAATGGCCACCGACTCGCCAAACTTGATCAGCTTGGCCAGGTAGCCCTCCATCGCATGGAACGGCACACCGGCCATCACCACCGGTTGGCCGTTGGATTGGCCGCGTTTGGTCAGCGTGATGTCCAGCAGGCGGGCGGCTTTCTCGGCGTCGGCGAAGAACAGCTCGTAAAAATCCCCCATGCGGTAGAACACCAGGGTGTCGGGGTGGTCCGCCTTCAATGCAAAGTACTGCTGCATCATCGGCGTGTGGTTGCTCAGGTCCTCCATGGGGGTGTCAATTCTCTGCGGATGGTGTTTGGGGCGTTCTATCTGCTCGGACGCATTGCAGCGTCGGCTCAGCGCGATATTAGACACGAAGTGCCTTGGCAGTGGCCGACGCCACTGGTGCGCATGGCTCCGTGAATGTCCTCCGGGCCTGCGGCCCTCCCCCGAATATTTCACTGCGCCATACGCCCCAGCGTCGCCGGCCGCGAGCAGGGTTGGCGTGCCGACGTTTGTATGCCAACCACGTTTGCAGGATCAGGTCGACGCGGCATTCGGCGCAGTGGCATCAAGGAGGAGCCCGCAGGGCGGGGGACAGCCGCGGAGCCGAGTGCCGCGTCGGCCTGATCTCTCAAACCAAAGGGGAAACCCAGCTTGCATTGCCCTAAACTGTAGGCACAAGACAATACGCTCACGCGAAATAGAGACAACGCGGCACCATGAACATCGTTTGCATAGGCGGCGGCCCGGCCGGCTTGTATTTTGGTTTGCTGATGAAGCGGCAAAACCCGGCGCATGACATCACCGTGGTGGAGCGCAACAAGCCCTATGACACCTTCGGCTGGGGCGTGGTGTTTTCCGACGCCACCATGGACAACATGCGCCAGTGGGACCCTGAAACGGCGGCGACCATCCAGCAGGCCTTCAACCACTGGGACGATATCGAGCTGGAGTTCAAGGGCCGGCACATCCGCAGCGGCGGCCATGGGTTTGTCGGCATAGGGCGCAAGAAGCTGCTGAACATCCTGCAGGCGCGCTGCGAGGAACTGGGCGTCAAGCTGGTGTTCGAGACCGAGGTGGTGTCGGACCTGGACTACCCGGATGCCGACCTGATCATCGCCTCCGATGGCATCAACTCCCGCATCCGCAACCGCTACCCCGAGGTGTTCCAACCCGACGTGGTGACGCGGCCCAACCGCTTCATCTGGCTGGGCACGCACAAGCTGTACGACGCCTTCAACTTCACCTTCGAGAAGACCGAGCACGGCTGGTTCCAGGCGCATGTGTACAAGTTTGACGAGAACACCACCACCTTCATCGTCGAGACACCCGAGCGTGTGTGGCTGGCGCATGGGCTGGACAAGCTGAACGCTGAAGAGTCCGTGGCGTTCTGCGAGCAGTTGTTCGCCAAGCACCTGGGCGGCCACAAGCTGATGACCAATGCGCGCCACCTGCGCGGCTCGGCCTGGTTGAACTTTCAGCGCATCAAGTGCGCGCACTGGTGGCACTTCAACGGCCACAGCCATGTGGTGCTGATGGGCGATGCGGTGCACACCGCGCACTTCGCCATCGGTTCCGGCACCAAGCTGGCGATTGAGGACGCGATCGAGCTGGCGCGCCAGTTCGGCGAGTTGGGTGACACACCGGAACACATCCCCGAGGTGCTGCAACGCTACCAGGCGCTGCGCGAGGTGGACGTGCTGCGGCTGCAAAACGCGGCCTGGAACGCGATGGAATGGTTTGAGGTGGTGGGCGAGCGCTATGCCGATGCGCTGCCGCCGGAGCAGTTCATGTACTCGATGCTGACGCGCAGCCAGCGCATCTCGCACGAGAACCTGCGGCTGCGCGACAAGGCCTGGCTGGAGGGTTACGAGCGCTGGTTCGCCAAGCAGGCCGGCATGGCGCTGCCCGACCACATGCCGCCCCCACCGCCCATGTTCACGCCCTATCAGGTGCGCAGCGTGCGGCTGAAGAACCGCGTGGTGGTGTCGCCAATGGCGCAGTATTCGGCGGTGGATGGCCTGGTGGGCGATTACCACCTGGTGCACCTGGGCGCGCGCGCCATGGGTGGTGCCGGCCTGGTGTTTGCGGAGATGACCTGCGTTAGCCCCGAAGGGCGCATCACGCCGGGCTGCCCCGGCCTGTACACCCCAGAGCATGTGGCCGGCTTCAAGCGCATTGCCGACTGGGTTCACGCCCACAGCGATGCCAAGTTCGCCATTCAGATCGGCCATGCCGGCGCCAAGGCCTCCACCCGCGTGGCCTGGGAGGGCACGGACCAGCCGCTGCCTGAGGGCAACTGGCCTTTGATGTCGGCCTCACCGCAGCAGTACCTGGAGGGTGTCAGCCAGGTTTCCAAAGCCATGACGCGGGCCGACATGGACAGCGTCACCGCCCAGTTCGTGCACGCCACGCAGGGCGCTGCCGAAGCCGGTGCCGACTGGCTGGAACTGCACTGCGCCCACGGCTACCTGCTGTCGTCCTTCATTTCGCCGCTGACCAACCGGCGCACCGACGACTATGGCGGCAGCCTGGCCAACCGGTTGCGCTACCCGCTGGAGGTGTTCAGCGCCATGCGCGCCGTGTGGCCGGATCACCTGCCGATGTCGGTGCGCATTTCGGCGCACGACTGGGTGGAAGGCGGCATCACGCCGGATGACGCGGTGGCCATTGCCAAGGCCTTCAAGGCGGCCGGTGCCGACATGATCGACTGCTCGTCCGGCCAAGTCAGCAAGCAAGAGAAGCCGGTGTACGGCCGCATGTACCAGACGCCGTTTTCGGACCGCGTGCGCAACGAAGGCGGCATTGCCACCATCGCAGTGGGCGCGATCTCCGAGGCTGACCACGTGAACAGCATCATTGCCGCCGGCCGCGCCGACCTGTGCGCAGTGGCGCGGCCGCACCTGGCCAACCCGGCCTGGACGCTGACCGAGGCGGCCCGCATTGGCTACACGCTGGTCGAGTGGCCGAAACAATACTGGGCCGGCAAGACGCAACTCGAAACCGGCTTTGCGCGCCAGAAGGCATTGGCCGCCACCGTGGTGGTGCCCAAGGAACCCATTTGAAGCACGGAGACAAAGAATGAGCAGCGCTGCAACCCCTTCCATAGACCCCGGCCTGCTGGCCGGCAACCGCCGCCCGTGTGCGGACTACCAGGCCACGCACTTCGGCTGGGCGGTCAAAGACCGTGTGGCCACCATCACGCTGAACCGGCCCGAGCGCAAGAACCCGCTGACGTTTGACAGCTATGCCGAGCTGCGCGACCTGTTCGGCAGGCTGCGCCATGCGGATGACGTCAAGGCGGTGGTGATCCACGGCGCTGGCGACAATTTCTGCTCCGGCGGCGATGTGCACGAGATCATCGGCCCGCTGATCGCGCTGAAGGCGCCCGAGCTGCTGATGTTCACCCGCATGACCGGCGACCTGGTCAAGGCCATGCGCCATTGCCCGCAGCCCATCGTGGCAAGCATAGACGGCGTGTGCGCCGGTGCCGGCGCCATCATGGCCATGGCGTCAGACTTGCGATTGGGCACGGCACGCAGCAAGACCGCTTTCCTGTTCAACCGCGTGGGCCTGGCCGGCTGCGACATGGGGGCCTGCAACATGCTGCCGCGCATCATCGGCCACGGCCGCGCGTCGGAGCTGCTGTACACAGGCCGTTCGCTGGGTGGTGAGGAGGCCTACCAATGGGGTTTCCTGAACCGCCTGTGCGCGCCCGAAGACGTGCTGGCGCAAGCCAGCGCCATGGCGCTGGAACTGGCGCAGGGCCCCACCTTTGCCAACGGCATCACCAAGACCATGCTGCACCAGGAGTGGGACATGGGGATAGACCAGGCGATCGAGGCCGAAGCCCAGGCGCAGGCGCTGTGCATGCTGACGGAAGACTTTGGCCGTGCCTACGAGGCTTTTGCCGCCAAGCGCAAGCCGGTGTTCCAGGGAAACTGAGCCATGAGCGATTTCCTCGACTGGCCTTTTTTTGAAGACCACCATCGCGCGCTGGCGCGCGAACTGGATGGCTGGGCCGCGCAGCAGGTCCGCAATCTGCCGCATGACGACGTCGACACCCAATGCCGCACGCTGGTGCGCATGCTGGGTGAGGCCGGCTGGCTGCGCCACGCCGTGGGCGGCACGGCGTACGGCGGCGCCGGCGAGGCCATAGACACGCGCGCCATCTGCCTGGTACGGGAAACCCTGGCGCGCCACAACGGCCTGGCCGATTTTGCGTTTGCCATGCAGGGCTTGGGCAGCGGCGCCATCTCGCTGCAGGGCACCCCGGAGCAGAAGCAGCGTTACCTGACGCGCGTTGCCGCCGGCCAGGCCTTGTCGGCCTTTGCGTTGTCCGAGCCCGATGCCGGCTCCGACGTGGCCGCCATGGCCTGCAGCGCCGAAGTGGTGGGCAACGACGTCGTGCTGAACGGTGAAAAGACCTGGATCTCCAACGGCGGCATTGCCGATTTTTATGTGGTGTTTGCCCGCACCGGCGAGGCACCGGGCGCCCGGGGCATTTCCGCTTTCATCGTCGATGCTGACGCACCGGGTTTTCACATTGCCGAGCGCATTGACGTGATTGCGCCGCACCCGTTGGCCCGGCTGCACTTTGACAACTGCCGCATCCCGCTGGCACAGCGCCTGGGTGGAGCGGGCGAGGGCTTCAAGCTGGCCATGCGCACGCTGGACGTGTTCCGTACCTCGGTGGCCGCGGCCTCGCTGGGCTTTGCCCGCCGGGCGATGGAAGAGGCCTTGCTGCGCGCCAGCACCCGGCGCATGTTCAACCAGGTGCTGGGCGATTTCCAGTTGACGCAGGCCAAGCTGGCGCAGATGGCCACCACCATTGACGGCGCTGCCCTGTTAACCTACCGTGCCGCGTGGATGCGCGACCAAGGCCACAATGTGACCCGTGAGGCCGCCATGGCCAAGCTGGCTGCCACGGAGGGCGCCCAGCAGGTGATCGATGCTGCGCTGCAGATGTGGGGCGGCCAGGGCGTGGTCAGCGGCGAGACGGTGGAGCGCCTGTACCGCGAAATCCGCTCGTTGCGCATTTATGAAGGCGCCACCGAGGTGCAGCAACTGATCATTGGCAAGGACCTGATGAAGCAGGCCCAGGCCGGGCGTAGGAACTGATAAAGAAGAAGGACGGATACCCATGCAAGTGTTGCTCCCTCCCGGCTGGCCGCGTCCCAAGGGCTATGCCAATGGCGTGGCTGCCAGCGGCCGCCTGGTGTTTGTGGCCGGCATGATTGGCTGGGATGCCCAGGGCCGCTTCACCAGCGACACGCTGGCTGGCCAGGCGCGCCAAGCGCTGGAGAATGTGGTGGCGGTGCTGGCCGAGGGCGGCGCCACGCCGCAGCACATCACCCGTATGACCTGGTACGTCACCAGCAAACAAGACTACCTGGCCGCCGGCGCGGACATCGGCAAGATGTTCCGCGAGCTGATAGGCAGCTACAGCATCGCGATGACGGCGGTGGAGGTCACCGCGCTGATGGAAGACCAGGCCCTGGTCGAGATCGAGGTCACGGCCGTGGTGCCGTCCACGGCCTGATGGTTTCCTGGAGCCTTTGCCATGGCTGATGCCAGCATGCCCATGCCGGCTCTGCTGGTGGTGGATGCGCAGGCGCAGTCCTGGGCGGCGCTGAGCGATGCGGTGGCGGCGGGGCGCTTTCCGTATCCGGTGACTTTCGCCGCCAGCGGCCAACAGGCCTGCGAGATGCTGTCTGCGCAGCCGTTTGCCGCCACGCTGGTGCGTCACCAGTTGCCGGATGGTTCTGCCTTCGACTTGCTGCCGGCGCTGCAGTGCCTGGTGGTGATGGCCGCCGTGGAGGAGTCCGAATTGGCGATCGCCGCGCGCGCGCTGCACGCAGGTTTCAGCGATTACCTGATGCGCGATCCGGCCGGCGACTATGTGGACCTGCTGGCCGCCAAGCTGGTGGCGGCCTGGCGCCACGTGGCGGTGGTGGCCAAGCTGCGTGACAGCGGCCAGGAGCTGGTGAGAAAGTCGCAAGACCTGCAGGCCACGCTGGACAGCATCAGCCAAGGCATCTCCAAGGTCGAGCCGGACGGGCACATCAGCCTGATGAACCGCCGCTTCATGGAATTGCTGGATCTTCCGGAGTCCTTGTTTGCCCAGCCGTTGAATTTGAAGGATCTGCTGAAGTTCCAGCACCAGCGCGGTGACTTTGGCGACCGCTATGAGCTGGTGAACGGCCCCGCAGGTGACCGCATACGCGAAACCATGCAAACCGGGTTTGCAGACAACAGCATAGGGCGCGTGCCAGACTGGTACCTGCGCAAGACCCGTGCCGGCCGCACGCTGGAGGTGAAGACACGCGCCTTCACCGAGGGCGGCGTGGTGCGCACCTATACCGACGTCACCGACTACATGGTGGCGCAGGAGGCCTTGCGTGACAGCGAAGAGCGCTACCGCAACCTGACCGACCTGTCGTCCGACTGGAACTGGGAGCTGGACAGTGAGTTCTGCTTCACCAAGTTTGGCGGCAAGACCGACCTGGCCAAGGTCGATCTGTCCAGCCGCATCGGGCTACACCCCTGGGACTCACCAGCCGCCAACATGACGGCTGCGGACTGGCAGGCCCACAAGGATGAGATGCTGGCGCACAAGAGTTTCCGCAATCTGGAACTGCAGCGTGTCACCGCCGATGGCCATATCCAGTGGACCGCCGTCAGCGGGGCGCCTTTTTTTGCCGCTGACGGCAGGTTTCTGGGCTACCGCGGCATTGGGCGTGACATCACCGAGCACAAGCGGGTGGAGGCCGAGATTGAACGGCTGGCGTTTTACGACCCGCTGACCGGCCTGCCGAACCGCCGCCTGTTGCTGGACCGCCTGCGCCTGGCATTGCCCGCCTGCGGTCGCCGGCACGACCACGGCGCCTTGCTGTTCCTGGACCTGGACAACTTCAAGATCATCAACGACACCTTGGGCCACCATATCGGCGACGCCTTGCTGCAGCAGGTGGCCGAGCGGCTGACCCGCTGCGTGCGCCAGATCGACACCGTGGCGCGCCTGGGGGGCGACGAGTTCGTGGTGATGCTGGAAGAGCTCAGCAGCGACGCCGACGAGGCCGCAGCCCAGGTGGAAGCCGTGGGCAAGAAGGTGCTGACCGGGCTGAACCAGGCCTTCCGCCTGGCCGGCCAGGACCACAGCAGCACACCCAGCATAGGCGTGGCGCTGTTTTCCGACCAGTTGCAGGATGTGGACGAGCTGCTCAAGCGCGCCGACATGGCCATGTACCAGGCCAAGGCGGCCGGCCGCAACACCCTGCGCTTTTTCGACCCGCGCATGCAGGCCGCCGCCTCGGCCCGCGCGGCGCTGGAGGTGGACCTGCGCCTGGGCTTGCAGCGCAACGAATTGGTGCTGTATTACCAGCCGGTGGTGGACGTGCAGCGCCGTGTGACCGGCGTGGAAGCGCTGGTGCGCTGGCATCACCCGCAGCGCGGCCTGGTGCCGCCGGGAGAGTTCATCCCGGTGGCCGAGCAAAGCGGGCTGATCCTGCCGTTGGGCCAGTGGGTGTTGGAGTCCGCCTGCCAGCAACTGGTGGCCTGGCGTGACAGCCCGGCCACGCAAAAGCTCAGCATGGCGGTGAATGTCAGCGCCCGCCAGTTCCGCCACCCGGAGTTCGCCACGCAGATTTTGTCGCTGCTGCGCAAAACCGGCGCCAATCCCTATCGGCTGAAACTGGAGCTGACCGAGAGCCTGCTGCTCAGCGACCTGGAAGACGCCATCGTCAAGATGAGCGAACTGCGCTCCATAGGCGTCAGCTTCGCGCTGGACGACTTTGGCACCGGCTATTCATCTCTGAGCTACCTGAAGCGCCTTCCCTTGGACCAGCTGAAGATCGACCAGTCCTTCGTGCGCGACGTGTTGACCGACCCCAATGACGCGGCCATCGCCCGTACCATCCTGACGCTGGCGCAAAGTCTGGACCTCGCCGTCGTTGCAGAGGGGGTCGAGACTGATGGCCAGTGGCAGTTCCTGCTGCGCAGTGGCTGCAAGGCATTCCAGGGCTATCTGTTCGGCCGGCCGGTGCCGATTGGGGAACTGGTGCTGTCGTAGACGGCGCATTGCTGGCCGACGGGGTTTGCGGGATCACGCCGACAGGGTAGGCGTGCTGGCGCAGCGCGTATCAATTGACCCGATGTCGCTGGGGCGCGTGGCGGAGCGAAATCAAGGAGGAGGGCCGAAGGCCCGGGGGACATTCGCGTAGCTACGCGCCCCAGCGGCGTCGGCAGCCAAAGATCCGTCACCCCGGCGGCACTGGCGGGCGGTCCCTTTCATTGGGCCCGAAAAGGAAAAGGGGCGCCACAGAGGGCGCCCGAACAGGGGTGGGGTGGAATCAGTCCTTGTTCTTGTCCGCCAGCACCGGCGCAATGCTGGCACCGCTGCCATGTTCTTCCGGCTCATCGCGCAGCAGCCAAGCCTTGACCTTGCGGCCCCAGGCGTCGAAGTAGGTGAACAGCACCGGCACCACCACCAGCGTGAACAGCGTGGAGGTGACGATGCCGCCGATCACCGCATGCGCCATCGGCGACTGCTGCTCCGATCCCGGACCCAGGGCCAGGGCCAGCGGCATCATGCCGCCTATCATGGCGCCCGTGGTCATCAGGATGGGGCGCAGGCGCACCTGGCCGGCCTGCAGGATGGCTTCGGTGCGCGACAAGCCTTCGCGCAGGCCGTGGTTGGTGAAGTCCACCAGCAAAATGGCGTTCTTGGTGACCAGGCCCATCAGCATGATGAAGCCGATCACCGAGAACAGGTTCAGCGTGGAGCCGAAGATCATCAGCGACAGCAGCACACCGATCAGCGACAGCGGCAACGAGGCCATGATGGCAATGGGTTGCAGGTAGCTGCCGAACTGCGAGGCCAGGATCAGGTAGATGAACACCACGCCCAGCGCCAGCGCCGCGATGGCGAAGCCCATCGATTCCTGCATGTCCTGCGAGGAACCGCCGAACTGGAACTGGTAGCCCGGCGGCAGCGAGATGTCCTTGATGGATTCGCGCAGCGCGGCCGACACGTCGCCCACGTTGGCATCCTTGGACACACCGGTGAACAGGCGAATCTGCCGTTGCAGGCTGCGGCGGTCGATCTGGCGCTCGGCGAACGCCGGCTTGAATTCGGCGATCTGGCGCAGCGGCACCATGCGGGCCGCGCCTTCGGGCGTCACGCGGGTGCTGGCCACATAGATGCGGTCCATGTCGGATGAACCGGTGCGTTCAGCCTGCGGCAGGCGCACCAGGATCTGGTGGTTCTCGCCATCCGGGCCTTCCCACTGGCCCGACGGTTCGCCGCCGATCATGGCGCGGGTGGTGGCGGTGATCTGCGACATCGTCACGCCCATGTCGCTGGCCAGGTCGCGGTTCACCACCACGTCCAGCGTGGGGGTGGTGGGCTTGTAAGAGCTGTCGATGTCGACAATGCCCTTGATGGCTTTCATCTTCGTGATCACCTGCTTGGAGATGCGGTCCAGCTCGGCGATGTCCGGCCCGAGCACGAACACCTGGATCGGGCGGTTCCAGCCAATGTTGACGTCCAGCCCGGCCACCTTGGCCAAGCGGCCGCGGATGTCGTCGTCAATGTCCTTCTTGCCGCGCTTACGGTCCTTCTTCTTGCCGATTTCCAGGTCGAACCAGGCACCGTTCTTGTTGACGAACTTGGAGATGCGCTTGATTTCGGGTATTTCGCGCAGCGTGGCTTCCACCTGCTGCGCCTTGTTGTTGGTGTACTCCAGCGACGAGCCTATCGGCGTCTGGATGCGCACGTTGGTGGAGCCGTTGTCGTCCTCGGGGACGAACTCCGAGCCGATCAGCGGCGTCAGGAAGAAGCTGGCGACGAAGATGGCGAACACCCCGGCCAGTGTGGCCTTGCGCCAGTTCAGCGCCCAGCGCAGCACGCGGTCGTAGAAGGCGTGCAGCCAGTCGATGAAGCGCTCTTGCGTGTCCAGCACCCACTTGATCGGGCCCCAGGCCATCCATTTGGTCGGCTTGTCGCGCCACAGGCTGGACAGCATGGGGTCCAGCGTGAACGACACGAACAGCGACACCAGCACCGACACCACCACGGTGATGCCGAACTGGTAGAAGAACTTGCCGATGATGCCGCCCATGAAGGCCACCGGCAGGAACACCGCCACGATGGTGAAGCTGGTGGCCATCACCGCCAGGCCGATCTCCTGCGTGGCCTCCAGCGAGGCTTGGCGGTGGCTCTTGCCCATGGCCACGTGGCGCACGATGTTCTCGCGCACCACGATGGCGTCGTCGATCAGGATACCGATGGACAAGGAGAGGGCCAGCAGCGTGATGAAGTTCAACGTGAAGCCGAAGGCATACAACGCGATGAAAGCGGCGAACACCGAAATCGGCAGTGTCAGGCCGGTGATCACGGTGGAGCGCCAGGAGTGCAGGAACAGGAACACGATCAGGATGGTCAGCAAGGCGCCTTCCAGGATGGTGTGCTTGACGTTGTCCACGCCGTCCTTGATGAACTCCGAACCGTCCTCGGTGATGTTCAGGCGGATGTCCGGCGGCAGGCCCTTCTTGATCTCGGTGACCTGCTTGCGTATGGCCTCGGCCATTTCAATGGTGTTGGCGCCATGCGTCTTGCGCACCTGCAGCGAGATCACGCGCTTGCCGTTTTCGGTGGCGATAGAGGTTTCCTCGCGCTGCGCGTCCTGGATGGTGGCGACCTGGCCCAGCTTCACCGGCACCGTGTTGGCACCGCTGCCGGTGCGCCCAACGATGATGTTCTCGAAGCTTTCCACCGTCTTGAGCTTGCCCATCACCCGCACCAGCTTCTCGCTGGTGGTGGAGGACAGGGCGCCGGCCGGTGCGTCCTGGTTTTCCACCTGGATGGCGGCCACCACCGTGTCCACGCCAATGCCGAAGGCGGCCAGCTTTTCGGGGTTCAGCAGGATGGACATCTCGCGTTCCACCGCGCCGTTGACCTCGATGTTGCCCACGCCCGGCGCGCCCTGCAGGCGCTTGACCACCAGGCGCTGCGACAGATCCGACAGCTCGCGCAGCGAGCGCGAGTCGGAGCCTATGGACATGTAGATCAGCGGCTGGTCGTTGTCGTTGTCGGCGCGCGTCACAGTGGGTTCGCCCACGTCCTTGTTGAAGCCGCGCCGCGCCTGCGCCACCTTGTCGCGCACGTCCTGCACCGCGGTCTTGATGTCCACGCTGAGCTCGAACTCGGCCACCACCCAGGACCAGCCTTCACGCGAGGTGGAACGCAGCACCTTGATGCCGCTGACGGTGTTGATGGCTTCCTCGATCGGGCGGGTGACGTCCTGCTCCACCGCCTTGGCCGAGGCGCCGGGATAGGGCGTGCCGATCACCGCCACCGGGATGGAGATGTCGGGCATCTGCTCCACCGGCAGGCGCAGGTAGGAAAACAGGCCCAGGACCATGATGGCCACCATGACCATGGTGGCAAAGACTGGGTTGTTGATGCTGACGCGGGTGAACCACATGGCAGTGTTCCTTGTTCTTCTGTGGGGACGCCGGGTGGCTTAGCTGTCGGACTTGGGGGTGTTGCTGGTGTTGGGCGTGGGCGACGAGGCGGCTGCTTGCGCCACCTTCAGCACCGCCTTGGCGCCTTGTTTCAGGCCATCGGCCTTCACCGCCACCACCTGGGTGCCGGGGGCCAGGCCTTCGCGGATTTCCACGTAATCGGAATCACTGTTCTTGCGGCCCAGGCTGATGGGCTTGCGGTCCAGCTGGCCGTCTTTCAGGGTGTAGACGAAGGACTGGCCGCCTTCCTCGCGCACCGCAACGGTGGGCAGCGCGTTGACCGGCGCCGTGCCGGCCACCACCACCTTGCCGGAGGCGAACATGCCGCCCTTCAGCGCCAGGTCGGCATTGGGCAGCGTCACAAAGACGGAGATGGAACGCGTGCCCGGCTCGGCCGCCGGGTTGATGCGGCCCACCTGGCCGTTGAAGCTGCGGCCGTCAAAACCGTCAACCTTGAAGCTGATCTCCTGGCCCAGCTTGATCAGCGGAATCTCGGCCACCGGCACCTGGGTCTCGATTTCCATCTGTGCCAGGTCCACCACCTGCATCAGCGGCGTGTCGGGCGACACCTTTTCGCCGGGGTTGATCATGCGTTTGGCCACGATGCCGGCAAACGGTGCCCGCACCTGGGCGTCGTCCAGTGCTCGCTTGACGATCGCCAATTGGGCCTGGGCGGCGTTCACGTTGGCCTGGGCGACGTCGACCGCGTTTTGCGTCGTGTCCACGGCGTTTTGCGAAATGAAGTTCTTGGCCAGCAACTGGGCATTCGTGTCCTGGTTCTTGCCAGCCAGCGACAGCCTGGCCTTGGCCTCGGCAACGGCTGCCATCTGCGAGTCCACCCGCGCCTTCAGGTCACCGGTATCCAGCGTCACCAGCAACTGGCCAGCCTTGACGTGTTCGCCTTCCTTGACCTGCACACTGGCCACCTCGGCCGCCTGCTTGGACTTGACGGTGGCAAACAGCACCGGGCGCATGCTGCCCGAGACCGGAATCACCTTGCCGATCTGGCGTGCCTCCAGCCGCGCCATGTCGTTGGCGCTGAATTCAAACACCTTTTCGGCGGCCGGTTTCTTGTCATCTTTCTTGGCTGCCGAGGCGCGCCAGGTCAGCAGCGAGCCGGTGGCGGCGGCCAGCACCACCACCGAAACGGTGGCTTTGACCCAGGTGGGTCGCCGGGCCGGCGGGGTGTCTGTGGCGGAAGTGGAGACCAGTTGGGTGCGGCGTTTGAAGAGCATGGTTCTATTTCTGGTGAAAATTGAAGCGACGGCGGAGAATGGAGCCTATGGGGACAAAATTCCAGCCCGATGCGACGAATTGCGGAATTTGGGCGCTGGTTGGTGAATACAGGCGCCTGCCGAGCAGCCGATTTTGCCTGTCCGGAACCTGATCAGAATGAAACCGCATCAGCGAGACCAAGGCATGACAACCAGCGGTGACGGGCCGGGGGAATTGCGGGAAGCGTTGCGCCAGGCCAACGAACGCCTGCGTGCCTTGCCACAAGACCGTGACGAGCAGCAAACCCTGGCCATGCTGGCGGCGGTGTTTGTGCAATGCCCCATGCCGGTCACCTTGAGCCGGGCGGACGACGGCCATTACGTGGAGGTCAACGACGAATGGTCGCGCCTGATGGGTTTCACGCGCGAGGAGGCGCTGGGCCGTTCCGCGGTTGACCTGAACATCTGGTCAAGTGGTACGGCGCGGACCGAACTGCTGGTGCCCTTGCGCCAGCAGGGCCGGCTCAGGAACGTGGAAATGGGCTTTCGGGCCAAGGATGGCCGGCGCGTGCAGGTGCTGCTCAGCGGCACTATGGTGAGCTTGTCCGGCGTGGCCTACTACCTGATGTTCCTGGGCGACCTGACCGCCGGGTACGACGCCCAGGCCGCGCTGAAGACCAGCGAAGCCTCGCTGCAGAAGGTCAATGAGCAGCTGAACCACCAGTTGGCGCTGTATGACCTGACCGAGCAACTGGCCAAAGTGGGCCATTGGATAGGCACCAAGGAGGGGGGCTTTTCCAGCTGGTCGCCCAACATGTATGCGCTGGTGGGTCTGCAGCCGGGCAGCGTCAGTACCAGTGCGCAGGCGCGCTCCACCATTGTTGCGGAGGACAAGGCCTTGTTCGCCCAGGCGCGCGAGCGCATGGATGGCCAGGAGATCGAATACCGGTTTCACCACAGCGATGGCAGCTTGCGCTGGGTGCGTTCGCGCCTGGCTCGCCAGTACAACCAGGACGGCGAGCCGCTGTTCGATTTCGGCGTGGTGCAGGAAATCACCGCCGAGCACCATGCCCGCCAGGCGTTGCAGCAGCAGCTGGATTTTCTGAGCAAGATCACCGGCAAGGTGCCGGGCATGCTGTTTCAGTACCAGCGCAACGCCGCCGGGCATGCCTGGTTTGCCTTCGCCAGCGAGGGCATTGGCGAGCTGTTCCGGGTGACACCGGAGCAGGCGCGCCAGGACGCGGCCCATGTGTTTGCGGTAGTCCATCCGCAAGACCTGCCCGGCTTGCTGCAGTCCCTGCAGGAGGCGGCTGCCGGCTCCCACCACTGGGCCCAGGAATTCCGCGCGGTGGTTGCGCAAGGCCCGGAGCGCTTCCTGTTCGTCAATGCGCTGGCCTATCCGGAGCCCGATGGCGGCGTGGTGTCTTATGGCGCCATCACCGACATCACGGAGCGCAAACAGTCCGAGGCGCGCTTGCAGGACAGCGAGGCGCGCTTTCGCAGCCTGACCGAGCTGTCATCCGACTGGTATTGGGAGCAGGACGAACACTACCGTTTCGTGCGTTTTGAAGGCACCAACGGTGAACTGGACGCGCCACGTGATACCGAGGTCGGTATGACCCGATGGGACATTCCGGCCCCCAACATGACCGAGCAGGACTGGAGCCTGCACAAAGCGGTGCTGGACGCGCGCCAGCCGTTTCGCGATCTCGAATTGCAGCGCAAAGGCCATGATGGTGAGCCCACCTGGTTCCTGATCAGTGGCGTGCCCATTTTCGATGCCCGCGGCCAGTTTCGCGGTTACCGCGGCATAGGGCGCGACATCACCGAACGCAAACGGGCCGAAGCCAAGATCCAGCACCTGGCCTTCTTCGACGTGCTGACCGGCCTGCCCAACCGGCGCATGCTGCTGGACCGGCTGCAAACCGCGCTGGCCGCCAGTGGCCGCTACCACCAGCGCGGCGCGCTGCTGTTCATCGACCTGGACAATTTCAAGGACCTGAACGACACCCAGGGCCATGACGTGGGCGACCAATTGCTTAAGCAGGTGGCACAGCGGCTGATCACCTGTGTGCGCGAAATCGACACCGTGGCACGGCTGGGCGGCGACGAGTTCGTGGTGATGCTGGAGGAACTGGACACCACGGTGGAGGGGGCCGCCGCCCAGGCCGAGGCGGTGGGCAAGAAGATCATCTCCAGCCTCAACCAGCCCTACCACTTTGCCCGCGGCGAGCATCACAGCACGCCCAGCCTGGGCATCACCTTGTTCTACGCTCAGCAGGAAAGCGTGGACGAGCTGCTCAAGCGCGCTGACCTGGCCATGTACCAGGCCAAGTCCGCCGGGCGCAACACGCTGCGCTTTTTCGACCCCAAGATGCAGGCCGCGGTGTCAGCCCGCGCGGAGCTGGAAACCGACCTGCGCCAGGGCCTGCAGCGCAATGAGCTGTTGCTGTATTACCAGCCGGTGGTCAACGCGCAACTGCGCATCACCGGTTTTGAAGCGCTGGTGCGCTGGTTGCACCCGCAGCGCGGCATGGTGATGCCGGGCGAATTCATCCCGCTGGCCGAGCAGACCGGCCTGATCCTGCCCATGGGCCACTGGGTGCTGGAGACGGCGCTGCGCCAGCTGGTGCATTGGAATGGCGATGCCCGCACGCGCGGGCTGACCGTGGCCGTCAACGTCAGCGCCCGCCAGTTCCGCCACCCGGACTTCGCTTCTCAGGTGCTGGAGCTGCTCAAGCGCACCGGCGCCAACCCCTACCGGCTGAAGCTGGAGCTGACCGAGAGCCTGCTGCTGCTGGACGTGCAGGACGCCATCAACAAGATGACCGAGTTGCGTTCCATAGGCGTCAGCTTCGCACTGGACGATTTCGGCACCGGTTACTCGTCGTTGTCATATTTGAAACGGCTGCCGCTGGACCAGTTGAAGATCGACCAGTCTTTCGTGCGCGACATCCTGAGCGATCCCAACGACGCGGCCATCGCCCGCACCGTGCTGGCGCTGGCCCAGAGCCTGGACCTGGCGGTGGTGGCCGAAGGCGTGGAGTCCGAAGGCCAGCGTGAATTTCTGGTGCGCAATGGCTGCAAGGCTTTCCAGGGATACCTGTTCGGACGTCCAGCCCCGATAGATGACTTCTTGACCCGCTTGTTTGCCGATTGATCCGCAAACCACCGTTTTGTCATTTACCCCCCTTTTGGGGGATGGCAGACCGCAGTGTATGGTGATAGATTTTGAAAAACGGTGGTGGGCGAGGGGTGGACATCGAGGCTGAATCACAGCCCGTTGGGAAGTTTGTGCTGAAAAACACCGGTTAATCGAAGCCTAGCGTGTGTTTATACGCAGTACGCTAGCGAGCGCTGAAAGTCTGCTTTTGCGCGGCTTTTTGCATGGTGTTTGGTTCGGCATGGGCTCAGTAGATTTCGATGCGATCCGTTCTGTTGCTGATTGAGAGTGATCTGCCCGGCGCCACCGCGGTTGTGCAAGCCTTCGCTTCCAAAGCGCCGGCCTGGCAGCTTGAAGTGGCGGGAACAGTTGCGCGTGCGCGTGAAGTGCTGGCCAGCCAGCTTGTTACCGCCTGCATCGTCAGCTATGAGTTGAGCGACGGCATCGCCTTTGATGCCTGGGACGGTGTGGCGAACATGCCTTCCATCCTGTGCGTGAATGCCGGCCAGGAGGCGCGTGCCGCGCGCGGCCTCAAAATTGGTTTCCATGACTACCTGGTGAAAGACGCCGGCTTGGGCCACGTCCAGGGCCTGCCTGGCCTGCTGGAGCGGGTGGTGGCCAAGGACCAGGAAGTGCGCCGCCTGCGCGATGCCAGCGCGCGGCTGGACCTGGCCTTGCGCGGTGCCGACCTGGGCTTCTGGGACCGCAACCTGGTCACCGGAGAAAGCCACATCAACGAGCGCTGGGCCAGCATGCTGGGCTACGAAGTGAAGGAACTGGCCACCGCGCTGCAGGCCTTTCACGCGCTGGTGCATCCCGATGACCTGCCGCAGTTGAAAGCGGCGGAACAGGCCCATGTGGAGGGCCATGCGCCGGTGTTTGCCTGCGAATTCCGCATGCGCCACAAGGCCCAGCATTGGGTCTGGGTGTACAGCCATGGCAAGGTGATGGCGCGCGACGAGCACGGCATGCCAGTGCGCATGCTGGGCACCCACATGGACATCACCGAGCGCAAGTGCGCCGAACTGGCGCTGCGCGACAGCGAGGCACGCTTTCGCAGCCTGACCGACTTGTCGTCCGACTGGTATTGGGAGCAGGACGAGCAGTTCCGCTTTGTGCGCTTTGAGGGTTTCAAGGAAGAGAAAGCCGGCAAAACCCAGCAGGCCAGCCTGGGCACCAAGCGCTGGGACTGGGGCGCCGTCAACCTGACTGAGGCTGACTGGGCCGCGCACCGCAAGCTGCTGGATGGGCGCCAGCCGTTTTACGATTTCGAGATGTGCCGCCATGACGCGGATGGCCAGCCCTATTGGATCAGCCTCAGCGGCAGTCCCATCTTTGACGATGAAGGCCGCTTCACCGGTTACCGCGGCATTGGCAAGGACGTCACCGTGCGCAAGCTGGCGCAGATGCAGAGCCAGGCTTCCACCAGCCAGCTCACAGCCATTTTGCAGGCCATTCCGGACCTGCTGCTGGAACTGGACCTGGAAGGCGTGGTGCATGAATGCCATGCGCACCGGGGTGAGCACCTGTCTTTCAAGCCGGAGCAGGCCGTGGGCCGGCCGGTGGCGGAGCTGCTGACCGCCCAGGCGGGCGAGGTGGTGTTGCAGGCACTGGACGAGGCCGCGGCCCAGGGCTACTCAACCGGCAAGCAGTATGTGCTGGAACTGGCGCATGGAGCCGTGTGGTTTGAGCTGTCGGTGTCCAAGAAGTCCTACACCCCCGAGCAGGGGCTGCGTTTCATCGTGCTGGCGCGGGACATCAGCCAGCGCATGCTGGCCAACCAAGCCATGCAGGAGATCAGCGAGCGCTACGACCTGGCGGTGCGCGGCTCCAGCGATGGCATCTGGGACTGGAACCTGCTGAAGAATGAGGCGCACCTGTCCGACCGCTGGTACGAGTTGATGGGCTATGGCCCGGACGACGAGCGCCCGGACTGGAAGCTGTGGATGGACAAGCTGCACCCGGACGACGTGGACGGCGTCAACGACGCGCTGCAGCGTCATCTGGAACAGCGCGAGGTTTACGCGGTGCAGATGCGCATGCGCAAGAAGGACGGCCAATACGGCTGGTTCCTGTCGCGCGGCCAGGCGGTCTGGGGCGAGGATGGCAAACCGATGCGCATGGCCGGTTCGCTGACCGACATCACCGAGCGCAAGCAGGCCGAACAGGCGCTGCGCGATTCCGAAGCCTTCAGCCGTGACGTCATCAACTCCTTCAAGGAGCATGTGGCGGTATTGGACGCTGAAGGGCGGGTGATGTCTGTCAACCTGGCCTGGCGCCAGTGGGCCTCGGGCAACCCGGCGCTGCAGGGCAACCGCGACTTTGTCGGCAAGGACTACCTGGCGCTGTGCACCCAGGGCACTGTGTATTCGAACGAGCCGGACGGCACCGCCGCCAAGCTGGGCATTGCCGCGGTGATGACTGGCGCCAAGAGCAGCTTCTCCATGGAGTACGTGGTCGACTACCCCCACGACAAGGGTTGGTTCGAACTGAACGTGGTGCCGTTGAAGAGCTCCAACCGCGGTGTGCTGGTGATCCACCAGGACATCACCCAGCGCAAGCACGACCAGCAGGAAATCCACCGCCTGGCCTTTCACGATGCGCTCACCGGCCTGCCGAACCGCCGCTTGCTGGTGGAGCGGCTGCGCCACGCGCTGCTGGGCAGCGAGCGCCGCCAGCAGTTCGGCGCCATCTTCTTCCTCGACCTGGACCGCTTCAAGCAGCTCAACGACACCCACGGCCACGAGATGGGCGATCTGCTGTTGAAAGAGGCCGCCAGCCGGCTCAGCGCCTGTGTGCGCGAGGTCGACACCGTGGCCCGCCTGGGCGGCGACGAGTTTGTGGTGATGCTGGAAAACCTGGGTGAGGTGGCGTCCTGGGCGCATGCGCAGGCGCGCAAGGTCGGCGAAAAGATTTGCGCCGCGCTGAACCAGCCCTACGAACTCGGCAAGCTCACCCACCTGAGCTCAGCCAGCGTGGGTTTCACCACCTTCCTGGGCCAGGACAAGTCGGTGGAAGAGGTGTTGAAACAGGCCGACACGGCCATGTACGAGGCCAAGGCCTCAGGCCGCAACACCATTTGCCACTTTGGCGAGCACGACGACCTGTTTGGCAGCCAAGCCGCCGAGCTGTAGATTCCTGCGGGCTTACTCTGCCGTCTTGTCTGCGGCGGCTTTCACCAGTTTGATGGCGGCGGCGGCCTGGGCCTTGGCGTCGGCACCGGCAAACTTGCTGTACTTGTTCAGGATGGCCACCAGCTGGCCGTAAACGCGCGGGTTGCCGGCCACGCATTCGCGCTGCTCCAGGAAATCCGCGTCACCGGTGAAGTTGCCCACCAGGCCACCGGCCTCGGTCACCAGCAGGGCGCCGGCGGCCACATCCCAGGGGTTCAGCCCGGTCTCGAAAAAGCCGTCGGTGAAGCCGGCCGCCACATAGGCCAGGTCCAACGCGGCGGCGCCGGGGCGGCGCAAGCCGGCGGTGCGTTGCATCACGTCGCCCATCATGGCCAGGTAGCCGTGGAAATCATCGCCCTTGCGGAACGGGAAACCGGTGGACACCAGGCTTTCCTTCAGCTGCGTGCGCTTGGACACGCGCAGGCGCCGGTCGTTCAGGAAGGCGCCACGGCCCTTGGTGGCGGTGAACAGGTCGTTGCGGCTGGGGTCATAAATGACCGCCTGTTCCAGCTTGCCCTTGAACGACAGCGCGATGCTGACGCAGTACACCGGGAAGCCGTGGATGAAATTGGTGGTGCCGTCCAGCGGGTCGATGATCCAGACGAAATCGGAGTCCTTGGCGCCGTGCTCATTGCCCGACTCTTCGGCCAGGATGCCGTGGCCCGGGTAGGCGGTCAGCAGGGTTTCGATGATGGCCTGTTCGGCCGCGTGGTCCACCTCGGTGACGAAGTCGTTGACCTGCTTTTGCGAGATGCGCACCGATTCCACGTCCAGCGCTGCACGGTTGATGATGGCGCCAGCGGCGCGTGCGGCCTTGATGGCCACGTTGAGCATGGGGTGCAGGTTGGGTAAGGACATGGATCAGCGGGTTTTTGGAGAGTGGAGCGGCATTCCGGCCCAAAAGGGGGCCAGAGCGGGCCGGCGCGCGATGGCGCAGGCACAAACCCCTATTTTCCCATAAATGAGGTTTGGGGTTTAGATGAGCCACCTTGGGTGCCCATGCAGCGACAATTCCACCCATGCAGACCCGTTTTGTACTGATCAATACCAGCCATGCCGGCAATGTGGGCGCCGCTGCGCGCGCGATGAAGGTGATGGGCTTTGACGACCTGGTGCTGGTGGCGCCGCGCTGGCCCAATGTGCTGCGGCGCGAGGAAACCATACAGCGCGCCAGCGGGGCGCTGGATGTGCTGGAAAAGTGCCGCATTGTCGCCACGCTGGACGAGGCGCTGGATGGCATGACGCACCTGTGCGCCACCGCCATGACGCCGCGCGACTTTGGCCCGCCCACGCGCACGCCGCGTGAGCATTTCCAGGCCATTCTGCAGGGCGAGCACGGCGCCGCGTTGAAGGCGCAGGGTGGCGTGGCTTTCCTGTTTGGCTCCGAGCGCTTTGGCATGGCCAATGAGGATGTGTACCGCTGCCATGCCTGCCTGAGCATTCCCACCAACCCGAAGTTTGGCTCGCTGAACATTGGTGCGGCGGTGCAGGTGGTGGCCTACGACTGGCGCCAGGCGCTGGGAGGCTTTGAACCCCCGTCCGCGGACGCGGCGCCCGCCGTGGGGGGCCTGCCGGCAGACGCCCGCCAGGTGGCCGGCATGCTGGCGCACTGGGAAGAGGCGCTGGTGGCGATTGGCTTCCTGGACCCGGCCGCGCCCAAGAAGCTGATGCCCCGGCTCAACCAGCTTTTCAACCGCAGCGCTTTGACGCAGGAAGAAATCCACATACTGCGCGGTGTTGCCAAGACCATGCTGGAAGCGGCCGAGCGCGCTAAACGCTAGACTGTTGCGATGTTTGACCACCTACGCTCCGACATCCAGTGCATTCTGGACCGCGACCCGGCGGCCCGAAACACCTGGGAGGTGCTGACCTGTTACCCCGGCCTGCATGCGCTGGTGCTGCACCGCCGTGCGCACTGGTGCTGGAACCATGGGTTGAAATGGCTTGGGCGCTTCCTGTCACACCTGGGCCGCTGGTTCACCGGCATCGAAATCCACCCTGGCGCCAAGATCGGTGAACGGGTATTTTTCGACCACGCGATGGGCGTGGTGGTGGGTGAAACCGCCGAAATCGGTGACGGCTGCACCATCTACCAGGGCGTGACGCTGGGCGGCACCTCGCTGTACAAGGGTGCCAAACGCCATCCCACGTTGGGTAAGGACGTTGTGGTCAGCGCCGGCGCCAAAGTGCTGGGCGGGTTCACGGTGGGCGATGGCGCACGCATAGGCTCCAACGCGGTGGTGATCAAGCCGGTGCCGGCCGGCGCCACGGCGGTGGGCATCCCGGCGCGCATCATTGAGGCCAAGTCGGAGCAGGGGCGCGATGACACCGCGTCCAAGGGCGGTTTCTCGGCCTACGGCGTGACCCAGCAGGACGACCCCATGAGCCAGGCCCTGCGTGGCCTGATCGACAGCGCCTCGGCGCAGGACCACCAGATCGCGCTGCTGTGGCACGCCATCGAAACCCTGTCAGCCAACCACAACGTGACCACCAAGGATTGCGTGCCGAAAGACGCTGCCTTGAGCGAGTGCTTTGAGGCGGAGAAAATCACGCAGTTGATCGGCAAGTAGCGGTTTCAGCTGTTGGCGGGTTTGCGAATCGCCGATTTCGGCCGAAATCCCTTGCACACCGCATCGTTGGTTTCCAGGTACGGGCCGCCAATCAGGTCTATGCAATAGGGCACAGCGGCAAAGATGCCGGGTACCACCGATTCGCCGGCTTCGTTCTTCAGCCCTTCCAGCGTTTCCTGGATGGACTTGGGCTGGCCCGGAAGGTTGATGATCAGGGATTTGCCACGTATCACCGCCACCTGGCGCGACAGCAGTGCGGTGGGCACGAAGTGCAGGCTGATCTGGCGCATCTGCTCGCCAAAACCCGGCATTTCCTTGTGCGCCACCGCCATGGTGGCTTCTGGCGTGACGTCACGTTGGGCCGGGCCGGTGCCACCGGTGGTCAGCACCAGGGCGCAGCCGGCGTCCACCAAGTCGATCAACGCGGCGCTGATCTGCTCTTTTTCATCGGCAATCAGCCGGGGCTCGAAGGTGAGTGGGTTCTGCAGTGCCCGGCCCAGCCAATCCCGCAGCGCCGGCAGGCCCTTGTCTTCGTAGACGCCAGTGGAAGCGCGGTCGCTGATGGAGACGATGCCGATCTTGACCGGATCGAGCCCAGGGGCGGTGTCAGGAGTGCTCATGGTGTGGCAGGGGTGTCGGAGGCCGAAGCCTCCTGCGCCAGGTGCTCACGCACCAGCTGGAAAATGTCGCGGTAGGCGCGGCCATGGCGTGGCGCGGCGCCGGGTTTTTCCGGCTTGGCGTCCTTGCGCGCCTGGCGAATCAGCGCGCGCAACTGCTGGCTGTCGGTGGCAGGGGCCTTCAGCAGCCAGGTGCCAAAGGCGTCTTCATCGGCAATCAGCTTGTCGCGCCAGGTTTCGGCCTGGTGCAGCAACAGGTTATCGCGCGCGGAGCCGCTGTGCTGTTCGACCAGCGCTTCCCGCATGGCCTGATGGGTTTCGGGCTCCAGCAGGCGCATCAGCTTGCCGATGAACTGCATCTGGCGCCTTTTGCCTTCGAAGTTGGTGATGCGTTTGGCATCGGCAATGGCGTCCAACATCTTGTCGGACAGGCCCAGGCCACCCAGCAGATCGGCGCGCAGCGTCAGCAGGCTTTCGCCCAGTTGCTGGATTTCGGTGCTTTCGCGTTTCAGCTCGGTGCGGCTGGGCGCGTCGCCGCCTTTGAGCTCGCGTTTGAGCTCCAGGTCCAGCTCGCTGCCTTCGGCAACGAATTGGCCGCGGACGAAATAGCCTTTTTTTGGTTTGCGTGACATGAGCCAAGTATCATAGCCTCCGCTAACCCTATCCTCAAATGACCAAAGACACGTCCCAAGCCGCCAACGGCTTCAGCTACAGCCGAGCTTTTTTTGAAAACCTGGTGGATACCGCTCTGGCACATGCCAAAAAGCTGGGCGCCAGCGACGCCGGGGCCGAGGCCTCGGAAGGCTGCGGCCTCAGCGTATCGGTGCGCAAGGGCGAATTGGAGAATGTCGAGCGCAACCGCGACAAGTCATTGGGTGTGACGGTGTACATGGGCCACCGCCGCGGCAACGCCAGCACCTCCGATTTTTCCGAGGCCGCCATCAAGCAGACGGTGCAGGCCGCCTACGACATTGCCCGCTTCACCGCCGAAGACCCGATGGCCGGCCTGCCCGAGGCCGCCGACATCGCGCCGCTGGCCGAGCACCGCACCGACCTGGACCTGTTCCACCCCTGGTCCATCAACAGCGAAGAGGCCGCCAAACTGGCGATGCGCTGCGAGGCCGCCGCGCTGAAGACCAGCAAGCAGATCACCAACAGTGAAGGCGCGGGCGTGTCGGCCCAGCAGTCGCATTTTTTCAGCGCACACACCAGTGGTTTTCGCGGCGGCTATGCCAGTTCGCGCCACTCGATTTCGGTGTCGCCCATCGCCGGCAAGGGCGATGGCATGCAGCGCGATGCCTGGTACAGCTCCATGCGCAGCGCTGACGAGCTGGCCTCGGCCGAGTCGGTAGGCCGCTATGCCGCGCAGCGCGCGTTGGCACGGCTGAACTCGCGCAAGATTTCTACGGTGGAGTGCCCGGTGCTGTTCGAGTCGCCGATGGCTTCCGGCCTGCTGGGTGCGTTTGTGCAGGCCGTCAGCGGCGGTGCCTTGTACCGGCGCAGCTCGTTCCTGCTGGACTCCTTGGGCAAGCAGGTGTTCCCCAAGCACATCAACATTTTCGAAGACCCGTTCGTCAAGCGCGGCAAAGGCAGTTCGCCCTTCGACGACGAAGGCGTGCGTGTGGCCGCGCGCCAGGTGGTGCAAGCCGGCAAGGTGGGCGGCTATTTCCTCAGCAGCTACTCAGCCCGCAAGCTGGGCATGAAGACCACCGGCAATGCCGGCGGCTCGCACAACCTCACACTGACATCGCGCCAAACCAAGCCGGGCGACGACCTGGACGCGATGCTGCAGAAGCTGGGCACTGGCTTGTTCGTCACCGAGATGATGGGCCAGGGCGTCAACTACGTCACCGGCGACTACTCGCGTGGCGCCAGCGGCTTCTGGGTGGAGAAGGGCCGCATTGCCTTTCCGGTGCACGAGATCACCATCGCCGGCAACATGCAGCAGATGTTCAAGGACATCCTGGCTGTGGGCGCCGACACTTACAACTATGGCGCCAAGACGGTGGGCTCCATCCTGGTGGCCAAGATGAAGGTGGCGGGCAGTTGACGCTGCGGGCGCTCGCGGCATGCCAAGCAACCACCAAATCCAATGCCAGTGCGGCCATCTGCGCGGCGTCCTCGAACCCACCCAGCCGTCCAACCACTGCGTCTGCTACTGCAGCGACTGCCAGGCCTTTGCCCGCCATCTGGGCACCGCGGACAAGGTGCTTGACCCGCAGGGTGGCACAGCCATCGTCCAGGTACCTCCCGCAAACCTGCGCTTCACGCAGGGCGCTGAAAAATTGGCCTGCCTGCGACTCACGGACAAAGGCATGTTGCGCTGGTACGCCGCGTGCTGTGGCACCGCCCTGGGCAACACCCCGCCAGATCGGCGCGTGTCGTTCGTCGGCCTGATCCACACCTGCCTGCAAGCAGACGGTCAATCGCTGCAAGCGTCATTCGGCCCGGTCACCATGCGCAGCAGTGTGGGCAGTGCCACCAGGCCGGACGCGCCTGCTGCGTCCGGCCTGGTGAGCGGGATCGTCAAGGTGTTGGCGATGGCTGCCAAAGCACGCATCACTGGCGCGTACCGAAACAACCCCTTCTTCAATCCCGCAACCGGGGCCGCTATCGCCAGCCCTTACGTGCTGTCGGCCAGCGAGCTCGGTGCCGCCAAGCATGCCGCCTGATGGCTGCGGTCACCAGCCCTAGCGCGTCAACCGGTAAATCAAGACAGTGGTGCGAATCGTCGCCCGCTCAATCCACTGAACCTGGCCGGGCCGCGTAACCTGCCAAAAGGGCATCAGCCCGCCAGCGCCGCCTTCACAGCAGCCGAAATCTGCCCCATCTCAGCCTTGCCAGCCAATTGTGCCTTGGCCACGCCCATGATTTTGCCCATGTCGCCAGGGGCGGCGGCGCGGCCCAGTTCGGTGGCCACCTGGGCCACGATGGCCTTCACCTGGGTGGCTACTTCGTCGGCGCTCAGGCGCGCGGGCAGGTAGGCTTCCAGCACGGTCAGCTCAAAGGCTTCCTTGTCGGCCAAGTCTTTGCGGTCGGCCTGTTGGAAAGCGGCCAGCGAGTCCTTGCGCTGCTTGATCAGCTTGTCCACGATGGCGATGATGGCGGCGTCGTCCAGCACCACGCGCTCGTCCACTTCTTTTTGCTTCATCGCGGCCAGCAACATGCGTATGGTGCCCAGGCGGTCAGCTTCCTTGGCGCGCATGGCGGTCTTCATGTCTTCGGTGATACGGTCTTTCAGGGACATGGTGGGCTCTCTCGTTGGTGTGGGTGTGCGGAAAAAGGGGAGCTAAAAAGACAAAACCCGCGCCTGGCGTCCCGAGCGCGGGTTTTTCAACCTCTTGCGGCTGCCTTGGCGGCAACCGAAGCTGTGTGATTAGTACAGCTTCTTGGGCAATTGCATCGAGCGGATGCGCTTGTAGTTGCGCTTCACGGCGGCGGCCTTCTTGCGCTTGCGCTCGGCGGTCGGCTTTTCGTAGAACTCGCGGGCGCGCAGGTCGGTCAGCAGGCCCAGCTTTTCAATGGTGCGCTTGAAGCGGCGCAGAGCCACGTCAAACGGCTCGTTTTCTTTTACACGGATGGTTGTCATTACGTAATGAATCTCTGAAAAATTTGCTCGGGGGAAGATCGGGCCCTCAAGCGGTGTTCCCCGCTAATAAGTTGATCAGGCAGCGGGGGTTTGCCAGCAAAGCCTTGGATTATAACGCTTTTTGCTTAGGTTTCAACTGCTGCGCCAGACCATGCGCGCAGGCAAAGCCGCTGGCCCAGGCCCACTGGAAGTTGTAGCCGCCCAGCCAGCCGGTCACGTCCACCACCTCGCCGATGAAATACAGCCCCGGCTGCTTCGATTCCAGCGTCTGGCTGGACAGCTCGCGGGTGTCCACACCGCCGGCCGTGACCTCGGCCTTGCGGTAGCCCTCGGTCCCGGTGGGGGTGAGCTGCCACTGGCTGAAGCGCTGGGCCAGGGCGGCCAGCGCCTTGTCGCTGGCTTCGTTGATGGGGCGCTGCCAGGCGCTGTCCTGCTGCACCCAAGTGTCGGCCAGGCGTGACGGCACCAGCGTGGCCAGTTCGTTGGCAATCAGCTTGCGTGACTGCGCCTTGGCCTGCGTCAATTTGGCCGCCAAGTCGACATCCGGCGACAAATTGAGAGAAATTTCGGTATTTGGTTGCCAAAAGCTGGAAATTTGCAACACACCCGGGCCGCTCAAGCCACGGTGGGTGAACAGCAGATCTTCCAGGAATGTGGTTTTGGCTTTCTTGCTGCCGGTGGAAATGGCCACCGGCAGTGACAGGCCCGACAACTGGGCAAACGGCGCCCAGGCCTGCTCGTCAAACGTCAAAGGCACCAAAGCGGGGCGTGTTTCCACCAGTTTGAGGCCAAACTGGCGCGCCATGCGGTAGCCAAAGTCGGTGGCGCCTATCTTCGGAATGGACAGCCCGCCGGTGGCGATGACCACGGCCCGGGCCTGCACGGTACCGCGCGCGGTGTCCAGTTCGTAACCACTGACATCGTGGTAACGGATGGCCTGCACGCCGCAGGGCTGCCAGTGGGTGACGCTGCCGGCCGCGCATTCGGCCAGCAGCATGTCGATGATGTTTTGCGCCGAATGGTCACAAAACAGCTGGCCTTTGTGCTTTTCGTGGAAGGCAATGCCGTGGCGCTGCACCAGGGCAATGAAGTCCTTGGGCGTGTAGCGCGCCAGCGCGGAGCGGCAGAAATGCGGGTTGCCGCCCAGAAAGTTGGCCGGGGTGGCCTCGCGGTTGGTGAAGTTGCAGCGGCCGCCACCGGAGATGCGGATTTTCTCGGCAATCTTGTCGGCATGGTCCAGCAGCAGCACCCGCAGGCCCAACTGGCCGGCCACGCCAGCGCAGAACAGGCCGGCGGCGCCGGCACCGACCACCACCGCATCAAACGAATGCGCAGCAGCGGTGATGGCTAGCCCTTCCAGGTGAACGGAAACTTGAACTGCTTGACGAAGCCGTCCGGCACGTAGTCGCCCAGCACGCCATAGCGCTCCGGCCACAGCCGGTCGCTCTTCACCGCGGTGCCGAACAGGTAGTCGATGAAGGCGTAGTGCGCCGAATAATTGCGGTCCAGCGCTTCCTGGTCCTGGCTGTGGTGCCAGTGGTGGAAGTTGGGCGTGACGATGACGTAGCGCAGCGGCCCCAGCCGCACGCTGACGTTGGCGTGGTTGAACACCGCCTGGAAGCCGACGATGACGATGTAGGTGTCAATCACTTCTTTGGAAAAACCCAGCACGAAGATAGGCGCCAGCACCAACGTGCGGGTGATCAGCAGCTCCAGGATGTGCTGGCGCGAGCCGGCCATCCAATCCATGCTCTTGGCGCTGTGGTGCACCGCATGCAGGCGCCACAGCACGGGCACCTCGTGGTAGGCGCGGTGGGTCCAGTACTGCACCAGGTCGGCCACCAGCACGATCAGCAGCACGCCCACCACAAAGGGCAGGTCGCGCACCCAAGCCTGTATGCCGTCCTTGGCGGCCCAGCCGAACAGCTTGTGCACCAGCAGGTTGGTGGCCAGCAGCACGAAGCCCACCACCATGTGGTTGACGATGAAGTGGTGAAAGTCGGTCTGCCATTCGGGGCGGAAAATCGGCTGCTCCTTGCGCAGCGCAAATAGTTTCTCCACGAACATGAAGATCAGCGACGAGCCCAGCAGGTCCAGGATGAACCAGTCCAGGCCAATGTAGGGGGTGTTGTCGGCAAAGTCGTTGACCGGCACCTTGTGCCCGCCCAGGAAGGCGGTCAGCACCACCAGCAAGAAGGCAAAGGCCGACAGCCAGCGGGCACGGTTGAAAATGACGTTGACCAGCGAGATGCCTCCGGAGATCACCATGGCGGCGAACATCACGGTGCGCAGCACATTGACGTCGTAGCTCTTGCGCAGCTCCGGCGTAGTCAGGTACTGCGGGAAGTGGAAGGCCAGCACCCCCAGGAAGCACAGTACGGCCAGCGTCATGGCAATCACGCCGCTGACCATGCCGTGCCCCGGCTTGAGCGCGCCGTGGCCTTCGGTCAATTCATTGAGTTTTTCCAGCACGTCTGACACCTCCTGAATGGCTGCCGGCTGCATGGGCCGGCATGTGCCCCGCAGTGTAGCGCTGCGGCAGGGGTGCCGAATGGCTTTTCAGACGGCCCGGCGTTGCTGGGCTGGTGGCTGTTCGGCTGCGGCCGCGAGGCCCTGCAGCACATCCCCCACCACGATGACGCTGGGGCTGGCCAGCTGGGCTTCGGCCAGGTCACGCTGCAGGTGCTGCAGTGTGGTGACGATGTGGCGTTGGCTGGGCAGGCTGGCGTTGTGCACCACCGCCACTGGGGTATCAGCCGGCAGGCCGGTCAGCAACTCGGCTTGTATGCGTGAGGCGCTGGCCACACCCATGTAGATGACCAGTGTCAGCCTGGCGCTGTGCGCGGTGGCGGCCAGCGCGCGCCAGTCGGTGCCGGCGGCGTCGGGCTTGGCGTGGCCGGTGACGAACACCACGCCATGCGCATGGTCGCGGTGCGTCAGCGGCACGCCGAGCGCCGTGACGGCCGCCAGGCCGGAGGTGATGCCATTGACCACGGTGACCGGTATGCCGGCCGCCTGCAGCGTTTCCATTTCTTCGCCGCCGCGGCCAAAAATGAAGGGGTCGCCGCCTTTCAGGCGCACCACGTTTTCGCCCTCCAGCGCGGCCATCAGCATCAGTTTTTCGATGAAAGCTTGCGGCGTGGACTTGCAGCCGCCGCGCTTGCCCACGCGCACCACGCGGGCCTGGGGCGAGGCCAGTGCCACGATGTCGTCGCTGACCAGGTCGTCCACCAGCAGCACGCTGGCGGCCTGGATGGCCTTGACGGCCTTCAGCGTCAGCAGTTCGGGGTCGCCAGGGCCGGCACCCACCAGGGTGCAGCTGCCCAGGCTGGGGCGGGGTGGGGCAGGGTGTGTCATAGCTGCTTCAGCATATGCAAGATATGTTCCACCTGTTTGGCAATCGGTGCCGGCACGGGGTTTTTGCCGTCCAGCACGTCGCGCACGTAGAGGGCGGTGGTGGCGGCGTCAAATTCCTTGGGCAGGTCCGGCAATTGGGCCAGGCTGCCGGCCTGCGCTTCCTGCAGCAGCACGCGCTGGCCGCGCAGGAAGCCCTCCATCTGCGGCAGGCGCCGCGCGTCGGCCACGGCCTCGCCCTCGGTGCCGCGCAGCAACAGGGCGTTGGACTGCATCAACTCAAAGGTGGCGGCCATGGACAACGCGTATTCCGGGTGGGTGTAGCTGCTGATGACCAGTGCCTCACCGGCACAGGGGTTCATCAGCTTCACCAGGCTGTGGGCGGGGTTGCGCAGGCCCACAGTGCGGCGCACATCCAACAGCTTTTGCAAGCCGCCATGCAGCAGCGCGGTGGGCATGAAGGCCACGGTGCCCGGCGCGACGGGGCCAACGGCCTGTTGCGCCGGGATGTCCAGCGCCTCAAGCACTTTGGAGGTGTACACCCGGCTCGATTCGGTGGCCACGCCATGCACCAGCACGGAGATGTTTTCGCGCGCCAACAGCAAGGCCAGCAGCGGGGTCAGCGCCGGCAGCTTGCGTGCACCGTTGTAGCTGGGGATGACCACGGTGGGCGTGCGGCCGGCCGGCACCTGGGCCAGCCGCTGGTAGGTGGCATCCAGGAACCCGGCCATCTCCAGCGGCGTCTCGCCCTTGATGCGCATGGCCAGGCAGAAGGCGCCAATTTCCAGGTCGGTAACGCTGCCATCCAGCACCTGGCCAAACAGGTCGGCCGCCTGCTCACGCGTCAACGCGCGTGCGCCATCCTTGCCGCGGCCGATCTCCTTGATGTACTGGCTGATGCCCATATCCTCATTGTGCTGGATGGCTGATGACTTCTGGTCATGAGCTTATGTGGTACCCGGCTCACTTCACCTCGATCTCAGCCACCTTTGCAACTTCCTTGCCAGAGGTCAGGCGCAGGCTGGTCCATTCGTCGCGCGCCTGCGGCGTGCCAAAGCCGGTGGTGATGCGCAGCATCACCGTGGTGCCGGCAGACAGCACCTGCTGGCGGTTGCCGTAGAACTGCGCGTGCACCACGTACTTGCCGGCTTTGGCGTCCTTCAGCGAAAACTCTTCCGGGCCGTAGCCGCCGGTGGCGTCCGGGCTCATGGCACCGCCCTGGTAGGTCAGGCGGTGGGCGTAGCTGGCTTTTTCGCCATTCGGGTCGTTGACCCACAGGTCCACGTCGGTGTCATCGGTGTCCCAGGCCATCACCACGCGCAGGGCCAGCGGCAGGTTGCGGCGCAGCCGCGCGTCCACCCGGGCCAGGTCCAGCGGCCGGCCGGCGGCCTGCTGTTGGGCGGCAATGGCGTTCAGCTCGGCCAGCGCAATCAGGTGGATGCCGGCAAAGCGGCCATTCCACGGCTGGGCCACCACCTCCCACAGCGCGTTGACGGCCTGTTGCGGCTGCTTGTTGTCCGCCAACGCCAGGCCCAGGTCGCGCCAGGACTGCGGCTCGTTCGGTGCCAGTTCGCTGACGCGTTCGAACACCGGCAAGGCCAGTTCCGGGTGGCGCGCCTGCAGCAGCCGGTAGGCATACATGCGCAACAGCTGGCGATTTTCCAGGTTCATCTCGGCCAGGTTGGACAGCACGCGCAGGCCCAGCTCGGGCAGGCCGCGTTCCAGCAGCAGGCCAGCTACGTCTTGGTAGAAAGCGCTGCTGTTGGCATGGCTGGCGCGCTCGTCCAGGTAGACCCGGTACAACTCACCCTGGGGTGTATTGCTCATGCGCTTCAGGTAGGGCGTGTCGGGGCTCCAGGCCTGCAGTGCGATGGTGGATCGGGGCGCTGCAGGTGCGCCAGCAGTGTCCGCCGCAGCCGACTTGCTCATCGCGCCGGCCGAGCGGCGGGCCTCCATCATCGGTGAGGCTGCGACGGGTGCCGGGGGTGGAACCATTGACGGCTGCACGCTGGCACGCGGGGCCATGTCCTGGGCCACTTCTGCCGCTGGCGCCAGCCGCATGGGCTGCGGCGCCATTTCCCGCGCCCGCAGGTCGGCCGATGCCGCGCGCGTTTGACCGCCCAGGCCGCCGGAGATTTGCAGTTGCGGCTCGGCCTTTTTCGGCATCTCTTTCGGGAAGGCTTTGTCCCACCAGCTCTGCTTGTCGTTGAACTGGCGCACGATGCTCTCCAGGTGGTCACGCCGTTGCTGTGTGCTGCGTGCCAGTTGCTGCTGGCCCAGGCGCGCCACCTCGTCGGCCAGCTCGGGTGGGGCCGGCAGCTCAAAGCGGGCGTAGTCGGCCGCCAACTCCAGCACGATCAGCGAGCTGTTGGGGCCCACGATGCCGTTCTGCGCCGCCATGCGGGCCAACTCCGCGCTGTGCAACGAGGGGTTCTCGGCCAGCTCGGCGCTGCGCCACTGGGCCCATTGCTGGGCCGGCCAGCGGCCACGGGGCTGGCTGCCGTCGATCTGCACGCTGACGCTGCGGGTGCGTCCGCTGGGGTGCGCCAAGGTCACGTCTATCCGGGCGGGGCTGTCCAGCAATTCGCCCGCCAGCGCAATGCGGCCGCCTTGTACGCGCAGCGAGGGGGCTACCAGATGCCGGGCCGCCAGGCTGCTCAGCGCAGTGATGCGCCAGCCGTCCATGCGCATGGCGCGCGCGGCTTCCTCCGGCGTTTGCTGCGTGGCGTCGATCAGCGCCCCGCCGGTGCGGTCGGCCAGGCGGCGCAGCCGCGGCAGGTCGGCGCTGGCAGCGCCGTTGATGGCGAACACCGGTGCGCTGTGGGTGTAGTTGATCAGGCGGCGGCCATCGGTCATCAGGCCGTCGGTCACCATCAGCGTGGTGTCGGCGTCCTTCGGGATGGGCAGCTCGTCAAAATTGCTGGAGCCGTCCAGCGGTTCAGCGCGCAGTTGCGCGGCCAGTGCGGCAAAGCCGCCGGGCGCCAGCGTCAGGCTGCGCAGCGGCTCGGGGCGGTTGCGCACCACCAGCAGGCTGAGCTTGACGGGCTGGCGCAGCGTGCGGAAGTAGGCTTCCAGCACCGGCAGCACACGGGTTTGCGCGGCGGCGGAACCGGAAGCATCCCACACCAGGGCAATGTGGCGCGGCGCCGGGCGCTCCATGGGCTCGTCCTTGAAGGCCAACTGCCCGGCAAAGTAACGCTGTCCATTCGACTCGCCCACCAGCCATTGCGGCTTGGCCGGCTGCTGCAGCGCCAACTGCAACCAGCCCATGGGGCCGCTGGTGGCCACCCAGTTGTCGCGTTGCAGGCGCAGCGTCAGGCCGTTGGCTTCCCATTGCAGCTGGGTGCCTTCCGGCGCTTGCAGCAGTTGGGCTTCGTGACGCGCCAGGCCGGGCGCCAGCACCTGCACCTGCAGACCCCCGATGTTGCCGGCAAAGGCCAACGGCAGGCGCAACAGGCCGCTGCCATTGGCCCGGCGGGGCAGGGTTTCGGTCAGCGTGATGGCCACGCGCCGCTCGCCCTGTGCCGGCACCGGGTACACACGCAGCTTGTACTGGTTGTTGGCGGTGGCCTCCAGCAGGCCGGGGTCCACCCGGCGGCGGCGTATGTCTTCAAAAATCTCCTGGCCGCGCGCCTTGGGCACCGGCACGGCGTCGCGCAGCTTGCCGTTCACATCCAGCGCAAAGCCGGTGACCACCTGGCCGTCCAGCAGCGGAAACTGCAACTCACCCTCCAACACGCGCGGGTTGGGGTTGTACAGGCGCAGTTCCACGCGCGTCTGAGCCTGGTCGCCCAGCACCTGTACGTCCACCAGGGCCTCGCGCAGCTGGATGGCCTGGCCTTGTGGGAAATTGTTGGTGATGGTGGTGGGGCGCCAGGATATGGGCGGGCTGACCGGTTTGACCCAGCTCACGCTGGGCGGCTGGTCTGGCACCCCCTGTGCTTGCGCCAGCCCATGCGGCAGGGTGACCAGCAGCGCCAGGCAGGGCAGCCAGCCTTGATAGCGCCGCAGCGCGAAAAGCAGGGTGGGAATGGACACAACAACCTCCGCAAAAAAATGTGTTGACGAGGCTTGCACGTGGCAACTGGCTTGGCGGGGTTAAACCAAGCGGACTTTTTTTCAGGGTGGTGGCTGGACAACAGAGGCGGCTTGTCATCCGGCATGCTGCTGCGCAACAATCGGTGCATCCTGGCCGTACCGGCCGGGTGGCAAAAAAGGGTGCCCATGAAGGCTTTGATCAAACGCATCCCGTTTGTTGGCACGCTGCAGCAGCTGTATTGGAAGGCCATGAAGCCCGCGCGGCCGCGTGCGCCTTTTCCGGGGTCAGCCGAGTACTGGGAGTCACGCTATGCGGCGGGTGGCAACTCGGGCTCGGGGTCGTACGCACAATTCGCCCAGTTCAAGGCCGAGGTGCTGAACGATTTTGTGGCCAAGCAGCGCATACGCTCCGTCATCGAATTTGGCTGTGGCGACGGCAACCAGCTGAGCCTGGCCAAGTACCCGCAGTACCTGGGCTTTGACGTCAGCAGCACCGCGGTGGCGCGTTGCCGTGAGCTGTTCGCTTCCGACCCTACCAAGTCGTTTGAACTGGTGAGCAACTACAGCGGGCAAAAGGCGGACCTGGTGATGTCGCTGGACGTGATCTACCACCTGGTGGAGGACAGCGTGTATGAGGGCTACATGCGCGCGCTGTTCGCCGCCTCCAATGGGCATGTGGTTATCTATGCCAGCGACACCGACAACAACAAGGGCTACGAAGGCACGCATGTGCGGCACCGCAAGTTCACGGCCTGGGTGGCGCAGCATTTCCCGACCTGGCAGTTGGCGCAGCACATTCCCAACCGCCACCCCAACCGGGGTGACGATGAGAAGGGCTCGTTTGCTGATTTTTACTTTTACAAGGCCGCCTGAGGCCTCTGCACTAAAACGTGTCCTTCAGAAACTCCTTCACTTCCGCATAGTGGATGGCGAAGGACAGCCCGCCATTTCCGGCCATCAGGAAATTGTCGTTGACACCTATCACCTTGTTGTTCAGGAACAGCGGACCGCCAGAGTTGCCGGGATTGAGAGCCGCATCCGTCTGAATGAACAGCACGTCCTTGCCGCCCACGGCAAACACGCTAGGCCGCTTGCGCACGGCGCTGACCACACCCCGGGTGATGGTGAAACTAAGCCCCTTGGGATGGCCTATGGCCTCCACCGTGGCGCCGAGCTCCAACGTGTTGCCTTCAAAAAAACTGACGGGTACGCCCCTGGACTGGACCTTGATCAGCGCCAGATCCAAACGCACGTCGCTTTTGACAACCTTGCCAAAAGTTTCCAAGCCGTTGTACATCTTCATCTCAACGTATTGAGAACCCTCCACCACGTGGAAATTGGTCATCACCAGGTCCGGTGCAACAAAGAAGCCACTGCCGAGGGACTTCGGTGTCCGGATCACCACAACGGAGTCAAACCGGGTGTCATTGCGTGGTTTTGCATCGTATTGGTTGCCCTTGTAGGCCGCCAAGGAGGTGTTCCGGTCCGCCAGCATCTCGGTGCGCAGCGCGTCCATCGACGCCAGCGGTTTTGTATTGTGCTGGTTCTTCAGGTAGTCATCCATCAGTATGGATGCCTTCAGCGTCATCGGGGACTGCTCGTAGGACGCAATGTCGGATTCCCGGTTGTATCTTGTCGAGAGACCGAAGGCGTCTGGATCCCTGTCGTGGAAGTTGTAGGCCAGCTTGAACGACTTGCTTTCGCTGAGATCAACCACCCCTGTGACATAGCGTTTGGCGGCCTTGTCGATGACGTGGTAGCGCGCAGTCAGCGTTCGGACAGCGGTGATGTCGGACACGCTGTATTTGTAGGCTTGCATGTCGTCGTGCAAAATTGTCCGGGGCGTGTTCAAAAGCTCCTGCTTGGCTTTGTCCAGTTGGTCATTCAACAAGATGAGCGTCACGCCAGCCAGGAGCCCTTGCCTGGCGTTGGTAGCCAAGCCGCGCGTTTCCGCAATCTCATTCTGTATTTGCAGTACCTTGTGGAGGGCCAGCGGATAGGCGGGATTGGGCTCACTGTGTCTGCCGGCGACGAACTGAGAACTGTTGTCAGCCTTGCCCGTGACGCGTCTGGAGACTTTGCTGGCAGCCACATCCAGAATGATGACCAGCTTGGCGTCCGATTTGCCTGCAATGGCGGTCAACTCATCCAGGCTTGACTTGGACACTTCAAGCGGCAAGTCCTGGTCAATCTGGGTTGGAAACTCGATCTGCCCCTCAGCCAGCAGGGCCTTGCTGGTGACATCCACCAGAGCGAGTTTTGTTTTGACCAAGCTGTCGGTGGGAAGGCCAGGTTCCTTGGCGCGCTCAACCGGTGTCAGATTTCTCACTGGCGAACGGGCCTGTTCTGTGTTGTTCGCCGCGGTAGCCAGCCACGGTTCGTATTGGGTTCGGAATGCGAGAACTTGCGCTGCCGTCAGTCGCGAGAGCACGTCCGCAAGCGCTGCTTCGTTGTCTACCAGGTAATTTTTCGGCAAGTCAATCGGATAGGCGGTAAAAAAATTTGCCCCGAGCGTGTGATCGAACTGTTTGAACGCAACAGCGGCCAAATCACGAAGCGTGTTGCCAACTTTGTAAATACGGCTCTGCAATTCATCAAGCTTGGGCGACCGGAATTCCGGGCCGGAAAAGATTCTTCGTGCCAGGTACTCGGTTGCCAAGCCATTCGCTGCTTCCAGTGTCTTGCGTTCCTGTTGCCAGTCCTGCGGCTTTTTGCCATTGACTTGCAGCAGAGCCGCGTTTGCGGCGTCCAATTTGGGCTCAAACTGTTGGTTGTAGCCTTTGGCCAAGCGCCGCAGCAGGGGCAGGCTTTCTGCTTTGTTGTCAAACAGGAAATATCTGGTTTCGCTGGCAAGAAAGTCATCGGCCTCACTGAGCTTGCCCTGGTCTATCAAGCCGGACAGTTTGCTGAGCTGTGAGGAACCAGATGCCGGCAGGGCCCTGAGCCTGGCTTCTGTGGCGCGCTCCAACGGGGTTTGAGCGCTTGCCCACCACGGCAAAACGAGAAAGATGCACGCAAGCCAAAGCCGCTTGAAAGGAAGGTGATTGGTTTTCACGGTGTGGACGCCCATTGACTGGATGAATAACCAGTATGCCAAGGGTCCGGTGATTTGGAAATCCCCCAAATGAGGGATAACGGCAAACTGTGGCGTTTGCGCCTCGTCAACCCACCTGAATCGTTGCCAGGCTGTCAAGGCGAGTTGCGCCAGCCGGCGCAGCCGCCCGCACCATCCGCTGCAGCTCCGGCACACAGGAGCCGCAGTTGGTACCGCACCGCAGCGCCCCTTGCAGCGATGCCAGGCGTTCCTTGTCGCTGCCCGCGCAGGTCATCAGGTGCTGCTGGATGGCGGACTCGCTGACGTTGAAGCAAGTGCACACCTGCTTGCCCTTGGCCTGTACGGCCACCGGTGGTTTCATGCCGGGCGCCAGCAGCAGCCGTCCGTAGGTCTGCGCCGGCAGGCCGTCTTGCAGCACGGTTTTGACCCAAGCCTCAGCACTGGTGTCGCCGCCCAGCAGCAGGCCCTGCAGCTCGACCTGCGTGGCCGTCTGCACCAGCTTGGCCACGCGGCGCTGGCCCTTGGGTTTGTCGAGGTAGCGCAGCACGTCGTCGCCATCCAGCGCCAACAGCTGCTCCACTTGGGCCAAGACGGCATCCGGCGGCGCCTCGTGGCTGGCGGCACGGAACAGAATGCCGGTGCGTTCACGGCCAAAGGGCACGCAGGCGGCAAAAGGAAAGCTAACCATCAGCTGGCGCAGCGCTTCGCGCGCCTGCAGCACCTGGGCTTCGGGCAACCAGGCCAGCGCCAGCAGCGACCAGGGCAACTCGGCCTTCAGGATCTTGACGGCCGCGTGCTTCAATTCCGGCTGTTTGGAATCCGGGCAGAAGGCGCTGGTGGTCAGGGCGTTGACGCCAGCCAGCGGCAAGCCGGTGCTGGAGCAGCCGCTGAGGTACTCCTCACCCCAATGCATGGCCATGAAGGCCTGGCTCATGCCCACCTCGGCGCTGGCCTGCACCGGCACCACGATGGAGCCGCGTTTGCTGGTCACATGCACCAGGTCGCCTTCCTTCAGCAGCCGGCGCGCCATGTCCTGCGGGTGCATCTGCACCGTGGGCTCGGCCACATGGCCGAACAGCCGGCCCAGCGTGCCGGTGCGGCTCATGCCGTGCCACTGGTCGCGCAGGCGCCCGGTGGTCAGCGAGAACGGGTAGCGGGATTCACGGGCTTCAGCGGTGGGCTTGTACACCGTGTTGACGAAGCGCGCCTTGCCATCCGCCGTGGGGAAGACGCCGTCTTCGTACAGGCGCGCCTTGCCCTCGGTGCTGCCGGCCGGGCAGGGCCATTGCCGGGGGCTTTGCTCCAGCAGGGTGTAGGACAGACCGGTGATGTCCAGGTCGCGGCCGCGGGTACTTTCTCGGTGCTCGTTCCACACGCTTTCAGGCGTGGGGTAGTTGAACAACTGGCCTGCCAGCCCGGGATCCAGCCGGTGCGCAAAATCGACGCCGATTTGCCAATCGTGCCGCGTCTGGCCCGGTGCGGCCACTGCGGCGCGCATACGGCTGATGCGCCGTTCGCTGTTGGTGACGGTGCCTTCCTTCTCGCCCCAGGTGGTGGCGGGCAGCAGCAGGTCGGCGTAGGCGCAAGTGGCGGTGGTGGCAAAGGCCTCTTGCACCACCACGAATTCCGCGCCCTGCAAGGCCTGGCGTACCAGCGCCTGGTCGGGCATGCTTTGCGCGGGGTTGGTGCAGGCTATCCACAGCGCCTTGATGTGGCCATCGGCGGCGGCCTGGAACATCTCCACCGCTGTCTTGCCCGGCACGGCGGGCACGTTGCGGCCCAGTTGATCCAGACCCCACAGCGCCTCCACCTCGGCGCGGTGCTGGGCATTGCCCAGGTCGCGGTGGGCACTGAGCAGGTTGGCCAGCCCTCCCACCTCGCGCCCGCCCATGGCATTGGGCTGGCCGGTCAGCGAAAAAGGGCCGGCGCCGGGCTTGCCGATCTGGCCGGTGGCCAGGTGCAGGTTGATCAGCGCGGCGTTCTTGGCGGTGCCGCTGCTGGACTGGTTCAGGCCCTGGCAGTACAGGCTTAGCGTAGGGCCTCGCGCTGCGGTGTCATGGGCATGGCCCTGAGCGAACAAGCGGGCGGCCAGCAACAGGTCCGCCTTGCTGATGCCGCAGGTTTGCGCCACCATGTCCGGCGTGTAGTCGCGCGCGCTGGCCTTCAAGGCGTCAAAGCCGGTGGTGTGGGCGGCAATAAAGGCGGGGTCCACCCAGCCTTCCCACAGCATGACGTGCAGCATGCCCATGAACAAGGCCACATCGGTGCCGGGCTGGATTTGCAGGAACAGGTCGGCCATGCCGGCCGTGTCGGTGCGCCGGGGATCGGCGACGATGATCTTCAGCGCCGGATTGGAAGCGCGGGCGTCTTCGATGCGTCGGAACAGGATGGGGTGGGCGTAGGCGGTGTTGGAGCCGACGATGAACAGGCACTGTGCCAACCCGATGTCGTCGTAGCAGGCCGGTGGCGCATCCGCGCCCAGCGTCTGCTTGTAACCGGCCACCGCGCTGCTCATGCACAGGCGCGAGTTGGTGTCCACGTTGTTGGTGCCCAGCAGGCCCTTGGCCAGCTTGTTGAACACGTAATAGTCTTCGGTCAGCAGCTGGCCGGAGATGTAGAAGCCCACCGCGTCAGGGCCGTGTTCATCCATGACCTGGCGGAATTTGCTGGCCGCGACATCCAGCGCGGTGTCCCATGACACGGCCTGTGGCGCATCGCTGCGCTGCAGGCGGCGCATCGGTTGCAGCAGCCGGGTCTGCCGCGTCACGGCGGCGCTGGCTGTCAGGTGCAGCGTCGATCCCTTGGAGCACAGCCGGCCATAGTTGGCCGGATGGTCCGGGTCGCCACGCACGCCGGTGATCTGGTCGCTCTGCGATTCGATGATGACACCGCAGCCTACCCCGCAGTAGGGGCAGGTGGAGCGGGTTTCACGCACAGTCATGCCGTGGCGTGTTGTGCCGGGTCTTTCAACGCCGGGCCGGCCAGCGGTGCCTTCAAGTCCAGCGCCAGCGTGGCCAGCTCCTGTGCATTCAAATGCACCGCGCCATCCACCACCTGCACGCTGAACTTCTGCACACAACCCTCATCCGGCGCCTGGGCGCAGCCGTCACCCAGGCCTATGGTCCAGTTGTGCAGCGGGCAGGCCACGCTGGTGCCGAACACGATGCCCTGGCTCAAGGGGCCGCCCTTGTGCGGGCAGCGGTCCAGCAGTGCGAACACCTGGTCTTGCGCATTGCGAAACACCGCCACGTCCATGCCTTTGGGACGCGCCACACGGCGCGCACCCAGGCTGGGGATATCGGTGACCCAGCAAATCTTGGTCCATTCGCTCATGCTGCCACCACCGCCGAAGAAATAGTTGGCGGCGCGGTGACCACCGGTATGGCCGCCAGTTTGTCGAACTGGCGCATGTCAACGGCCGCCGCTTCTTGCTCAAACCAGGGGTCGGGCTCACCGTCCAGGCTGAATTGCAGCTTTGCCCACAGCGCGGCGCGGCCTTCGTGGTCGTCGAGGATGCGCTTTTTCACATAGTCCAGGCCCACACGCTTGACGTAGTGCACGGTGCGCTCCAGGTACCAGCCTTCCTCGCGGTACAGCTGGCAGAACGCGCCGGTGTACTCCAGCACCTCGGCGGCAGTCTTCAGCTTGGTGAAGAAATGCGCCACCTCGGTCTTGATACCGCCGTTGCCGGCCACGTACATTTCCCAGCCCGAGTCCACACCGATGATGCCCACGTCCTTGATGCCTGCCTCGGCGCAATTGCGCGGGCAGCCGCTGACGGCAAACTTCACCTTGTGCGGCGCATACATGCGCCACATGGCGCGCTCCAGGTCCTTGCCCATCTGCGTGCTGTCCTGGGTGCCCATGCGGCACCATTCACTGCCCACACAGGTCTTCACGGTGCGCAGCGCCTTGGCGTAGGCGTGGCCCGAGGGCATGCCAATGTCTTTCCACACCGCTTGCAGGTCTTCTTTCTTCACGCCCAACAGGTCGATGCGCTGGCCGCCGGTGACCTTGACGGTGGGGATCTTGTACTTGTCCACCGCGTCGGCAATGCGGCGCAGTTCGCTGGCAGTGGTCTCGCCGCCCCACATGCGCGGGATCACGCTGTAGGTGCCGTCTTTCTGGATGTTGGCATGGCTGCGCTCGTTGATGAAGCGGCTTTGCGGGTCGTCCTTGGCCTCCTTGGGCCAGCTGCTGATCAGGTAGTAGTTGACGGCCGGCCGGCAGGATGCACAGCCATTGGGCGTGTGCCAGTCCATGAAGTGGAACACATCGGCGATCGTCAGCAGCTTGTTGGTGACGATGGCGTCGCGAACCGCCTGGTGGCCATGCTCGGTGCAGCTGCACATGGCCTTGGTCTTGGGCGTGGCGGAGTAGTCGCCGCCGGCCGTGAACATCAGGATTTGCTCCACCAGCCCGGTGCAGGAGCCGCAAGACGCGCTGGCCTTGGTGTGCTTGCGCACCTCGTCCAGCGTGAACAAGCCCTTGTCCTTGATGGCCTTGCAGATGGCGCCCTTCTTGACGCCGTTGCAACCGCAGACCTCGGCATCGTCCGGCATGCCGGCGGCCTTGTTGTGGCCCTCGTGACCGACGTCGCCGATGTTGGATTCGCCAAACATCAACTTGTCGCGGATGTCCGCCACATTGCGGCCATCGCGCAGCAGCTTGAAGTACCAGCTGCCGTCCACCGTGTCGCCGTACAGGCAGGCGCCGATCAGCTTGTCGTCCTTGATCACCAGCTTCTTGTAGACGCCGCCAAACGGGTCGCTCATCACGATCTCTTCGGTGCCCGCGCCGCCGGCAAAGTCACCGGCGCTGAACAGGTCGATGCCGGTCACCTTCAGCTTGGTGGAGGTCAGCGAGCCGGTGTAGCGGCCAATGCCAAACTGCGCCAGGTGGTTGGCGGCCACCTTGGCCTGTTCGAACAGCGGTGCCACCAGGCCGTAGGCCATGCCACGGTGCGCCGCGCATTCGCCCACCGAATAAATGCGCGCGTCCGTCACGGTTTGCATGGTGTCGTTGACAACGATGCCTTTGTTGCAATGCAAGCGCATGGATTCGGCCAGCGCGGTGTTGGGGCGTATACCCACGGCCATCACCACCAGGTCGGCGGCCACCTCGCTGCCATCCTTGAAGCGAATGGCGCGCACGCGCTGCGTGCCGGGCTGGCAGGGGTCGTCGCCGCCCAACAGCTCCTGGGTCTGCGCGCCGATCAGGAATTTCAGGCCACGCTCTTCCAGCGACTTTTGCAGCAGCTTGCCGGCTGTGTTGTCCAGTTGGCGCTCCATCAGCGTGGGCATCACATGCACCACGGTCACGTTCATGCCACGGCGCATCAGGCCGTTGGCGGCTTCCAGGCCCAGCAGGCCACCGCCTATCACCACGGCATTCTTGTATTTCAGTGCCGCCTCAATCATGGTGTTGGTGTCGGCAATGTCGCGGTAGGCAATCACGCCCGGCAGGTTGCTGCCCGGCACCGGCAGCATGAAGGGGTTGGAGCCGGTGCACAGCAGCAGGCGGTCGTATTCCTCCTCGGTGCCGTCTTCAGCGGTGACGGTGCGGTTGACGCGGTCCACCTTCACCACTTTCTTGCCGGCATGCAGGGCGATGCGGTTGTCGGCGTACCAATCCCAGGAGTTCAGCACGATCTCATCCAGCGTCTGCTCGCCGGCCAGCACCGGCGACAGCAGGATGCGGTTGTAGTTGGGGTGCGGCTCGGCGCCGAACACGGTGATGTCGTACATGTCCGGCGCGATCTTCAGCAGCTCTTCCAGCGTGCGCACGCCGGCCATGCCATTGCCGACCATCACCAGTTTTGATTTCTTCATTTGGGTTACTCCAGTTATCACTTCGCCACGGGATGGGTTCAGGTCTCACGCCAGGAAAATGGAAGAAAATGGGGAGCCGCGCACCAACAACGGGCAACGCAGCGCACACTCCTGATCACAGGTGAACCGGCTTTTGCCGCCGGTTCAAAGCACACCTTTTGCATACGTCGCTGTATGCCGAGTCAAAGTGCCAGCTAAGCCGTGCTAACTAGGGTTGGACGCTTCGTTACGTCCGCAGCAGACTACGCAAGAGCCATGCCATGTGACGGATGCTGTTGCGCACCAGTCTGCAGCACACCAAAGCTGGTCCGGGGCTTGCATACAGGTCAATGTGTTCATTGACTCCAGCCTTCTTCCCTCATGACTTCCGCATTGGTGCATGCCAGCGGTCTGAAAGCCGTGCCCACGCTGCTGGCGGACCTCGAGGCGGCTGGGGTCCAGCTGGTTGGCGTGGTGGAGGAGCGCAGCCAACTGGCCAAGCAGGTCTTGCAGCACCAGCCAGACCTGCTGATTTGTGATGCGCCGCTGGCGGGTCAGGCCCTGTTTGATGCCACCCGGGCCGTGGCCCTGGTGGCGCCCTGCGCGGTCATCGTGTTTACGGATGACGTTGAAGCTGCGCATATCGCACAGGCTGTCGAATCGGGTATCCATGCCTATGTGGTCGGCGGCTATGGCAGTCAGCGCCTGCGCGCGCTGATACAGCTGGCCCAGGCCCGGTTTCGGCGCGAGCAGATGCAGCGCGAAGCCCTGGAGGACATGGCCACGCGTTTTGACGAGCGCAAGATGGTGGATCGCGCCAAGGGCATCCTGATGCACGCACGCCAGGTCTCGGATGACGACGCCTTCCAGATCCTGCGCACAGTGTCCATGAACACCAACCAGCGGCTGGGTCAGGTGTCTCAGCACATCATCCATTCGGCCCACTTTGCCGACGTTGTGAATCGCTCGGGGCAGTTGCGCATGCTGTCGCAGCGGCTGATCAAGTTGCATTGGCTGCAGCGCTGCGGCGTGACGGCGGGGCGCACGTCTGAGCGGCTGGTCGAGTCCGCGCAACGCGTCGATGCGAACCTGGAACGCCTGGGCAAGGGCCTGTCACAACCCACCTATGGCGATTTGCTGGCGCCGGTGGTGGAGATCTGGGCGCGCTTGAAACCCCTGCTGGTCGACGTTCCCACGGCGGGCCAGGCTGGCATGCCCGTTTCTGCCTCCGCTTCGGTGGATGACATGGCCGAGCAGTTGCTTCAAGGGGCCGAGCGCCTCACGGCCTGCCTGGAGAATGCCGGTACCGCGGCGCCGCTGAAGGTGCTCAATCTTGCGGGGCGCCAGCGCATGCTGTCGCAGCGTTTTGCCAAGCAGGCGGTGTTGGCGCTGTTGGGTGACGAGGCAGCGGCCTTGCGCGCCGAGGCCGGCATGCACGAATCCAGGCTCGCCTTTGAGCAGGCGCTGACCTACCTGAACGGGCTTCCCCTGTTCACGCCCGACATCCAGCGGGACCTGGAAGCTGCGGGGATAGGCTGGCTGAAGATGCTGGCGACGACGAAGGACAGTCAGCAATTGCCGCAGCGGGACAGGCTGCTGCGGTTGAACGAGTTGGCTGTGGCCAGCGAGGACCTGTTGGAGGTGTTTGAGCAGCTGTCAGCCCATTACGAGCGCAGCATGCAGATGCTGGTGGGCGGCTGAGCGGCCGGGAGCCGTGATTTGTTGCAATGCACCAATATCGGGCATTGAAGTTGCGTATCGTGGTGCATGACGTTTGAAATCGACATTGGCTTTGTCTCGCAGGCGGGCAAAAAGGACAGCAACGAAGACTTCGTGGCGGCGATGCTGCCGGAGCCTGGCGCTGAAGTCATGGGGGCGATTGCCGCCATCGCGGACGGGGTGAGCCAGGGCGGCATGGGGCGCGAGGCCGCGCAGACCACGGTGACCAGCCTGGTCCGTGACTACTACGCCACGCCAGAGACCTGGGACACTACCGTGGCGCTGGACCGCACTATTGCCGCCCAGAACGCCTGGCTGGCCGGCATCAACCGGCGCCGCGCGCCCGCCATGGGCTTGACCACGCTGACCGCCCTGGTGCTGCGCGGCCATTCGTACGCACTGGCGCACGTGGGCGACAGCCGTGCCTACCTGCTGCGCGCTGGTGAGCTGACACAGCTCACCACCGATCACATCGTCAATCACCCTGATTTCCAGCATCAGCTGCTGCGCGCCGTGGGCATCGAAGACCGCCTGGTGGTGGACTACTGCCAAGGTGATGTGCAGGTTGGTGACGTGTTCATGCTGCTGACCGATGGTGTGCACAACAAGCTGGATACCCAGTGCCTGGTGGATGCCGCAGGGCTGGCCGATGCACAGGCCATCAGCGAAGCCCTGATCGCGCAGGCCCTTGAGCGTGGCAGCCAGGACAATGTGTCGGCCCTGGTGGCGCGCGTGCTGGGCCTGTCCAGCATCACGCTGCAGGATGAAAACCGCCAGGCCCAGCAACTGCCGGTGTTGGCGGCGCTCAAAGTGGGCGATGTGGTGGATGGCCTGCTGGTCACCGCCGTGGTGGCTGACACCGGCGTCCACATGATCTACCAGGTGAGGGAGACGGTGGCGCCGGTTGCCGCCGCCGCCCAGCGCGGCCGGCTGTACGCACTCAAGACCCTGCACCCGCGGCGCGCCCGCGATGGCCAGGAGCGCGCCACGTTGGCGCATGAAGCCTGGCTGGCCAAGTGCATGCAATCGGGCCGCGGCAGCGACCACCTGGTGGCCCTTGCGCAACGTGGGGCGCAAGCGCCGTCGGCCAGCGCTTTCTACGTCTTGTACGACTGGCATGCGGGCGACACCTTGCAGCAGATGCTGGACCACCGGCATCGCATCAGCCTGCCCCAGGCCATAGGCATGGCCACGCAGGCAGCGCGGGCGTTGGGTCACCTGCATCGGCAAAACGTGATCCATCGGGACATCAAACCCACCAACCTGCACTGGGGCGAAGACGGGGTCTTGCGCGTGCTGGATCTGGGCGTCGCCTTGAGCGGGCGTGAACCGGAGGCCACGCGCCTGCTGCATGCCGGTACGCCTAGCTACATCAACCCTGAGCAATGGGGGTTTTGCATCCGGTCCAGTGGCGTGGATACCGGCGTTGCGGTCGAGCTGCCGGATACCCAAAGCGACTTGTTCGCCTTGGGCATCACCTTCTACCAGTTGCTGACGGGTGGGAAGCTGCCCTACGGAGAAGTCCTGCCCTACCAGGTTGGCCGCTACTACCGGGACCCGATCGCACCCAGCCGCCACAACCCGGAGGTGCCGATCTGGCTGGACCACATCGTGCGCAAGGCCGTGGCGCGCGACAAGCGCCAGCGGTTCGAGACTGTCGAGGAGTTTTTGCTGGCCTTGCAGCGCGGTGCCGCCCGGCCGTTGACGGCACCCCAAGCCACGCCCTTGTTGCAGCGCGACCCCACGGCGGTGTGGAAGCTGGCGCTGGGCCTGAGCGTGTTGTTCAATGCCATGCTGGTGTTCTGGCTGTTCTTTTTGCCGAAGTAGTCAATCCTGGCGTGCGCGCCCGCCTTTTTCGGCCCAGGTGCGGGTCCAGCGGATCTGCATGGAACGCATCATCACCAGCGCGCTCAGCGCCAGCACGGCAATCAGCACAAAACCCCACACATAGCTGCCTGCGTATTGCTTCGAGAGCCCCATCACATTGGGCACCAGGCCGCCACCCAGGGCGCCGATTTCGCCAATCATGGAGCCGGCGACGGCCGTGCTCAGTGGCCAGCGCAGCGGCACCAGTTGGAACAAGGCGCCATTGCCCGCGCCCAGGGCGGCGAAGCAGGTCATCAGCAACAGCGTGGTGGCCACCAGCGAGCCACCGGCCAAGCCGCACAGCACCAGCGTGACCGATATGACCAGCAACACGGCGGTCAGCGTGTTGATGCCGCCCCAGTGGTCGGAAATCCAGCCGCCAAAAATGCGCAATGCCGCGCCCATGAACGCCGCCAGCATGGTGAGCTGGCCGGCCTGGACCTTGGTCACGCCAAACTGGTCGTAGTAGTAGCTGGGCAGGAACGAGATCAGGCCGATGAAGCCTCCGAAGGTCACCGCGTAAATGATGCTGAAGGCCCAGCCGTCTTTTTCAAACAGGCAGGCGATGTGGTCGCGAAAGCGGCCGTGCTTGTTGACGTCCCGCGGCTCGCGCGCAAACACCACCATCACGACGATGGGCAGCAGCAGCCCCAGCGCCGCGATGCCATACACCGTTCTCCAGCCGTATGCCTGGGCCAGCTGTGGCGCCAGCAAGGCTGACAGCGACGTGCCCACATTGCCGGCACCCACCAGCCCCATGGCCAGGCCCTTGTACCGGGCGGGGAACGAGCCCGAGCCCAGCGACAGCGCCACGCCGAAGCTGGCGCCTGCAATGCCCAGCAGCACACCCATCAGCAGCAGGTCGTTGAAGGTGTCGACAAAAAAGTAGCCGAACATCAGCGCCAGGGCGATGCCACCCATTTCGACCAGGGTGGCGTTCTTGCGGCCAATGTACTGGGCCAGGATGCCCAATGGAAAGCGCATGAGCGCGCCGGCAAAGATTGGCACCGACAGCATCACCCCGACTTGCGCCGGGCTGAGCTGCATGGACTCCTTGATGAAGGGGGCCATGGCGCCGTTGGTGACCCAGACGGCGCAGGAATAGGTGAAATAGATGAATGCAGCGAACAGGGTGGGCGCGTGTCCCGCTTTGAGAAATGTGCGGATACCCGCCATGGTGCGTTTCCTTGTGTGGATGGAGTCGATTCACGCAAGCAGTGCGAGAAACGTGCCAATCTGGGGCGTTGCCGCCCATCTGCACGGGTTTGGAGCGTGATCTGCCCGGCGGCAGCACCTGCCCGGAGTTCAGGCCACTAGTTTTTCGACATGGGCCTGGCGCGTGTACAGGAAGTCGATCACCGCCTTGCGGCAGTGAACGTAATGCGGGTCTTCAGCCAGCTCCACCCGGTTGCGCGGGCGCGGCAGGTCCACACTGAGGATTTCGCCAATGGTGGCGGCCGGGCCGTTGGTCAGCATCACGATACGGTCGGACAGCAGCACGGCCTCGTCCACATCATGCGTGACCATCACCACCGTGCTGTGGGTCTTCTGCACGATGGCCAGCAACTCGTCTTGCAGCTTGGCGCGGGTCAGCGCGTCCAGCGCGCCAAAAGGCTCATCCATCAGCAACACCTTGGGTTCCATCGCCAGTGCGCGGGCAATGCCCACGCGCTGCTTCATGCCGCCGGAGATTTCGCCGGGGCGCTTGTGCGCCGCCGCCGTCAGGCCGACCATGGCGAGCATGTCGTCGGTGCGGGCTTTCAGCTCAGCCCGTCCCTCGGCCTTGGCGCCGGTGGACTTGCTGGCGGCGCCGAACACCCGCTCCACGCCCAGGTAGACGTTCTCGAAGCAGGTCAGCCACGGCAGCAGCGAGTGGTTCTGGAACACCACGGCGCGCTCCGGGCCGGGTCCGGCGATCTCGCGGTTGGCACAGATCAGCGAACCGGCGCTGGGCAAAGTGAGCCCAGCGATCAGGTTCAGCAGCGTGGACTTGCCGCAGCCCGAGTGGCCGATCAGCGTGACGAACTCGCCCTTGGCCACGTTCAGGTTGATGTCGCGCAGCGCCTGGAACGGGCCTTTGCGCGTCTTGAACACCTGTTCGACGCCGGTGATCTCGATGAATTTGGATGCGTCGTTCACGATTTCACCTCTTCAAAAGTAAATGCCGTGCCCAGCTTGATCAGCGCAGCCTCCAGCAGCAAGCCGACTATGCCGATGACGAAGATCGCGATGATGATGTTCTTCACGTTCAGGTTGTTCCACTCGTCCCAGACCCAGAAGCCGATACCCACGCCGCCGGTCAGCATCTCGGCGGCCACGATCACCAGCCAGGCGGTGCCCACGGCCAGGCGCACGCCGGTCAGCATGTAGGGCAGTACGGCGGGGAACAGGATCTTGGTGACGATCTTCCACTCCGACAGGTTCAGCACCCGCGCCACGTTCATGTAGTCCTGCGGTACACGTTGCACGCCCACGGCTGTGTTGATGACCATCGGCCAGATGGAGCAGATGAAGATGGTCCAGATGGCGGCCGGGTTGGCACCCTTGAATACCAGCAGGCCAATCGGCAGCCAGGCCAGCGGCGACACCGGGCGCAACAGGCTGATCAGCGGGTTGAACATCCGGCTCATGAAGGTGAAACGGCCGATCAGGAAGCCTGCCGGTATGCCCACCGCCGCCGCCAGGCCGAAGCCCATGGCCACTCGCTTGAGCGAGCTCAGGATGTTCCAGCCCACGCCCTGGTCGTTGGGGCCCTTCTGGTAGAACGGATCGCTGAACACCAGCACGGCCTGCTTGAAGGTCTCGGCGGGCGAGGGGATGCTGCTGCCGCTGCTGAGCGACACCAGCGCCCAGATGCCCACCAGCAGGGCCAGGCCCAGCAGCGGCGGCACGACCTTCAATCCCAGCTCGCGCCAGTCCACCGGCAGGCGGGCAGCAGGTTCCGCGGGCGTGGTGGCGGCCTTTACGGCATCGTTCGCGGGTGCTGCTTGAGCGCCTTGGGCGATGGCTTGCATGGCGGTTTTGGACGGGCGCCGGGCCGGCTCTGGCGGCACGCTGTCCAGCGGTGAGTGAAATACGGCGCTGACCATGTTGGCTCCTTAGGCTTTGACCTTGAACGAATCGGCATACTTCTTCGGATCCTTGCCGTCCCAGACCACGCCGTCCAACAGCTTGGAGCTGCGCAGCACGTCCTTGGGCACCGGCGTGCCGGTGGCGGTGGCGGCCTGCTTGTAGATGTCGATCTGGTTGATCTGCTTGGCCACGGCCAGGTAGTCCGGGTGCTCCTTGATCAGGCCCCAGCGCTTGTGCTGGGTCAGGAACCACATGCCGTCGGACAAGTAGGGAAAGGTGACCGCGCCGTCGTTGTAGAACTTCATGAAGTTCGGGTCGTCCCAGGTCTTGCCCAGGCCGTTCTGGTAGCGGCCCAGGATGCGCTGGTTGATCACGTCCACGCTGGTGTTGACGTACGACTTGTCGGCCACCGTCTCGGCCATCTTCAGCTTGTTCTGCAGGCCGGCGTCAATCCACTTGCCGGCTTCCAGGATGGCGGCGGTGACAGCGCGCGCGGTGTTGGGGTATTTCTTGACGAACTCACCGGTGGTGCCAAGTACCTTCTCAGGGTGGTCTTTCCAGATGTCCTGGGTGGTGATGGCGGTGATGCCTATGCCATCGGCAATCGCGCGGTGGCCCCAGGGCTCGCCCACGCAGTAGCCGTCCATGTTGCCCACACGCATATTCGCCACCATCTGCGGCGGCGGCACGGTGATGACCTTGGCGTCCGTCATCGGGTTGATGCCGTTGGCCGCCAGCCAGTAATAAAGCCACATCGCGTGGGTGCCGGTGGGGAAGGTCTGCGCAAAGGCGTACTCGCGCTTTTCGGCGTGCATCAGCTTGGCCAGGCCGGCGCCATCCACGGCGCCCTTGTCAGCCAGCTTTTTGGACAGCGTGATGGCCTGGCCGTTGTTGTTCAACGTCATCAGGATGGCCATGTCCTTCTTCGGGCCGCTCACGCCCAGGTGCACGCCATAGATCAGCCCGTACAGCACATGGGCGAAGTCCAGTTCACCGTTGACCAGCTTGTCGCGCACGCCGGCCCAGCTGGCCTCCTTGCTGGGGATGATCTTGACGCCGTATTTCTTGTCTATGCCCAGCACCGAGGCCATCACCACGCTGGCGCAGTCGGTCAGCGGAATGAAGCCGATCTTGACCTCCTCCTTCTCCGGCTTGTCGGAGCCGGCGGCATACACCGCAGCGCGCAGCGCCGGGTTGATGCCCACGGCGCCGACGGCGGCGGTTTGCAGAATGGCGCGGCGCGACAGGTTGGTTTTCAGCAGGTCGGTCATCAGCGAGTCCTCAGGTGAAACAAAAAAAGCAAAAAGGCGTCCGCACCTGGTTGGCGGCGCTCTGCTGAAACAGCCAAGCGCAACGAACCGATGGGGACGCCTTTGTCCTTTTGCACAACCCTGTCCGCCGTTGGACGGGGCCGTGCATGGCTTTCTCAAGCCTTGCTTGTTCTATTGCAAACGCCGTGCCAGGCGCGTATTGCTATAAAAAGAGGAGCAGCCACTGCTTGCTGCGATTGTGCTGTATGCCGTTTATCAAGAAGGATGCATGTCGTGCCGTGGCTACCGCTGACGCGCACTGTTTTTGTGCGCCGCACCAATTCGGCACCCGCTCAGCTCCATAAGTCGGCCACATCCAGCACCCGCTGCGCCACTTCCACCAGCTTCAGGTTTTTGTTCATCGCCGACTTGCGCAGGCGGTCGTGGGCTTCCTGCTCGCTCAGGCCCTGGCGCTGCATCAGCATGCCCTTGGCGCGCTCGATCAGCTTGCGGTCGTTCAGCGTGGCGTTCAGCTCGCGCAACTCCTCGCTTTGCTCTTGCACCACGCTGCGGGTGGCGGCCAGCTCCTGGCGCAGTTGTTCCTCATGCTGGAAGCGCGCCAGCGCCACTTCCAGAATGGGGCGTATGCGCTCGCTGGACAGTCCCGCCACCACGTAAGCGGTGACGCCGGCAGCCATGGCGGCGTCCACGGCTTGTTTGTCCCCGTCGTTGGTGAACATCACGATGGGGCGGCGCGCATCGCGCGTGGCCACCACCACATGCTCCAGCGCGTCACGCGCCTCGCTTTCGGCATCCACGATCACCATGTCTGGCGCCAGCTGGGCCAGCCGCTCCGGCAGGAACACATCGGCCGGCAACGTGGCCACCAGGTTGAAACCGTTTTCCAGCAGGCCTATGCGCAGGCTGCGCGAGCGCTCGGCTTGGGTCACGGCATAGGCATCGCTCTGGTCGGGTACCACCAGGTCGGGGGAAATGACGACGATGCGTAGAGCCTCTTGCATGGCGGTGGTTTGCGCAAGAATCGCGCCAACTAGCCCCCACGTCCGGCACTGCGTGTCCGTCCTGCCCCCCGAGGGGGCCGCAAATTCCCTTGGGGCGGCCCGGCGGGAATTTAGAGGTATCGCACTTGTTACAAAGATGGCGTCGCTTACTTGCGCCAGTAGTGGTAGCGCCACACGGTGGCAAAGCCGGCACGCTGGTACAGCGCCAGCGCCGAGGTGTTGTCTTCCTCCACTTGCAGGAACACCCGCTGCAGCCCGCGTGCGCTGGCCGCGTCAGCCAAGCCTGCCAGCACCCGCCCGGCCAGGCCGCGCCCGCGCTGCGACAGCACTGTGCGCATGCCATGCACGCTGGCCCAGCCGAAGCCAAAGGCAGCGGTGCCTGCGGCGATGGACTGCCCTGCGTCATCCACCACGCTGGCATAGGCAGCGCTTTTGCTGCGGCTCAGAGCTTGCACGCGGCTGGCCCCGTCCGCCGGGTCGAAGCCCGGGGCTACATAGGTGGACGACCAGGCGGCGTTGGGTGTGTCGCTCACCTGGGCCGGCTCGCCTTGGCACAGCTGGCGCATGGCGCTGACGCTGCCTACCTGTGTCAGCGTGGGCTGCTCCGCACGGTAGCCCAGGCGCGTCAGCTCGTCGTGGATGGGCGCCAGGCCAGGCACGTCGGCCACGCGGAAGGCGGCCGGCAGCTTTCCAGCACAGTGGGATCCGAAGCTTGGAATTCACGTGACTTGAAGTCGCGG
>JADMIO010812842.1_pt1 | contig 57162 bp, 45 predicted proteins | sample 8958161 | NCBI WGS metagenome assembly JADMIO01 (sample SAMN16585339, study PRJNA669376) | soil metagenome | isolation source: Crop rotation soil | place: USA: Cullars Rotation, Alabama | collected 2011 | reverse complement strand
CCGCGACAACTTGTCCACGTGGAATTCTAAGCTTAGGATCCCAATGTGCTGGAAAGTCTCGCGGAGAAATTATACATCGGCCCGCGACCGCCTCAGCAGTTGTCACGCGGTTTTTGGGAAGAAGTTCCCTTTATTTACTTCATACAGTGGTGGGCTGGGGGAAAAAGAGTTATTTGAGTCTCAAATGATTTTTTGGCAGGCTGTTGATGCTACGGAGTCCCGGCCGTCTCTCCCGGCCCGGCGAACATCGAGTCTTCCATCTTCACGCCATACTGGACTGTCAGCACGTGTGTCTCAATGGTGGGCTTGCCGTCTTCGTAGAGGACCGAGCGAAAAGGAAGCTGCACGCCCTGCGCGAACCGGTAATCATAGAAACGCTTGGTGTATTTGATCGCGGTCGCCGAACCTGGCGGCGTCTCTTCATACTCGAGCGATAACACGCGGAAACTTTTCTGGCTGATGAAGTAGCGCGTCTTCCGGTTGGCTTTATCAACCAGATCGATCACGTACAGGTCGATTCCCTGCTGCTTGTCTTTGCCCGCTGAACTGAGTTTCGATTCATTTTCTTTGTAACGCAGCAAGGCATCGATGCTGTGTGCCTGCTGTGATATGAATTCAGCGGCAGTGTCGGCGCGCGGCGCAAAGGTGGCGCCGTTGATGATCCCAAACAGCTTGCCAGCGCCATAGACCAGCGAATACTCGGCCTGGGGCGTTTTACTATCCAAGCGCACCTTGTCCTGGTCGGTTTTTTCGCCGTGGATGAAGCGGAGCTCGTAGCGAATTTCTTCGGAACGTCCGTCGCCGGCCGTGCGCGTCTCACGGCCGCGCTCGAGTCCATTCTTGCGAATCTGCGAAAGCAGGTTGCGTCCCGCGCCACTGCCGGCCCAGAGAATGACGTACTCGGCGATATTCTCAGCCGTAAGATTATTCGGATCGATGCGCTTCGGTTGTTCCTTGGGAGGTTGTTGCGGCTTCGTTTCAGCGGGCTTCGTTTCAGCCGGCTTGGTTTGAGCCGGCTTCGTTTCCTGCGCGAACGAAGATGAAACAAACAATCCTCCGCCAACCGCGGCGACTAATATAAGAAGGTTGGCGAAACGAACGGGGGCTGACTTAAAGCTCATACCTGACAATTCTTGAATACTTTCGGAATTCCGACTCCTGGTTTCCGGCGATTGTAACACAAGGCTTCGGAAACAGAGTTTACGGAATAGTGATGCAAGCCACTGGATAGAGGATGCTTGATCGTCACGTTTGACAAACCACGGCGCGCGCCGCTTAACTATGAAACTAACCCAAACATTACCGTAGTCTAAGAGAGGTCCTTAATGAAACGAGTTGGAATTTTAGTAGGGCGCGAGAAGACTTTTCCGGAAGCCCTGATCAAAAATATCAATGAACGCGGCAATGGCTCGGTCGCGGCCGAATACCTCAAGCTGGGCGGCATTCGCCATGACGCTCCGCCGCAATACGACCTGGTTGTCGATCGCATTTCGCACGAAGTACCCTTTTATCGCGCCACGCTAAAACGTCTGGCGCTCGAGGGCACGATCATCATCAACAATCCCTTCTGGTGGTCGGCGGACGACAAGTTTTTCAATTACTCGCTGGCGCGAAAAATTGGCGTGGCAGTGCCCAAGACGGTGTTGCTGCCGCAGAAGGATTACATGGAAGGCATCGTCAGCGAGAGCCTGCGCAATCTCGAATTCCCGCTCGACTGGCAAGCGATTGTCGACTATGTCGGCTTCCCGGCTTTTATGAAACCATTCGATGGCGGCGGCTGGAAAAACGTTTCGAAGATCAATTCGCTCGATGAACTGATTAAGGAATACGACCAGACCGGCACGCTGTGCATGACCTTGCAGGAAGGAATTGAGTTCGATCAGTTTGTGCGCTGCTATTGCATCGGCCAGGAAGACGTCATGATCATGCCGTACGATCCGCGCAAGCCTTACCTTTCCGGCGAACAGTACGTCTACGATCCAAACTATCTCTCGCCGGAATTGAATGCGCGGGTGGTTCATGACGTGCGGACCTTATGTTCGGCGCTGGGTTACGACATCAACACGGTGGAGTTCGCGATTAAGGACGGCATTCCCTACGCCATCGATTTCATGAATCCGGCTCCGGACGCGGAATTGCAGTCGGTTGGCGAGTTCTACCACGGCTGGGTGACCGAAGCGGTAACGAACCTGGTGTTCAAGCGTTTGAGCGAGCCGCGGCAGCAACCACACTATCGATGGGACGGGCTACTGAATCCGCCGGCGACGAGGACCGAAGCCGTGGCCTCAGCCGGAGAGCAGCAGGCGCGCACCGTGACGCCGAAAGCTACCGCCCGGAAAACCGGCGCTTCCAAGCGCGCGACGAAAAAGGATCAAGCGAAAGAGGCTGCGTCGTGATTTCGTGCCGTCAGGCACGAGATGTTTCTAGAACCTGTCTGTTTCCATAAGAAGATACGAAGAGAGGCGAAATGCATTTTGCATCTCGCCTCTCTTCGTATCGAGTCTTGGGGCGAACCGCGCTCTATAAATATTGCGGCGCCTACGCGTCCGTTTCGACTCGGCCGCGCGTCGTCAGGAAACGTCTCGTAATCAACGACCCTGACCATGCAATGATAGACGACGAAGCCAGCGCCCACGCCAGTCCCGCCACAATTTGATCCACTGATGAAGCAATCAGGGCCACCAGCAGCGCCGCGAAACTCAGGCGCGCGCTCACACGTTGAATTCGTCCGGCGCCTTCCAACCAATTCATCCGTCGCAACTCGGAAGCCAGATAGTCTTCGTCATTGTTAAGCCGCGAATAATAATCAGATTCCCGCCTCGCCATACGATCCGCCGCTTTGTCACGCGCAATTCGCCGCGCTTCATTGTAGTGATGAATTACGTGCGCGAGTTTGCCATCGGTCAGCGCCACTTCGGCCAAACCGAGCTGGGCCCGATAGGATCTTTCGTCAATATCTATCGCGCGCCGAAAGATTTTGCCCGCCCGAAACGGATCGCAATACTCAAGGAGACTTTCACCAACTCGCTCGAGTAGCCGCGCATCATCCGGCGCGCGCATCGAAGCCAGTTTTAACGCCGCACAGGCGCGCCCCAGCAAACGCGCATCTCCGAAAGCGCTCGCCTGCGATCTCAAAAGCCGGCCATATTCGTAAATCAACCAGGCGTTGCGCGGCGAAATCAATAACGCGCGCCGAAACGCCTCGGCAGATTGTTTGAGGCGTCCGGCCATCCGCAAGTCATTCGCGCATCGCCGTAACAGCGCTGCCCGTTCTGAATCCTGCTCGGACGTTGTGGTAGTGATATCCCGGCGTCGATGCTCGATGCGTTTGACCGTCTTGCTCGCATTCTCAAGCACATCGCTGGAGGCAATCCCAAGGCGATCCGCTTCTTCACGCACCGCAGACGTTTCCACCAAATGGTCGCGCAGCTCGCAAGCGCGCGCGTCAAGTTTGTATTCCGCGATGCACGGGAAGAGCGCGCGCACCATGCGCCGAAAATTCGGCCCCGAAGAAAACGTCAGCGACACTGCATCGGCCAAAACATCCACGCGATATCGATAGCGCACGTTGCCACCGCGACGGACGGTGCGCACGCTGCTGACTTCAATGCGCTCGACGTCATCGACTGGTAAATCGTTACGGCGCCGGAGGACGGTGCTTTGCACCAAAGCTACCAGTCCGTGACGGCGCAATGTCGAGCCGTCGAAACTGATTCGATCAGTCAGCATCAACAGCGGAATCGTCGTCCATGTGCCGAAGGTGATGATGAGCGCCGACAGGTCACGATGCGTGCGCAAACAAATCAACGCCACAAACGTCATTACGGCCGCGACCGCGAGATAACTTGCAGACGAAACTCGAACCGACGCGACCTTCTTGCCGCGTGACTTCATTCGAGGTTGGCGTGGTGATTCGCTCACGTTTGGCTACCGGGCAGGACAATCGACCGGAACAGTCACCGAAAAATTTCCGCGTTCACGTCCGGGTTCAGTGTAGCGTAAATCGGCAAATTGAACGAGCGTTTGTCCGACGCAATTGTTGCTGTCAACCGACGCGATCGGGAACCGCGCGAAGTCGAGCAAGGTTCGCGCGCGGCGATCCTTTTCGGCGATTGTTACCAATGCTTCAGCTTGATCGTCCGGCTTGGAATAACGCGCCATGTCGGCGTTGGCCTGTCCGACGTGAAACATAAACCGATACATCGCGCGATCGGTTTCGGCAACTGCCTGCCAACGACGCGGTGATGCGGCGGTTGGCATGACGGCGACCCGGATGAGGCGTTCACCAGCAGTTGCGTGCTCGGCAATCGATCTCCCCTGTGCGGCAGCAAGGCGATGCATCAAGCTCAACGATCCCCAGTACCCCGTCAAGGCCAGTAACGCAACCATCGCCAGCTTTGAACCGAATCGTCGTTGCGTCCCGCTGAGTCGTAGCAATGCTGCGCCAATTGCTCCAACGGTCCAAATTACCAGGGCCATCCGGAGCGAACCGATGTCGGAATTCGAGGATCGCCCGACGACAGCCAGGATCGCCGTTATGCAAATCGCGAGTGTGGCCCACGCCACAGTTTTTAGTTTGCTGTCGCTGGTCAACAGAAACGCCGGGACGCCCAGTATCAACCAAATGTAAGGATCGGCGATGAAAACCAGATCGCCATACAACCAGCGACGGCTCCAGGGCAGGAACGGACGCACGCCGTAATTATTGGTCCAATCCAAAATGGGATGCGTCGCGGCCGCAAGCATCGAAGCCAAAACCAATCCGCGAAAATGAATGCGTGATTTTCGTTTCGCAATTGCGCTTGCCCCCCGTTCGATGGCCAGTGCGAGCGTGGGAATCAGAAATCCAATCACGATTGTCCCAACGATTGAATGTGTAATGCCGCGATGATGTTGGAGCAGCGTCCATCGATCGCCGAATAGACCGGAAGCGACATCCGCATCGGCTGCATTCGCTGACGCCACGCAAACGATGGTGGCATACGGAGACAATCGCTCGAGGCCTGACTTAGCGATAGTCAGGCCGACCAGCGAATGGGTCAGATTATCCATTCGAAGTTAGAACATGCTGAGCGGAGCTGCGGGCGCGGGCAATTGAGCGTGCCGGGTGGGATCGATCTTCAGAAGTTCCTGGGCCGCGGCGCGTGAAGCTGCAGATTCGGGGATGGGTTTGCCATCCTTGTCCTTGGCGTTTCGCGCCTCAGTGACCATGTTAAAGAGGATGTCGGAAGCCTCTTTCTTCTTGCTCTGCTTGCTGTAAACAATCGCCAGCCGCAGGTTGGCGCTGCTGGGCGTGACCACAGCGGAATTCGCGGCAGCTAGTTGAGAATAAAGCGCGGCGGCCTGATCGAGTGCGCCGTCGGATTCTTTCGCCTGGGCCAGGGCGTATTTCGCCAACACGCCCACGTCGCCACCCGTGCTCGTCAGATTCTGCAAATCCGTTTCAGCCTTTAACCGATCGGTAACCAGCTCATTGGTGGCGATGAAATACCGGGCTTCAGATCGATAGGGTTCGCCGTATTTCGCCGCGACCTTCTCGAATTCGCGGATGGCCGCTTCTGATCGATCCTGCTGACTGGTGAAGAAAGGATCGCGCAAAGCCGGCGGTGGAGTTGGCCCGATGTCTGCGTCGTTAATTGCAATGGCGCGACCCATCGCAGCCGCAGCTTCGTCGGCGTGCTTGTGACGCCAGCGGACAATCGCGTAGATGCCGACGGCGACAATTACCAGGCCAAGCAGGCCGTACAGCATCTGTTTTCGATGGTCGCCGATCCGATCCGCCAGACGATCAGCGAGCAACATGGTGGCGTCGCGAAAGCGGTCATGTTTCAGCTCGCGCGCGCGTTTCTTGTTGTACTTAGCCAAGGGACTTCCTCTTGCAAGAATGCACAGTAGACTGCGTTCAAATTGGTGTATGATCGCAGAAACAGCGAATTTAGCGACCGGTCAAAGGGATGTCAAGCGAGCATGTAGCGCAAACGGTGGGTTTCCGAATCAATTGTCAGGTGCGGAAACCAACCGGCAACCGCAGTGACCTTCGCAACGCTGAAATGGTTCAAATCATCGAAGATATTGACGTGAGCAGCCTGCGCAACAGAATTAAGTTGGAACAAAGCGGCGAAAAGCACTGTCTAACAGTGTGTCAGCGCGGGAGGCAAAGTCGTACGGCGCTTTGGTTGATGCTTCTCAGTGGGGGCATGCTTCCCGGCGGGGGGATTTCCGAGTGAGCTACGGAGAGCAAGTCGCACTCCGCGGACATGCGGACATTGAAGGCGTTGCCACCACGGCAGCGGACTTCGAGCTGCACGTTCCATCGGAAGATCAGTTCCTTGAAAAATTGCGGCGCGGCGACGCGATGGCCTACGAGCGTCTGGTGGCTGAGCAATCGAGCGACGTCTATGCCCTGCTCTTCCGTTTGACTTCCGACGCCGAAGAGGCCCGCGACCTGACCCAGGAAACTTTTTTGCGCGCTTTCCAAAGCATCGATCGCTTTCGCGGTGATGCTTCGTTGAAAACCTGGATTTATCGGATCGCGATTAACCAGGCGCGCAATCGCTGGCGCTGGTGGCGCCGGCGCCGCAGAGACGTCACGGTTTCGCTCGATGCGACCAACGATCAATTTGAGAAACCGCTGGCGGCTACGTTGCCCAGCGATAAGTCGCCGAGTCCTGAGCAGCAAACGTTGGCGCGCGAACGCGAGAATCAAATCAGGGACGCGCTGTCTGGCTTGCGACGTTCCTATCGCGAAGCAGTGATTCTCAGGGACGTTGAAGGCTTCAGCTATGAGGAGATTGCGCAGACGCTGCAAATAAGTATCGGCACGGTTAAGTCGCGGATTTCGCGCGGCCGGTTGGAATTGCGGCGGCAGTTGGAAGGTTCTTTGTAAAGTGAATGGTTCGCCTGCCCGGGCGTCACAGAAACTCGGTGCCAAGTTGGGTCGAAGTGATCCCGACTCGTCGGGACAAGCAGGCCGGGCGATCAGCACGGGAGCGTTAGTTAAGTGGCCAGCAACAACCGCAGCGCTTCGCTCCCAGGCTGAGTTTAAGCGCGCCGGGGTTGGCGAGCCATTCGGAAAGCAAGAGGTTAGAGGCCAGCGGTTAAAGATCAGTATTACTAAATGTGCGATCTCTAATGTCCAGCCTGTAACGGAGCGGCTACGACTTAGAGGATAGTGAAACTGACCTCTGATCTCTAGCCTCTAACCTCTGGGGTTTCTTATGAATTGTGATGCCATTCGATATTCGCTTTCGCTTTACGTCGATGATGGGCTGACGGCCGAAGAGCGCAACCTCTGTTATCGGCATCTCGAAGTCTGTCCGGTGTGTCGCGCACACCTGGACCAAATGCGAACTGTGCGTGGCGCGCTGGCGATGCTGCCCAAGCCGGCGGCTCCCGTTGAAATGGTGCCGGCGATTAACGCAGCGCTGGCGACTCAGGCGGCCGAACTGCGCGCGCACCGCAATGCCGCCACTATTGATCGGGTTAACGATTGGGCTTTTAAGTGGCTGCAGCCGCGGCCCATGCGTTATGCCTTCAGCTCGATCGCTTCCATCTTTATTTTTACCGCCGTCTTCGCAGCGCTCAGGCCGCACATGATCGCTTTACGCGAGGCGACCGTGGCTTTCGAACAAATCCAGATCACCACGCCCGGCGATCCATTGAGCGCGGGGCTCGACATTCGCAATCCGATTTCGCCTGAAAGTTACGCGGCGTTGCGCACGCCCTACAATGCCGAATCACCCAGCCTGAACCCGGGTGGCGCGCTGGCCTCGCTGAGTTGGGATGCAGGTCAGCAGAATGGAAATACGGGACAGGACGACATGGTGATCGTGGCAGACGTCTTCACCAACGGTACCGCTTCATTGGCCAATGTGGTGCAGGCGCCTCGCGATCGGCGCATGCTGCAGGACGTAGCCAATGCTCTGCGACAGGACGCGGCGTTCGTGCCGGCTTCGGTTGATAGACGGCCGGAAACTATGCGAGTGGTTTTCTCAGTTCAGAGAGTAGATGTGAGAGAGCGCGGATATTAAGCGACAGCAGCGCGACCGTAGGCGCGGGCTACTAGCCACGCAGTTTCTTAGCAAGCAACAATTTCATTTGGATCGAGCCCTCCTTGACGGTCGGGCTTCTGACACGAATCGCGCCTCAACCACTCCGCGCTTCGTCACCCCAAGCTGCCGCGTCAAACTCGGATAAGTTTCCATCACCGCGGGCAATTCTTCAGCACCGATCAGCTTCTCCACGCGTTTGATTTCCTTGACGGACGCCTCGATCTCCATAAACAACCCGAACGGAAGTTCATCGATGACCACTGCCGCCTTGCCGACTTGCCACCGTGTGCGTCGCTTTTCGTAAATCAGGCCCGGACGAAAACCGATGGCGGTCAGGATTGCCGCCAGCGCATCCGCATCAGCGACAGCAACTTCATTCTCATCCTGATATTTGATCGCAGCGCTACTCGGCCGCCTGTGCTTGAAGGTAAGAATCGCGCGCCCGTTGACTCGACGCAGGCGCAGCGCACAGCCCGGACGCTCTAACACGCCCCCGCGATAAATAGTGTTCTCTTCGTGCTCCAGCTCGCCCGGCGCGATTGAAAGATCACGCATGCGCTGCTCAATCTTTCGTCGCTGCGATTTTGTGAGGCGATATTTTTTTTCGATTTCAATGGGCACTGGAATCTGAAGCCTGGGATCTGGAATCTGGAATTTGGAATTTGGAATTTGGAATTTGGAATTTGGAATTTGAAGTCGGACTCTGAGCATTCGTACTCAGCTTTCAAAGCTAACGTCACGCCTGCTTCACCCACCTAATAACTTCCGGAATCGAAGCCTTTTTCCCGTACATCAACATTCCCACTCGATAAATTCGCGACGCCAGCCAGATCAATCCTATCGCCGTCGTGAAACCGATGGCCAGCGAAAGCAGAATCTGCCACAGCGGCGGCGTCTCAGTCACAATTCGCACCATCATCGTGATCGGCGCAAAGAACGGAAACATCGACGCCCAAAAAGCCAGCGGTGAGTTTGGACTACGAATGATGTTGAAGGAAAGAAAGAAACCCGCGACCAGCAGCAGGACGATCGGCATCGCCAATTGGCCCCCTTCCTGCGTCGTCGTCACCATTGATCCGATCACCGCATAGACGGTCGAATAGATAAAGTACCCCATCAAAAAAAAGACCAACACATACACAAATATGACCGGCGCGATGTGCGGAACCCTGAGCGAGCCGGCCGCCGCCGCGGCCCAAACCGACAGGCCCATGAAGGTCAAAGCCCAGATGCTCATCTGCGTAATCGCGACCAGCGATACTCCCACCAATTTTCCGATCATCAGCGGGAATGAACGCATCGATGAAAACAGAATCTCGGCAATCCGCGTTTCCTTCTCTTCGATCACCGCGCCCAGGACGAGCTGCCCGTAAAGCATCACACTCATGTAAATCCACATGCCCATGCCGAACGAGAGCACGAAGCCAAGCTCGCCCTGGCTTTCCTGTCCCGTCGCGGTAATGGACTTCAGCTCGACGGATGCCGACGCGCGTTCAATTTCTTCCTGCTTGATGCCCGCGTCCACTAACCGCTGATTTCTGACGACCTTGGCGATGGCGCTTTGAATCGTCTCTTTGGTAAACAAGTCGGCGTTATTGCGCGCGCGGTATTCCGGATTTTCTCCTTTGAGCAGATTCGGAGGCAGGACCACATAACCGTCGATGTCGCGATCCTGAATTCTCGCTTCAAGCTCCTGTTTGACCTCAGCCAGCGGCCGATTGCCCAACATCACCTGCTGTAGTGCGATGTTGTTTCGCAGCATTCGGCCCGCTTGCTTCACTTGCTCCTGCGACGCGCCCGGCCCCACCGCCGGCGTAGACGGAACGAATGGGGTGGCGCTTCTCGCCGGCCGATCGGGACGGCCTTCTAATTCATTCGCCAGCTCGGGGTAAGTCTTGCCGGTCAGATCAACCACGGCGATGTGCGTCGGCCCGCCGGTTCGCATCATCATCATCATCCCGGGCACCACGGTAAAAGCGGCCATCAGAATGGGCCCGAGGATCGTAGCGATCACAAAGAATTTCGTGCGCACCCGCTGAACGTATTCGCGCTTGATAACCGCCACCAATTTCTTCATGCCGCTTCCCTCACCTTCTGGACGAAGATGTCATGCAAACTTGGTTCGACCAATTCGAACTTGCAGATCGCGACTCCTGAATCCACCAGCCGCTTGAGCAGCGCCTGTGGATTAGCGCCGGGATTCAAAAGCACCTCGAACTCCTCGCCGACCTCGCGGACATTCGCGACTTCACCGTCGTCCGGAAAGCGATCGACGCCTTCGAATCTGACAGCCACGGCGTTGAGCGCGAAGCTGCGCCGAATCTCACGCAAACGACCGTCGAACACTTTTTTCGATCGATTGATCATGCAGACGTCATCGCACAGCTTCTCGGCAATCTCCATCTGATGCGTCGACAGAATTATCGTTTTGTTCGTGCCCTTCAATTCGAGAATCGTCTCCTTCATCAAATCCACGTTGACCGGATCGAGACCCGAGAAAGGTTCATCGAGAATCAGCAAATCGGGTTCGTGAATTACTGAGGTGATGAATTGCACCTTCTGCTGCATGCCTTTCGACAGGTCCTTCGTGCGCTTGTCTTTCCACTCCTGCAACTGCAGTTTCGTCAGCCAGCGGTTGATGCGAGTGTCGGCTTCGGCGCCGGTCAGGTTTTTCAACTCGGCAAAGAACCGGAGTTGCTCGCCGACTTTCATCCGTTTGTAAAGACCACGTTCTTCAGGCAGGTAACCAATTCGATCCTGCAAAGCGGTCGTCATCGACTGGCCCAGCAATTCGATGCGGCCGGAATCGGGAACTGTGATGTTCACGATCATGCGGATCGTGGTGGTCTTGCCCGCGCCGTTTGGCCCAATCAATCCGAATACACGGCCGGGCCTGACCTGCAGGCTCAGATCACTGACAGCCGTGAAGTCACCGAAGCTCTTGTTGACGCGTTCGAGGATCAGGGTAGGTTTGGATTCATCCATGCGAATGGTTGTTACGACGAGATTATGTAGATGGTTTCACCGTCGTGTCAGAAGCCCGACCGTAAGGGAGGCCAAATATGGCTCATTGATTCATTGGATGATTGATTTACCGCTCGCCTTGATTCAATGAGTCAATGGATCAATGAGTCAATAACGCTGACACTATCGTTCAATTCTGAAAGACGAATACGCACCCGACGGCTCCAGAGTGATCTCTTCAAAGTGATCGACGGAAGAGTAGCGCGGACCGGTGGCCAATTCACTTTTGAAGGCTTCCACACTTTGCGCCGGTCCTTCGACCAGAGCCTCGACGCGACCGTCTTCGAGATTACGAACGAAGCCCACCACCTGATGACGCGCGGCCGCGCGTTGGGCGAAGAAACGAAAACCCACACCCTGCACTTCGCCACTGATGAAGAACCTGCGCGCTATTCTCGACATTTGGATTCGAAATCAATTTAATACGAAGCGCATTGCCTGACAAACACCGAACCTGCGGCGGAAACTTTTTGCGACCATCCGCGTAAATTCAGATCGATTACGCCACCGCGGATTGGTTAACAATCCCCCGGTTTGGAATCCAGTTAATTAGAGGTTCTCTAAATGCTTCATGCTAGAAGACTCGCAGCCATTCTCATGATTGCCGCGATCATCGGTCTCAATCGTCAGCCTACGCCGGCCACGCCCATCAACGTGCCCGTGGTTTATTACAAATTGCCGAACGGCCTGAAGGTTGTGATTTCTGAAGACCACGTCGCGCCGGTTGTTACTGTCGGCGTCTATTACAACGTTGGGTTCCGCGTCGAGCCCAAAGGCCGCACCGGGTTCGCGCACCTGTTCGAGCACATGATGTTTCAGGGCTCAGCCAATGTGAAGAAGTTCGAGCACGCGAAATATATTGAAGCCAACGGCGGCAACACTAACGGTCATACCGATTTCGATTACACGAACTATTACGAAACGCTGCCGAGCAATCGCGTCGAAATGGGGCTGTGGCTCGAATCGGACCGCATGCGATCACTCGATATCAGCGAAGAGAACCTGAAGAACCAACAAAACGTCGTGAGCGAAGAGATTCGCGTCAATGTCCTGAATCAACCTTACCAGTTCTTCGAATGGATTAATCTCTGGCAGAACGCCTTCACCAATTGGAACAATGCGCATAACGGCTACGGAGATCTGGCGGAAGTGAATGCGGCCACCATCGCGGACGTGCGCAATTTCTTCAAGACTTACTATGCGCCGAATAACGCCGTCCTCACGATCGTCGGCGACGTCGACGCAAACGAAGTAAAGAAGATGGTCGAAAAACATTTCGGCGGCATCGCGGCACAACCGGAGCCGAAACTTCCCGACCTGACCGAGCCGTCGCAAACCAAAGAAAAGCGCATCGCAGAAAAGGACAAGCTGGCGAAACAGCCAGCCATGGCCATCGGTTATCACATTCCGGCCCAGGCTTCGCCTGACTTTCCGGCGATGGCGCTCCTGGTCCAAATCCTTCAAGGTGACGACAGCTCGCGTTGGTACCAACGCCTGGTGAAAGAGAAAGAGTTGACTCTGGATTTGACCGGCGGTCTGAACTACTTCGGTAATGAGTTTGATTACAACGGCCCGATGATCATGACTACGCGCACTACTTACAAGACAGGTCACACCGCCGACGAAGTGCTGCGCGAAATGGACAGCGTACTGGCCGATGTCACCAGCAAAGGAGTCACGGAAAAAGAGTTGTCCGACGCCAAGGTGCGCTTCAAGTCAAACTTCTATAACCAACTCGAGTCGACCTACGGCAAAGCACACCTGCTCAGCGTGCTGGCGTTGTTCCGCAACGATCCCAATCAGATCAATTCGTTATTGACGCCTTTCGAAAAAGTGACTGCGGCGCAGGTCAGCGAGGCGGCGAAGAAATATCTCGTTCCCGCCAATCGCACGGTGATTGATCGCACGCCTGAAACCAGCGGCGCGCAGTGAAACCTTCGGAGATGAAATCAATCATGAAAACCCTTCTGTCATTATTTTTGGTCAGCGTTGGCTTAACGGTGTCGGTCGGTGCGCAACAGAAAACGCCGCCTGCACCGGGCGCCGAACGGCCACTCAACCTGCCGAAGATCACCGAAAAGAAACTGGCGAACGGGCTCACGGTAGTCCTGGCGCCACTGCCGAATGTTCCCAAGGTAACCGCGATTCTCACGTTTCGATCGGCAACGACCGGCGCCGACAGGCAGAGCCATTCGGGCATTGCCTCGATCGCCGCGACGGTCGCCAACGAAGGCACCGACTCGCGCACCAGCAAGCAAATCAAAGAAGAGCTGCGATCGATCGGCGGCACTCTGGGTCTCGGCGCCAATGCCGATGCCACCTCGATGACGGCCAGCGCTCTCAGCGAATTCTCCACGCGCCTGTTCGAGTTGATGAGCGACGTCGCCCAGCACGCGGCGTTTCCCGAAGATGAGTTGAAGCTCGCCAAGGAGAATACAATTCAGCAGATACGCGCCGGCCGCGCCGATCCGGGATTTCTCGTCAACGAAAGATTTCAAAAAGCAGTCTTTGGCGATCACCCTTACGGCTTTGTCGTTCCGGATGAGAAGTCTATCAATGCTCTGTCGCGCGCAGACTTGCGCGGCTTTGTTGCGCGATACTACTTGCCAAACACTTCGCATCTGATCGTGGTCGGCGATATCGACGTGGACAAAACGTTCGCGGCGGTCGAGAAAGCATTCAGCGCGTGGAAGAGTGGCTCGGCGCCGGCCGAAGATAATCCCGCCGTACCGGCGCGCGACAAAAGGCAAATCTATTTCGTCGACCGGCCCAAGTCGATTCAGTCGGCGATCTACATCGGCAACGCTACCATTCCCCGCCGGAACAAAGACTACTTTGCGCTTCGCACTGCCGATACGATTTTCGGCGGTTCATTTTACTCGCGCTTGACCAAGAACATCCGCGAAGAAAAGGGCTACACCTATTCACCTTTCAGCAGTTCTAACACGCAGGCCCGCACCGGCTCGTTCCAGGCTGGTGCATTCGTGCGTAACGAAGTCACTGGCCCGACGCTGCTCGAGATGTTCTACGAACTCGACCGCATGCGCGTGGCGCCGGTCACGGACGAAGAATTGAATGCGGCAAAGGAGTACAGCACCGGAAACTTTTCAATTGAACTGGCCAGCCAGTTAGGGTTGGCCGGCAGAATTAATACGATCTATACGTTCGATCTGGATAAGAACTTCATTAACGATTTCCGTCCGAAGATCGCGGCGCTATCTAAGGAAGATATTCAGCGCGCGGCGGCGAAATACTTCGACACTTATCACGCCGCGGTCGTCATCGTAGGCGACTGGGATGTCGTGAAGGAGCAGGTCAAGCCCTTTGGTGATGTGACGATCTACGACTCGGACGGAAACATCATCAAGAAGTGACGGCGGGAACCGGATGAGCTGGCCCGTGCCGATGGGCTGCGAAATCAAAAAAGGTCAGTGCCCTTAGCAAGCGGACTTACGGTTGGCGAATCAAGCGGACGGGGGCGTCCGCGTTCCCAGCGCTGAGGCTTCCGGTTCTTTTGCAGGGCGCTCTCAGCGGACCTGCATTTCAATGACCGCAATGCCGCCGGCGGGAATTGTGACGGCGATCGAGTCGGCCGAACCTGTCTTGCGATTCACCGCGAGCGGTTGATCTGACGTCCACTCCATGCCACTCAGAATTGCGCCACTCCTCAAAGAGATATTCACGTTCGCAATGGCGCTGCGATCGACCTGCGCCAATCCCTGCTGCGGCTTGAACACGCCGTTGTCATTAAAGAGCGTCACCACCCAACCGCGCGCGGTGCGGTTCACCAGATATTCAACATCGCCGTCGACGTGAACCGGCGTCGCGTCAGCCGCCAGGTGGGCCAGCACGTGCGCGACAAACGCCGGCATGCGTTCATCTTCGCCGAGCAAATCACGCACAGCGATCAGGATGACTTTGCCGCGCCCGAGTCGTTTGATAGTGACCAGCGGTTGATTGGCCGGCGTGACCATGAACGGCTGCGCCGTTTTCAATTCGATCTCATCGAAGCGAAAGATGCCGCTGTGCAGATTCTGCGGCGGCTCATTTGGCGCCGAGCATTGAGCGTTGTGCGCTTCGCCCGTCTTGCCGGTCAGTTCGACGCCGGTGAATTGCGGCGACAGGCCCTTCACCTGCGCGGTATTAATGACAACTGTCCCGCCATTGCGAACATAGTCTTCCAACTTCTTCGCCCACGCCGCGGTCCATTCAATATCTCCGCCGACGATTAACGCGCGATATTGGTCCACAGCGTCTTTATGCGTTTCGGAAGCGACCAGCACGTCGAAAATATTTCCGAAGGCGGACGGGACGAACGCCTGACGCTCGCCACTCGCCGGTTCGCCTTCGCGCACCAGTCCCGGATAGTAAGCAGCGCCGAACAACTCACGAAGCGACCGGTCACGGTGATCGATCTGAGAAACTCCGAACGGCCACTGTGGATAATCTGTCATGTCCCAGCCATGAGCCGGATCCAGCAGAAACGCGATCGGCGTGTAGGGTTCGCCGCGGTCGGGATGTTTGTCGGCAAAGCGCATGAATTCGTCAGTGATGCGGCCGAGCGGGTTCAGTTGCAAAGGGTGAGGGCCAGGGCCGGGTTTGAAAAACTGATCGAATCCCTGTTCGAGATAAATCGCCGACGCGCCCGACATGTAATAGAGGTAGTAACTTTTTCGATACCACGACAGAGACGGCCCCATGGTCGCGCCGTAGCGCGAATGAAAGAAATTGTCGGGCCCGGCGAAGTTCTGTTGCTTCGTAAAGGTCGTGGCGGTGTCGCCAAAGTTTGGTGCGTGATAATAAAAGAACTCGCCGCCGTACTGTCGCGTAGCTCCGCGTGTGAACGCCAGCCGCATCGCGGTCATCGGCTGCACCGCTGCGGTTTCTATCCCGAGGAACCCCACGCCCCATTCAGCCAGCGCATGCGCGTAGGAAGTGCTCGAGGTCGCCTGCGCCGGAAGCAATTTGTTCCACATCGGGCCGGCTTCGGTCTTGAACGTCGCGCCCCACTTGCGCGCCAGCGCGTCGTTGTAGAACGTACGAAGCGCGGCGAGCATCTGCGTCCGCGTCATCGCCGGATCGAGCTTCAAATACTTCGGCGCTTCATCCCAAACAAAGCCGACGCTTTCACCGGAAATCCAACCGAGAAATTGACCGCGCAATTCGCCGTTGAGCAGTTTCCACGCCGCTTGCGCATCGGCCTCGGAAGCAAAATGCGTCGCGCCATAATTGATTAAGACGGCGAAGGGTGACTTCGTGTCCGCGAGGTAGCGCCGAAATCCGCTGCCGTCTTTCAGTAACTCCGCCAGATCGTTTATGTAAATCACGGGCACCAGTAACCGCGAACTGAAGAGCGGCACATCGCGCTTGCCCGCGTATGCCTTTATGAATTCATCCAGTGGCTCGGCATTGAACGGATAGAGCGGACGCTCAGCGGCCGGCTTACTGTAGAGTTGCCAAAACTCCTTGGAAATATTCCACGGCATCAGGAAGTCCCGGCCCGCCACTTTGGGCCGCGACCATTTCACAGCTGGAGTCGCGGACGCCTCGATCAGCGGCATCAATGGTTCGCGTTTGGCTGACCATTCGCGCAGGTAACGCATTGCCGCAAATTCCGGTTTGCGGCGGCCTTCGGGGACGAACGTCAGATCGTTGGTGAGCAGAAAGCAATCAACTTGCCTGCGCGCCTGGGCCGCCTTCGTGATTTCAATGAGGACCTGCGCGTTGCCCTTCGTGAGACTTACCGGCGCGCTGTCCCATACAAAAGCCCAGCCCCAGTACAGGCTCGTTTCGTTGTGAGGATCGACAAGGTCGACGGTTCCGAATTCGTGATTGAGCTGCTCTTTCGGGCTGGTACTCATCGACACGCCCGCTGCGGCCAATGAGGCGGATTGGACGATCTTCATGCTGAAACTTTCGGTCTTGTTCGCCCAGTCCGCATATCGCACCCACAAACGATATTGACCGTCCCGCGGAACTTCGATCGTTTGCGTAATCGTCGCGTGCGATTCGTCGGCACTTGCGGCCACCGAATTCCATTCGCTCTCGCCGCCCTGCGACCATTCGGCCGAGACGCCGGGACCACTGATGGACCAACCGGGAGCTTTGACGGCAGGAGTCTCGAGATAGGAAGGATTCAATTGCGGCTCGTGCTGCGCAGTCTGCGTGATGCCGCGCATGTTCTCTGCTTCATACCAGAGATATTCGTAATTCGACGCTGCTGGTGTTTGGCTGAAAATCGAGTACGCACAACCGATGCCCGACGCGGCCACGATAATCAAACAAACCCGCTTAAGCCTGCGTCGGATCTTCATCGGTACATGTGCATCTGCCAATTCTTAATCGCAGCGACGGGATGAATCAGCATGAGAATCTCAAGCAGCAGGCTGTCGCGAATCCAGAGAGTCAACGCGAGTTCAACCGTCACGAACATCGCTATGCCCCAACGCCAACCGAGCCGAGCCGCCAGCATGAAACCGAGAGCGCAACAAGAAATGTCGCCAAGCGAGTTTAGAATTGAATCGCCGTGATAACCGAGTGCGGCCGTGGCTTGGCGATAACGATCGATGACGATGTTCGAATTCTCAATCATTTCCCAGGCGCATTCCATCGCAATCGCGACGACGAAGCGCCACGTCCGCGACACGTTTGCGATTAACAAAGCCAGGACGCCCGCGAACATGAAACCGTGCAGCAAGTGAGTGAAGCTGTAGGGATCGAAAAACAGTTGTGAGGTTTGCGAACTCCACGCATCGCTCGTCCAGACAAACCTCGGACATTCACATTTCCAAAGACGTCCCTGCAGATGTTCGACGAAAGCTGTGGCAGTCAGCATCAAACCGATCAACAGGGCCGGCCAGATGTTCTTTTTGGGCTGCACGCGAGTCGGGATGAAGCGCTTTAGCCAAGCGCGTCGAGGCAGTCACCCAGCGTGCGCTTGCGGCAGGCGAACATGGGGGTGTCACGCAAGGTGAAGCAACTGGCTTTGGTCTCGCGCAACTCCTGGAAAAGGTCGAGAAAATCGGCAGGCTTATCGGCTTCGAACACCACTACAAATTCCTGATCATCGAGACCGAACGAATAAGTCGTGTGCAGCTTTACCGAGCGATGCTTGGATCCCACGCGCAGATTCTCTTCCAACATCTCGAGGCGCTGGTCGTGCGGCCGCGCGTACCACTCGCGCGTGCGTTGCAGCGGACAGACGAACACATAATCTGACTCGCCTGAGACGATGTGCGTCTGACTCTCTTCGGCGTCGGCGCATTCGGTGCCGATAAACATCGCCCGCTTCGTCATTGAAAGCAGCGAATGCGTCGGCTCGACGTATTTAGCCATTGCCGTTTGATTCAGGCGCGCCGTCATGTCCTGCATCGGATCCAGTTCGCAGCCAATTCTCCAGATCATGAAATCCGCGGTGATGCGCAGGCCGACCGTGGAGTAAGTATGAATTAACAGTTGCGAGCGGAAATCATCGACGGCTGCGATGAAGTCGTGCTTACAGTCTTTTTTTTCGTCTTGACTCAGCAGCCGCCACTCAGGACGGGTGCGATAAAAGGTGAAGTTGACGAATTGACGCGGGATCTTGCGCTTGTGCTCTTCCTGATCTTCGACGTTGGGAGCGAGGCGCAGAGAGCCGCGCGCGGGGTTGTTATTTGCGTCACGCTCACTGCTCATAATTTGCGATCCGAAAGGAACCTTTGTTCGTCTAATACGTGCGCGAGAAATCGGGAAGCGCGACCCTATTCTGCCCTTGTCCCTGACGGTTGGCAACCGCGGAACAGGCGAAAATCGCGTGCTATACTGGACGCGATTCCATTTAAATTTGACGGAGACTAATTCATGATCACTCGGTTATCAACGATCGTTGTCGCCGCGTTGTTGCTGGTATTCGGCGCCGGCTGCAAGACCAATCAAACATCATCGCCGAATAATCGGGCCGGCTCATCATCGACGCCGGATGAATTCGCACAGGAGCGGGGAGCCTACGGCAAGTTGTGCCAGGACTGCCACGGTGAGACAGGCGCCGGGGGACCGGTGAAACAGAAAGACGGATCGACATTAAAAGTTCCATCGCTGCGCGAAGGTCGCGCCGTCCGCCATGACGATGCCGAATACCTGAAACAGATCACCAAAGGCGGCGACGGCATGCCCGCGTTCGAGGGGAAGATGTCGACGGAAAATATGAATGGATTGATCAAGATGATTCGCAGGGAGTTTCAGGGAAAATAAGAGAGAGCAGTAGCGAGTAGAATACGGTTCCAGGAGCTCTTTAGGTTGTGCGGTCCCAGGCGTCGATTGGCATTAGCCACACGTGGCAACAAAAGCTTCTGCTCGCTGCCCGCCGGTCACGGCCCACTGATTTACTATTCACGATTCAGCATTTACTATTTACGACCATGCACCCATAGCTCAGTTGGATAGAGCGTCTGACTTCGAATCAGAAGGTCGCACGTTCGAGTCGTGCTGGGTGCACCACAAAAAAAGCGTCCCTTTTGCGGGACGCTTCTTTTTTAATTGAAGACTGTGGCTGCGGATTCTACTCGACGGTTTTCGAAGATTTTGAAGCCGTAGGCCTGTTCGACTTATCGGCATTGGAAGATGCTTTCGACTTATCAGAATCTAAAGATGCTGACGATGCGTTGCCAGACCGAGTCAATCGCACGTTACCATTTATTCCCTTGATTTCGATCGCTGGTCCACCGTCACCGATCCGCGCCGAGAACCGCGACCAGTCAGTCTTCTCCACGGTCACATCCGCAATCTCCGACTTGACCGTGCCGTTCATTCCCTTCGCAGTCAGGTCCGCATTTAGTTCCGGCGCCAGTCGCAATTCGATGCCGCCGTTGACGCCATGAATCTGAGCGCCGCGGTCATCCAGTTTTTTCAGACCAACAACGACTGTGCCATTGATGCCGTCAAGAGATAGCGACTCGCCGACCTGACCCAATTGCGCATCGCCGTTCATGCCGCGCATCTCGAGTCGCCCGTCGATGTCGCTCGCGGTCACTTTGGCATTGATGCCTCTGAAGAGCAGCGCGATTTGCCGCGGCGCTTTGATAATTACTTCTTCTTTCGGATCGCGGCCGAAGAGATGGTCCCAAACTCCGTTGAAGACTTGTTTGCTGCGAACCAGCAAGCCGTCGGGATTTTGTTCGACGATTAGCTGGCGCCGTTGCAACGAGTTCGCGTTTTGGCCCGTGCGCTTCACATAAACTTCAGCGGTTCTGGTATCCGAGGTTTGAATCTCGATGCGGCCATTGATGCCCTGAATCCAAATCTTTTCGCCCGGCTGCAACTCAAAGGTCTTGCGAGTTTCATCGACGCTGGCCGCGGGTGCAGCTGAATCGTTGGCGCCGCTGACGACTCGGTTGAGCCCGGCCCGCACGCCACCGTGCGACCGCCACAGTCCCAGCACTGCCGCGCACACTATTAAGCCAACTACAATCAGTACACGTTTCATTGAGTCCTCCAGCTAAAGCTTTTCTGCGGCCGGCGCCGCCGAGCGTCTGATTCGTGAACGATCTGGCAGCGGCTGATGTTTCCGGAATGTTGGATAAGTCAGCACCTACTCAAATGCCCGCCGAAAATCGCTTCCGACGGCCGGGCACAATTGTAAGGGACGGCATTGTCATACTTATCGTTCCTCTTTAAGTAACAAGTGCCCGCTTCTTAAAATCTTAATCTTTCTCAGTGATGCGATGATTGATTGCCCGCGAACCGTCCAGCATTCTAGACGGCTCTACGGATTTCTGCATGCCGAAAAGGGATCAAATCGTTCAGTGCGTCCTGAGACCTTCAACGAGCATCAACGAAAGCTTCGAGATCATAAGGTAGCCGGCGTTGTCGACGGACCAGTTCACCGGCATGTCGTCGGCGGTGATCGCCATCGCGATTCGCCCTTGCTTTGAGTAGACGATCCCGACGCAACTGCGCAAAGCGTCGAGGGCGCCATACTTCGTAGCGACGGTGTCGGGGATTGTGCGGCCGATCGCGAAGCGGGCCTGCTCGCGTTTCATCAAATCGATCATCTCTTTGGAAGCGGTCGCGTTGATGATTTGTCCACGCTCCAGCTTCTCGAGAATCTCAACCATCTCGTGCGGAGTGGTCGCGCCCAGTCCGAATCGCTTGTTGTCCGCGAGCTTCCCTTCTTTCGTATCGCCGCCACTACCGACGCGTCGCATCAACCGAGTGCTTTTAAATCCCAGAGAGTTCATTCGCTCATTCACTGAGTCGGTGCCAAGAAAATCCAGGACCATATTCGTCGCCGTGTTATCGCTCAACAGCATCATCAACCGGACGGAATCCTGCAGACTCAGACGCAACCCGTCTGACATCTCCGGCAAGATTCCCGATCCGCTGAAACGTGCGGCTTTCGTCAACACCAGTTCGTCGGTCCATTTGGCTTTGCCTTCAGCGACGCGAGCCCACGCTTCGATCATGATGGCGATTTTGATCGTGCTGGCGGTGCGCACGCGTTCGTCGCCGTTGTAGGAATAAGTTTCACCGGTATCGAGGTTCTTGGCGAAGAGATAGATTTTGCCTTTGAAGTTTGCGGCTTCGGCGCGAATCTGAGTGTCCAGGGGAGTCGATTGAGCGGACGGTTGTGCAACTGTCGTAATTGCGGTTACAGCGGTGATCGTTATCCACAATGCGAATCGAGTCATCATTCTCATGGGGGCGATATAACAAAATGATTGAGAGTTATCAACATGAAAGAGCGGAGGTAAACCACCCTTCCGGAGCTTGAGGTTACTCTCGGAAACCTCTCAAGTAAGAAAGGGTGGTTCACCCCCGCCTTCAATTTCAGAATGTTAGTATCTAACTCTGATGCGGTAACTGAGCGTCGCCTCGCCGTCCTTCGCGACCGGCACATTGAACTGCGCCGCGAACGCCGCGGTCTTTTTCGCTTCAAAAGTTGACGACACAATCTCCCAGTCGCCGCCAATCGGTTCGTTCACCACGACTGTCACCGGACCGTCTTTATGGTTCCGGATCTTAATTTCGTAAGCGTACTCGTAGAGATGTCCCGTCGACAGCACTTTAAAGTCCATTTGCTTACGCTCAGCGACGATGTCGAACGCATCGCCGACTTTCACGCGGACATCTTCGTCCTTCGGCGTGTGATCGATTTTGTCTTCGCCGATGAATTGCTGATTGCCCTTGTCGTCTTTCTTGTAGAGGCGAATAGTTCCCGCCGGCAGCGGCATGCCCAGTTTGTTCTGCTGTGAATTGCGAAACTGCATGTACACGCCAACTTTCTCTTTGACCGCCTGGCCCGGATTGTTGTAGCCGGTGTAGTAGTAACGCTGCCCGTTCAGAACGAATTCCTTCTTCACTTCGAACCCGGCGGCTTCGAGCAGAGACAGCTGCTTGGTTTCGTTGTCGCGAATGGTTGCGGGGCGCTGCAAGGTGTAGAGGTGATACTCAAAAAATCCTTGTTCCTGAAAAGCTGATTCTGTGCGCGCGGCGCCAGCGGCCTTCATCATGTCGTAAGTACGAGGTTGTTCCGCGACACGATTGACGTCGCCCGCGACTAATTGCAGCCGCGCATCTTCGAAAGTCGCGCCGCTGGAATTCGTCAACGTCACCCAGCCCTGCAAATCACCTTTCGTATCATCGGCACTGATGAGCAGAACGTAATCGGATCGCCAGTTCAAGCCACTGGTCAGATAACTCGCTTCGACGGTTTGCGCCGCCGCACTGTTGTTCTCAAGATCCCAGACCAACGTCGGCGTGGCCACCAGATTCTTCGGGAAATCGGGAAAGCGAATCTCAGAAATGTTGGTCGGATTGATCACAATCTGGCCGTTGATGCGCCAGACCTGGCCGCCATTGTTCGAAAGCAACGTCGCCTGCACCGGCTCAAAACTTTCGGTGTTGTTCTGATAACGTCGCAACACGAGAGTGATTTCGCGACCGACAAACTTGTCGAGCAGCTTCGCCGGATTGAGCAAATCGTATTGATAATTTTGTTCCAGGATTCTCAGAGACGACGGTGCCGTAAGCGACGCCAGATGAACCGTCTCCGGTCTGATCTGCGCAGTCACGTCAGCGAATCGCAGAGCGATCCTGCCGGATGGCAGAGTTAGCCTGCGCGTCTCGCGCACTAATCCAAGATTTGAATTGTAGACTGTGATATTGACCGACTGGCGATCGCGCGCCGTTGTTGTTTGTTCTGAAGTTTGGGCGAAGGTGACGGACGCAAAAGCAATCATCGCAATCGCCGGCAGAAATTTTGTTAAGCGAAACATCGAATAACCTCCCAATTCATTGCGCTCAGTGGCGCTTCATAATCAGAACGCTTTTGATTTTATTAACTTGCGCAAACGACCGCGACCCATCTGGTGTAAGCGAGAAACAAATGGTGTATAGCTTATAATCCCCGCGACTGAGAATAACGAAGGTGCCGGACTCACGACCACAACGAAGCAGAATCGTCGTCGACGCGTCACGTACGCAGACGAGCGCACGCCGCCCAAATCGAACTCCGTCACGGAACCCTGAGCCGTGGATCGCGATTAGCATCATCGGAGCAGCGGCGCTGGCAACGTTCCTGGCACTCTTCATCACCAGCCGGCCTTTCGATCCGGGAGAGGCATCGCTGGGGCCGCAGCAAGTTGTGCCCGCCGGTCCATCCCTTTCGCCATCGCCCAGACAATCGCCGACGACATCGCCCACGACGTCGCCGACGCCCGTCGCAAAACCTTCCGCTCAATCGTCGCCGACCGTAGCCGAACCACCCGCACCAGTCGACGATGCTTCAATTCAAGCGCACATCGATTCGGCGCTGGCGGCTGATGCAGCGTTGTCCAAGCTCGACATCAGCACCCTGGTGGAAAACGGCAAGGTGACGATCGTAGGTTCAGTTAGATCAGCCGAAATGAAGCAGCGTGTGGAGCGGGCGATTCGATCGATCAAAGGTGTCGCCGCCGTCGACAATCAACTGGTCGTAAACCAAGCAACTCCGCCGCAGCCATAGTCTCAGAAGCCCGACCGTGAGGAGGGCTCCTGCTACAACACGCGCGACCCTTTCCCAGACCAGCCCTCCCTTACGGCCGGGCTTCTGACACTGGCCGCTCCTGTCCAACCGCTGCTATCATAGCGGCATCGAAGTTTCCAACCTCAATTTATTAAGAAATGAAGGATTTATTGATGAATCGAAAGAAATCTAGCGCGGTCATTACCGTTTTATTCGTCGCGCTGACCGGATTTTTTTGTCCGCAAAAATCCCCGGCTCAAGTAAATTCCGCGTCTGAAATCGTCCTGGTTCTGCCATTCGAAAACACTTCAGATCATCCTGAATTTAATTGGATCGGCGAAAGCTTTGCCGACTCGCTGTCGTCGCTTTTAGACAAGCCCGGCCTGATTGTCGTCTCGAGCGACGAACGCGCGGTCGCCTACCAACGTCTGCGCCTACCGCAGACCGTCATTCCGTCTCGCGCGACGGCGATCAAGATTGCCAGAGAGCTGAAAGCTTCAATGATCGTTTTTGGCACTTACAAGATCACCATGTCGCCGGCCCCGCCGAGCACCGATCAATCAAAACCAGCGGAAGCCGCGGTCGCCATGATTATGGGCCAGGCCAAAGTCATTCGCGTCAATGAAGGGCGGTTCGGTGGCGAAAATTTCGACGGTTCATGGGCGCCGCGCCAATATGATTTCGCCGACAGCATCAAAGAGCTGCAGCGGATTCACGGCGAACTCGCGTATCAAATACTTTTCCAACGCGACAAGGCTCTGTCGTTTTCGCGAAACAATCTGATTCAGGAAGCGACCAAAGTTCCGCCAACCGCGTTCGAGGCTTACATGAAAGGCTCGATGATCTCGGAACGCGATTCGACGCGGGCCATCTATTTCAAGAATGCCCTGAAACTTTATGAGAAGGACAACGGCGGGGCGGTCTATCCGGCGGCCGCTTTTGAACTGGGACATTTTTATTTCGATCAGCAGCAGTGGAAAGAAGCAATCGAGTATTTCATGATGCTTCAGAAAAAGGATCCGCATTACAACGAAGCGCAGTTCTATGCGGGACTCGCCTATTGGAAAACGGGCGACCTGGCCCACGCCGTCACCACCCTCATACCGCTGGCCGATGAAAAGGCGATGCCGTTGGTGGGTGTTTACAACAACGCGGGCGCTGTCGCGGTCGAAGCTGCGCGCAACGAAAAGAAACCGGAAGAGCGCTCGCGACTCCTGAATCAAGGCATCACCCTTTTGTCGCGTGCGGCCGATTCATCGCCGGATGACACCACGGTGCTCTTCAATCTGGGCTACGCGCTTTTCCTGAACGAGAAATACGCCGAGGCGGCGTCTCGTCTGGAAAAAGTCATCGCGGCAAATCAGAAAGACGGCGAAGCTTATTTCCTTTTGGCGAAGGCACAGACTCGCGCCAATCAACCCGAGGCCGCCTCAGCGGCTGACAACCTGGCGCGCAAGAACCTGCCCGGTCAATATGGAAAATGGGAGTCGGAATGGCAGAAGTCGCAATCGATTGCGAATCTCAACCTGCGTTCGCGTGACGTCCTAAATCAAGTTGACGTATCTGACTTGAGTCGCATTCGGCAGATTGAAGCCGCCAACGCCAATGTCGCGCAGGAAGAGATGACTAAGATTCGCGATCTTTATCAGCAAGGTCTCGACGACGAGGCTCTGGTGGAAATCAGAAAACTCTTTGACGTCGAACCGACCAACGCGGAAGCTTTTCTGATTATTGGCCGCATAAACCAACGTCGAGGCGATCAGGCGGCCGCCATCGCATCCTTGAAGACAGCGATTTTTTGGGAATCGACCCATCCGCTGATCGACGCTCATATCCTGCTCGGCCGTATTTTTCTGGAAAGGGGCGACCTGAACGAGGCGAGGAAGTACGCGGCCAGCGCGATGGCCATCGATCCGAATAATCAGGAAGCCATGGCGCTGCAGCGGCAGGTAACCATGGGCGGCAAGCCATAATTAGATTGTGGACTGCGGATTTCGGATTGCAGATTTAAAGGCTGTGTCGTGCGCGGCACTCCAATCCGAATTCCGAATTCCGAATTCCGAAATCGCTTGGCACGGCAAGTGCTGAAGAGCAGAACGGCAAGCACGAAATGAAACGTGCCCCCGCCGCCAACTCATCTCTGAGCGCTGCAAGCCGCTGCGCCAGCCGCCCGCCGAGCGATCCTTCAGTTTAATCCCCCCGAAATGGGACCCAGTCAGAAATGGCTGGGTCCTCCCGCATTTAGGCCATTTAAGCAAATCTCAGTAAATTCTGATATATCGCGCGATCCCGAGTCTTTTTCGCATTTTAGATAGCGGTAAGGTCAACCTGAATACTTCCCATCTCTTTCAGTTCCCACGGACTGTCAAAAAGACGAATTTTGTCACTCTGACGTGCCGCGATTTGTAAGTTGACTGCTCAAATGCGGTATCGCGACCGAGGCCACCCGCGGTTTCCAGAAAATTTTTTGGACGCCAGAATTGGTTTCGATCCATTCCAGAATTCTGATCTGGCCGGCGCTTAGGACTGCCAAGCGATGCTGCTACACTCGCGCTGTGAATGACGCGGCCATCACGCGCCAACCAACGCGCACGCAACTGCGGCGCGCAATCGCCTCCAGTCTCATCAATCGCGCAGAAGCGTCACTCGTCACCGGATCGGCCCTGCTGACCGTCCTTTCATTTCCAGATTTTGACCTGTGGTTTCTCGCCTGGGTGAGCTTGGTGCCGTTGCTGATCGTCGTCACGCGCGCCGTCAGTTTCAGAAAAGCGTTCGTTGCCGGCTGGCTGTGGGGAACTATTTTCTTTTACGGCACGTGCTGGTGGCTGACCTATCCGATGATTCACTATGCCGGAATTCCGAGAGTGTTGGCTTACCCACTCCTGCTGATTCCCATTCTCTTCGTCTCACTGTTTCCGGCGCTGTGTTGTGGATTCTTGTTTATCCTGGTGCGGCGTTTTGGTAGCTCGATGGTGCTGCTCGCTCCGCTTGCGTGGATTTCATGTGAGTGGCTGCGGTACGCAATAACGGGCCAGTTGTGGAATGCGATCGGATACTCGCAGGCGTTTCATCCGTGGATAATCCTTCCCGCGCGGTGGGGCGGCGTTTATGCGATTGGCGCGATTCTCGTTGGCGCAAACGCGGCCTTCACTTTATTAATTCTGCGACGCACGCTCTACACGGTTTCAATCTCTCTCGTAATCCTCGCCGCGCTTCCGGTCGTTATCCTTGCAGCGTTTGCCCAGCGAAGATCCGAGCCCGTGAATAGCGACGCGCCGAGCACTTTCATCGCGGCCATTCAGCCGAACGTTCCCATGGACGCTCCGGAAAATCCCACCATGGACGAACTCCTGAACAGGCACATTAGGCTGAGCACGCAAGCGCTGGCAACAGCGCCCGACGAAAGCTATTGGACCCGTCTCGTTATTTGGCCTGAGTCACCGATGAACTTCAGCTATTCGCGCGATCCGCATCTTCGTCAGATCCTCGGCGACTTCGCCCGCGCACACCGCGTTTCGATTCTGCTGAACTCGCTCGAACCCGGTAAAACCGCTGGCGACCAAAATTCTGCAATCTTAGTAAATGAAAAGGGTGAAATGTCGGCGCGTTATGATAAAATCCGCTTGATGCCGTTTGGCGAATACGTGCCGCTGCCCCACTGGCTACCGGGCGCGAGTTCGGTGCGTGGAATCGTCGGCGAGTTTACGCCCGGCAGTTCCTATACGCTGATGCCCCTCGGCGCGCTGCGCGCCGGGGTTTTTATTTGTATAGAGGCCGCGCATCCAGGTATACCGCGCAGCTTCACGAACCAGGGCGCTGATGTGCTGATCAATATTTCGAACGATGGATATCTCGGACCGACGCCGGTGATGCGACAGCATCTCGCGAACGCAGTCTTCCGCGCCGTCGAGAACGATCGCGATTTGGTGCGCGTGACCAATTCCGGAATCACGGCGTTCATCACCTCGACCGGCGCCGTGTTTGATCAGACAACCGGGTTTCATGAAGACGTGCGCACCTGGACGGTCACCAAAGACGGAAGCAGCACCTTCTATTCGCGTCACGGTGATGTCTTCGCTTACGCGTGCGCCTTGATCAGTCTCGGATTTATTTCAGTCAGCTTTATGAAGAGGAGAATTTCAGCAGCCTGACTGTAAAGGAAGGCATGCTGGCATATGGAGCCCTCGCTGACAGTCGGGCTTCTGACACGATAATGATCGGAACTATCTCAATGCAGGAATTCAGAAACAACTACGACGATTTAAAGAAGCGAGTCGAACAACTCGGGAGGTTTCTTTGATGTTCCGACTGTACGCGCGGAATTAGAAAAGATCGAAGCGCAAGCGTCGGCGCCGGACTTCTGGTCCGATCAGGAAACCGCACAAAGGGTTCTGCAGCAACGCAGCCGCTTGCAACGGACCATCGAGCGGCAGGAGAAATTCGAAAGCGAAATCGCCGACGCCGGCGTGCTCTTTGAATTTGCGGAAGAAGATGAAGCGTCGCTGAATGAACTGCGACAACTTCTCGGCCGGCTCGAACATGAAGTCGTCGCCGCCGAGAGCGAGACGCTGCTGGCCGGCGAGAACGATTCGCGCAACGCGATCTGCACAATTCATCCCGGCGCGGGCGGGACTGAATCGCAGGACTGGGCGCAGATGCTTTTGCGCATGTACATCAGATGGTGCGAGCGCCGCGAGTTCAAAACCGAGATCATCGACTATCAACCGGCTGAGGAAGCGGGAATCAAAAGCGTGACTTTCAAAGTTGAGGGCGAATATGCATACGGACTCTTGTCCGCCGAGGCCGGCGTGCATCGTCTCGTTCGCATCTCGCCGTTCGACCAGAACGCACGGCGCCACACATCGTTTGCCTCGCTCTTCGTTTATCCGGAAATTGACGAAGACATTGAAGTCGAAATTAACGAGAAGGATTTGCGCGTGGACACCTACCGCGCAACCGGCGCCGGCGGCCAGCACATCAACACCACTGATTCCGCGGTGCGGATCACGCACCTGCCTACGAACATCGTGGTCTCGTGTCAGAACCAGCGCTCGCAACATCAGAATCGCGCGGTCGCGATGCAGGTCCTGCGTTCGCGGCTGTACGAATTGGAACTCGAGAAACGTCAGGCCGAGACAAAGGAACTCGAAGCCAACAAGCAGGACATCAGTTTCGGATCGCAGATTCGCAACTACGTGCTGGCGCCTTACCGTCTGGTCAAGGACGCGCGCACCAAACTCGAGCGCGGCGATGTCGATTCGGTGCTCGACGGCGACATAGACGATTTCATCAAGGAGTATCTGCTGTCACGCCGCGCGGCGTGAACCACGATCTCCGTTTAGGCGCGGGCGTCGCCCGCGCAGGATCGGCGGGAAAGACGCCCGCCGCTAAACAGGTTCTTTTGAGTATGGCTGCAATTCAACAAGACATCGAATTGGACTCGACGGAGCGCAACACGCGCACCAACGAAATCATTGCCATCGGTCTCGTGGCGCTGGCGCTGCTGTTGGGGCTTTGCCTCGCTTCATATAATCCGAACGACCCTTCGTGGAATGCTGCCGGTGAAACGGCGGCGCGCAATTGGGTTGGTGTGGTGGGTGCTAATGTCGCCGCCGCGCTCTTTCAAGCGATAGGCCTGGCCGGTTACCTGCTTCCGTTTTTGATTATCGCTGCGGCCTGGCGGCGCTTTCGTTCGCGCCGAATCAATGCGCCGATTTCGAGGCTGTCGGGACTCTTGATGTTGGTGCTGGCCTCAGCCGCGCTGCTTTCCCTGGCCAACATCAGACCTTTCTTCGATGCCAGCTTCAACGCCGGCGGATTAGTCGGGGCGCTGATTGCGCGCGCGCTGGTCAGCGGTCTGAATACCATCGGCGCCACAATTCTGTTGGCCGCAGTCGCCGCCACCGGTCTGCTGCTGGCGACAAATTTTTCGTTCACGAATTTCTATGAGAATTTTGCCTCGACGATTAGCGCTCGACTCGTAGCGCTGCGCGAGATCCCCGATAGATTTCGTCTCTGGCGATTAGCGCGACGCGAAAAGCGGGAGCAATGGCGCGCCCTGAAACTGCAAGCGAAAGCCGGAGGTGAAACCGCTAACGTCGTTTCGACCACAGCCGAGGGCACAACCGAGATTCGCTCGAACAATGAAGAACTCGATCAGGCTTTTGCGTCCTTCACAGCGTCCGCGACGGCGCCACCCAAAACGATGTCGGCTGCTGCCGGCGCTGCCGCTGCGCCCACGAAGCGCGGATCGTCTACGCGCGGCAAGACCGAAGCCGCCGAATCCGCCGTGGTCGAAGACATGGTGCGCGAGGCTGCGGTCAAACGTAAGACCGAATCGCCGGCGAACGGCCAACTTGATTTTGAGAGCGGCCGGCGCAAAGTCGGATCGAAAGCAAAAGCGTCAGACTACGTCCTGCCAGGCGTCGAGTTGCTGAACGAGCCGCAGATGCGCCGCGAGCAGGCCGATGATGAATTGCTGCAGATGGCCACCAAGCTCGCCGAGAAATGCCGCGAGTTCAACGTCACCGGCCAAATCAAATTCATCTGCCCCGGCCCGGTGGTCACGACCTACGAATTCAAACCCGACCCCGGCGTCAAATATTCACGCGTCACCGGATTGGTCGATGATCTCTGCTTGGCCCTTAAAGCCGAATCGATTCGCATCGACCGCATGCCCGGCAAGCCGCACGTCGGCATCGAGGTTCCCAATCCGCGGCGCGAAACCATTTTTCTGCGCGAAGTGATCGAGTCGCGCGCCTTCAAAGAATCGCCTTCAAAACTAACCATAGCAATCGGCAAGACGATTGACGGGTTGAATTACATTAACGACCTGACCAAGATGCCGCACCTTTTGATCGCCGGAACGACGGGCGCCGGCAAATCCGTGGGCGTTAATTCCCTGCTGGTCTCCATTCTTTATCGCGCCCGCCCCGACGAAGTGAAATTGATTCTGATCGATCCGAAGCGGCTGGAACTTGGTCTTTACGAAGATATTCCGCACCTGGCCACGCCGATCATCGTCGATCCGAAACCAGCGGCGCGCGCACTGCGTTGGGCGGTGGGCGAGATGGAGCGGCGCTACAAAGAACTGGCCGGCTGGGGCGTCCGCAATATCGACGGCTACAACGCTGAGCGCGAGCGGCGCAACACCGTCAAGGACTTCGACGAGAACGGCGAGCCGTGGACCCGCATGCCTTACATCGTCATCATTATCGACGAACTCGCGGACTTGATGATGACTTCCGGTCACGAAGTCGAAGATTCGATCACGCGTCTGGCGCAGATGGCCCGCGCCGTGGGCATTCATTTGGTGCTGGCCACGCAGCGTCCGTCGGTCGATGTGATCACCGGATTGATTAAGGCAAACTTTCCCTCGCGAATGTCGTATCGCGTCTCTTCCAAAATCGATTCGCGCACGATTCTCGACACCAATGGCGCCGAGCATTTGTTGGGACGCGGCGACATGCTATTCCTGCCGCCCGGCTCGTCCCGTCTGTTGCGCGTGCACGGCGCCTACGTCGACGAAACTGAAATCAACAAGATCGTCGCCCACGTCAAAGCCCAATGGCAGCCCGACTACGACGAAACGATCACGCAATCAGACGAAGAGGCGATGGGTCTGGAAGATTCCGGCGGCGAACGCGACGAGCTTTTCGAAGACGCTCTACGCATCTGCGTCGACATGAAGCGCGCGTCGACTTCAGTCCTGCAACGGCGATTGCGCATCGGCTACGGCCGCGCCGCCGCGGTGCTCGATCAAATGGAACGCGAAGGCTTGATTGGCAAAGCCGATGGCGCACGTCCGCGTCCAGTCCTGCAGAAAGCATTCGAACTGATCGGCGATTGGGACGAACAGGAAGCTGCGGTGGTGTAAATCATCGACTTCCACAGCTTCTGTGGAAAACCTTGTGAAGATCGCACACTTCCGTGTTACAACTTTCTTATGTGCAACACTTCCATCGAAATGCACTCTTGAGCGGCAATTGATCATTCCCTTTCTTTTCAGTAACTTGCATTCGTGAAACACGGTGCTGCCGGAACAACGCCGCCGTGTCAGAACCGGAAGCGATAGCGACCGGATCAGGAGAGCTCCATAATGGAACGGCAGTTCGTCTCTTCAAATAATGAATCACTTGATCCCGTCGCTACCGCTCTGGGTTCTGACACTTCGCCAAAATTTCGCGCGCTGATTATCGCTGGCATTCTAGCGCTCACCACTACGCTCGGCGGCTGCGTAAAGCGCCACTTCAATCGACAAGTCCAAACCGAGTCATCGGCTTCGACACAATCTTTTACGCAACGAATCAACATCAACACCGCCTCCTCTGCTGAATTAGAAAAACTCCCCGGAATCGGCAAAGGCCTGGCGGCAAGAATCATTGAACATCGCGACAAGTACGGCCCCTTCCGCAAGCCCGAGCATTTGATCATCGTGCGCGGCATCAGCGACAAACGATTTCATGCGCTCGAACATTTGATTACCGTCGAATGAGTCAACTCGAGCAACTTCGAACCACGGCCAGGGAAATCTTTGACGATGCGCTCCGCGGTGTCGCCGCAGACGACGCGGTACGGCGAGCTGTGCGACTCAGCGGATCGCATTTCTCAGTGTGCGACATCCCGGTGGACGCCGGGACGATTTACGCAATAGCTATCGGCAAAGCTGCTCTCTCGATGAGCGAAGCGCTCGAGCAATCGCTGGGGCAATTTCTCAACGGCGGCGTTCTGACCGGGCCTTCACCGAATCTGGCCCAAGCTGATTGGTTGTCGAAGAGCCGTTGGGCTTGGTATGTCGGCGGGCATCCGCTGCCGAGTCGCGAAAGTCTTTCGGCTGCGGCCGACGCCGTGGGATTACTGCAACGGGCGAATCGCGAGCGCGCCTTGATGCTCTTCCTCATTTCCGGCGGAGGTTCGGCGATGATGGAATGGCCGGCGACGCCCAACGTGACTCTGTCCGACTTGCAGCAGGCGAATAAAGCGCTCGTAAACTGCGGCGCATCTATTTCCGAAATCAATTCCGTGCGCCGCGCTTTTTCCGCGGTCAAAGGTGGCAAGCTCGCCGCGCGCGCTCGGAACTGCGATCAAATCACGCTGATCGTTTCGGATGTTCCCGCGGGCGCCGAGTACAACGTCGCGTCAGGACCGACGCTCCAGCCCGCCGCAAGTGCGCCTGATGCGCTCGAAGTCATTGAGCGCTTTGGTTTGCGAGCGCAGTTACCGGCGGAGATTCTTCACACAATAGAATCTGCTCGCGAGTTTCCGTCCGATTTATCTTCGCTCCGCAAACATTTTGTGCTCTTGAGCAACGACGATGCTTTACGAAGCGCCACGGCCTCAGCTCAATCGCGCGGCTACGTCGTCGAAATCGCGCACGACATTTCCGATCAGCAAATCGACGAAGGCTCCGCGCAACTTATGAATCGCTTAAGCCAACTCCGTTCGACGAAGCAAGACGGCGCTTCGGTGTGTTTGATCTCGGGCGGCGAGTTTGCTTGTCGAGTCAATGGCGACGGAACTGGTGGGCGCAATCTCGAAACGGCGTTGCGTCTGGCGCTGTCGGGCGCGCACAGCGACGAAGAATTCGTGGCCCTTTGCGCCGGCACTGACGGTATCGACGGCAACAGTTCGGCCGCGGGAGCCATTGTCGACAACACCACCATTGCGCGCGCCAGGGCGAAAGGTCTCGAGGCGAATGATTTTTTGCAGCGCAGCGATGCATTTTCATTCTTTGAGGCTCTCGGCGATGCAATCATCACCGGACCGACCGGCACGAATGTACGCGACCTGAGGATTCTGCTTACGTAGCAGAGTGCGCTCGGCGCACTGGTAATCCGACGCTTCGCTTGACTGTAGTCGAGGCCACAGCATATAAACTCTTCCTGATTAGGAGCACGAGTGGCAACCCAATTTCAGCAAACCCAGGAAGCATCTTTCCCCGCTTCAAAACTTACATTTACCGAACTTGCCGACAAACTAAAGTCGCTCACCGGGGTCCCTTCACTCGCCGAGCTCAATGAATTGGTTGAGCGTACGGCGATCACCGATGACGAGGTGCAACCCTATCTCGGATTCAAAGAAGGCAACTACTCGCGTCATCGCGTAATGAAGAACGAGTTTGTCGAGATGCTGGTGCTGTGCTGGAAGCCGGGCCAACGCACGCCGATTCACGACCACAACGGCGCGCACGGCGCCGTGTTTGTGCAGCAGGGCATTCTTTGGGAGACGATGTTCGATTACGAGATCGACAGCGGCCTCATTTACAGATCGCATCGCGAACTGCGCACCGGCGGCCTCACCGGATCAGAATTGCCGGACATTCATCAGTTGGGAAATCCTGACGTGAGCGGCCGCGACCTCGTCACCATTCACATCTACGCGCCGCCGCTCGGCGTGCTCAAGACTTATAAACTCGGCAGCGCCACCATCGAACAATACACACCGGCCGAACCTGATTTTGTCTGAGTGTCGGAAGCCTGACCGTAAGGGAGGGCTACTCGAATAACAGATGAGCCGCGGACAAGGTTGGATGACGCGGATAGGAAGACGGATTCTTGTTGTCCTATCCGCATTATCCGCGCCCATCTGCGGCTAATTTCTTTGGCGAGTTGCCCTTCCTAACGGTCGGGCTTCTGACACTAGGAAACCAATGTGCTTACTGACAACTGCTTCCCGTCAGTCACAATACTGATCGTTCCCTTTTCACCGGTCGTCCTGACTTCCGCGCCGCTCGCGCGCCAACGCTCGACGACTTCTTTATGGGGATGACCAAAGATCGAAGTGCGCCCGACGGAAATCACGGCCAACGAAGCGTGCGTGGAATCGACGAAGGCCTGCGTCGATGAAGTTCTGCTGCCATGATGCGCAACCTTCACGATGCCGCTTCGCAAATCCACCCCAGCCTGTAGGATTCGTGCTTCGGTTTCTTTTTCAATGTCGGCAGTGAACAAAAGAACCTGATCGCCATAGCGAATTTTCAGGACGACCCCGTCGTTATTTCGCGACGTCGCGTTTACATCGACCGTGGGGGGCGGCCATAAGACTTCGATTGCGACGTCTCCGAAACCCAGGATGTCTCCGGCGCCAATTGTCTCAATCGGCACACTCGCGGATTTCATGGTTTGCGCAAAGCGTGCGTATTCGGGATCGCCGATCGGTGTGCGCGCGGCGATCGCGCCACGAACTTTGAAATTCCGCGCAACATCATTCAGGCCGTCGATATGATCAGCGTCTGCATGCGTCGGCAGAATGTAGTCGACGCGATCGAGTCCGCGCGCCCACAAAAATTCCGAGACGACTCGTTCACCGACGCTGCGCGTGTCGCGCTCGAACGGTTCCGTATCTGCTTCGTCGCGATTCCAATCGATATTTGGTCGCCCGCCGCCATCAATCAGCAACGTCGCGCCGTTCGGCATCGTGACCAGGGCCGAATCTCCCTGCCCAACGTCGAGAAAATCGACGTGCAGCTTCCCGTCGGGTGTGGGCGAACTAAAAGGATGAAGAACGATAAGGCACAGCGACAACGCGAACAGCGCCAGGGCGAGCTTGACGCGCAACCTCCGCGGGCGCGAAGTCACAAGTTGCGGTGGCCGCAGTGGGTTCCATTTCGCAAGCGCCAGCACCAACAAGATCAGCAGAACAAAATACATCGCATAAACCAACGCGCCGATCCCGTGATAATGCGGCAGACGTAACGATGCGATCGCCCATCGCATGATTGGATCGATGGAGTGCACCATCAGCCATTCGATTTTCTCGGAAAGCCAAAACAGCGGTGCGGCGGCACCGGAACTAAGTTGCGCGACGAAGACTGCCGCCAGGGCAATGAGCGCGAGCAAAGCCATGGCTGCTCCCACAAAAATGTTCAGCACGAGCGATGCAAACGACAGGCGGTGAAAATAAATGATTAGTAACGGCAGCATGCCGATTTGCACGCACGCCGATACCACTACCGCACCGAATGCGAATTTCAACGGCCGTTGCAAGTGCCAGCGTTCGAGTCTCAGTGCCCACGGTGTTTTGAACAATCGGTAGCGAATATTCGATTCCGCCATTTCTGATTTCCAGGTGCGCTCGCTCCAAAACAATGTCTCCGACAAAATGCGGAACCGACGCGAGCACGTTGGCGGGTAAGGTGTCTCATGCGTTGGCCGCCAGCTTCCGACCTGCTGCATGCGAAGCATAATTGGCACGGCCAGAGTGACGATGGAAATCACCGAAAGAAAAGTCAGTTGAAACGATGGATCGAACAGATCAGTTGGGCGCCAAACGAGTAGCGCGATTGCTCCGCCCGAGATGACGTTCAAAGAATGCGCGCGTCGCCAGACGAGCGGCGCGAAGATGCCCAGACTGAAAACCAAAGCAGCGCGAATTACCGGCGCTTCGGCGCCGACGGCCAACGTATACGCGAACACTAACGTTACCGCGGTTACAAATTGAACGATGCGATTCCGGGTGAGCCTCCCCATCAAAAGAAACAGCAGGCCGGCGATGAAGCTGATATGCAAACCGGAGATCACCAGCGCGTGAAAAGTTCCGCCTTCGCGAAATCGATCGGCCACGGCCCGTGAAATCTTGTAGCGATTGCCGAGTATGACGGCATCCAGCACGCCGGCTGTTTCGATCGAGAAACGCCGATCGAATTCTCTTTCCAGCTTTGTGCGCCCCTGGTACAGCCATGCGAGCGGCAGAAAAACGGACGCATCATCCAGGCGTTCGACCAGCAACGGACTCTTGATGACACCGGTCGCGTCATAATTTCTTCGGTCGAGATACTCGGTGAACGGCATGACGCCCGGATTCCGATAGTCATCATCACGATCAAGCGCGGTCATCACGCGAATGCGCGCGCCATGATGAAGCTGCAAGCGTTCGTAGCTGGCTTGCGTAGATTGATCGGCAAAGTGGCCACGCAAGATCACCATGCCGTTTGCCGATTGATCGTGACCGCGCGAACGGATAGCTTCGACCGCAACGTTCAGATAGAAGCCGTCAGGAGCCAACTCGGGATCGCCGTTAATCTGGCCCGTCACCTCCAGCGGTTCTCCGGGATTGATCCTGCCTTGCGCAAACATCGTCACGATGCGGTCGGGCGAGACACGTTGCATTTGAACGTAGGCCAGCACGTAGCCCGTGCAAACAAACGACAGAGACAAGATAGCTGTGGCGATCGTGGCGACACGTTTGTAAACGCGGACGGCAAAGACGGCGCAAGTGAATGCGACGATAATCAGGATGACGGCGAGTTTGGAATTGCTGAAGTAGTGTGACCACAGAATGCCCGTCGCGATTGACGCTGCGATTAGCAGCAGCGGCTGGTTGGCGACGCGAGCCTGCGGGAGAGCGGCCATGGAATTCTAAGGTCCGGTCAGATGGGCGATGGTCTCGACATGATGAGTCTGCGGGAACATATCAAACGCGGCGAGCGAGTCAAGCGAATATCCACCTGCAAATAATTTGCGAAGGTCACGCGCGAGCGTTGCGGGATCGCAAGATACGTAACAGATTCGCTTTGGCCGTAGTTGCAGAATTCCGTTAATGACGCGAGATTCTGCGCCAACCCGCGGCGGATCGAGCAGGAGGAAATCAATTTGGCGTGCGGTGGCTGAGACGGAGCTTTGGATTTCTTGTTCGTCTTCCCGCCGGGCGACAGACTGATGTTCCGATCCAAAGCGGCGTCGACGCTGCGCTTTGCCGCCGCACTCCAAATTAATCCAGCTCGCCACGTCGGCGGTTTCAACTTCAGTATTGGTCAACGAAGCGTGGGCGAGGTTGCGGCGCGCGAACGCCGCGGCGGCGCGATTATCTTCGACGGCAATGACTCGCTTGAATCGCCGTGCGAGCGGCAGAGTGAACAAGCCCACGCCGCTATAGAGTTCAACTGCCAAATCGCCTGAAGCGTTTCCGAGGGCCGCATGGATCAACTCCGGGAGAAGGTACTCGTTTGTTTGGAAGAAACTTTCAGCGTCGAGCGTGTAGGTCTCACTATTGATCGTGCGGCGGATCTCGGCACCCTCCCTTACGGTCGGGTTTCTGACACCGGCACTCACAGCCACGACCTTATCGCCGGCAACTGCGCGAAAGTATCGGGCATCGGCGGGCAAAGCATCCTCTTGCATTTGTCGCCGCAGGTTGTCGAGTTCTTTCTGCAACTCAGGAGCGAGTACCGCACATTCAGCGACGTCACAAACGCGGCGCGAACCACTTTCGTAATAACCGAGTCGCTTTTGTTCCGCGTCGTACTGCCATTGGGCGCGCGAGCGGTAATGCCAGTCATTGGGCGCGGCGGTGATTTGAAACTGAGGGATGTCGGATATCTTTGCGATTCGATGCAGGCAGTCTCTGACGATTGCGACTTTGGCGTCGAGTTGGGCCTGGTAGTTCATCTGCTGAAAGTCGCAGCCACCACACCGGCCAAAGTATGGACATGGTGGCTCGATGCGCTGCGCCGACGGTTCGATGATTTCGACAATCGACGCAAAACAAACAGCGCCCTTCTCTCGATCGATGCGTACGCGCACGCGATCGCCAGTCGCCGCGAGCGAGACCATCAGGGTCTTGCCTGCGGCGTGCGCGAGGCCGAAGCCGCCGGGGAGAATTCTTTCGATGGTGACTTCCATGATCCTGGATCGGCTGATTTGCTCATTGACTCATTTGCTCATTTACTCACTTGATTTCAATGAATCAATGGGCCAATGAACCGATTAATCAATCTGCCGGGCACGTTCCCTCCCTGGTCGGGCCACTGACATTACAGATGGAGAAAGAACAGGCTCAACCGCGGCACACCGAAATGTTCGCGGATGCGTTTCTTCAAAAGATTGTCGCGCGTTTGCGCATACGCGTCTTTGTCCATGTGACGTTTATATGGCTTGATTTGCGCTTCGACTTCGCCAGTCATTGCAGTCAAGTCACTCTCGGAAATCGCATTGCGCATCGCCGTGTCGAGCAGCCGTTCGATTCCGGTCAGCGATTCCTCCAGTTTGCGCGAATCGGGCTGGGCCGCCGACCCGTAGTCGTTTCGTATTTCCGTTAACAACGCTAATTCGCGCTCAAAGACTTCACTTAACTCGTCTTGTTTTGCCGCGCGTTGGGCGGCGAGACCTTCGAGTTGCTCGACGCAGCGATCGAGGTGCTGCAAGACGGCGGCCCGCGGAAACGGCGACTTGTCTTTCTCGCTTTCGGTCGCCTCCGATTCATTACTGCCGACGCGCGACTCCAGCCATTCGGCGTACTGCGCCTCGACTTCTTCCTGACAATAGAGCAACGTTTTGACGGTGCGCTTCTGTTTGCGCGCGTCGTAAGAATCGAATGCGTGCTCGATGCCCCGCAGCGCGACGTGCAGCGGCACGCCCCGCTCTTTCCAGCTTTCGATTAAAGCCCAATCCATCGGGCTTAGCATCAAATGCTTGCCGCGGCGTCGCACAAATGTATCTTCAATTTCTGAGAAGTAAGAAAAGTAATTCACACGAGGTTTCAGGTTTCAGGTTTCAGGTTTCAGGTTCAGGTAGGATCATATCAACTTGAAACCCGAAACCTTAAACTTGAAACTATCGTGTTCGCTCGTAAACCAATCGCAGCCCTTCAAGCGTCAACGTTTCATCGACCTCCTGAATGAACCCGGAACCTTTTGCGATCAGCGGCGCTAGACCACCAGTCGCGACTACCCGGACGTTGCCACCTAACTCAGCAATCATTTTTTTCAAAATGCCGTCAACCAGCCCGATGTAACCGTGATACAGGCCCGATTGGATCGCCTCGACGGTCGCCGATCCAATCACCGTGCGCGGCCGTTTGATTTCAACTCGAGGCAGCTTCGCGGCCCGTTGAAACAGAGCATCAGCAGAAATGGTCACGCCGGGACTGATTACACCACCAACGTATTCGCGCTTTGAGTTGATCGCGTCGAACGTAGTCGCTGTGCCAAAGTCCACCACAATGCACGGCGCGCCGTATTTATTGATGGCCGCGACTGCATCGACGATTCGATCCGCGCCGACGTCGCCCGCGGGCTGGTAGAGAATCGGAACGCCGGTGTCGACGGTGTGATCGACAAACAGCGGAGTGATGTGGAAATACAATTCCGCCATGCGATTGATGGTGAAGTTAAGCGGCGGCACCACGGATGCAATCGCGATGGCGTCGATCGACTTGAAATCGAGATTAGATAGCGCGAAGAGATTTCGCGCCAGGACTCCCCACTCATCGACGGTGCGCGCGCGCTCAGTCGTCAGACGCCAGTGGGCCACCAACTTGGCCCCGTCAAAGACGCCAAGCGAAGTGTTCGTATTGCCAATATCGATCGCCAGTAACATGTCGGGGTATCAGTCCTTCTGCTTCAGCACGAGTTCAATCTCATCGACGGCCGCGACTGCTCCTCGTTCGGCGCGAACGACTTCAGAAACTTTAGCGGCCGCTTCACTATAACTCGACGTATCAAGCAACGTTCGTAGTTCATTTGTCGCCGCATCAGCATTGTAGCGTGGCCGCGGCAAAACGCGACCACAACCCAACCTCGCGGCGCGGTTTCCATTGTCGAACTGGTCGTGCGCGTGCGGCACCACCAGCACCGGTTTGCCGGAACGCAGACCGTGCCCAGTCGTGCCCACGCCGCCCTGATGCACAATCGCGCAGCCGCGCGGCAGGACCTCACTGTAAGGAGCATATTCGAATGCGGCGACGCCGTCGGGCAATGGACCGGCGGGCATATTGCGCGCGTTGCCAATCAAAAGCAGAGCGCGCCGGCCCAGACGTTGCGCCGCCACGATCGAATCGAGATAAAAGTTTCGCGCCACCCAGATTGCCGAAGAACCAAGAGTGAAAATGATCGGCGGCGGTCCCGCGTCGAGAAATTCGAGCAACTCGCGCGCGACTTCTGTCTCGCCGAAATAATCGCGGCGATCATAAAAAGGAAAGCCAGTGACGACCGTGTTCGCCGGCCAATCAGGTTGCGGCTCAGCCATGACTTTCGAGAACAGCGCCAGAACTTTGGTCGGCGAATGCTGGCCTTTGATAAGTGGCTGCTCGCCGCGCGGCAATCCAAGTTCGATGCGCAGGTCATACAGCGGCTTCGACATCTGATCGAGCTTGATGGTCGCCAGCGCCATCAAGCCGCGGCCGACCCAGGGACTCAAACGCATCAACTGGTAAAGCCAGGGCCACTGCGGCGGCACAATCGGATCGTAAACCGAAAGAAATGAAGCCGGCGCGAGCACCGACGATATCCACGGCAACCTCTTCTTCTGCGCCACCATCGTGCCCGCAAACGGCAGCGGATGCGTCAGCAAAAGATCCGCGCCCTCAGTCGCAGCGTCCAGGTCGGCGTAGACATCGCGCAGGTGTGGAATGATCAAATTCCCGACGGCCGCCGGACCTCGCTTCGCATCCATCACGTCTTCGACGACTTTGGCGATTTCGTCCAGCTGATCAACTGCGGGCATGTCGGGCCGCACGGAAAAAAACTCGACGCCAACCGTGTCCATCTTCTCGCGATAGATTTCGGACGTCGCAATGACAGGCCGGTGGCCGCGACGCTGCAGCTCTAGGGCAATCGCAATGTACGGATGGATATCGCCGAACGATCCGTACGTCGAGAGAACTATGCGTTTGCTTTCCATCAGTCTAGTTCGATTTTGAGGGTCGCACCGCCGTGACTTCGCCCGCGCGAACGGCGAGGACTTTACCATCAGGAGTCTCAACGCGCAGGGCGCCGTCCCGGTCCAGTCCCCTCGTGATGCCGGTGAAGTTAGCATTCGCGGTTGAGACACGCACTTGTCGATCGAATGCGTAGGACGAACTTGCGCACCACTCGCGAATGAGATGTTCGCGTCCAGCCTCAGTGTTGAGCAATTGATAGCGCGCGCCGAGCGTCTCGATTAAGGCAGACACGATTCGCTCTGCATCAGGTTTTCGATTTATTACTTCTTCGATTGATGTAACTGCGGCGATTTCAGGCACAACGATTGGTAAAAGATTTATGCCGATGCCGAGAATCGCCGCCGGCCCATCCGTCGTGTCAACTGTCTCAGCGAGAATCCCACAGAGTTTGCGTTCGTTAACGCACAGGTCGTTGGGCCACTTGATGTCGGCCCGCAGTTCGCACGCGGACCTTAACGCGTCGACTGTTGCCAGCGCCGCCATCAGCGTGATCAGCGGCCACGCGCTCATTTCAAATTTCGGCCGCAGCACGACACTAAAGTAAAGACCTGAATCCTTTGGCGAATGCCATTTTCGATCGAGACGGCCGCGGCCTGCCGTCTGTTCCCTCGCCACAACGCAAAGCCCTTCGGGGGCGCCCTTCTTCGCCTGACGCATGGCTTCGAGGTTGGTTGAGTCGAGACTGTCGAAGCGAACGATGGTCGGATCAAAAGGCATTCGACTATCTCGGCAGCGACTGTGGCATGTTCGCCAGCGTGTACGCGAGCGCGGCAATGACGGCGCAGTTTTCCTGCAGCTCTTTCGGATTCACTTTATCGAGCGTGTCCGCGGCTGTGTGGTGATAATTAAAATAAGTGCGCGCGTCTTGAATCGGGGCGAACGTGGGAACGCCTGCAGCTTCCAGTGGCGAAATATCCGATCCTTCGCCGCCGGCCCGCGTAACGCCGGCGCCCTGACTTTGCAAAATCACAGCGAGCGGCTGCAACAGTGTGAGTATCTCTGGCTTGCCGGACGATGAGAAACCCGTGGGATGCCCGGCGCCTAAATCAGCCTCAATGGCCGCAAAGTGATTGGCCATCTCTGCTTTGTGAGCCTCGAAGTAACCACGGCCGCCCGCCAATCCATTCTCTTCGTTCATCCACGCGATGACGCGAATCGTGCGCTTCGGACGCATGCCTAACTGCTTAAAAATTTGAGAGGTCTGCATTGCCATCGCCACGCCTGCGCCGTCGTCGATTGCGCCGCGGCCCAGGTCCCACGAGTCGAGATGACCGGACACGATCACGATCTGATCCGGCTGCTCACTTCCCTTCAAATCGGCGACGACATTAAAGCTTGGTGCATCAGGCAGAGTCTGCGGCGTCAAGATCAAATGCATCTTCACGGCGCCCTCTTTGGTGAGATGGGCCAGCAGGTCGGCGTCTTCGCTGGCTACTGCTGCGGCCGGAATCTTCGGTGCATCATCCGCGTAGCGAAGTGCGCCCGTATGCGGCAGACGATAATCGGCGCCGCCCGCCGATCGATTGAGCGCTGCCACCGCACCCAGTCGCGCCGCGGCGCTGGCGCCGCCGCCGCGATAAGCGACCGCCTGGCCGTAAGCTTGCCCGGCAAACCCATTGTCAGCGAGTTGCTGATCGAACCTGGCATTGAATAAGACGATCTTACCGGCCACGCGATCACGGCCCAGTGCCTGCAACTCGTCGAAGTTATTGACCACGACAACTTCGGCAGTGATCCCCTCTTTGCGCGTCGCGACGCTGCCACCGAGCGCAGTCAGCACAATCTTCTGCGTGGTGCCCGGCGTGATGCCGTTGAACTCAGTGAGCTCGGCGGTCTCCTGGCCGCGCACCCAATGCGGCACCGAAACCTTTTCCAACTTCACTTCCAGACCGAGTTTGCGCAATTCCGTGGCGACGTAATTCACAGCCGCCTCTGCCTGCGGCGATCCGCTCAGCCGCGGCCCGATGTTGTTGCAGAGATACGCGAGCCGCGCATAGGCATAGTCGCTCGATAACGCTGCCTGCTGAACCCGCCTTATTTCGGAAACGAGTTGCGGCGAGTACTCAAGCTGCCCGGTTTGCGGCCGCGAAAGCTGCGCACTCGTGGCCGTTTGAATGAGGTGGCCCCCAATCGCAAGAATGGCGGCGACTATGACGATTGAAGTCTTCAAATATTTTTTCATTACGAAAGATGACTACGTTGGAGCTTTTGGTGCGAACGTCGAAGGATAGACGATAGCCAACTCTCGGCGCTAGTTGTGACGGTCAAAAAATTCCAACCCATCAGCGGCCGTTGACGCTTTGAACCCCAGTCCGTTATAAGTCACCGAACTTTTCGATCCGAGGTCTGACGATGAAGCGTTGCCCCGCATGCAATCGTACTTATCCCGACGACACGATGGCCTTTTGTCTGGAGGATGGCGCGGTGCTCTCGGCGTCTTATGAGCCCGGCGAGACCGCCCGCATTCCACCGACTCGCCAAACCAATCCCCCGCCGACCGAAGTACTCGGGGCGCGTGATTCGCAAAAGTTCCAATCGACGATCTATGCGCCCGCTCCGCAAGTGCCGTCTCTACATGAACAGGGGCCAAACGAAGTCCGTGAGTCGAGGCGCAGCGTCGCGCCGTGGTTGTTGGTCAGCGCTGCGATTTTGTTGGTCGGAATATTCGGAATCTGGATGCTGTTTTCCAGATTGCCTTCGCTGACCGGATCGAAACGCCCTGGACCTACGCCGTCGCCGACGGTCGTCGCCAAATCCAATACGATCTGCGGTCACGAAGTCAGCGCGGCGATATTCGAGAAATGGACCGAGATGGGCGGTCAAACCGGGAAGCTTGGTTGCCCGATAAATCAACAGACCGATGCGCCTACCTCACCCCAGGGATCGATTGGTCGTTGGATTCAATTTGAAAAAGGCGATGGCGGTTATCTGATCGAAAACACCGGGTCGGATTCCGGTCAGCGTTTGCCGTTGCCCGTCGAGGGCAAAGCTGTTGAAGTCACCGGTTGCATGTTCATGCTGTACTCCAGTCTCGGCGGCACCAAATCATGGCTCGGCTTTCCGACTGGCGACGGGCGCATGACTACGAACGGTGCGCGTCAGGATTTTGAAGGCGGCCACATTCTCTGGGATGCGAAGACGTCGCAGTGCCGGCCGTACAAGAATGAAGGTATCTCGTAGAAAGCGAGATTAACTACCCCAAAAGCCCGCGGAACTTCGACGGATTCATCTCGTAGCTCGGAAACACCGTCTTCAAATTCGTCGCGCCGAGGTGTTTCTGCGCAATCTCACCGAACACATTCCTGAAGTCGGTAGTCACTGCCAGGTCACGACCTTCGTACAACTGATCACTCTTCAAACCGGGCCAATCGCCGTATACTTTGCCGCCGCGCACGGTGTTGCCAACGACGAACATCGCATTAGCGTGACCATGATCGGTGCCGCGATTGCCGTTCTCTTTCGCCGTGCGGCCAAACTCGGACATCGTCAGAATCACGACGTCGTCCATGCGTTGACCCAGGTCCGTGTACAGCGCCGCGATGGCCTGACTGAACTGTCGCAGCAGGTTGCTGAGCTGACCTTGTTGATTGCCTTCGTTGACGTGTGTGTCCCAACCGCCGATGTCGGCGAATGCTACTTCGAGACCGACACCCGCCTTGATCAATTGCGCGATCTGCAAAAGCGAATTGCCAAACGGCGTGCGCGGATAATTCGCGCCGTTCTCAGCCTTGTACTGCGCGGGATTCACTCGCTTTAGATAATTGATCGCCTCGAAAGTTTCAGTACCGGTGCCATGCAAAGCGTCTTTGACGAACTGATCGTTGTACATCGCCTCGAAGCCGCCCTGCACTGCCGCCGAACTCTGACCGGCGCGAATGTTGAAATCTGCAAGGTTCGAAATCGCCAAAGTATCTGCTTTGCCCTGCATGGCCCGCGGCATGTTTTGAGTCATCGAGACGGCGCGGAACAGAGACTTCTGCGGATCGGATTTCGACTGCAAATATCGGTTCAACCAGCCGTCGGCTGTCGACTTAATTCCCGGCGTTCCGGATTCCATGTAGTCCTGCGCGTCGAAGTGGGAACGCGTGTTGTCGGGCGATCCCGAAGCGTGGACAATCGCGAGGCGCTTCGAATCCCACAATGGTTTGAACGACGCCAGCGCCGGATGCAATCCAAAAAAGCCATCGAGATTGAGCGCGGCTTCAGCGCCGCCGTCAGGTTTCGGAATCGCGATATTCGATCTGAGATCGTAATAGCTGTGCTCGCCATAAGGAACGACGACGTTCAACCCATCGACGGCGCCGCGCTGGAAGATAGCAATTAAGGTCTTCCGTCTCGAGCCGTTCGCGGTTTGCGCCAGCGTGCGTTTCAGAAACGAAGGCGCTGCGGCCATGACGCCAAATGAAGCCAGGGCGATACCGCCTGATTTGATGAAATATCTTCTGTTCATAAAAACCTCGTGAACCATTCGAATAATGTTTAGAGGCGGGCGTCGCCCGCTGCGATGTCAACGCCGCTGCGTTCCGAACGCGTCCCTCTTACTGCCGCTGAAATTCCGGCGAACCCAAAATCAATCCCGCCAGTTTCACTACCGGGTTATCGATGTCTGATGGATTCATCCTGGCGAGCTGTTGCTCTGCTCTCGGACCCTGCTGCGGCCCGCCTCCGCCTCCACCGAAATTGCCGCGTTGAAATCCTTCCTCAAAGGGATTTGCCGGCGCCGCGCTCGCAGCCACTTGCGCACGTGGCGCAGGTGGCATAGTGATTTGATCGCTCAGCTGCTTGAGCAGAGTCTCTCGTGTCTTCGCCGAGATCTCGCCGCCGACAATGACGGCAACTAAACTGTCGAGCAACTTCGTTTTATCGATCGAAGTCCCCGGTTTCGCATCGCTCATCAACTTCGAAAGATCGACCCGCGTGCCCGGAATTCGATTGCTCACGAGCGCCAGCGCGAAGTTCATGCGCTCCAACAACGCGCCAGTGTTGACCCAGTTCTCCGCCACATCGGAATAACCGTTGGGCGTTTGAAAACCGTAAAGCGGCTGGCCCATGCGTTGAATCCACTGATGAAACTGCGGGCCGCCGTTGGTGTCCGCGCCGATTGTGCGGACCGCGCTGACCGCGAGTTCGAACGGGCGCTTCACCTTCGCGCGATAAGCATCCGGTGAATTGAATTCGGGCGAGTAAAAGATCGTGCGCAGCATCTCTCGAATATCGCCGTCAGTTTTTGCATAGGTTTGCGTCACGCGATCGACCAGCGCCGCCGGCGGTTCATCCGCCACAAAACGTCGCACCAACTTGGTAGCAATGAACTTCGCCGTCGCCGGTTGATGCGCCAGAATATCGAGCACCATCAAGCCGTCTTTCATTCCACCTCCGGCCGGAATTTTGTGGCCCAGCACGATCTTCTCGCCGTTGTCGTGCACACCGGGACGGAACATGAAGCTGCCGGCCCGGGTTCGCGCCATCTCAGCGAGCGGGCCGTTCATCACGGCTTGTGCCGCTGCGCCGGCGCCGCGGGGCGCGATGATCGTCCAGCCCGTGAAACACCGCGCAACCTCCTGCACATCCTTTTGGGTGTAGCCGCCATCGACGCCGAGCGTGTGCAGCTCCATTAACTCGCGCGCGTAGTTTTCATTGATGCCGCGACGCTGTTGCTGTACCTGAGGCCGTTGTTGTTGCGGATTATCTGGCATCCGCAATGCGGCCAATGGGCCACGACCGGCGCCGGGACGCTGTTGCTGAGCATTCGGACTTACGCTCTGCGCGTTGTCGAGATAGAAAAGCATGGCCGGACTTTGTGCGTCGGCGAGCAGAAGATCATAAAACTTGCCCAGCGTGTGCGGACGAATCGTGTCGCGATCATAAGAAATGAGCAGGTATCGATCCGCTCCCTTGTTCGCGTAAACGTTGAAGTGGTTCGTCCAGAAATCAACCATCACTTCCTGCAACTGACGCTCGCTGTAAACGGCGCGAAGGATGCGCGACATTTGCAGTTCGCCGGTGAGAAACTGCGCCGGCCGCAGATTATTCTCTTTGTAATACTGCATGACCGCTTGACGATACTGCGGATTGTTCATCGGATTCTGATCGACAGCGGGCGCCGCCGCGGCTTTGGCATTCGGATTCGCGGCATCAGATTCATTCACCATCGCGTCAGCTGCTTTCATCGCATCCTTGTCAGCCGCTTTGGCCGTTCCTTTGACGCGATTGTCGCGCGCGTCCGCCAGACGGGCCGGCAGAGCATCGCGTTTTTGAAGCTGTTTCAGAAGCGCCCCAGGCTGCGGATACTTCTCGTATAACTCAGCGGTCGACATGCGCAGGGTCTCGAGATTTTGCAACTTAGCTTCCGAGGCCGAATCGTCGATCTTGTCCGCATTCAGCTGCTGCTCGATGTACTTATCGACGCCCATCGCCTTGACGCGTTCGACATCACCGGGCCGCGCACCAAATCCCAGACGATTCAGGACATGCAGGATGCGTTGCTCTTCGGAAAGCTTCGCACTCGATTTAGTCGTCGCGGTGCGCATGCTCTGCCCGTTGATAGAGGCCAGGCTGGTTGCCAAAATCGCGACCATGGTGATTATGCTGCCGGCGCCTCGCAACGCTCGATGTCTCGGAAGACTTCTAATCATGACTTTCCTCATTTAATTAATGTGTTCTTTCGCCAACACGAGTTAGACGCGTTTCTCACGCGAACGGTCGAAAAAAAGCAGCAAAACAAATTATCGGCCGGGTTCCGCGGCGCTGTCCAGACCCTGCACGGCTCCCGGAAAAAAGTCTTTGCAACTTTTCCGACCGAATAGCCGACTTCGGCGTCTAATGAGTCAAAGTCGGGAAGAACTGGGCAAAGGGCTTCTCCGACCGTGTCCCAAAGCGGGAAGGCGCTGCATTGGCAAGAATGCAGCGCCCATTTTTTTGGTCGAATTGAGCTTGTTTATTTCGTCGCGGGCAGATGCTACGGCGCGGGCTGCTGCGTTTGATCAGACCGCGGGGCTCTCGGCAAAGGCCTCGGATAAGTCACCGGGCTGCGATTTCCATCCTTATCAATCGCGCGAACACCGAAGAAGTAGTTGTCTTTCGACATCCCTTTCATGGTGAAGTTCAGAACGTTGCCGACCGATTGCGAATGCGTCCAGGTCGCTTCCGTCGTATCGCGCCAGACGATTTCATAGCCAGCCACGTCAGGCTCCTTGTTAGCTTCCCAGCGAATTGGCGTGTCCGCCGAAAGGCTGGTGGGAAAAGTAACCGGCTTCGGCCGGGCGGGCGCGGAGGCCAGGGCGGCTAACGACGCGGCATTCACGCGGGCAACGTCGGCGATGTAATTGAAGTCGTCGAACTGGGGCAGGTCGCCGTACTGAACTCCGTCCTGCAGCCGGACGTTCTGATGCTGGTGCTGATAATTCTCGTTCGGTTCAGTGAAGCGCACCGCCGCGTAACCGCGTTCGAGGAACGGCTGATGATCGCCACCGCGGCCATAACGATCACGCCGGTAGATCATCCAAACCTTCATCGTCGGCACATACAGTTCAGTGGTTTCTTTGATGAATCGCGCGAGCTGACGCGACTGCGAATCATTCTCGCCGCCCACGCTGCGACGCGTCGCGGCCTCCTGCGTTGTTTCATTCGAAGGAACCCCTTCAGAAAACACCCGGACGGTATGCGGATCGCGCACGCCATTCGCGCCCAGCGAACTGCCGATGATGTCGTTGGTAAACATCCCTTCAATGTTCATGTTTGACTTCTTCGCTTCTTCGGCGAAATAGGTCGCGCCAAGCAACCCCTGCTCTTCGCCCGGCACCGTCATAAAAACGATCGTCGCATCGAATTTGTATTTCGCCATCACGCGCGCCATTTCTAAAACAGCGGCGGTGCCTGACGCGTCATCGTTCGCGCCCGGTGCATCGCACTTGGCGTCCGTGGCGCTGTTGCACATCGAATCGTAATGACCGCTGACGACGTAGACGCGGCCGGCGGATTCCGCTTGAGTCCCTTTCAGCGTAGCAACGACATTAGTCAACATTGTCGGCTGCGGAACGCGTGCAGCTTTGGGCTGCTCAAACGTCTGCTTTTCGACGGTCATGCGTCCTCCGGACGCAGCAGCCGCCTTTTGAAATTCGCCATAAAGCCAGTCGCGCGCGGCGCCGATGCCCCGATTCGGATTGTCTTGTTCCGATAAAGTATTGCGGGTGCCAAAGCTCACCAGCTTGCGAATCGTATTCTCAATATTCTTTGCGTCGATCTCCTTCACCAGCTTCGCAATTTGCGGATTACGCACGCGTGGCTTCAAAGTTCGGCGCGCAGGTTTCTGCTGTCGCGCGACAGCATTCACAGCATTTGCAGCCGGTGCCGAAACAATTAATTGAAGAGTAAGAAAAGCGAAAAGGAAAAGAGCAGTCGAGCGACGGACCAGTCTCTTGGCAGGTAACATTCTGAAGCAACCTCGAAGGCGAATGTCGTCTAGCGCGACAAACTCTATCAACTCGGGGTGGTCAGAGCAAAGGAGGACTACTTGTTGGTCTTTTCGACGGGAACGCGTTCGGGATTTGCGACGGGTGAATACGTATCGAAAAATTTGGTCGTGCCCTCGGTGACACTAACGCCTGGGGCCAGGCGCGCCGTGGTCGGTTGCGGCGTTTGGAAAGTGTTTGGAGATTGCACCTGAAGCTTTTCGCTGAATCGTCTCTCCGGTGAAAGAGCGGCGTTAACCAGTTTCGACAACAGCCGGAGCAGCAGGATATCGAGCGTCAGCAACGTCATCATGCCGAACCCCACGATCATCTTTGGCAGGTCACCACCGCCCACGAGACCTGATCTCGCCAGCACACTGGCCGACTCCAGGATCATAAAGAATCCGGCAAGCGTTATGAACGTCGTCACCGTGCCGATTATCAACATCGGCTTGGTCAGATTAATCGGTGGCCCGGGTTCAAAGCTCGGCGCGACTGGCACAGCGAGGTTGGCGCCGCAGCGATTGCAGTAGTTGAGTCCCGTACTTTCGGTGCCGCAGGATGAACAAAACATAAGAGAATGAATAGTAAAACGTGAATCGTGAATAGCAACCGCCGATCGGGATACGACTCACGTCAGGAGCGGGTTTCTACTATTTACGATTTACGATTGACTATTTACTTTACTTAAAGACATACGCCTTGCCCTTCCAGACGACGATGACTTCACCGCCTATCTGCTGAGCGATTGATCGCAATCCGGAATCGAGTGAGGAAAATTCATCAGAGCCGCGCGCGACGGTTTTCAACGACATCGATGATTTGAATTTCTGATCGACCCAGGCGTTCCCCTGCCTTTTAAACTTGTGGCCCCCGGCGGAGCGCGTCTCGGACTTGTCTTCTGAATCAGCGCCATCGGTTTTCGCAGGTTCATTCCTACGGGCTTCATTTGAGGCGCGATTATTCGCAACATTGTCCATGTTGCGGCTGGGACCGCCTTTCGATTTCTCATCGCTCGCGCGGCCGGCAAGGATAGCCTGCTCAGATTTGCGGTCGCGATCATCAAGACGCGCGTCCTTGACCGCGTCACGCTCGCGATCGCTCCGCACCACCGGTTTGTTTTCCGGCTGCAGCACAAAATTCTGATTTTGATTCTGGTTCTGTTGCTGTCGCGGTCCACCCGGACTGGCCGCGTACCCTCCACTACTTTGAGTTTGCACCTGACTCAAAGCCTGCTTTTCTCCCGGTGGCGGCGGAGAATAGGGCATCGCCTTGGCGACACGCGATTCCTCACCGGCCTTGGTAGCGACCTCGGGAAGCTTCGCAGCTTCTTTCATCGGCCCAGCGGGCGCCGTGGTGTTATCGGCCGATCGCAACGTCTCCTGCCGGTCGAGCACACCTGCCGAGGACTGGGACGCGGTCGGTTGTGCGACCGCCGGCGCCGGCACCTTTCCCGGCTCCAGGTAATCATTTGCGGCGGGCGCAGTGCTGGGTGAGATGCTGGGCTGCGCAACGCTGTTATTGGAATCGGCGAGCGGCGTAGTGGCATAAGTCGCAGACTGATCGCCTTCATTCTTCACCATCAAAGATTCCGTTGATTGAGAACGCTGACGCAGTGCGACGAACGTAACGCCGGCAACGACGACCAGCGCGGCGGCGATCGCGGCGTATCTCAACATGGGCAGCGCAAATAGACGGCCCCACAATCCGACGCGGTCAGGCTCAACCACCTTCTGTTCGGCCCGGGCTACGGCGCCGGAAGCAATCGAAAGATCCGCAACTTGTCGGCGACAATGATCGCATTCCGCGAGATGCGAGATGTATCGGGCGCGAGCCGCCGCCGGCAGGACGCCTTCAGCAAACGCGTTCAGCTCATCGGCGTCGAGATGACTACCGCCACCGTTCGCCCCGACATTGCGAGTTGCGAACCGCCGCATGAGAAGATCAATTTGTTCGTCGTTAGATGTCACTGCGTAAAACCACTTCGATTACTACCGGTTCTTGAACGTCTCTAATCCATAAATCTTGCGCGTTCTCATCAGGTCACCGAACTTTGCAAGGTCGAGTCCGATTTTGTCATTAACATCGGCTCGACGTCGGTCTGCAAATGCGCCGCGACTTCCGCCAGCGAACGCGCCGCCTCAGTCTTGGTCCAACCGTGTTCCTTCATCAAAATCGATTCGACCTTCTGCCGCACCTCGCCGTGAATCCGCGTCAAACGACGGCTCGCTGTCGCTTCATGCACGCCCAGCACCGCGCCCGCTTCGCGTAGCCGCAGACCATCGAAATAGTACAACTTCATCAGCAAACGATCCTCGTCCGCCAACTCTGCCAGAGCCCGAGCCAGCGCCTTTTCTACGTCGGCTGATGCCATATTGGTTGTCAATAATTCTTCCGGAGTAGCAGCAGCATGGAATGGACCGTCGCCGTTCCCTTCGTCGTCGAGGGCCATGCGATCGAGATCCGAATCTTCCTCAGCCTGCACCAGTTTGGTTTGCCGGCGATGCTGATCGATGGCCAGTTGCCCGACGACGGCGCGCAACCATCCGCCCAGAGATCCGACACCGGAATAGTACGCCAGCTTCCCACCGGGCCGGCCATCATCACGAGACTTCAACCCGTGCAGCTCCGCCCAAATCGACTGGGCCAAATCGTCAGCCATCGCTTCGTTCGAACTGGCCGCGCGGGCCGCCGATCGAACCGTCGCTCCGTATCCTTCGAACAAATCGTTCCAGGCGTGTTCGTCGCCGCGTTCACAGGCAATCACCAGACACAGATCGTCCGCATGCAAACCGTCGAGGAAACCGTCCAGCGCAACTGCATTCGCAGCCGGATCATGTTTGAAGATGTACTTGTCGGCTGAGGCGCGCATTCGCGCAGTCAAACACTCGGCGCCCAGCCCCCGCGAATTGGTCGCACGAGCCAGCGAGCGCCGCGCGCCGGCGATCATTAATTCATCGATCTGTTTCGGGGTCAGACTCAAGGGAATCAGCTCAAAAGTCGTTATTATGCTATCACGCTTCAACCGGGGAATCGTCGCGAATTTCCGCAAAGACGCCGAGCCTTTGGATGAGCCAGAACCCTAATCGGCTGCACGGCATACGTGTCAGTACCGGAAGCAGTAGTGACTGAATCGATTAAGTTCTCGATCCAGACGGACCCGCGCGAGAGGAAATCACCTGATCCGGTCGCTACCGCTCGCGGTACTGACACGCTAAAATCCTCCGAGTGCTGCGCGTCACAGAAATCTTTCACTCAATTCAGGGAGAATCAACACACGCCGGACGGCCGTGTACGTTCGTCAGGCTGACGGGCTGCCCCATGCGCTGCACCTGGTGTGACAGCGAGTATACGTTTACTGGCGGCGATCATTTCACCATCGATGCGATCCTCGACAAGTTAAGTGAATTCGGTTGTTCGCTGGTTGAGGTCACCGGCGGCGAACCGCTGGCACAACGCGAGGCGTTTGAGTTGATTAAGCGCCTGTGCGACGCAGGCTATGAAGTCCTGATTGAGACCGGTGGTTATGTTTCGACCGAGGCAGTGGATGCACGAGCCAAAATAATTCTTGATGTAAAGTGTCCCGCCTCCGGCGAAGCTGAACGAAATCATTGGCCGAACCTTGATCGTTTACGGCCCGAACAGGACGAAGTGAAATTTGTGGTTGCGGATCACGCGGATTGGGAGTTTACGCAGGACATCATCGCGAAATATCAGCTTGAGCAACGCGCAAAGGCGATTCTCATTTCACCGGCGTGGGATCAGATCAACTTGCAAGAAATGGCAAACTGGATCGTTCAAAGCCGGCTCAAGGTGCGTCTGCAGTTGCAATTGCACAAGTACATTTGGGGGGCGGATGTTCATGGGGTGTGATGGGACAATTTGAGATTTCAGATGAGTGGAGATCTCCGAATCTCAAGTGGGAAGTTGCAGTTTCAAATAACAATATCAAATAAAACAAAATGGGCGGCAGCACCGAAATAGACGAGCGAACAGAACGCGAACCCGGTTCATCGCTCGCCGTTTGCCTGGTTTCGGGCGGCATGGATTCGTGCGTCACGGCCGCCATCGCCAACCATGAGAATGAAGAGCTCGCCTTCCTGCACGTCTCTTACGGTCAACGGACCGAGGGCCGCGAGCGACAATCGTTTAATGATCTCGCCGATCATTTCCACGTCAAGAAACGACTCGTCGCTTCGATCGAGTATCTGAAGGATATCGGAGGATCGTCGCTCACCGATGATCGGATAAATGTGGCCGCGGCCAATCTCGCCGCCAAGGAAATACCGACCAGCTACGTGCCCTTTCGCAATTCACACCTGCTGGCCATCGCCACCAGCTGGTCGGAAGTACTCGGCGCAAGACGCATCTATATAGGAGCAGTTGCCGAAGACTCGTCCGGCTATCCTGATTGCCGGCCCGAATTTTATGAGGCTTTTCAGAAGGCAATTGACGCGGGAACAAAACCGGATACGAACATTGAAATATTTACGCCGGTCATACATTTGCGTAAATCTGAAATTATCAAACGCGGCGTGGAATTGAATGCGCCGCTCGATTTGACGTGGTCTTGTTATCAATCGGAGGATCTCGCCTGTGGAGGCTGTGATTCCTGCGCGTTACGTTTGCGCGCGTTCGCCGAAGCAGGTGTCGTCGATCCTATTAAGTACGCTTGACAGTGCGCAGGTGGCTGATTAACTTAAAGCCGGTTAAAGGTACAAGCAGGCGCAACTTACAAATACCACCCGGCATCTTAAAATTAGCCCAATGAGTGCCCCAGCTTTTGGAGGAAATAATATGCGTCGTTCTTATGTAATCAATGCGATAGCAGTCGCCGTCGTCGTGCTTTTCAGTGCAGTGCTTGCTTCCGCGCAAGTCGAGCCGATGCGCGGCTCGGTCAAACTCATCGGCGCCGACGGTAAGCCCGCGCCGGTCGTGGGCGCCATCATCGATGTTTGGCGCACCGACATGAAAGCCGAGTATCACACCAAGAGTGACAAGAAGGGCGATTGGGTCTTCGCCGGTTTACCTTTCGTCGGCACTTATACAGTTTCGGTTAGTGCGCCCGGTGCAAGCCCCTGGGCCAGAGGCAGCGTAAAGGCCCGTAACGATCAACCGGTGGACGTCATCATGTCGCCCGGCGACGGTAAGAAATTGACGGAGACCGAAGCGATAGCCGCGGGTAAGGGCGGCAACGTTCCGGCTGCGGGCGGTGGCGGCGATAGTGCTGCCGAGAAAGCCAAAGCCGATGAAATCGCTAAAAAGAACGCCGAGATATTGGAAAGCAACAAGAAGGTTGAGAACGCTAATAAGGTTATCAGCGACGCCTTCAAAGCCGGTAATACCGCCTTGCTGGCCAAGAACTACGACGAAGCCATCAAACAATACGACACGGGAATAGCGGCGGACCCTGATCATCCGGGCATCCCGTCGCTGTTGAGTAATAAATCTGAAGCGTTGCGTACGCGCGCAGTCGAGCGCTACAACGCCGCCCTTAAGGCAAATGATGATGCCGGTAAACAGGCAGCTAAAGCCGACTTTACCGCCGCCGCCGAGGCCGCTACCAAAGCTATCGAATTAATCGATAAGATGCCGGCTCCGGCTGACGCCACTGAAAAAACGCAGCGCACTACCAACAGGTATTTTGCCCTGTCGGCGCGTGCCAGAGCCATGTCGTTCGTCGCGACCCTGGTTGACCCCACGAAGGGCCCGGCTGCGGCAGCCGCGTATGAGGAGTTTATCGCTGCCGAAACGGATCCGCTGAAAAAAGCGAAAGTCGAAAAGGAATATGCCCAGGTACTTTTTGACGCAGCCGGAAGCATCGGAGACCAGGCGTCTTATGAAAAAGCCGTAGCCCAGTACGAGAAGATTCTGGAAAAGAATCCGGACGATTCAGATGCGCTGCTCCGCATCGGTCAGTCGCTTTTCACGCTCGGCTCGCTCAATAACAATGACAAAGCCAAATATCAGGAAGCCTCGAATTATCTGCAGCGATTTGTTGACAAGGCGCCTGATACTCAGGCGCAGATGAAGGCCGAAGCCAAGGACTTGATCGCGACGATGAAGCAGCAGGCCAACGTCACGCCGGAAAAGACCAAGCCTCAGACACCGCCACGCAAGCGGCCATAATTCAATCGCTCATTCGTCATCCAGAGGCGGGCTACGGCCCGCCTTTTTTGTGTCAGAAGCCCGACCGTCAGGGAGGGCAAGTTGCAGCAGATACTGGCCGCAGGTTAACGCGGATAAGAACTAAATGAGTTTCTATCCGCGATGTCCGCGTTCATCCGCGGCGAATTCTCTTCTGCAACTTGCCCTCCCTGACGGTCTGGCTTCTGACACGCTCAATGAAAATCGTGAGACCCGGGACTCTCAACCTTCATCTCCAGAGGCTGAATCCGCCGGGCTTTGACTGACACCACGTTGTCCTGATGCTGCAACACACCTTCGATCAAAAGAAACGGAAAGTTGACCAGCGCCAATCGATTGGTTTCGAAAAGCTGCGGCGTGACGATCACGTTCGCGATGCCCGTTTCGTCTTCCATGCTCAAAAACACAAATCCTTTCGCAGTCCCCGGCCGCTGACGCACAATCACCCAGCCGGCAACTTTCACCCACATACCGTTGCGCGCTTTTTTTAGATCACCAGCCGGCGTAACGCTCATCGTGTCGAGCCACGCGCGTTGATGCGCCATCGGATGCCGGCCAATCGTGATGCCCGTCCCCCGCAAATCCGCATTCAATCGTTCATTCAAAGTCATCGGCTGAAGCGGCGAGCCACCCGCCTCTTCCAACTTTTCATACAGCGGCCCCGGATCGCGCGCCACCCGCTCCACCTGCCACAACGCATCGCGACGATGCCCATGAGGGGGTAGGGGGTTGGGTGTAGGGTGTAGCTGCGTTTTGTTCGGATTTTGAAGTTCCGAGCCTGAATCTTGAAATTCCGACCTTGAACTTTGAAGTTCTGACCTTGAACTTTGAAGTTCTGACCTTGAACTTTGAAGTT
>JADMIO010980216.1_pt1 | contig 57182 bp, 56 predicted proteins | sample 8958161 | NCBI WGS metagenome assembly JADMIO01 (sample SAMN16585339, study PRJNA669376) | soil metagenome | isolation source: Crop rotation soil | place: USA: Cullars Rotation, Alabama | collected 2011 | reverse complement strand
GGAAGCGAAGCCGGACAGCGTGCTGCGCACGGCTTCACTGCGACCCGCCGACCTCTTCGCCGGTCAGCCGCGACATGGTGGCGCGCAGGCCAGAATGCGAAGGATCGGTATTGAGCGCCTGCTGCCAGATGTAGCGCGCCTGTCCCTGGTCGCCGGACTTCCACAGCGCTTCGCCGTAGTGCGCGGCGATCTCGGAGTCGCCACTGTTGTTCCAGGCCTTCTTCAGGATGGGCAGTGCCTGGTCCAGGCGACCGCGTCGGAACATCACCCAGCCCAGGCTGTCCTGGATCGCAGGGTTGTCCGGCGAGACCTCCAGTGCATGGCGCACCAGCTCTTCAGCCCGGCCCAGCTTCTGGTTGTGATCGGCCAGCGTGAATCCCAGGGCGTTCGACAGCTGCGGATCGTCGGGGCGTTCCTTCTGCGCACGCTCGAAGGCGGCGATGGCATCGCGGGTGCGACCGCCAGTCTCCAGCACGGTGGCGCGCTGGTATTCCAGATCGGGGTGATCCGGATATGCCTGCTGCAATTCATCCAGTCCCTGCAGCGCGCCCTGCAGGTCGCCCGACTGCGCCAGCAGCTGCGCACGCGATGTGCCGGTTTCGACGCGGGCCTCGGGATTCTGCGCCGCGTAATCATCCAGCAGCATCAGCGCATTCTTCTTGTCTCCGTGCTTCAGCAGCAGGCGCGCGGCAGCACGCCGCGCCGTCAGCGCCAGCGAACTGTCGGCCAGCAGCTGGTAACTCTGCATGGCGCGCGCGTCATCGCCCTTCTGCTCGGACAGCTGCGCCATCACCAGGATGGCCAGCGCAGTGGCACTGCGCTCACCCATCAGTGGCTTCAGGCGCTCCTCGGCGGCGGCGAAATCGCCTTCCTGCATCGACATGGAGATGAGGCGCCGCTCGGCGCCAAGTTTTGTTTCGGGCGCGGCAGACAGCGGCTCCAGTTCCTTGCGCGCGTCGTCGTTGCGGTCGGCGGCTGTGAGCAGGTCCGCGACCAGGAAAATGTCCTCGCCTTCGAGCACGCCCTTCAGGGCACGGGCGCCCTCGATGGCCGCATCATGCTGACCCTGCATCGACAGCGTGCGCAGGATGATGATGCGGGCTTCGACCAGGTCGCTGTCCAGGGTGAGCGCCTTCTCTGCGGAGGCGCGTGCCACTTTCATGTTGTGCGCGGCCATGGCCAGGCGCGCCTCGGCCAGCAGCACTTCGGCGGTGGGGTCATCGCTGACCAGCACATCGCCGAACACGCGGTACACCGCGGTGGCATCCGTCTCCTGCTCCAGCAGCTCGGCAAAGCGCAGCGGATCCTGACTGCCGGCGGAGCCGGAGTCACGCCAGGTCGTCAGCGCCTTGCGCGCTTCCTTCAGGTCGTAGCGCTTCAGCGCCACCAGCGCCGCAGTCAGTGCCGCATCACCCGACCAGGGATCCAGCTCCAGCCAGCGCTGGGTGGCCATGCGTGCCGTCGTGAACTGCTCGCATCCAACGGCCAGCTGCGAGGCGCGCATGGCGGCTGCGGGTTCACTGCTGGCGCGCGCTGCCGCGAGATAATTCTCCGAAGCGCCGCGGCAATCGCCGGCGCGCAACGCGTTCTCTGCTGCCATCAGCGCCTCGGACTCGCCCTTCGGCGCAGGCGCCGTCGCAGCTGGTGTCGCGGATGGTGCCGTTGCGCAGGCGGCGAGCTGCAGGGAGAGAACGACACAGACGGTCCAGCGCAAGGCTGCCGTTAGGCGGGGCGGATGAGGCATCATCGCTCAACTATAGCCGGTTCTCCCATGAAAGCCTCGATCCGCCAGAAACTTGAAAAGACCGCCGACCGCTTCGAGGAGGTCGGCCGCCTGCTCGCCGACCCCGCCATTGCCGGAGGCTCGGCACAGTTCCGCGATCTGTCCATGGAATACGCGCGCCTGGAGCCCGTGGCGCAGGGATTTCGCGACTACATGGACCTGGAACGGCAGAGCGCCGCCGCCCGCGCACTGTCGTCAGATGCCGACCCGGAAATGCGCCAGATGGGCCAGGAGGAGCTGCAGAGCCTCGAGGTATCGCTGGGTGAGCGCGAGCGAAACCTTTCCCTGCTGCTGCTGCCGAAGGACACGCGTGATGATCGCAACATCTATCTGGAAGTGCGCGCCGGCACCGGCGGCGACGAGGCCGCCATATTCGCCGGCGACCTGCATCGGATGTACACCCGCTATGCGGAAGGCCGCGGCTGGCAGGTCGAGATACTGAATGAGAGCTATGGCGAGCACGGAGGTTACAAGGAAGTAATCAGCCGGGTCATCGGCCGCGGCGCGTTTTCGGCTTTCAAGTTCGAGTCCGGCACGCACCGCGTCCAGCGCGTACCGGAAACCGAGGCGCAGGGCCGCATCCACACCTCTGCCTGCACGGTGGCCGTGCTGCCGGAGCTGGACGAGATCGACACCGTCGACATCAACCCGGCGGATCTGCGCATCGACACCTTCCGTGCCTCCGGCGCCGGCGGCCAGCACGTCAACAAGACCGATTCGGCAATTCGCATAACGCACGTCCCCACAGGCACGGTGGTGGAATGCCAGGACGAGCGCTCGCAGCACAAGAATCGCTCCCGCGCGATGTCGCTGCTGAAGGCGCGGCTGCTGGCGGCCGAGCAGGAAAAACAGGCCAGTGCGCAGGCGCAATCACGCAAGCTGCAGGTGGGCAGCGGTGACCGCTCCGAGCGCATCCGCACCTACAATTTTCCGCAGGGGCGGGTCACCGATCACCGCATCAACCTGACGCTGTACAAACTGGCCGACGTGATGAACGGGTCGCTCAATGAACTGCTGGGCGCGCTGCAGCAGGAGTTCCAGGCCGAGGAACTGGCCGCTCAGGTGGGCGACTGAACAGTCCGATGCGCTAGCATGGCCGCCCGCACCGGAGGGATTCCCATGAAGAAGCTGTCGCTGCTGGTCTGCGCCATCCTTGCCATGTCGAGCGGATCGCTGCAGGCGCTGGACCTGAAGCTCAAGGACAAGATCGTGCTGGTCACCGGCAGCACCTCCAATATCGGATACGCCACGGCACGCGCCTTCCTGCGCGAGGGCGCCACCGTCATCGTCAACAGCAATGATCCGGCGCAGGTCACCTCCGCGATCGAAAGCCTGCGCAAGGAAACCGGCAGGACTCCGCTGGGTTTCACCGCCGATGTCACGAAGCCGGAAGACATCGCGAAGCTCGTGGCCAGTCATCCGCGCGTGGATGTGCTGGTCAACAATGTCGGCGGCATGATCCCCTCGGACTTTCTCAAGTCCACGGACAAGCAGTGGGATGACAGCTGGCAGCTCAACGTGATGTCCGGCGTGCGTCTGTCGCGTGCCTACCTGCCCGGCATGCGCGAGCGCAACTGGGGCCGCGTCATCTTCATCTCCAGCGAGAGCGCGCTGCAGATTCCCACCGAGAGCATTGCCTACGGTGCCGTGAAGGCCGCGGTCATCGCCACGGCGCGCGGGCTGGCCGAGATCAATGCCGGTACCGGCGTGACGGTGAACAGCGTGTTGCCCGGCCCCACCTGGGACCGCGAGGGCACGCGTGCGAAGGCGTCGCTGGAACGCAGCGGCGCGAAGACCTTCGACGAAATGGAGAAGCAGTTCATCACGCAGCGTCGCCCCACCTCGATCATCCAGCGCTTCGCCAGCCCGGACGAAGTGGCGGCGCTGATCGTTTACACCGCGGGCGAGCCGGCTTCCGCCACCACCGGCGCCGCGCTGCGGGTCGATGGCGGCGTGGTGAAGAGCGCGTTCTAGCTAGCGCTTCGGCAGGCGCTGCTTCAGCAGCGCGCCGAGGCGACGGATGGCGGCCGCCGTTTCCGTCGTCACCGGATAACCCGCGTTCAGGCGCAGGAAATTGCGGTAGCTGCCCGAGGGTGAAAACAGGGCGCCAGGCACGTACTCGGCACCCTGATGGCTCGCTTCATCGTAGAGATCCATGGTGTCCACCGCACCGGGCAGTTCGATCCATAGGACGAAGCCGCCCTGTGGCTGCGTCAGCCGCGTGCCGGCGGGAAAGCTGTCCTGGACGCACTGCGACAGCTGACGTACCTGCTGCGCCAGCGCGCGACGCATGCGGCCGAGATGCCGTTCATAGCGCCCGCTGCGCAGGAAATCGGCGAGCATCTCCTGCTGCAGCAATGCGGTGGCGCCCGAGACCATGTGCTTTGCCGCGCGCAATGTGTCGCGGTAGCGGCCCGGCGCGATGAATCCGAGGCGCGAGCCCGGCGCCAGCGTTTTCGAAAACGAGGAACACAGCAACACCCTGCCCTCGCGGTCGTAGGCCTTGCAGGGCAATGGCCTCGCGCCGTCGAACTGCAGGTCGCCATACACATCGTCCTCCACCAGCACGAGATCGGCTGCATCACACAGCCGCACGAGTTCACGCCGCCGGTCGGGAGGAATGCAGGATCCATTCGGATTGCTGAAACTGGGCGTCACCACGCAGGCCCGGATGTCCTTCCCCGCGCGTCCTGCGAGTTGTGCGGACAGCGCCTCGAGGGAAAGGCCTGCTCCCGGATGTGAGGGAATCTCCAGCAGCCTGATGCCGAGGCTTTCGGCGATCTGCAGCACACCGAAGTAGGTCGGTGATTCCACGGCCACCGTGTCGCCGGGCTTCGTCACCGTGCGCAGCGCCAGCGTGATCGCCTCAAGGCAACCGTTGGTGATGATGAGGTCCTCGGCGGCCAGCGCCACGCCCACGTGAGCATAGTGCCGCGCCACCTGCACGCGCAGCGCCACGCTGCCGCCCATGCGCATCGGATATTCCGCAAGCAGGCCGGGATCGCGTCTTGCCGCGCGCTGCAGGCTGGCGCGCAACGCCCGCTGCGGAAACAGCGCCGGATCCGGCAGGGCCTGACCCAGCCGCGCGATGCCCGGATTCAGGCTGGCATCGGCCAGGCGCTTCAGCATGGACTGGGCGCCGGCCAGCCTGGCGCGGCGTGGAAGCTCGACCTCCGCCGGCTGCTCCAGTGCGGGCTTCTGTCGCGCCACGAAGTAGCCGGATTTGGGACGCGCCTCGATCAGGCCACGCTGCTCCAGTTCGCGTAGCGAGGCCACGGCAGTGCTGATGCTGACGCGGCGCTGACGCGCCAGGCTGCGCACCGAAGGCACCCGCTCGCTGGCTTTCAGCGCGCCGGTATGGATGAGGCGCGCCACATCGGCCGCCACCGCCAGGTACAAGGGTGTCTGCAGGGACATGCCGCAACTGTACTGCATCGAATTGCAGATTTGTGTATCTGTACTTGCCGCACTGCCATGGGCACATTGGATGGCATGTCCACGCTAAGCCTGACCATCGGACCGCTGGCGCTGTTTGCGCTGGTGGCCTCCATCACTCCAGGTCCGAACAACCTGCTGCTGATGCGTTCCGGCGCGATGTTCGGTGTGCGCCGCTCGCTGCTGCACCTGCTGGGCGTGCAGACCGGATTCGCCGGCCTGGTCGTACTGGCGCACCTGGGTGCCGCGGCGCTGCTGCTGGCCTTGCCCGGCGTCTTCGGCCTGCTGCGCTGGGCCTGTTTCGCGTACCTGCTGTGGCTGGCATGGATGATCCTGCGCGATGCACGCGCTGGCGTTGCCGCCACCACCCGTCCGACTGCGGATGGGAGGCCCATGCGCTATGTCGAGGCGCTGCTGTTCCAGCTGATCAATCCCAAGGCGTGGATGATGGCCATCACGGTGGCCAGCGCATTCTATGGTGGCATCGCGCCGACGCCGCTCGACCTCACCATCGCGATTCTCGTCGGCCTCGTCATCGGCGGACCCAGCATGCTGGTCTGGACCGTCTGGGGTGCCTCCATCGATCAGGTGTTGCGCCGGCCCGCGGAACGGCGGCTGTTTGGCTACGCGATGGCGGCGCTGGTGGCGGCCACTGCCGTCTGGATGCTGCGCTAGGGATGGTGATGCCGATGGACAGGATCGTCACTTCAGCAACGCCGCCGCTGGGCCGGGCGCTGCGCAGTCACTGGCTGCTGCGCGAAGGCAGCTTCCTGAATCACGGCTCCTATGGCGCCTGTCCCCGCGTCGTGCTCGATGAGCAGGCGCGGCTGCGCATGGAACTCGAACAGCATCCCGATGCCTTCATGGCGCGCGTGAAGCCCGACGGTTCGGAACGTGCACTGCGTGAGGCGGCGCGGCCGCTGGCGGAATTTGCCGGCACGGTGGGCGCACGCATGGCCTTCGTCGAGAGCGCCACCGCAGGTGTGCAGGCCGTGCTGAACGCGCTGCCCCTCGGCCCGGGCGACCATGTGCTGCTGACGGATCACCAGTACAACGCGGTGCGCCTGGCGGTGGAAATGCGCTGCCGCGACACCGGCGCCACGCCCGTCATCGTGCGCATTCCCTTACCCACCGATGCCCACAGCATCATGGAGCGGGTGCTGCAGGCCGCGGACCAGCGCGTGAAACTGGTGTTGCTGGACCACATCACCTCGCCCACGGCGCTGGTCTTTCCCGTGCAGCAGCTGGCTTCCGAGCTGCGTCGCCGCGGCATTCCGGTGCTTGTGGACGGCGCCCACGCCATTGGCCAGGTCCCGCTCGCCCTCGATCAGCTGGGTGCGGACTGGTATGTCACCAACCTGCACAAATGGCTGTACGCGCCCAAGGGCAGCGCGATGCTGTATGCATCACCTGGCGCGGCACCGCTCACGCGCCCGGTGCTCACGAGCCACTACATCGGCATGGGCTTTCCCGATGCCTTCGACTACGTGGGTACCCGCGACTACTCGGGCTGGCTGTCGGCTCCGCGCGCGCTGGCATTCCTGCAGGAACTGGGCGCCGAGCGCGTCTGGGCCTGGGAAGCGCAACTCATCGCGCGCGCCAGCAAAGCGCTGCTATCAGCCGGCGCGAAGGAAATCGCGCCCCCGATGCTCAGCGCGGCAATGCGCGCCTTTCTGCTGCCGCAGCGTCGCCCCGCCACCGATGCCGATGCTGCGCTGGTGATGCGCACGCTGTGGGATGCGGAACGCATCCAGATCCGCTGCGCACGAATCGGCGGCGGGCTGCTGTTGCGCGTCTGCGCTCAGGCCTATGTGGACGGTGATGAAATGGACCAGCTGGGCGCTGCGCTGGCGCGGCATGGCTGGCCCGACCGCAGCTAGCGGATCGCTGCCTCGTTTTCTGGACGAGCCGCGACGCGGTACGCCGTCGCCGACACGGCGCCCACGTACACCATGGGCACGGCCAGCACACAGGCCATCAGCCAGCGCGACACCGACAGCCAGGCATGGCTGGTCTGCGCTTCTGCACCGGCCACCGTCATCACGATGCCTATGAAGATGCCGGTGAGCTGCGAGAACACCAGCACCGCCGCCAGCAGCACGCCGGCCAGAGTGGCCACCTGCGCGAAGTTCGCGCGCACCAGCAGGATCGACCGGCCCAGCGCAGCCCACGGCGATGCGCGCTCAGCCACCTGCACGGGCCAGGCAAAGAACACGAACAGCAGCCCGCCGAGGCCGACAAGCAGCCAGATGCCCTGCACCCAGCCGAAGCCCTTCACGGCAATCCACCAGAGCGGCGGCAGCAACGGCGCCAGCGACAGCAGCAGCAGTACCAGCGTGCCGGGAACTGCCGCCATGCTCAGTCGCATTGATTCGAGCACGGGAGGTCTGGCACGACCGGGGGCAGCCAGCTGCAGCCGCAGCACCGTGTCGTAGCACACCAGCGTCAGCACCGTGCTCGCCACGACCACGCCCCACCACTCCCGCGTATGCGGCGGCAATCCGGCCGCGCGGCTGGCGCTGGCCTCGGCCTCGGGCACCGCGCTGGCCGCGGCAGCCAGAATGCCCAGCGGCAGACAGCGCAGCAGCGTTTCCTGAAATAATGGCCAGGCCAGGCGCAGGATCTCGCGGGCGTGGAATCCGGATCCACCGGATGGCTCGGGCGAAGGCGAATCAGCAGTGTTCAACGATCTCTCCAGCACGGGCCAGCCCGGCGCGGCCGGAAATGTAGCAGACCCTTCGACGGTCGCAATGCTGCTGGACCGCGCCAGCTCCGCCGGCATCGCGAGGCTGGACGCGGAGGTCCTGCTGGCTTCACTGATGCGCGTGGATCGTTCGCGCCTGCTGGCATTTCCCGAGCAGACTGTTTCACCGCTGACCGCCATGCTGTTCGACGCCGGATTGCAGCGGCGCGCCGCCGGCGAGCCGCTGGCCTACATAACCGGTGTGCGCGAGTTCTGGTCCCTGCCGCTGGTGGCGACGCCGGAAGTGCTGGTGCCGCGCCCCGAGACCGAATTGCTGGTCGAGCGTTGCCTGGCTGTGCTGGGCACGGAGCCGCACCGCATTGCCGACCTGGGCACCGGCTCCGGTGCCATCGCGATTGCGCTGGCCCGCGAACGCCCTGCCTGGCAGATCGTCGCCACCGACGCATCGGTCGCGGCGCTGGAAGTCGCCGCCATCAATCGCGACCGGCTGGGTGCCTCCAATGTGCAGCTGCGCTCCGGCAGCTGGTGCCAGCCGCTGGGTGCGGAGCACTTCGACGCCATCGTCAGCAACCCGCCCTATGTGGCGGCGGACGATGCTGCCCTCGATGCGCTTCAGTTCGAACCGCGGTCGGCTCTGGTCGCCGCGGATGATGGCTTCGCCGACCTGCTGCAGATCGCCCGCCAGGCGCGGCATCACCTGCAACCGGGTGGACTGCTGCTGCTGGAACACGGCCGCACGCAGGCCGCGCGACTCGCCTCTGCGCTTGTCGCCGGGGGTTACGATCGCGTAGCCTGCCACCGCGACCTGGCTGGCCACGACCGCGTCACCGAGGCGTACTGGCCGCATGCGCGCGGCCAGGTCTGCTACCCCGACATATAAAGGTCTACCCATGGTCCGCTTCGAAACCTCACTTGGATCCTTCACGCTCGAACTCGATGCCGCAAAGGCGCCGGGCACCGTCGAGAATTTCCTGGCCTATGTGGACGAAGGCTTCTTCGATGGCCTGATCTTCCACCGCGTGATCCCGGGTTTCATGATCCAGGGCGGCGGCATGCTGCCGGACATGTCCCAGAAGAAGAACAAGGCGTCCATCCGGAACGAGGCGTCGAACGGCCTGAAGAACAAGCGCGGCACCGTCGCGATGGCGCGCACCAATGATCCGCACAGCGCCACCTCGCAGTTCTTCATCAACCTGTCGGACAACGATTTCCTGGATGCCTCGCCCGGCAATCCGGGCTACGCCGTCTTCGGCAAGGTGGTCGACGGACTCGACACCATCGACCGCATCGCGAAGGAACCCACCGGTCGCCGCAAGGGGCACGATGATGTGCCGTCCTCCGATGTGGTGATCCAGTCCGCCAGGCGCGTGGAAGAGAAGGCCTGATTCCGGTCCGCGCCGGGTGAATCGCAGGCGTATCGGTCCGTTAGGACTGGCACTGCGCCTGCTGCTGCTGTCCGGTGCCGCATTCCTGCTGCTGTCGATTGCCGCCGTGGTCACGCTGCGGTTCGTCGATCCGTGGACCTCGGCATTCATGGTCGATGCGCGCGTGACGTCCTGGTTCGATCGCGATCCGCAGCCCTTGCACCTGCAGTACCAGTGGCGGGACTACGATGCGATTTCACGGCAGCTCGCACTGGCCGTGGTGGCATCCGAGGACCAGCGTTTTCCGGATCATGACGGCTTCGATTTTCGCCAGATCCGCAAGGCCATGGATGATGCAGAGCGCGGACGCCGGTCGCGCGGCGCCAGCACCATCTCGCAGCAGGTGGCCAAGAACCTGTTTCTATGGAGCGGCAGGAGCTGGGTACGCAAGGGCCTGGAGGCCTGGTTCACGGTGCTGATCGAAACCAGCTGGCCCAAGCGCCGCATCCTCGAGGTGTACCTGAATGTCGCCGAATTCGGCCGCGGCATCTATGGCGGCGAGGCGGCGGCGCAGGCCTTCTTCCGCAAACCCGCCGCGCGCCTCACCCGGGATGAGGCTGCCCGGCTGGCTGCCGTGCTGCCCAATCCGCTGCGATTTCACGCCGACCGGCCCAGCCGCTACGTGCAGCGGCGGCAACAGGAAATCGCGCGGCAGATGGCCGCCCTGGGCGGAACTGCCTACCTGGCGGGAATGCAGCGCTGACTCAGTTCAGCCGCTCGGATCCTTCGCTGCCGGGGTTTTCCAGAAACAGCTGCTGTACGTCCACCGCATCGAAGCGGTAGGGACGCTGGCAGAATTCGCAGGTGACGGTGACGGCTCCCTGCTCGGCCAGTATGGAGTCGACTTCCTTGCGACCCAGACCCTTGAGCATGGCACCCACGCGCTCGCGCCCGCAGCGGCAGGCGAAGTGCACTGACTCGCCTTCGAGCAGTCGCAGCGTCTCGTTTGAAAACAGGCGCGACAGCAGCACTTCCGGGTCCAGCTCCAGCAGCTCTTCCCGTCCGACCGTGCGCAGTCGCAGCACGGCCTCCTCCCAGATCTCGTAGATACGCGCTTCCTCGGCTTCACCGGCCGAGGCTGGTGCAGGCAGCTTCTGCAGCAGCAGTCCCGCCGCGAAGCGCTCATCGGCGGCCAGCACCATGGCGGTGGGGACCTGCTCGGAATTCACGAAGTAGCTTTCCATGCACGCCGCGAGCGAACCACCCTCGAGCGGCACGATTCCCTGCCACGGGTCGACGCCTCTGCCGCGCTCCACCGTCACAACGAGCTGGCCATCGCGCGTCAGCTGCGTGAAGTCGGCGTCCGGCACCAGCCGGTCGGGGACGACATGAGCGACACCGCGTACTTCCAGGTTGTGCGTGGCCTGCGCGATCAGCATGGACACGCCTCCCTGGCTGCCGCGAAGCTGCAGGCTCAGCGTGCCGTTGAACTTGAGTGAGCCGGCGAGCAGGCTGCAGGCCGCCAGTGCTTCACCCAGCAGGGACAGCGGCGCGGGAGCGAGCGGTTGATGCTCGCGGGCCTCGCGCCAGGCGCCGGACAGGCGCATCCAGTGACCGCGCAGGGGCGCGCCCTCGAAAAGGAATCGCCTCAGCCGGTCGTCAGCGGAGCCTGCCATTCACGGTGCCAGTTTCTGCTTCAGCAGTTCGTTCAGCAGCGCGGGGTTGGCCTTGCCATCGCTGGCCTTCATGGCCTGGCCGACGAAGAAGCCGAAGAGTTTGTCCTTGCCGGAACGGAAATCGGCCAGCTGCTTCGGATTGGCAGCCATGATGTCGTCGATGAGCTTCCCGATGGCGCCGGCATCGGTGATCTGCTTCAGGCCGCGCGCCTCGATGACGGCGTCGGCATCGCTGCCATCCGCCCACATCACCTCGAAGACTTCCTTGGCCATCTTGCCGGAGATGGTGTTGTCGACGATGCGGCCCAGCAGGCCAGCCATCTTTGCCGCGCTGAGCCGGCTGTCGGTCACTTCCAGGCCGTCCTTGTTGAGGGCGGCGGAAAAATCGCCCATCACCCAGTTGGCCGCCAGCTTGGCATCGGTGGGCACGGCGGCCGCCACCGCCTCGTAGAAGGCTGCCATCTCGCGGCTGGCCGTGAGCAGCTGCGCATCGTAGGGCGTGAGCCCGTACTGCTGCTGGAAACGCGCCGCCTTCTGGTCAGGCAGCTCGGGCAGCTTCGCACGCAGGCCGTCGATGAAGGCCTCGTCCAGCACCACCGGCAACAGGTCCGGATCGGGGAAATAGCGGTAATCGTTGGCCTCTTCCTTCGAGCGCATCGGGCGCGTCTCGTCCTTGTCGGCATCGTACAGGCGGGTTTCCTGGACGACCTTGCCGCCGGATTCGAGGATGTCGATCTGCCGCTGCACTTCGTGGTTGATGGCCTTCTCCACGAAGCGGAAGGAGTTGAGGTTCTTCAGTTCCGCCCGCGTGCCGAATTTCTCCGCGCCGATGCGGCGCACGGAAACGTTCGCGTCGCAACGGAACGAGCCTTCCTGCATGTTGCCGTCGCAGATGCCCAGGTAGCGCACCAGCGTGTGCACCTTCTTCATGTACGCAACGGCTTCCTTCGCCGAGCGCATGTCGGGTTCCGACACGATTTCGATCAGCGGCGTGCCGGCGCGGTTGAGGTCGATGGCCGAGACACCGGCATGCCCCTCGTGCAGCGACTTGCCGGCATCCTCTTCCAGGTGCGCACGGGTGATGCCGACGCGCCTGACGCTGCCGTCCTCCTGCATCACGTCAAGCTGCCCCTTGCCGACGATGGGCAGTTCGTACTGGCTGATCTGGTAACCCTTGGGAAGGTCCGGATAGAAGTAGTTCTTGCGCGCGAACACCGACTTGCGGGTGATCTGCGCGTCGATGGCGAGGCCGAACTGCACTGCCATGCGCACCGCGGCGCCATTGAGCACCGGCAGCACGCCCGGATAGCCCAGATCCACCAGGTCCGCCTGGGTGTTGGGTTCGGCGCCATAGGCAGTCGGAGAGCCGGAGAAAATCTTGCTCTTCGTCGCCAGCTGGGCATGGATCTCCAGCCCGATCACGGTCTCCCAGCTCATGGCGCAAACCCCTGGTCGAAACCGGTGGGAGCCCGCAGATGCCAGTCGGTCTCCTGCTGGTAGCGGTGCGCGGCGGCGAGCAGCCGGGCTTCACCGAAGTGCGGGCCGATCAGCTGCACACCCACCGGCAGGTCACCGCTGAAACCGCAGGGCATGGACAGCGCCGGCAGCCCGGCCAGGTTGGCGCCGATGGTGTAGATGTCGTTGAGGTACATCGTGATCGGATCGCTGGTCTTGTCGCCCAGCGGAAAGGCGACGGTGGGCGTCGTCGGCCCCAGCAGCAGGTCCACCTCGCCAAAGGCGCGGGCGAAATCCGCGTTGATCAGTGCGCGCACCTTCTGCGCCTTGATGTAGTAGGCGTCGTAGTAGCCCGCCGACAGTACATAGGTGCCGGTCATGATGCGCCGCTTCACTTCGGCGCCGAAACCTTCCGCACGGGAACGGGTGTACAGGTCGCGCAGGTCACGCGGCTCATCACAGCGGTGGCCATACCGGACGCCGTCGAAGCGGGCGAGATTCGACGAGCACTCTGCCGGCGCCACCACATAGTAAGTGGGAACGGACAGCGGCAGGCTGGGCAGGCTCACTTCCTTCACCGCGGCGCCCAGGCGCGTGAATGTGCGCAGCACCTCCCGGACCGACGCTTCGACCTCCGCCGACAGGCCCTTCTCGAAGAATTCCTTGAGAATGCCGATGCGAAGTCCCGCCAGCGGCGCGTTCAGCTCCGCCCGGTAGTCGGGAACCGGCGTGTCGACGCTGGTGGAATCCCGGGGATCGAAGCCGGCCATGGCCTGCAGCGTCATCGCGGCGTCTTCGGCCGAGATGGTGATCACACCGGCCTGGTCCAGGCTGGAGGCGAAGGCGATCATGCCGTAGCGCGACACACGCCCGTAGGTGGGTTTGACTCCCGTCACACCGCACAACGCGGCCGGCTGGCGGATCGAGCCGCCGGTATCGGTGGCGGTGGCCAGCGATGCAAGGCGCGCCGCCACTGCCGCGGCCGAGCCACCCGAGGAACCGCCCGGCACGCGGGTAGTGTCCCAGGGGTTCCTCACCGGTCCGAACCAGCTGGTCTCGTTGGACGAGCCCATGGCGAACTCGTCCATGTTCGCCTTGCCCACCATCACCATGCCGGCTTCCTTCAGCCGGGCGACGATGGTGGCGTCATAGGGCGAGACGAAGTTCGACAGCATCCGGGAGCCGCAGGTGGTCAGCACACCCTCGGTACAGAAGATGTCCTTGTGGACCATCGGTATTCCGGTCAGCGGCCCTGCCTGACCAGCTGCCAGTCGCCGGTCGGCGACGGCCGCCGCCGCAAGGGCTGTGTCGGCCGTCACACTTACCAGGGCGTTCAGTCCCGGCTGGGCACGCTGCACGCGGGCCAGCGCCTCGCGGGTGAGCTCCGTGGCGGAGTACTTGCGGGCGGCAAGGCCTGCCGACAGTTCGGCGAGAGTCCTGGCGGCCATCACTCGATGACTTTCGGAACGAGGTACAGCCCGGCCTCGACTTGCGGCGCATTGCGCTGGTTGCGCTCGCGCTCGTCGGCGGATGTGACTTCGTCCTCACGCAGGCGCTGCACCTGGCCCGCAAGCGGATGTGCCATGGGCTCGACGCCCGATGTGTCCGCCTTCTCCAGCTCACCGACCAGACCGAGGATGCGACTCAGCGATTCGGCATAGACCGGAATCTCTTCGGGTTGCAGCGCCAGGCGCGCCAGCCCCGCGATGGTTTCGATCTGGCTCGACGTAAGACTCATGTGAAGAGGCCCGCAAACTTCGGAAAAAACAGCTTCAAATGATACACGTCGCCTTGCGGAATGTCCCTGCCGTTGCTAGATTGGCGCCCGCTTCAAGTCACCTCGCCCGCAAAGGTTTACCACTCAATGTTCAAGCGCCTGCGCGGCTATTTTTCCAGCGACCTCTCCATCGACCTCGGCACGGCGAACACGCTGATCTACGTGCGAGGCAAGGGCATCGTTCTCAACGAGCCCTCGGTGGTGGCGGTGCAGGATGAAATCGGTCGCGGCGGCAAGATCATTGTCGCGGTGGGGGCCGAGGCCAAGGGCATGCTGGGTCGCACACCAGGCCACATCACCGCGGTGCGTCCGATGAAGGACGGCGTGATCGCCGACTTCACCTACACCGAGAAGATGCTGCAGTTCTTCATCAAGAAGGTGCACGGCAACCGCTTCCTGCAACCATCGCCCCGTGTGCTGGTCTGCGTACCCTTCGGTTCCACGCAGGTGGAGCGCCGTGCCATCCGTGAATCTGCCGAAGGCGCCGGAGCACGCACCGTAGCCATCGTCAGCGAGCCCATGGCGGCTGCCGTCGGCGCCGGCCTGCCCACGCAGGAGGCACGCGGCTCCATGGTGCTGGACATCGGCGGCGGCACGTCCGAGGTCGCAGTGCTGTCACTGAACGGCATCGTGTATGCGAACTCCGCACGCATCGGTGGCGACCGCTTCGACGAAGCCATCATGAACTACGTGCGCCGCAACTACGGCATCCTGATCGGCGAAGCCACCGCCGAACGCATCAAGATCGAGATCGGTTCGGCCTACCCCGGCCAGCAGGTCAAGGAACTCTCGGTCAAGGGACGCAACCTTTCCGAGGGCGTGCCGCGCAGCTTCACGCTGAACAGCAACGAAATCCTCGAAGCATTGCAGGAGCCCCTGCAGGGCATCGTGGGTGCGGTCAAGCAGGCACTGGAACAGACTCCGCCGGAACTCGGCGCCGACGTCGCCGAACGCGGCATCGTGCTCACCGGTGGTGGCGCACTGCTGCGTGACATCGACAAGCTGCTGATGGAAGAAACCGGCCTGCCGGTCGTCATCGCCGAGGATCCGCTGACCTGCGTCGCGCGGGGCGGCGGGCGCATCCTGGAGCTGATGGACGAGCTCGGACCCGGGCATTTCGGCCTGGAATAAGGCAGCCGCATGGCATACGCCGGCGGCCTGAACAGTCCCTCGGGGCGCGATTCGGCTCCGGGCTCGCGCTTCTTCTTTTTTGCCGTGCTCTCCATCGTGCTGATGTATTTCGACCAGCGCGATGGCTGGAGCGAGCGCATCCGTTACGTGCTGCAGGCCGCCGCCTATCCCATCCAGGTTGCCGTCGGTTCCCCGCGCCAGCTCTGGGTGGCTACCCGCGAACTGTTCGAGAGCCGTGGCAGCCTGCGTGAGGAAAACGCCGGGCTCCAGCAGCAGGTGCGGGAACTGGCGCTCGCTGCCATGCGCTTCGAAGCCCTGGAACAGGAGAATGCGCGGCTGCGCGCCCTCACCGGCTCATTGCCGCCGCTGGTCACGCGCTCGCAGCTCGCCGACGTGGTCAATGCCGACCTGGGCCGGCAGCGGCTGGTGATCGACAAGGGCGATCACGCCGGACTGTACCGCTCGCAGCCGGTGATCGATGCCACCGGACTGGTGGGCCAGATAGTGCGACTGGGACCATGGAGTGCGGAGGTCCTGCTGATCACCGATCCGGAGCACGCGGTTCCGGTGGAGGTGCTGCGCAACGGCATCCAGACCATCGCCGTGGGCAGTGGCGAGGAAGCGGAGCTGCGGCTGCCCTTCCTTCCCGCAACGGCAGACGTGAAAGCCGGGGACGTAGTCGTCACCTCGGGCCTCGGCGGTGTGTTTCCTGCCGGGCTGCCGGTGGGCACCGTGCTCGAGGTCGTCCGTGATCCCGATGAAATCCTCGCACGCGTGCGGGTGAAGCCGCGCGCCACGCTGGCGCAGGATCGTCAGGTCATTGCGCTGTGGTTCGACCCGGATCATCCGGCGGCACCGGTGAACCCGGCACTCGCCCGTGACCTCCCTGAAGCGCCACTTGCACAACCGGTGCTGAAGCCACCACCGCCACCTGCCACAAGCCCACCGGCCACAAACGCAGCTGCCACAAGCGCTCCTGCCGCAAAGGCTCCCCCTGCCGCAAAACCCGCACCAGTCACCCCGCCGCCGGCATCGCCAGGCCAGGAGTCGCGCTGATGCTGGGCACGCGCCGCGAGTCCGTGCTGCTGGTGTGGATCACCGCACTGATCGCGCTGATGTTCACCGTGATGCCGCTGCCCAAGCTCCTGTCGGTGGTGTGGCCCAACCTGCTCGTACTGGTGGTGCTGTACTGGTCGACGATGACGCCCGGCGCCGGCGGCATCCTGATCGGTTTCCTGGGCGGGCTCTGCCTCGACGTGCTCACCGGTTCGCAGCTCGGGCAGCACGCGCTGGCATTGTCGCTGCTGTGTTACCTGGCCATCCGCCTGCACCTGCTGGTGCGCGCGAAACCCTTGTTCGAGCAGGCGCTGTTCGTGATGCTGGCATTGCTCATCTATGAAGGAGTGCTGTGGGCCATCGATGGCTTCAGTGCCCAGGGCACGGGTGACTGGACCCGCTGGGTTCCGGTGGTAACCGGCGCGGCGGTGTGGCCGCTGATAGCTGGCGTGCTGGGCCGCCTGCACGCCCCGCGGTAGCAAAGCAATGCCAGGCCAGGTACGCATCAAGGATCATCAGCGGGAACAGCGCTCCTTCCTGCAGCGCAGTGCCGCCGCCGCCGCGGTGATTGCCGGTCTGGCCGTACTGCTGGTGGGCCGGCTGGTGCTGCTGCAGATCGTCCGCTACGACTACTACCTGGATCAGGCGCAGGGCAATCGCACCCGCATCGAACCCATTCCGGCGAATCGCGGGCTGATCCTCGATCGCAACGGCAAGATCCTCGCGGAGAACCAGCCCTCGTACCAGCTCGAGCTGGTACGCGAACAGCTGCCGCTGGCCAAGGGGAAACCGGACATCGATGGAACGCTGCTCGGGCTGCAGCAGCTCGGCATCATTGCGGCCGACGAGGTGAACGATGTGCGCCGGATGATCCGCGCGCATCGCGGCTTTGAATCCGTGCCCATCAAGCTGCGGCTTTCCGAAGAGCAGATTGCATTGTTCGCCGTGCACCGGCACGAGTTTCCGGGCATCGATATCCAGGCTCGCTCGACCCGCTACTACCCTTACGGCGCACTGGCCGTGCACGCGCTGGGCTATGTGGGCGCCATCAGCGAACAGGACCTGACCAGGATCGACCGTTCCGCCTACGCCGGCACCGCGCTGATGGGCAAACAGGGCGTCGAATCCGCGCGTGAATCCGAGCTGCATGGCGCCAATGGCTACCAGGAAATCCTCGTCAACGCCCAGGGCCGTTCGGTGCTGCGAAAGGGCATGGACCTGAAGAAGCAACCGCCGCGCGCCGGGTCCGACCTCATCCTCTCCCTGGATCTGCCCTCGCAGCAGGCCGCGGAAGAAGCCTTCACTGGCCGACGCGGCGCCGCCATTGCCATCGATCCGCACACCGGTGACGTGCTGGTGCTGGCCAGCATGCCGGGCTTCGATCCCGGCATCTTCGGCCGCGGCATCACCAATTCCGAGTACCGCGCGCTGGAGCGCAGCATCGACCTGCCGCTGTACAACCGCGCGCTGAAAGGCATCTACCCGCCCGGTTCCACCGTAAAGCCTGTGCTCGGCATGGCAGGCCTGGCCTACGGCGTCGTCCGCGCCGAAGAGACGCGGTTCTGCCCGGGCTACTACATCGTGCCCGGCAGCAGCCGACGCGCGCGCGAGGGCAAAGGTGGCGTGCACGGATCGGTCGACCTGCGCACTGCCATCGCCGAATCCTGCGACGTCTATTTCTATGGCCTTGCGTTTCAGCTCGGTCCGGATCGCATCCACGAGTTCCTTTCGCCCTTCGGCTTCGGCAAGCCGACCGGCATCGACATCGCCGGCGAGCGCTCGGGCCTGCTGCCCTCGCGCGAGTGGAAGCGCGATCGCTACGGCAAGAAGGATCCTTCCGAAGGCGCCTGGTACCCGGGGGACTCTGTGAACTTCGGCATCGGCCAGGGCTTCATGTCGGTTACGCCGATGCAGCTGGCACAGGTGACGGCAGTGCTGGCCGCGAAGGGATCGGTGTTCCGGCCGCGCCTGGTCACCGCCATCCGTGATCCCGGCACAGGAGAGACGCAGAAGCTCGATCCGGTGCCAATGCCCCAGGTGAAGGGTGGCACGCCCGAGCAATGGGACGTGATCATGGAGGGCATGCGCGCAACGATGACGCGGGGCACGGCGAAGGCCATCTCCACTTCCGCCCAGTACACCATGGCGGGTAAGACGGGCACCGCGCAGGCCATGTCGGTGGGCCAGAACGAGCGCTACGTGGCGTCGCAGGTGGCTGAACGCCTGCGCGACCACTCGTGGTTCATCGCCTTTGCGCCGGCCGAGGCGCCGCAGATTGCCGTCGCTGTGCTGGTGGAGAATGGCGGCTTCGGCGCCAGCGCCGCGGCACCCATCGCCCGCAAGATCATGGATGCCTATCTGCTGCCGCGCCTGCCCGGCGTGACGCAACCCGGCAAGCCGCCTGCACCGGCTCCGGCGGCGGCACCGGAGGAAGTTCCGGCGCAAGGCGCCGTCGCTCCCGCAGGCGATGGCACGGCCACCGCGCACTCGAAGGTCCCGCCGCCGGCAGGGCCACCGGCATGATCCGCGTCTCCCCCGGTTCGGATTCCACCACGCGCCGCACGCTGACTGGCGCAGCGCGGATACTCGCGGCGCTGCAGCTGGACGGGCCGCTGCTGATCGGTCTCGCGCTGGTGGCGGGCTACGGCCTCATCGTCCTTTACAGCGCCTCGGGACAGAACTGGAGCATGGTGCTGCGCGCGGTGGTACGTCTGCTGATGGGCGGGGCAGCGATGATCGCGCTGGCGCAACTGCGCCCGCAGCAACTGCGCGCGGCCGCGATGCCGCTGTGGATCGCCGGCGTGGTGCTGCTCATCGTCGTCGATGTCATGGGCGTCATTGGCAAGGGAGCACAGCGCTGGCTCGACCTGGGGTTCATCCGCTTCCAGCCTTCCGAGGTCATGAAGCTGGCGGTGCCGCTGCTTTGCGCCTGGTATCTGCATGAGCGGCCCCTTCCCCCCACCGTCCCCATGCTGGGCGTGCTGGGCGCAATCATCGTGTTCCCCGCGGCACTTACCGCCGCGCAACCTGACCTGGGCACCGCCATCCTGATCACCATCGCCGGTGCCCTGGTCGTCGTCATGGCCGGCCTGTCGGCGTGGGTCATGCTGGGCGCCGTTGTGCTGGCCGGAGTGGGCGCGTGGGTGAGCTGGCATTACTTCCTGCACGATTACCAGCGACTGCGCGTGCTCACCTTCATCGACCCAACGACGGATCCTCAGGGCGCCGGCTACCACATCATCCAGTCGCAGATCGCCATCGGCTCGGGCGGCGTCTTCGGCAAGGGCTGGATGAACGGCAGCCAGTCGCAGCTGGAGTATCTGCCCGAACGGCACACGGACTTCATCTTCGCGGTGATCGGCGAGGAGTTCGGCCTGCTGGGCCTGGTCATCCTGATTTCGCTGTACCTGTTCGTGGTGGCGCGTGCGCTGTATCTGGCCTCGCAGATGCAGGACACCTTCTCCCGTCTGCTGGGCTCGAGCATCGCACTCACTTTCTTCGTGTACGTCTTCATCAATACCGGCATGGTGAGTGGCCTGCTGCCCGTGGTGGGCGTTCCCTTGCCGCTGGTCAGCTACGGGGGAACTTCGATGGTGACCCTGCTGGCCGGCTTCGGTATCCTCATGGCGCTGTATTCACATCGCAAACTGGTCGGTTCCTAGGCGCGCGCGCGGCGGCCGGGAAGCCCACGGATCGCCATGACACGAGGCTGGACACGCGCGTTGACGATCGCGCTTTCGGTTTTTTGCCCCCTGCTGCCGGCCATGGAAGCGCGGCCGGCGGTCACCAGTCTCGATGCGGCGCGAGAAGACGTCCGGCGGTTTGCCGGCGATCTGTCGCAGCGCCATGGCTTCAATCCCGCAGAACTCACCGCCCTGCTCGCCGAGGTGCAGCTTCAGCCGCGCATCCTGGAGGCCATCCAGCGGCCGGCGGAGCGCGCCCTGCTGTGGTGGGAGTACCGGCAGCGCTTCCTCACCGAGGATCGCGTGGCCGGCGGCGTGAAGGTATGGCAGCAGCATGCCGCAGAGCTCACGCGCATCGAGTCACAGACCGGTGTCCCGGCCGAGTACCTGATCGCCATCACCGGTGTGGAAACACTGTACGGCCGCAACACCGGGCGCTACCGCGTGCTGGATGCGCTGGCGACGCTGGGCTTCGACTATCCGCCGCGCGGGGAATTCTTCCGCAAGGAACTGGAACAGTTCCTGCTGATGGCGCGCGAGGAGAAGCTGGATCCGCGCCAGCCGCTGGGCTCCTATGCCGGCGCCATGGGAATTCCGCAGTTCATGCCTTCGAGCTTCCGGCGCTTTGCGGTGGATGGCGACGGCGACGGCCGGCGGGACCTGTGGCAGGAAGGCCCCGATGTATTCGCCAGCGTGGGCAACTATCTGCGCGAACATGGCTGGGTGGCAGGCGAGCCCGTGCTCGCGGAGGCCTGGAACGACATGCCGCCGGATGATCCGGCCACCGTCACGCTGTCGTTGAACAACACGGTGGCTGCATTGCGCCAGCGGGGTTACCGCTTCGAGACTTCGCTGCCGGACAGCACGCTGGTCATGCTGATTCCCGCCCAGCTCAGCGACGCCACCATCTGGCGCGTGGGCTTCCGTAATTTCTACGCCATCACCCGTTACAACCGCAGTGCGCTGTATGCCATGACGGTGAACGACCTGGCCCAGGCCATCGCGACGCGTTACCGCCAGATCCAGGCTGCGCCGGCGACCGCACCATGATCCGCATCGGCATTGCACTGGCGCTGGCCGCCCTGCTCATTGCCTGCAGCGGCCCGCCTCCCAGGCGCGAGTCCGCGCCGGCGACCGTGCCAATCCCTCCGGCCGTCCCCGCACAGGGCACCCCGCCCCCGCCGTCGCCTGCGGTGCTCCAGTCCATTCCGGATGCAGTACCCCGCGTCGAACCGCGCAGCACACGCGGCAATCCGGTCTCCTACGAGGTCTTCGGCAAGCGTTACTTCATACTCGCCACCGCGGAAGGCTACCGCGAGCGTGGCGTGGCCTCCTGGTACGGCCCGGACTTCCATGCACGGCCCACATCCAGCGGCGAGCCCTATGACATGTACGGAATGACTGCGGCGCACAAGACGCTGCCCATCCCCGCCTATGCGCGCGTCACCAACCTGTCCAACGGACGCAGCGTCATCGTGCGCATCAACGACCGCGGCCCTTTCGTGGCCAACCGCATCATCGATCTGTCGTATACGGCTGCGCACAAGCTGGACATGACCCGCGCGGGCACGGCGTTCGTGGAAGTCGAAGTGCTCACTCCGGGTTCGGCCAGCGATGCGGCACGTGAGGTCGCGGCGCCCGTTGCAGCGGTGCCCCTGGCCGCGCCCGTGCTATACCTGCAGGCCGGCGCATTTGGCGTCGCCGCCAACGCCAGCAAGCTGGCAGACCAGTTGCGCGCTGCCGGCATCGCCCAGGTCAGCGTCAGTGACCCGACCGGCACACCGCCGCTGTATCGTGTGCGCGTCGGGCCTTTCACCGATGTCGCCAGCTACGACCAGCTCGCTGCCCGCGTTGCCGCGCTGGGCGTGGAAGGCCGGCTGGTCACCGAATGAGTCTTGTCCGAGGAGTCCCTGTCACGATGAAAAGCCTGTCCACCCTGTTCTCCGCCATTGCCGCCGTCGCCGTGTCGATCGGTGCCATCGCGGCGCCGGCCCCCATTCCCTCGCCGCCCACCGTGCCCGCGAACGGCTACATCCTGGTCGACTACGACAGCGGTCGCGTGCTGGCCTCGCAGAAACCCGATGACCGCATGGAACCGGCCAGCATCACCAAGCTGATGACGGCCTACGTCACCTTCGATGCGCTGCGGGACAAGCGCCTGACCCTGACTGAGGAAGTGCCCGTCAGCGTCTATGCCTGGCGCACCGGCGGCTCGGCCTCTGGCGGCTCGACCACCTTCCTCGAGGTGAACTCGCGCGTGCCGGCGGAAGTGCTGATCAAGGGCATGATCATCCAGTCCGGCAATGACGCCACCATCGCGCTGGCCGAACGCCTCGGCGGCACCGAAGGCGGCTTCGTGCAGATCATGAACGAGTACGCGAAGCGGCTGGGACTGAAGGCGACGCATTTCGCCAACAGCTGGGGCGGCCCGAGTCCGGACCACTACTCCACTGCGCGCGACCTCGCGGCACTTTCCGCTGCTCTCATCAGGGATTTCCCCAACGACTACCGCTACTACTCGATGCGTGAGTACACCTGGAACAAGCACACGCAGCCGAACCGCAATGGCCTGCTGACACGTGACAGCAGTGTCGATGGCATCAAGACCGGCCATACCGACAGCGCGAAGTACTGCCTGGTCAGCTCGGCGAAGCGCAATGGCATGCGGCTCATCTCCGTGGTGCTGGGTTCACCGACGATCGCTGCCCGCGAAGATGCCAGCGCAGCGCTGCTGAACTACGGCTTCACCTTCTACGAGACCATCAAGCTGCAGGATGCCGGCAAGGCCATGCTCACGCCGAAGGTGTTCAAGGGTTCGGCAGAGTCCGTGGCGGTGGGCAGCCCGCGCAGCATCAGCATCACCATTGCCCGCGGCCAGTCGGAAAAACTGCAGAAGGAGGCCAAGGTGGATTCGCCGCTGATCGCACCGCTGGCGCTGCACGCCAGGGTGGGCGAATACATCGTGCGCAACGGCGACGAAGTCGTGGCACGCGTGCCGCTGGTGACCCTGGCCAAGGTGGACAAGGGCGGCCTGTGGCGCACCCTGGTGGATACCATCAAGCTCTGGTTCGTATAGGGGAGCCATGGCCGCGCCGCTGCCCTGGTGCCTTCTCGACGGCCGGCGCATGCCGCTGGCCGAGGCGCGCATCTCGCCGCTGGACCGCAGCTTCCTGTTCGGCGACGGCATCTATGAAGTGCTGCCGGTGTACGGCGGCCGCCTGTTCCGGCCACAGCAGCACTTCGATCGCCTGGCCCGCAGCGCGGCCGCGATCCGGCTCGAGAATCCCTGCACCGCTGCGCAATGGGGCGCGATGCTGCTCGAACTCGTGGCAGCCAATGGCGGCGGCGACCAGTACGTCTACCTGCAGCTGTCGCGCGGCGCGGATGTCCAGCGCAACCACGCTCCACTGCCGCAGATTCCGCCGACGGTATTCGCGTTCTGCGCGCCCTGGCCGCGGCCTGCTGCGGCCACGCTGTCCGAAGGGCTGGCCTGCGTCACCGCGCAGGACACGCGCTGGGCGCGCTGCGACATCAAGTCCGTTTCGCTGCTGGCGAATGTGCTGCTGCGCCAGCTGGCGGCGGATGTCGGTGCCAGCGAAACCATCCTGCTGCGCGGCGATGAACTGATGGAAGGCAGCGCGTCCACCGTGCATGTCGTGCGCGGCGGCATCCTTCTGACACCACAGAACTCCATGCGCATCCTGCCAGGCACATCGAGAAGCGTGGTGGAGGAACTGGCGGACGGGCTGGACATCGAGCGTCGCGATACCCGCATCAGCGAGGCCGACCTGCGCAGCGCCGACGAGATCTGGCTGGCGGCCGCCACCCGCGAAGTGCAGCCGGTCACCCGGCTCGATGGCAGGCCCGTGGGTAATGGCACACCCGGCCCGCTGTGGCGCCGGATCTACGACGCCTGGCAGCAGCTCAAGGGCGACCCGGCTCGATTCTGACCGGAATTCCCAGCAGCCGCGTCATCGGCGCGCGCTGCTGCAGCAGGTCTGCCAGCGTCCAGGCATCCAGCTCCTCGAGGAACTTGCTGGTGGCGCCGCTGAAGATGGTCTTAAGGCGGCACACGGGTGAGATCACGCAGCTGCTGCCACCGGTCTGCAGGCAGCCCACCACACCCAGCTCGGCCTCCATGGCGCGCACCACCTCACCGACGCCGATCTGCTGCGGTCGGCGCGCCAGCAGCACGCCGCCCCCCTTGCCGCGTACGGTCTCCACGTAGCCCAGTTCCGCGAGCCGTCCCACCACCTTCACCAGGTGGTTGCGGGAAATGCCATAGGCACGGCTGACGTCATTCACGGTCGAGCGCTCACCTGGCGCCAGCGCCAGCGCGATGAGCATGCGCAACGAATAATCCGTGTATTGAGTCAGCTGCATTGTCCTGATGCCTGTCCGACTGCGCGGCCTGCTGCGCCTGCTGCGTCCCGGAGCTTAACCCATCGTGCCATTTGCAGCCGGTGGCACGAAGGGGTCCGCGTGAATGCGTGCGAGTGGCATGCCCTGCAGATAAAGCCGCTTGCGGGTGGAGCGGACGAAGTCCGGATTGCCGCAAAGATAAGCGCGCGCCTGCGCAACCGGCACGCCGGCAGCCAGCAACTGGTCCGGCAGCGGCATTGCGGAAACTCCCGGCTCTGTGCACTCCCCCGGGACGCAGGCAGCAATGCGCACATTGGACCGTCCAGCCGCCAGAGCGCCGAGTTGCTCCCACAGGTACAGTTCGCGTCGCTCGGCAGCGGCATGAAACAGGTGGATGGTCCCGGTGTGGCCGGCCTGCAGCGCGCTGCGCAGCACCGCGTACAGCGGCGACAGGCCGGTTCCCGTACCGGCCAGCAGCAGTGGCCGCTCCGGTTCTCCCTCGACATAGCTGCATTCCCCGAGAGGGCCGCGTACTTCGACGGCCGCACCTGCAGACACCGCAAGCCACTGGCTCATCCTGCCTTCGGGCTGCAGCGCAACGTGCATTTCCAGCTGCGCCTCGCCGGGCAGCGAGGCGATGGAATAGGAACGCATCAGTCCGTCCTGCGGCCGCACCAGCTGGATGAACTGCCCGCCCGAAAAACGGAAGTGATCCGGCGTCGACAGCCGCACCCGGATCACGCGCTGCGACAGCGCCAGCACATCCACGATGTGCGCATGGAACACGGGGATGGCATCGGTACGGACCACCTGCAGGTCGCCGGCAGGCCGGCAGACACAGGGCATGAACAACCCCTGCGCCCGCCAGCTCTCTTTCAGTCCCTGCTGCGCGATGCCCGGGATCTCTCCGGACTCTGCCCGCATCAGGCAGCACTGGCACACGCCCGCTCGGCACATCGAGGCAACCTGCTCGCCATGCCGCTCCAGGCATTCGAGCACGGTCTCTCCCGCCGCGAGATCATGCTCGCGTCCTTCGAAGGCGAGGCGCATGCCGCTAGCGGTTCAGCACGTCGTTCTTGACGCTGGCGGCGATGCCCGCAGCTTCCGCGATGAGTTCGCCGGGAACCTGCAGTTCCTGCAGTGTTGCGCCGAGGTTCTCCATCACTGCGTCGAAGTGTTGTTCGTTCAGTTTCAGGTGCGCGTGCCCGGCACGCATGTCCTTGCCCGAATAGCTGCCGGCTCCGCCGAACGCCATGGTCAGGAAGGCCTTCTGCTTGGTGCGCTGCCGGTCCATGTCCACGGTGTCGAAGAAATGGGAGATCCGCTCATCGGCCAGCACCTTGCGATAGAAGATATCGACAGCCGCGTCGACAGCGGCCGCTCCGCCGATGCGCTCGAACAGGTTCGCCTGGGACATGATGCACTCCATTCTTATTAATATGCATTTTGCATACACCTTTTGGAGCATACGTCACCCCGGGAAGTTCCGTACGAACGATTCTCAGGCCCGATCCCGGTTCCGCAGGAAGAAATCCGCCAGCAGACGGCCGCACTCGGCTTCCAGCACTCCACCGAAGACATCGACGCGATGGTTCAGTCCCTTCAGCGCGAAGGCGTCAATCAGCCCGCCGGCCGCACCTGCCTTCGGATCAAAGGCACCGAACACCACGCGCTGCACACGTGCGTGCACGATGGCGGAAGCGCACATCAGGCACGGCTCGAGTGTCACGTAGAGGATGGTGTCGTCGAGCCGGTAATTCCCGAGCGCCTGGCCGCCCGCCCGCAGCGCCACGATTTCTGCGTGCGCCGAAGGATCATGCGCCTCGATCGGCTGATTGCCGCCGCGGGCGATGACCTGACCGTCGTGCACCAGCACTGCGCCAACGGGAACTTCCCCGCGCGCCGCGGCCTGGCGCGCCTGATCCAGTGCCAACTGCATGAAGTCCGCATCCTTCAGCATTTCCCGCGCGCCATCTTCATTCGTAGATCGCGTAGTACTTGCGTGCCTGCTCGCGCACGTCCCAGATACCGGTGAAGCCGGCGGGGGAAACGAAGGCATCACCCGCGCGGTAAGTCCGTTCGCTGCCATCATCGCCGGTAACCGTGATCACACCGGCCAGCAGGTGGCAGAACTCGCTTTCCGTGAACACCACACGCCAGCGCCCCGGTGCACACTCCCAGATGCCAGCCTGGAACCGCCCGTCGCTACTGCCGTACAGGTTCCAGACCCGCTGCACGGGATCGCCACCCAGGATGCGCTCCGCGGCAGGCCGGAATTCCACGGGCGCGGGCAGCGGACCATTGAAGTCGATCATGTCCCGGTCTGGACGGGTTGCCGGCGCGGCACCATGACGCGTACCTGCAGGATCTGCACGACTTCATCGCGCTGGTTGCGGGTCTCGCAGCGAAGCATGGCAAACCCCCGCTCCGGTTTCGAGGTGGAAGCCCTGGTCTCCAGCACCTCCACACGCACGCTGAGAGTGTCACCTGCGTATACCGGCCGAGGCCAGGTCACCTCGCCGCCTCCACCAATGTAGCCTGCGGCCAGCGGCATCCCGCCTGTGACCATCATCCGCATGGTCAGCGCTGCCGTATGCCAGCCACTGGCGGCCAGCCCCTTGAAGAAGCTGTCGGCGCCGGCCTGCTCGTCCAGATGAAAGGGTTGCGGGTCGAATTCGGCGGCGAAGCGCTTCACGTCCGCAGCAGTCACCGTGACCGGGCCATTCACGTATGACATGCCCGGTTGCAGGTCTTCCAGGTACAGCGGCTCGCTCATATGGTGCGACTCATTGCGCCTCGGCTTAGCAGCAGCAGCGCGACCAGCGTCAGCAGCGAGGCGACGCTCAGGTACATGCCCACTGCCTGCAGGCCGTATGTGGTGGCCAGCCAGGTTGCAGCGTAAGGCGTCAGCGATGCGCCGACGATGCCGGCGAAGTTGAAGGCCAGCGAAGCTCCCGTGTAGCGCACCGCGGTCGGGAAGAGCACAGCCAGGGCCGAACCCAGCGGACCATAACCCAGGCCCATCAATCCCAGACCCAGCGCCAGGCACAGCAGCACCGAGCCCTGGTTGCCCGCCTGCAGCAGCGGCGCGTACGCCAGTCCATACAGGCCCATGCCGATGGTGGCAGCGAGCAGGATGCGACGCGGATTGCTGCGATCCGCCAGCCATGCCGCCAGCGGAATCGCCAGACCGAAGAACACCACGCCGATCATCTGCAGGACCAGGAAATCCTGCCGGGTATAACCAAGCTTGCTCGTGCCCCACGACAGGGAGAACACCGTCATCAGGTAGAACACCACGAACACGGCCACCGCCGCGAAGGTGCCCAGCAGCAGCGTCACGCCGTGTTCACGGAATACCTTGGCGATGGGCACTTTCACGCGTTCGTTCTGTTCCAGCGCGCGCCGGAACGCGGGCGTTTCCTGGATCCGCAACCGCACATACAGTCCGACCAGGACCAGCGCAGAGCTGGCCAGGAACGGCACTCGCCAGCCCCACTGCAGGAACTGCTCCTCGCTCAGGACCTTGCCGAGCAGCAGGAATATTCCCGATGAACACAGGAAGCCGATGGGGGCGCCCAGCTGCGGGAACATGCCGAACCAGTTCTGCCGGCCTGGCGGCGCGTTCTCGGTGGCCAGCAGCACGGCGCCACCCCACTCTCCGCCCAGGCCGAATCCCTGTCCGAAACGGCACACCGCCAGCAACACCGGGGCCAGCAGTCCCACAGTGGCATGGGTGGGAAGAAGGCCGATCAGAACGGTGGAAAGGCCCATGGTCAGCAGCGCGGCGACCAGCGTAGCCTTGCGGCCGATCCGGTCACCGTAGTGGCCGAACACGGCCGAGCCCACGGGACGCGCGAAGAAGGCCAGCGCAAATGTTGCCAGCGACTGCAGCGTGGCCGTCGCCGGATCCGATGCCGGGAAGAACAGCTGCGGGAACACCAGCACGGCCGCGGTGGCATAGATGTAGAAGTCGAAGAACTCGATCGTGGTGCCGATCAGGCTGGCGAACAGCACCCGGCGTGTCGAATTGGCCTGCAACTCCCCCTGCCTTTTTTATCGGGCGTTGCGCCCTATTTTTCCACGAATGCGCGTTCGATGACGTAATCGCCCGGTTCGCCGATGTGCGGCGAAACGGTGAAGCCACGCGCGTCGAGCAATGCCCGCGTGTCATGCAGCATCCCGGGGCTGCCACAAAGCATGAACCGGTCACTGGCCGGATCCAGCGGTGGCAATCCCACCAGCGTCGCCAGCGAACCATCGGCAATCTGGTCGGTGATGCGGCCGCGGATGCGGAATTCCTCGCGCGTCACGGTGGGGTGATAGATCAGCTTCGCGCGCACCTGCTCACCCAGCCACTCGTGCTGTCGCAGCTCTTCGGTGATGAACTGCGTATAGGCGAGATCGCTCACCTTGCGCACGCCATGCGCCACCACGATCTTCTCGAAACGCTCGTAGGTTTCCGGATCCTGGATGATGCTCATGAACGGCGCCAGACCGGTGCCGGTTCCCAGCAGGTAGAGGTGCCGGCCGGGCTTCAGGTCGTGGAGCACCAGGGTGCCCGTGGGTTTGCGGCTCACCAGCACCTCGTCGCCGACGGCGAGGTTCTGCAGTCGTGAAGTCAGCGGGCCATTCGGCACCTTGATGCTGAGGAACTCCAGGTGCTCCTCCCAGTTGGGACTGGCAATGGAATACGCGCGCAGCAGGGGGCGCCCATCGATGGGCAGTCCCAGCATCACGAAATGCCCGTTCTCGAAGCGGAACCCCGGATCGCGCGTCGTACGGAACGAAAACAGGGATTCGTTCCAGTGATGGACGTGGGTAACGCGCTCGGTGGCTATCGCGGCCATCAGACCCTCAGGCGACGGGATGGGACGGCAAGGCTATGTGCTTTTTTTATGCCGGAAAAGGTCTAAGGCGGCTTATTCGTATAACCAGATCAAATATGCCCGTTGCAGCACCCTGCAGGGCCTGCAGCAGCATGCTGCGGTGCAGTAATCTACTCGACGCGGGTGACCCGCACCCAGCCACTGCCGTCCGCGCGCGCCATCCGGTAGCTGCCCATGCTGCCCTTCTCGATGCGCACCGTATCGCCCACCTCGACATGGAACAGTGAGGAGACGTCCTGCTGCTGCCACACCTGGCCGTTGTCCAGGCTGAGGCGGAACAGCTCGGGACGGGTCTGGCGCGCAGCCGTCACCTTCGCTTCAAGGTGCTTCGGTTCGCTCGCCGCCTTTTCCTTCTGGGGTTTCTTCAGCGTTTCGTCGCCCATGGCGGGGGCCGCGGCAGCAGTCGCGCTGGCGACGACGACGGGCGCTGCAGCTGCCGGGGCTGCAGCAGCGGTCGCTGCCTTTGCGGGTGGCGGGGCCGCCGCGGCGACCGATGGCTTCGCTTCAGCCGCCTGGAAGATGCGGTCGTAGCACACCAGCCTCTGGAGGCTGTCCTTCTGCTGCGCGCACTGCCGCGCGGATTCGACCTGCGCATCCGCCGCGAACAACGCCACCGGCAGCAGCAGCGTGCAGGCCAGGGATGCTTTCATGCCTTGCACTCCGCTCCCCCGCCTAGGCTCGCGCGGCCGGCTTGTCCCAGTTCTTTTTGCCTTCGTCCTGTCCGGCCACCGAGTACAGCACCTGCGCATTGCGCGTCTTCTGGAAATCCTCCAGCGACTGGCCGCGCATCGCGGCATAGATGTGCAGGTTGCTGGTGCCGACCACGGCGCCGAGCTTTTCCAGCAGGAAGAAGATCACGCCGTAGCGGATCAGGCCGCGCCAGTCGCGCCGGGTGATCAGGTCGCGCTCTTCAGCGGTGAGCTCGTACTGCTGGTAAAGAGGCTCCGGATCGGCCAGGAACTGCCTGCGGAATTCCGGCTTGATCAGCTCGTGCAGGAAATTGTTGATCCGGAACGCCGCCACGCTGCGTTCGATGGTGAACGGATAGGTGCCTTCGAGTTTTTCCGCACCGCTGGTCTGGTGATTCATGCGCGCGCGGAACTGCTCGTGTGTTTCTTCCTGCGGGTCATCCGAGTCGTTCTCGAAGATCACCGACACGATGGGTGTCATCGACGGCAGGTAGTACGTCTGGTGCAGCTTCTTCACCTTCTTCGACAGCGCACCGCGCATCATCAGCCACATCACGACCTCGGCGCCTTCCCAGCCGCCCAGCGTCGCGTATTCAGCCAGCGTGACCTTGGTCAGGCCTTCCGGATCCTTCTCCAGGCGCTCGATGAACTCCATGTCCCAAGGCGTGTTGTTGAAACCGCAGCGCTCGCCGTGCACCTGATGCGACAGCCCGCCGGTGCCCAGCACCACTACCTTCAGGTCTTCCGGGTAGCTCTCGATGGCCTTGCGCAGCGACTGGCCGAAATTGTAGAAGCGCTTCGGCGAGGGAATCGGCAGGTCGAGCACGCCGCACTGGATTGGCACCACCGCCACCGGCCAGCCGGTCTCGCTCGGCGGTGTCAGCAGCGACATCGGCGAGAAGAAGCCGTGGTCCAGCCCCTTGTTCTGGAAGTACGAGAGGTCGAACTCTTCGGCCACCATGGCCTTGGCGATGTGCGCGGCCAGCTTCGGGTGGCCGTCGATCGTCGGCAGCTTGCGTGGTCCGCCGCCCTCGTCCGCCGGCCAGTACTTCTCGCCCACGCCCAGCGTGAAATGCGAGTAATGGTCGAAGAAGAACGAGGTGATGTGGTCGTTGAAGATGTAGACCAGTACGTCCGGCTTCTTGTCGACCAGCCACTTCTGTACGGGCTCGAAGCCTTCGAAGATCGGGGCCCATACCGGGTCCTTCTGCTTCTTCGCGTCGATGGCAAAGCCGATGGTGGGAGTGTGGGAAGTCGCGATCCCACCAATGATCTTCGCCATTACTTGCCTTCGGCCTGCTTGCGCACTTCTTCGCCGACCTGCTGCGTGCTCTGCGCGCGGCCCTTCATGCCGAAGAACTGGCCGTCGGCCGTAGTGACGGCGATGACGTAGCCACCCTCGGTGCCGTCGCGGTAGGGCGCGGCATTGACGGTGACCTTGTCACCGGCTTTCACCATGCCCTTGCGGTAACCCGCGCGGTACATGTTGTTGGTGCTGTGGCCCTCGAACTTCACTTCGTGGTCCTTGCCCTGCGTGTCCTTCCAGTCCAGCGTCATTCGCATGTGCGGATTGATGGCAGAGAAGTCCTTCACCGTGCCGGTGTACTGCACCTGCTTGGCAAAATCGAACTGCACGGCGGAGTGATGCGCTGCCGCGGAAAACGCCAGTGCCAGTCCCAGCAGGCAGGCGGCGCCTTGACGGATGAATTTGTTCATTGCGATTCCTCTTGATTCTCGGATTCAGCTGAAAGTCTTTTGATCAGGGCACCGGTACGCCGGCTTCCTTCGCGCGCTCCGCGATACGGTCCAGCCACATTTCCTCCGGACACTCGTAGGGCAGCAGACGGCCATTCGGTACCTGCGCCCAGCTCTTTTTCATGACCAGGGGCTTCGTATAGAACACCGGGTCGGTCATGGTCATCTCCACCGTGAGCACGCGCCGGCCCTGCGCGTCTTTTTCCCCGAGCTTGTAGCGCTCAACGATCGTCGCCTGATCGGAGTGCGAGGTGTTGCGCTGATCCACCTGGTCGACCAGGTTGTCCGTCTCCACCACCAGCGTGTCGCCTTCCCAGTGGCCGCTGGAATAACCATCGCGGCCAGGAACGCGGTCTGCCTGCGGCGCATTGCGGTCGCCGAAATAGATGCGGCGGATCTCGTTGTGAGCCTCGTAGATGACGGTGATCTGCTCGGGCCGCTGGATGATCTCCATCGGGTAGCCACCCGAGCCCAGCATTGAACCCGGCATGCCCGTGCCAGTACACCAGCGTCCCGGAGAATCGTCGGTGCCGCCGACCAGCTTGTTGTAGGCCGCCAGGCGCTTCTGGGCCAGCGGGGTCAGCGGCGGTGGCGCGGGTGGCGCAGCGTTGGTTGCTCCGCCAATGCCCGGGCCGCCGGCGTTGGTCCACACGCCGGTGAAATCCGGCGGACTGGCGGCGATGCAGACCGCCGCACCGACGGCCAATGCAACGCCGGTAACGTACTTCACAACTGTTTCCAACTGGCCCATTCTGGAACCTCCCCCCGATATTTGAAGGTCTGTTTGATCCGGCAAGCCTAGGGGGCGGCCGCCGGACTGTCAAAAGGCGCGAGGTGACTTATGGCCCGGAACAAAATGCTGGAAAAATCATTGCTCTGGCTGGTGCTTGGCCTCGCCGGCGCCGCCCTCCCGGCGGCCGAGCCGGCCTCATTCCAGGCGAGCAGCCCCGACATCTCTTCAGGCCAGCCCATCGCCGCAAAGTTCACCTACCAGGGTTTCGGCTGTAACGGGCAGAACGTGTCGCCGGCAGTGATGTGGAAGAACGCCCCGCCTGGAACCCGCAGTTTTGCCTTGATGGTGCACGATCCGGATGCACCGACCGGCGGCGCCGGCTTCTGGCACTGGGTGGTGGTGGACATCCCCGCAGGCACCGGATTCATCCCGCAGGGCGCCGGGAGCATCGACGGCAAGCGCCTGCCGGCCGGCTCCCGCCAGATCGCCAGCGACTTCGGCACACCCGGCTGGGGTGGCCCCTGCCCTCCGGCCGGCGACAAGCCGCATCACTACAACTTCACCGTGTATGCGCTGAAGGTGGACAGGCTCGACCTGCCGGCCAACGCGACGGCGTCGCTGGCAGGCTTCATGGTCAATGCCAACACGCTGGCGAAGGCCACGCTCACCGGCCTCTACGGGCGATAGAGCGCGCCTTGCTCCCTTCCTTCTACATTCCGCACGGCGGCGGTCCCTGTTTCTTCATGGAGGATCCGCAGGGCACCTGGACCGCAATGGCTGCGTTCCTGCGCGGACTGCCGGCAATGCTGCCCACTCGTCCCGCGGCCATCCTGATCGTTTCCGGACACTGGGAAACCCAGGGATTCGCAATCACCGCTGCCGAAAAACCGCCGCTGGTGTTCGACTACTACGGTTTTCCGCCGCACACCTATCAACTGCGCTACGACGTACCCGGTGCGCCGGCGCTCGCGTCGAGCGTGGCCAGCCGCCTGCGCACAGCGGGCTTCCCAACCGCGCTGGATCCTGCTCGTGGCCTCGACCACGGTGTATTCGTCCCGCTGAAAGTGGTCTACCCCGAAGCGGACATTCCTGTGCTGGAACTGTCACTGGACCGCAGCCTCGACGCATCACTTCATCTGAGGCTGGGGGAAGCCCTTGCGCCACTGCGCGAAGAAGGCGTGCTGCTGATCGGTGCGGGCATGAGCGTGCACAACCTGCGCGCCATGGGCGACCCGCGCCTCACGGCACCTGCCACCGAATTCGACGCCTGGCTGAACGAGGCTGCGACGGCCGCTGCGCCCGAGCGCGCCTCGCGCCTTGCACGCTGGGACCTTGCACCCCATGCGCGACTCTGCCACCCGCGGCATGAACACCTGCTGCCGCTGATGGTGGCCGCGGGCAGTTCACGGCAGCCCGGGCAGCGCGTGTTTCATGAAATGGTGCTGGGCGCACCGATTGCCGGGTTCCGTTTCGATTAGCGGCGTCCCGAGTGTTGCGTCCGACCGGCGCTTGCTGCTACATCTTCATGAAACGGGGGAGATCCTTGCTCATGAATAGTCGTCGTTCTGCGAACGCCGGGATCACCGCGCTCGCGATCTGCGTGATCACACTGTCCGGAGCGCCCGCGATGGCGCAACGGTTGTTCGTCGACGACACCGCAGCGCCTTATACAACCGAACAGGTTGCGCGCGGACAGGCCGCCTATGCGCGGGTGTGTGTGGCCTGCCATGGCGCGGAGCTCGAGGGCAGCCAGTTTGGCCCGACGCTGAAGGGCGAGCCGTTCGCCGGCCACTGGCGTTCCCGCACGCATGCCGCATTCTCCGAGCAGATCCGCACCACCATGCCGCCACGCGGACTCGGATCGCTGAGCGGCCAGGCTTACAGCGACATCGAGGCGTACATCCTGCAGAGCAACGGCATCGCCGCGACGGGCGGACCGGCGCCGGGCGTCAGCGCAGCCGCAATTGCGGCGCCGGCGCGCAGTGTCGGCGAAGCGCCCGACCTCCGGCCCCGCGCGGCGCTGCGCAATCTCGATGACCCGCACTACAAGTCAGCGATGGCGGCACGTTCGGCCAGGCTCGAGGCGCTGAAGCCGGTGACGGATGCCATGCTGAAGGAACCTCCGCCCGCCGACTGGCTGATCTGGCGCCGCCGCTATGATGCCTCCGGCTTCAGTCCGCTGAAGCACATCGACCGCGGCAATGTCGCGCAGCTGCGCATGGCATGGACCTGGTCGCTGCCGGAGAGCATGAACGAGATCACGCCGCTGGTGCATGACGGCGTGATGTTCATCTACAGCGGCCCGGTGGTGCAGGCGCTGGATGCAACCACCGGCACCGTGCTGTGGCAGTACCTGCGCGTACTGCCGGACCAGTACGACAACGCCCGCGCCTCGCGCGTGAAGACGCTGGCGCTGTACGGGGACAAGCTCATTGCACCCATGGTCGATGGCCATGTCATCGCGCTGGATGTACGCACCGGCAAGGTGGTGTGGGACCAGCTCGTGCTCACGCCTGAACAGCGCGACTCCCGCGGCAAGGCCGAAGGCGTGGCGCTGCACCTCAATGGCGGCCCCATCGTCGTAAAGGGCATGGTGATCATCGGGGCGAGCCTCGGCCTGGAGAACTCGCCGGGCTGCTTCATCGTGGGCCTGGATGCCGCCACCGGCGCGGAGCGCTGGCGCTTCCACACCATCGCACGCCCTGGCGAGCCGGGCGGAGACAGCTGGAACGGCGCGCCGGTGAACGAGCGCTTTGGCGGCGGCGTATGGACGGCAGGCAGCTACGATCCGGAGCTGGACCTGGTCTACTTCGGCATCGGCAACACCTACAACGCCGCCACGCTGCTGGAGCCGCGGCCCGGTGCCGCAGGCGTCACCGGCAATGACGGGCTGTACACCGATGCCACCGTGGCGCTGCGACCGGCCACCGGTGAACTGGTCTGGCACTACCAGCACCACCGCCGCGATGTCTGGGACCTGGACTGGGTATTCGAGCAGTCCGTCGTCACGCTGCCGGTAGACGGCAAACCGCGCAAGCTGGTGATCACGGGCGGCAAGACCGCGATCTTCGACGCCGTCGACGCGGCCACCGGCGCCTTCGTCTTTGCGAAGGACATGGGCATGCAGAACCTGGTGGTCGACATCGATCCGAAGACCGGCGAGAAGCATGTGAACCCGGCCGTGCAGCCGGAAGCCGGCAAGCCCAAACTGCTCTGCCCCTCGGCATCCGGTGCGCGCAACTGGCCCTCGAGCGCGGTGAATCCCGAATCCGGCGTGCTGTACATGCCGCTGACGGAAACCTGCACCGACTACACCTATTCCCCGCGCACTGCTGCGCAGACGGCCGCGGGGGGCACGGACATGCGCTTCGCGCCGCGGCTGCCGCCCGGCAGCGACGGGCTGTTCGGCAAGTTCGTCGCGCTGGACCTGAAAACCCGGCAGTTCCTGTGGTCGCAACGCCAGCGCGTTCCGTACGCAGGTTCCGTGCTCGCCACTGCAGGCGGCCTGCTGTTCAACGGCGACCTGGACCGCAACTTCCGTGCGCACGACCAGCGCAGTGGCCAGGTGCTGTGGCAGGTGCGACTGAATGCCGCACCGGAATCCTCTCCCATCACCTACGCCGTGGATGGCAGGCAGTATGTGGCCGTGGTTGCCGGCGGCGGCAGCGCCTACGGAGCAAGCGGGCGCGGGTTGGTGCCGGAACTGCAGTCCTCGGCCGCCGGTATCACGCTGTACGTGTTCGAGCTGCCGCGGCGCTGACCGCGGCCGGAGATCAGGCGCGCTGCATGTCGCCGTCGATGGGAATGACCTGGCCGGAGATCGAGCGCGCCGCATCCGAGGCCAGGTAGACGGCCAGGGCCGCGATATCGCGGGGATCGACCAGTTCCTTCAGGGACTGGCTGGCGAGGCCGAGCCGCTTTTCCTCTTCGACCGTGCGGCCGGACACCTGCGCACGACCCTTGAATACGCGTTCGGCACGCTCCCCCGCCACCGCGCCGGGTGCGATGGCATTGACGCGGATGCCATGCTCGCCCAGTTCCATGGACAGCGTCTTGGTCAGCCCGATCAATGCCCACTTCGTGGCTGAATATGCGCTGCGGTTCGCATAACCGAACCGCCCCGCGGCCGACGACATGTTGATGATGACGCCGCTGCGGGAACGCCGCAGGTGCGGAATGGCGCTGCGGGTGACGTCGAAGGTGCCCGTGAGGTTCACGCGCAGCACTGCATCCCATTCCGCCGGATCCAGGTCCTGCACCGGCGCGGTTGGCCCGCCGATGCCCGCATTGTTGACCAGCACATCCAGGCCGCCCAGTCTTTCGGCCGCATCCGCCACCATCGCGGCAGTTTCGACGCGATCCCCGATGGCGCAGCGGCGCGTGAGAACGCCCAGCATTTCCGTTTCCACCCGCTCCAGCGCAGCCGCATCCACATCGCAGACGTACACGCGCGCGCCGGCGGCGTGAAAGGCACGCGCGATCGCAAGCCCGATGCCGTTGCCACCGGCGGTGATCAGTACGTTTCTCAAGATTGCAGGCGCTCCATCAGTTCAGCGGGAAGCGCCCGTAGCGCGCCCGCCCGGCGCACCACCGGGGTCCTTGCAATGGTAGGGCGCGTAGGCAACGTCGGAAGGCAACACCACGTCGACGCCGCGCCAGGTGTCCTCGAAGTACTCCGGATCAACCGCCTCGTATCGCCTCGTCAGCTGATGAGTCGCGGGATCCAGTTCGAAGCGCTCGGTGATCCGCAGCCGCGATCCATGCAGCACGCGCGAGTCCGCATTCAGTACGCCGGGCAGGAAATGCGTGGTTTCCACCACGAGCGTGTCGCCTTCCCAGCGGCCGACCGAATAGCCTGAACGCGAGGCCTTCGTGTTCGCAGGAGGCGCCGCGCCGTCCAGATGGATCATGCGCGCGAGGTCCATATGCCCGTAGAGCATGGAGATCTGTTTGGCCGACTGCGTGATGCGATTCGGCACGCTGTCGAAGGTCCAGTCGAACAGGATGCCGGTGGGCTGGCAGCGCAGGCGCGGATTGTCGCTGGTGGCGGGATTGAAGCTCTCCAGCGCATGTTGGCCAGTGGCCGTGAGCTTCACGGGAATCGGCCGGTCCCAGGCGGCGCGGATCGGATCCTTCGCCAGAGACTCCGGCGTGCCCCGCGCGCCGGGGAAGGCGCGTTGCCCGGCAGGCAGTTCGCCCGGCCGCAACGATGACGCCTGGCTCAACGGGACGAGCGTGCCCATCTGGCCGCGCGGATCGCTCATCACGCGTTGCTCTGCCGCCCAGTCACCGGCGAGATTCGGCCGGCCATCCGCCGTGCGCGCCGGCCGGACTGCAGCCACCTTGGCCTTTTCTCCCGCCGCCAGTTGCCGCTGCCCGTAACGGTCCATGCGCGTGCCGTCGGCGAACAGGATGGTGGACAGATAGCATTCCCGCGGCTTCGTGCGCTCGGGCGAACCGGTCACCGTCACCGTACTGCCGATGCGGAACATCTCCAGCGTCCATCCCGAACGGCGCAGTGCATGCGCGGAGCGCATCTCGCAGCTCCATTCCTCCGGCCGGCCATTGGCGCCCTTCACCTCCACGTGCAGCCAGGCATGCGGGCTGATGAAATCGACGCGCGTGAGCTTGCCGGTGACCGAGACATCCTTGTTGAGGTCCCAGTTGGAGATGCCGTGGTGCGCGCTGAGCGGCGCCGCCGACAGCAGCGCGAGCAGTGCCGGCAGCAGCCGGCGGACAGGTGTCTTCATGGTTGTTGCTGCCTCAGGCCTTGCGCAGCCCGGCGATGCCGAACTCTGCGCCTTGTGGATCGATGGCCACGGCTGCATAGCCGCCGCCGGGTACCTGCTGCGGTTCTCCCACCAGCCGCCCTCCCCCCTGGACAATGGCGCGTACGCCGCGGTCGATGTCGTCGACACCGAAATAGAAACGCCACAGCGGCGGCGCACCTTGCTGTGTGCGCTTCATCACCGCGCCCAGGCGTTGCTCTCCGGCAAGCAGGAACTGGTAGTCGCCGATCGGGCCCATGGAAATGACGTCACCACGGCTCCAGCCGAAATGGCGGATGTAGAATTCGGCCGCCGCCGCCGGATCGGTGGTGACCAGTTCATTCCACTGGCAGTGGCCCGTCCGCGCAGCGAAGGACTGGCTGGTGCCTTCCATGGAAGGACTCATGATGTAGGTCGCCACGCCTTGCGGATCCCGCACCATGGCGAACCGGCCCACGCCGGGGATGTCCGTGGGCGGCACGCAGACGGCCGCGCCGTCCCGCTGCATTGCAGCGACGCCCGCGTCCACATCCGGTACGTGGATATAGCCCAGCCACACAGGGCGCGAGATGCCGGCTTCCCGCGGCATGGCCATCATGCCGCCGATGTCCGTGGGGCCGGCCGCGAACTGGAAATAGCCCGGTACTGCGCCGTGCGCTTTCGGAGTCCAGCCCACCACTTCGCCGTAAAATAGCGTCGCCGCCTCGACGTCGGAGGTCAGCAGCTCGTACCAGATGAAGCTCCGCGCCGTCATACCCCCTCCAGAACCAATCCGCGCCTAGCCTAGTGGACCCGCGGCTGCGGTCAAGGCGAATAAGAAAGACTCATAGGATGAGTCCTACGCCCGCTCCCGGTGCCGACCCCCTGATCTCCGGTTGCCCGTTCCGCCAATCTTGCGCCATGGAAACGGGGGCTGATCCTGCCGCTTCTGAGGAGCTGACAGACCGATGACGACGTTGAAGACTGCCGCAATGGCCTCCGTGCTGATCGCCGGCTTCGCTGCCGTGCCCTCCTTCTCCGGCGAAAGCGCGGGCCAGAAGGTGGACGACGTGACGCTGCTGACGAAGATCAAGGCCGACCTGCTGCAGTCGAAGAATGTGGATGGACTGGACGTGAACGTGGACGTGAAAGACGGCCGCGTCACGTTGTCCGGCACAGCTGCCACCGATGCCGAGCGCAGCAAGGCCGAGTCCATCGCAAAGAATGCTTCCGGTGTGAGGGGCGTAGAAAACAAGATCACGCTCAAGGCCAAGTAGGCCACCGGACTCCGGGCACTCCCCCTCGCCGCGGCCCGCCGCGGCATTTTTTTGCCCGCAGCAATCCTAGATGCCGGAGACCATTCCCACCGAAGGCAGTGCCGGCTGCACGTAGCGCCGCGTGAATTCGTAGGGTGAAAGTGGCCTGGATAACAGGTACCCCTGCCCCTCTGGGCAGCCGCGCTGGCGCAGCCACTCGAGCTGCCCGCTGCGCTCGATTCCTTCCGCCGTCACCTTCAGCCCGAGCCCGGTGGCCAGGGACAGGATGGCCGACGCAATGGCGGCATCAGGCGCCGACTGGTCCACCTTGTCGACGAAGGCCTTGTCGAGCTTGATGCGGTCGGGCGGAAAACGCGTGATGTACGACAGCGACGAATAGCGGGTACCGAAATCATCCAGTGCGATGCTGCAGCCCAGTCGTCGCAGCGCGGCCAGCACATTGCGCACGCCGACGGAATCATTCACCAGCAGCGATTCGGTGATCTCCACCTCGATCATGGAGGGAGCGATTCCGGCATGGTCAGCTTCCGCGGCTATCAGTGCCGCCGGATCGCCGTGCATCAGTTCCTTCGGGGAGCAGTTGATGGCCACGGGAACGCTCAGGCCAAGATCCTGCCAGTTGCGGATCTGCCGGCAAACCGCACGCACCACCCAGGTCGTCAATTCGAGGATGAGACCACTGTCCTCGGCGATCTCGATGAACCTGGCCGGCGACACATCGCCATGTTCCTCGTCGCGCCAACGCAGCAGGGCCTCGGCGCCGATCAGGCGCCCGCTCTGCAGGCAGAACTTCGGCTGGAATTCGACGGTGAGCATCTCGTCGCGCACGGCGCGGCGCAGCCGTGCCTCCAGGGCCAGCCAGTCGCGCAGGCGGCTGCTGAGCACTGCCCTGTACACCACCACTTCGTCGGCGCCATCGGCTTTCGACTGGTACATGGCGATATCGGCATGCTTGAGCACGGTGGCCGCGTCATGGCCATCGTCGGGATACACCGCCATGCCCACGCTGGGCGAACAGTGGAACTCCAGCGACTCGAACTCGATCGGCGCCGCCAGCACGTGCCGGCAGGCATTGGCCACCCGCATCCCCAGTGCGCGCGCATCGCGATGCAGCACCACCAGCACGAACTCGTCGCCACCCAGACGTGACACCAGCACCTGCCCGCCATCGGTGTCGAGTGCCGCCACGGTTCCCAGCAGTCGCTGCGCCACGGTACGCAACACGGCATCCCCGACGGCGTGGCCGAAGGTGTCGTTGACGCGCTTGAAGCTATTGAGGTCCATGTAGATGATGGCCACGGACTCGCTCCGTGCCGCGGCCTGCTGCATCCAGTGGGTCGTGCGATCGATGCAGCAGTGCCGGTTCGCCAGTCCGGTCAGCGGGTCGAAGTACGCCAGTTTCTCGATGCGCTCAGCCGCAAGGCGCAGGTCGCGCGCCGCCTGCGCATTGCGCAGGATGTATTCGAGCCGCCGCGGCAGCAGCGCCCAGTTGACGGGCTTGGATACGAAATCGGTGGCACCGGCCTCGAAGGCGTGGCGCACCGCCTGGGGGTCGTCATGGCCGGTGACGATCACGATGGGTACATTGTCGTAGCGCCGGTCGCTTCGCAGGCGCCGGCACACCTCGAGGCCATCCATGCCCGGCATGTCGAGGTCGAGCAGCGCAATCGCCACCGGCGAATCCAGCGCCGCCGCCAGTGCGGCAGCCCCGTTGTCGAAGGACTGGCTGCCCAGGCCCAGCGAGCCCACGGACTCGCTCAGCAGCAGGCGGCCGAGTTCATCGTCGTCAGCCACGATGGCAACCGGCTGAAGTGCGGTGAGATCCGTCATGCCGACGCCGCCCATCTGAAGCCCTGCAATGCATCCAGCAATGGCGCATGCGCCTGGACAATTCTCAGGCAGGTGGCCTGCGCCGCTTCACCGTCGCCGGCCCGGCACTGCTGCTCGAGCTCCCGCATCGCGGCCGACCAGGCCATTGCACCCACGTTCGCGGCGCTGGACTTGAGCCGGTGGCAGATACCCGCAGCCGCATCGAAGCGTCGCTCGGCCACGGCTGCCGCCAGCGCGCTCACCAGCGGGCGCGAGCTGGTCGCAAACAGGCCCACCAGTTTCTGGAACAGTCCGGCACTGCCACCGGTGCCCATTCCGGCAATCACCTGTACCGCGCTGATATCGACTGCTGACAGCGCGGCGTCGGGAGGTGCACACACTTCGGCAACGGCCACCGGTGCCGGCAGCGGCCGGCCGGACAGCCATCGCGCTAGCAGCGCGTGGAATTCCTGCAACGTGCAGGGCTTGCTCAGGATGTCGTCCATTCCCGCGCGCAGCACGCGTTCGCGATAACTGTGTGCCTCGTGCGCCGTCAGCGCGATGATCGGCGTGCGCGCGTCGCCGCGCTGGGCCTCGGCTTCGCGCAGTCGCGCCGTCGCGGCCAGCCCATCCATGTCCGGCATGTTGAGGTCCATCAGCACCAGGTCGAAGCGCTGCGTCTGCGCCAGGCTGATCGCCGCCGTGGCGCTGCTCACCGAAGTGCAGCGGCATCCGGTCTCTGCCAGGTAACCTTCGGCAACCGCCGCGTTCACCGGATCGTCCTCGACCAGGAGCACGCTGCCACGCAGCTTCGTGAGCTGCTGTGTTGCAGGCGGGCGATGGGTTGCCGCCGATCCTGTGCCTGTTGCCGTCGCCAGTGCCTCACGCAATGCCTGTCGCAGCACGGGGCGGGTGATGACCAGCCCATCGCGCAGCAGCACGCGCAGGCCCAGTGTCTCCACCTCTTGTGACGTCGCAACCACGACCAGCTTCGCCCGGTTTGCCACCGGCCCGGCAAGCAGGCCCGCAAGTCGCTCGCCATCCGTGCTGGCATCGACAATCTGTACTGTGTGAGGTTCGACGATAGTCGCGTCGTAGCCCACCTGCGCCACGCCCAGAATGCCGCAGAACCGCTGCAGGGATTCGGCCAGTGCCGGGCTGTGCGTGCAGAGCTGTACCGGCACGGACGACATGGCGCCACTGGCTTCGAGTGTCGCGCCGATCGGCATCCGCAGCTGCAGGCTGAAGGTGGATCCCACCTGGGGCCGGCTCTTCACGGTGATCTCGCCGCCCATCAGTCCGGCCAGTTCGCGGCAGATCGACAGCCCCAGTCCGGTACCACCGTACTGGCGCGTGGTCTTCTCGTCGGCCTGGGTGAAAGGATCGAACACCCGCGCCAGCACGGCTTCCTCGATGCCGATGCCGGTGTCCGTCACCGAGAGGCGCACGGCAGCCCTGTCCTCGCCTGCCGGTTCCACATCGGCGCGCAGGACGATCTCCCCGGTGGCGGTGAACTTCATGGCGTTGCCGACCAGATTCATGAGTATCTGGCGCAGCCTCAGCGGATCGCCGAGCACGGCGCGAGGCCACTGGGCCGGAGGACAGACCACCAGCTTCAGGCCCTTGGTTTCCGCGGCGGCGGCAAACAGGCTGGCGCACTCCTCGAGCATCTGGCACAGGTCGATGGGTGAACGTTCAAGCTCGACCTTTCCGGCACGGATCTTCGACAGGTCCAGCAGGTCGTTCACGATGCGCAGCAGGATGTGGGCCGAGGCGCTGATGGTCCTGGTGAGCTGGGCCTGTGCAGGGGTGAGCACCGTGCGCGTCAGCAGCTCGGTCATGCCAACCACGCCGTTCATCGGCGTGCGCAGTTCATGGCTCATGCGGTCGAGGAAGTCGCTCTTGGCGCGCGCTGCTTCGGCCAGCCGCTGGTTGCTGTCCACCAGTTCGGTGGTGCGGGCGGCCACCTGCGCTTCCAGGTATTCCTGGGTGCGCTGCATGGCGCGCAGCTTCTGGTGCTCCCGCACCACCCGCAGCGTGATGAGTGCTCCCAGCAGCGAGGCATACAGCGCATAGGCCCATGGCGTCCGCCACGGGGCCGGATCGCGGTGAATGCTGAAACGCAGCGGCGATGTGCTCCAGGGTGAATCGGCGCCGGCGGCGCGCACCTCGAGCACATGCGTGCCTGCAGGGAGGTTGGTCAGCGTGACCCGGCGCTGTGCGCCGAGATCGATCCACTGTTCCGACAGCGCGGGCAGACGGTACGACAGGCGCGAGTGCTCCGGCGTGGCGTAATCAAGCACCGCGAAATCCAGTGACACGATGCTGGCGCGGTGATCCAGGGCAAGTTCCCGGCGCGTCCAGAATGGCGTGTCACTCTTCGCCGGCACACCGAGCACGTCGATGTGCGTGAGCAGAAGGCCGGGCGGCTCGCGCGACTCGTTCATGCGCCGCGGATCGAAGATGTTGAATCCGCCCGTTCCACCGAAACAGATCCGCCCATCGCGCAGCCGGTAATAGGCGCCGAAGGCGAACTCCTCGCCCTGCAGGCCATCTTCGCGATGGTAGATCCGCGCCGCGCCGGAGTCCGGATCCAGGTACAGCAGGCCGGCATTGCCGCTGATCCACATGCCACCGCGCGAATCGCTGATCAGCCCATACGCGACTTCCGAGCCGCCTCGTCCAGTGGACACGACGGCAAGGCGCAGCTCATCCGGCTTCGCGTCGCCATCCACGGTGCGCATGATTCCCGAACTGGTGCCGATCCATACCCTGCCGGCCTTGTCCTTGCCCAGCGCATATACGGCGTCGCTGGGCAGGGATTCAACATCAGACTGGTCATGGCGGAACCATCGCAGCAGCCGGCCCTGCGCATCGACCAGACTCACTCCCGCTCCATGCGTGCCGAGCCAGTACCTGCCCTGCCCGTCCTCCAGTATTGCCGTCACCTCGGCGCCGCTGATGGCGCCCTTGTCGGTGCCGAAGGGCAGCTTCCTGACCGATCCGGTTGCCGGGTCGACGATGTTCAGTCCGCCCTCGAAGGTGCCGACCCAGATGCGACCATCGCGGCCCTCCGCGATGGACATGATGCCACCGGAGCTGATGGCGCCCGCGCGGACCGAGTCGACGGGAAAGGACTGCAGCCGGCCATCCGGCAGCAGGCGTTTGAGTCCGTCGGCCATCATGCCGATCCACAACGAACCATCACGCGCGCTTTTCAGCGCGGTCACCCGACGGTCGCCCAGCGCGTTGCGGCGACCGAGCAGCGCATCGATGCCGGTGGCGGCGCCGGTGCGGCTGTCGAAGCGGAACAGGCCGGCAAGAGATGCCACCCACACGTTTCCACCCGGGGCATCGGCAAATGCGAACACAGGCTGCTCGCGCAGCCATTCCGGTCGCTGGCCGCCCATCTGCCAGCTGCGCGGATTCCAGCGGCTCACACCACCGGAGCGCGTGCCGATCCAGATCAGTCCGGAATCGTCCTGGTAGAGCGACATGATGAAGGAATCACGAAGCGATTCGGCATCGCCACCGTCGCGGCGATAGTGGATGAAGCGGCGGCTGCCTGGCGTAAGAAGATCGAGTCCATCATCCGTGCCCACCCACAGGTTGCCGCTGGTGTCGCGCAGCAGCGTGCGCACGTCATTGCTGGCGAGGGAGGACTCGACGCCGGGACGATGCGTGTAGCGTTCCAGCAGGCGTCCATCCCGATCCATGCGCAGCAGGCCGGCTTCGTAGCTGCCGACCCACAGGTGGCCATCGGTGTCCTGCAGCAGCCGCGAAACCGGCGTCCGCATCGCGCGCCCCGCAGCATCGCGAATGCGCACATGCGCAAGGCGTCCTGAATCCGCGTCCCAGCGATCGAGACCTGCATCGGTGCCGATCCAGACATCGCCGCCACGATCACGCAGCAGCGTGTAGACCTTGTCGCTGCCAAGGGATTCCGGCGCTGCCGGATCATGTCGCAGGTGCGTGAAGCTGCCTGCGACTGGATCCAGGATGGAGATGCCGGCGTCACTGGTGCCTGCCCAGATACGGCCACTTCGATCAACCACCAGCGCACGCACCGCATTGCTGGCCAGCGAGTCGCGCTGCGGGTCATGGCTCCAGGTCTCGAAGCGGTCCGTGTCGCGGTGCCAGCGCGCCAGGCCGCCCTCCTCCACTGCCACCCACAGATCGTGCGAGGAGTCCTCGATCACCTGCCAGATGAAATTGCCGGGCAGTGAATGGGCCCCTTCCTGCGAGCGCGAGTAGCGGACCAGCTGCTGTCCATCGAAGCGCATCAGGCCATCTTCCGTGCCGATCCAGACGAACCCGCGTGAATCACGCAGCGTCGTCATTACCGTCGCCTGCGGCAGGCCGTTGGCGGTTGTCAGGTGGCGCAACGTGAGTGGCCGTGCGTCGGATGCGGCGGCCGCATCTCCCGCGCACAGCAGGCCAGCGGCCAGCAGCGCCAGGAGTCCCGTCCGCATTGCCACAGCGTCCTTCTTGCTCATCCCGGGAACCATGCCAAAACGCCGTCGAATGCGCGGTGATGCAGGTCAGGTGGCCGTGCCGGAGGCTCGGGCGAATGAGACGCCGGTCACAACCCCGCTACTGGTTCGGCACCCAGGCGGCGATCGAGGCAGGAACCGCGTTGGCCGGCGTCGAAGAGGTCGTGTTCCACCAGCCGAAATTGCGGCTCCAGGTGTAACCGCGACTCCACGTGTAACCGCGGCTCCAGGTATAGCCGCGGCTCCAGGTGTAACCCCTGCTCCAGGTGTAGCCACGGCTCCAGGTGTAGCCGCTGCTCCAGCTGTAGCCATCCTGCGGATATCCACGCGACCAGGTGTAGCCATCGGAGCTCGCCGCATCGCCCCAGGCCGTGCCCGCCATGTCCATGATGTAGTAATTGCCGCTGTCGTCCCGGTTGGCCGGACCGCCGAAATGCGCGCTGCCGTCCAGATCGGCTGCAACATCCAGTCCGCTGTTCGCACAATGACTTGCAGTCGAACTGGCCGCATCGAGGGCATTGACCAGGCCGGCGCCCTGCTGAAACACGCTGTAGGCAAGGCTGCGATCGGCACGGACGGCCGGACGCGCGCTGGCAATCAGCCGGCACTTGACCTCATCCGGCGTCAGCGAAGGCTCCCGCTGCAGCAACAACGCCACGACGCCCGAGGTGACCGCCGCCGCCTGCGAAGTGCCGGACATGGTGAACAGCTGCTGACCCAGCTGCATGGACTCCGGATCGATGCTCGCGAGGTAGCTGCTGCTCGACATGGAAGCGGCAATGTGTCCGCCCGGGGCAACCAGCTCCGGCTTCACGAACCCCTCGTAGCTGGGTCCGGTCGAGGAGAAGCTGGCCAGCTTGTCATCGGCCCCCTGGTACGGCGTGTAGTTGTCGGTCAGCGCACCCACGGTGATCACGTAGGGCACGTTGCCCGGCACGTTGATCGTCATCGGCTGCGGGCCATCGTTGCCGGCGGATACGACCACGACGATGCCGGCGCGCCATGCGGCCATGACGGCCTGGTTCAGCGGATCTTCCCAGTAGAAGGATTGCGGTGGCGCACCGAAGGACAGGTTCAGCACACGGATGCCATAGCGCGCCTTGTTGGCGACCACCCACTCCAGCCCCGCAATCACGTCGCTGTAGCGTCCCGCGCCGTACTGGTCGAAGGCACGGACGATGACGAGATTGGCGCGCGGCGCGATTCCCTGGTACCGGCCGGCGAGGTTCACTGCACCGCTGGCGGCGACCGAAGTGATATGCGTGCCATGGCCGAAGGGATCGCCGCGCACGGCGCCACGACCGCCGTTCACCACATCGATGCTCGCCAGGATGCGGCTGCCGTAGTTCTGGGTGGTGTCCTGCCACAGGCCGGTGTCCAGCATGGCGATGGTCACGCCGGAACCGTTCACACCCGCGCCCTGCAGCAGGTCGGCACCGATCAGCGCGGGATAATTCGTTTCGTAGGTGAGCCCTGGTGACGACACGGCCTGCCCGTCCTGCAACGAGGTGCCCGAACTTGCGGCGGTGACCAGCGGCGAGGTGACGGAACTCACAACAGTGGTGGAAAGCACCGGCTGGACGACTTCATTGCTGGCCACGGTCGTCGTGCTGCCGACGGCGCTGCCCGCCACGGTGGAGTTGACCGAATTGGTGACGCCCTCGAGCGTCTTCTTCAGCGAAGACAGCAACGTGCCGCGGGTGCGCACTGCGCGGTCCACATGGACACTGACCGCCGGGTCTCGTCGCAGGCGCGCGGCCTGCCGGTCCGTGAGCTGCACACCGACGGCATGGATGATGTCCAGTTCGCGGCCGCCAACCGCGCCGATCAGGGCCAGATGCTCCTGCGCCTGCTCTGTGGTGTTCGCCTGCACGATGTAGCCGTTCAGGGATGCCGGCCCGGCCGCTGCCGTCAGCACCAGTGCGGTTCCAGCCACCAGTGCGGTGACAGAAGCTGTGACATATGCAGGCGTGCGATTCATGGCGTATTCCGGTCCAGGTCGATGCCGGCATTTCATCGCAGCGAATCGTGACGTGATCGGCAAAACACCCCGTCGGCGCGAACCCGAGTGTGACGTGACGCACATAATCGCCCGTCAAATTGCAGCGGTGACCGCGGTCGGCAGTTATGTCGTGCCGGTGCCGTAGTAGTCGCCGGTGCCCTGGGTGCAGCCCAGCGTGCGCAGCAGCTCCAGCTGCTCGATCGAATCAATGCCGCTGGCCAGCGGCACGAAACCCAGCGCCTGCGCGAGGCCCATCACGGCCCCGCTGATCCTGCGCGCCAGCGGATCCGTGACGATGGCGCCGGCCCAGCGCCGGTCCAGCTGCAGACCCCAGACAGGTGCGCCGGCCAGCCGTGGCAAGGGAATCAGGTCGCGGCCCAGTTCATCGGCCACCAGCCGCACACCGAGGTCACGCAGTGGCGCGAACTCCACCGGATCCCGTGACACCACGGCCCCCTCCGCCAGGCGGATTTCCAGCCGGTCTGCCGGCAGTCCATGCTCGAGGATGGCCTGGCGCACATCGCCGAGAAATGAACCGTCGAGTGCATGGGCTCGCAGCGCACCGAAAGAGACTGTCAGTGGATCCGCGGCGGCAAGCGCTGCGAAATCCTCATGCAGGGAATGCAGTACGCTGCGCGACAGGGCTGTGGCCAGTCCCATGGTCTGCGCCACCGGGAGGAATTCCCGTGGCGCGATTGAACCGCGCAGCGGATGACGCCAGTTCACGTAGCCCACCCAGGCCGTCTGCTGTCCACTCGCCAGGTCATGCCGCGGGCGGTAGCGCAGCCGGAAGTGTCCCTGGTCGATGGCGGAGCGCATTTCGCGCGCCACATCCAGGCGCGCCAGCGAACGCATCTTCAGTGTGTCGCTGAAGAACATGACGCCTGCGCTGGCTGCGCGTCGCGCCTCCGCCGCAGCGACGGCCGCGTGCTCCAAAAGGGCCTGCGGCGTGCTGGCATCCAGACCCAGGATGGCCACCCCCGCGTGCAGGTCGAGGTTGAACTGCGCCCGCCCCATCGATACCGGTTCCCGCAGGCGCGCGCACAGAGCCGCCACGACTGCGTCGATCTGGTCGCGGTCTGAACTTTCGATCCACAGTGCCAGCTGGTCGTCCTTCAGCTGGCCCACTTCCCAGGCCGGATGCCCCGGATCACGAGCCACTGCCAGCGCATTCGCCAGCGCGGCGCGCAGGATCTGTTCCGAAACACCTGCTGCAATCACCCGGCCCAGCTCTGTGACGTCCTCGATGCGGATCACCGCCACCGCCAGAGGTGTTTCGCGCAGGCGCGCCACCGAAAGCGCATCCCTCAGCCGGCGAAGAAATCCCCGACGATCTGGACCCGGCGGATCCCCGGTTGCACTGCGCCGGTCTGCCGCATCGGCTGCCGGACGTACGATGCATACGCAGCGATCCATGCCCAGTGCAGTGGCGCGGATCTCGAAGCGCTGGCCGGCGATATCGGCACCGGAATCACAGGTGCTGCGATCCGTGATGGCGCGGCGCGAAAGCTGCGCCAGCAATGCCGACACTTCAACGGGCCAGTGGGGCACGAAAGCACCATCCCGCCAGCTGCCGAGCGGCTGCAGTGCGACCACGCCGCGACCTCCCGCGCACTGGATCATCGACCCATCCCTGCGCAACTGCAGGATGAGTTCCGGAAGGTCATCGAGGAGATCCAGCGCGGTCATGCGCCGGATCTTAGGCGAGTGCTATCCGGCACACTGTGACGGAGCGCGCCCCGTCAGTGCACGCTATGGTTAAGGCTATGTGCCTACCGGCATGTGCTGCGAGCCGTTGCTGCCACTGGGCCCGGTGGCCGGGCTGGGCACGGCGTCGCGGATTTCCGCGGCACGGGCCCATCGTCCGAATTCCGCGGGCGTCAGCACGTCGTCATGGTTGGCATCCAGGGTTGCGAATTCGGCGCTCAGATCGGCGACTACTCGCGCCTCCTGCACCGACACCTTGCCGTCGTGATCCAGGTCCACCTTCTGGAAGGACACGAGTTCCGGAGCAGGTGGCGCGACTTCGGCGGACCGCAGATCGAGCGCCGGCACTGCCAGCAGGAGCACTACCAAGCCTTTGGAGAGGTTCATGTGGGCCTCGGCGTGTAATGGCGTAACGCAGGGCCCACATCCTGGGACACCGCATCCTTGGGGGCCATCAGCCGGTTGAACCGGAAAACCTTCGCTGCCACGCCGACGACAGTAGGCGCATTCCTACAGAACAAAAAAAAGATCCCGGGCAGATGAGTGCCCGGGACCTTCAGGTCTTGCGACCGCTTGCAACAGACTTCTTACTCAGCAGACTTCGGGGCAGCGCTCGCGCTGCTGTCCGCAGGCTCGGAGACGCTGTTGCTGCTCGCACCACTGCTGCTCGCACCATGGTCCGCCGAAGCACCACCCGCCTTGTCCATCTTGTTCCACTTCGCGAGTTCCGAAGGCGTCAGGTACGTGTCCTTGTCGGCATCCAGCGACGAGAAGGCCGAACGCAGTTCGCTGTTCGACTGCGCCTCGGTCGAAGACACCTTGCCATCCTTGTTCGTGTCCAGCGACCCGAAGTCGGCGGAGATGCTCGCGTTGGAAGAGGCGCCTGCACCCGGAGCTGTCGCCGGAGGCGTCGCAGCCTGCGCAAACACTGCGCCGGCCAGAGCGCATGACACGACGAAAGAGCCGATACGTGCTGCATTGTTCATGATTCATTACCTCATCAAATTGGTTGATCGACGGGGTGAATCATGCATGGGGCAATGTAGCCCGACAGTCGGATGGCGCGGTTGGCAGGTGTAAGAAAAATGCCAGCGTCGCGGATTGCATACGTCGTGGATTGCCTACGTTTTGCCGATTTCGCGCGCCGCCGACAGGAATTCATCCACCTGCTGCGGACTGGTGCGGAAAGATGTGACCAGCCTTGCTACGCCGGGTTCCCACCGGCCACCATGGTAGAAATCAAAGCCGCGTTGCACGAGACCCGCAATGAGACTTTCCGGCAGCTTGGCAAAAAGGATGTTGGTGACAGGCGCCGTCAGCAGCTGCACTCCATCCACCGTGCCAAGGCCATCCGCCAGACGTCGGGCCATGCCGTTGGCATGGCGTGCATTGCGCAGCCAGAGGTCTTCGTGCAGGTAGGCGACCATCTGCGCCGCAACGAACCGCATCTTGGACAGCAGGTGCCCGGCGCGCTTTCTGCGAAATGGCAAGGTCCCCGACAGCGCCTCGTCGAAAACGACCAGCGCCTCGGCGCCGACCGCACCATTCTTCGTTGCGCCGAAAGACAGCAGATCGACGCCCGCCTTCCAGGTCAGTTCGGCAGGTGTGCAGCCCGCTGCCACCAATGCGTTGGCGAAGCGTGCTCCGTCCATGTGCAGCGGCAGGCCCGCATCGCGGCAGATCCGGCCGATGGATGCGACTTCACCTGCGGTGTACACCTGGCCGTCTTCGGTGGGCTGTGTGAGCGTCACTCCGGATGGCTGCACTGCATGCACGTCGCCCCTGCCGCTTGCCAGTTCGCGCGCCAGCACGGCGGCATCCAGCCTGCTGCCTGGACTGGCTGATGCGACCATCTTCAGGCCTGCGCCGAAAAACTCCGGCGCGCCGCATTCATCCGTATTCGAATGCGCCATGCGGTGGCAGAGAATGCTCCCCCACGGTGGCGACATCGCCGCAAGCGCCAGCGAGTTGGCCGCCGTCCCGGTGGACACGAGCAGCACGCCAACGGGGCGCTCGAACACGCGCGCCAGTGCCGCCTCGGCGCGACGGGTCCACTCGTCGGCTCCATACGGATACGCCGCCCCGTCGTTGCAGGCGGCGAGCGCCGCCAGGATTTCCGGCGAGGCGCCCGCATCGTTGTCGCTGCGGAAGCTGGCGGGCATCAGGCTACTTTGCGGACTGCTCCGCCGCGCGTGCCGCCGGCGCATCCTGGTTGGCGCGGAGGATCACGAATGCCCGGACTGCCTGGGCATCATCGGCCGAGATCACCGACGCGAACGATGCCATGCCGTGCGGCTTGCGCTCACCACCGATGACTACCTGCTGCCAGGCTTCGGCGGACGCGAGCAACGGTGTGCGCCGCAGGTCGGGCACGATCCCGATGCCGATGGCTCCTGCCCCATGGCAGCTGCTGCACCAGGTGTCGTAGACCGTTGCGCCGCGCGCGATGGCCGCTGCGGGCGCTGTCGCGGGCGGCGGATTCATGGGCGGTCGCTGCATTGCCGGCGCAGCCGGGAGCTGCACCTTGCCGCCGAGCTTGTAGACCAGCAGCCGCGACACATTGGGCAGCACGAAGCCCTTCATGTTGGAGTCACCACCGATCATGGCCCATGAACTGCCGGTTCCCACCATGATGGCCACGTACTGCTCACCATCGATGGCATAACTCATGGGCGCGGCGACCACGCCGGTCTGCGTCGGGGCTGACCAGAGCTGCTGGCCCGTTGCTGCATCGAGCGCCGTGAATTCGCCCGAACCGGTTCCCTGGAATACCAGGCCGCCCGCCGTCGCCAGCGCACCGCCATTGGCCTGGCCCGCACGCTCCACGCGCCATACCTCCTTCTGGTTCACCGGATCCCATGCGATCAGCCGGCCATAGGTATGGTCGTGCACCCATTTCGGATCCAGCCCCGCATTGCCCGAGAAGTCCGCGCCAACATTGGTGGCCATCTTCACGGGGTCGTACTTCGCCGGTCGCCCGAAGATGAATGGCGTGCCATGGATGGGCAGGTACACCAGCCCCGTCTGCGGGCTGTAGGCCATCGAGTGCCAGGTGTGCGCACCATTGGGGTTATGCGTGGACTGGAAAGGCTTGCCTGTCGCGTCGTAGCGCGCCGCCGGATTTTCCACGGGGCGGCCGTTAGCCAGGTCCACATGTGTCGCCCAGGCGATGTCGGTGAAGTTCTTTGCCGAAATCAGTTTGCCGGTGGCGGCATCGATCACATAGAAGAAGCCGTTCTTCGGCGCCTGCATCAGCACGTGACGCTTCTGGCCGTCGATCATCAGGTCGGCGATGATGATCTGCTGCGTGGCCGTGTGGTCCCACGACTCTCCCGGCGTGCTCTGGTAGTGCCAGACGTATTCGCCGGTGTCCGGCTTCAACGCAACGATGGACGACAGGAACAGGTTGTCGCCCTTGCCTGCGCTGCGGAACGTATGGTTCCACGGGCTGCCATTGCCTACGCCGATGTACAGCAGATCGAGCCCGGGGTCATAGGACATCGAGTCCCATACGGTGCCGCCACCACCGATCCGCCACCACTGGCCCGACCAGGTCTTCGCCGCTGTCTCGAGGATCGGATTTTCGAAGCCATCGGCCGGATTGCCCGGGACGGTATAGAAGCGCCAGGCCATCTTGCCCGTCTCCGCATCATAGGCAGAGATGTAGCCGCGCACGCCGAACTCGGCGCCGCCATTGCCGATCAGCACCTTGCCCTTGATCACGCGCGGTGCGCCGGTGATGGTGTACGGTTTGCTCTGGTCGATGGTCATGACGTCCCAGAGCTTGCTGCCCGTCTTCGAATCCAGCGCGACCAGGCGGCCATCGAGCGTGCCGACGAATACCTTGCCCTTCCACACGGCCACGCCGCGATTGACCACGTCGCAGCAGGCGTTGACTCCCCACTCGCCCGGAACCTGCGGATCGAAGGACCACAGCGGCTTGCCGGTACGCGCGTCGTACGCCTTCACCTTGCTCCAGGCGGTGGTCACGTACAGCACGCCATCCACCATGATGGGCGTTGCCTCCTGGCCACGGTTGCTGTCCAGGTCCGCAAACCAGCCCAGCCCCAGCGTGCCTACATTGGTCTTGTTGATGCTGTCGAGCGGGCTGAAGCGCTGCTCGGAATAAGTGCGTCCATGACTCATCCACGAGTCAGGTTCGCTGTCCGCGTTGACGATCCGCGTGGCATCGACATCGGCCGCACCGGTGGCTGCAGTGGCGACGGTCTCCTGTTTGCGCGGCGAGCAGGCCACCATGGCGACGCAAAGCGCCCCCAGCACGAGGCCACTCTTCAGGCTGGTACGGAACATGAACTCACCCCCGGCGGATTCGGTCCTGGATGGACTCTGTGCCGAAAGTATAGGCGTTCTCCCCTACATTCCGTAGCCACGCGCCATGGCAACTGCCGCGAATATCATCAGCATCGCCAGCGTGGCCTGCACATGTCCGATGATGGCGATACGCCGGCCCGCTGCCGCGGTGACGAGGCTTTCCGCTGCCGCCCCGGCACCCAGCGCCTTGCGCCAGCGCATCAGCGTCAGCATGGGCCCGGTCTCCAGCAGCACGATGAGCACGAACAGGCCCATCTTCACCAGGAACCAGTGATTCCCCAGATAGTAGGAGGTGGGCTTTTCGACATGTCCGAACAGCCGCCACAACCCGGTCACCAGCCACAAGGCCGCTGCCATCCCCCAGAACAGGTCCATGCGGAATGCGCGTTGCAGCGTCATCGCCGTCGGCGGTTCCCGCAGCGCACTGCCCCGCAGTACCGTCGCCATCAATCCGATGCTGAGCGCAAGCAGATGCAGTCCCGCCAGGATGATCTTGAGCATGATGTCTCCCTTCGATGCCGGCCTATACACTACGTGAACAGGCATTCATGGGGAGACAACCATGCGGATACTGGTGATTCGGCTTGGACTGCTTGGCCTGCTGGGCCTTTGTTCATGTGCCTCACAGCAGCAGGCAGCCGCCATGCAGGAACTTGCGGACCGCGCCGCCATCCACGAAGTGATGCAGAAGTATGTGTGGAGCGTCGATTCGCTCGATGCTGACGGGTACGTTTCCGTATTCACCGAGGACGCCGAAATCGATTCCAACGGCACGGTGATGCGGGGACATGAAGCCATACGCAAGGTGGTCACCGGCATGCAGGCCAGCCAGGCGAAGAACCGTGCCGAGGGCAAACCGCCCGGCGCACTGCACCACGTAATCACCAACGAGACGATTTCGCTGCAGAGTCCGACGGAAGCCGTCTACCAGTCGTACTGGCAGACCATGCGGAAGGGACCGGACAACCGCTACACAGCCGGGGGCTTCGGCACCTCGGAGGATCACCTGGTGAAGCTCGATGGCAGATGGCTGATCAGGTATCGCAAGCTGGCGGTATTCACGGACTAGTCAGTGAATGGTTTCATTGCGGAAGGAAGGAATCGCGGCGTAGTCTCCCGGCAGTAAGGAAGCTGAACTGGCTTTGGCGTGATATCGACTGACCGCTGCACAGTGGAGGTGACGCGCATGAACGTCGCACATCACAGGACCGCTTTTCCCCTGCTGACGCTGTCGTGCTTGCTGGTCCTTTCGCGGATCTGCAACGCAACGGAGGACAGACCGGCAAACAAGGCTTCTCCCAGCTTTGCCGAAACCGTGGCAAAGACCACCAGCGACACCGAAGAGGTGATCGTCTCGGGTCGCCTCGACAGTCTGAGCGCGGTGCGGAAAGCCGTCGATGCCGCCGAAGACCGGTTTCTGAACCGCTACAACGAACTCAACGACGACTGGCGTTTCGACGTGAAATGCATTGTCGGACCGACCACTGGTCATCACATATGGGTGCGCCACTGCGAAGCCGGGTACGTCGCCGAAGCGAAACGTGACGCTGCCGTACACGGTGTCCTGCACTACGGAAACCTGAACGATTCCGTGGCGCGGGACTCGATGTTCGCCCTCGCACGCCTGCCGGAGCTGCAGGCGAGGATACGAGCGGTCGTCGCCAGTGACACGGAACTGCAACGTGCGCTGGTTGAACGCGCCCTGCTGGTGGAGCGCTACGGCAAGCTCCACAAGAACAAGCACGAAGGAAACTGGATCGTCTGGGATTAAGCCTTTCGCAGCCTTCTGGCGCCAAGCCTGCGCGTCAGCGACTGCCGGGTTGCCTCAGCCTCCCCCGCCAGCCAGTCCCGGAATCGCCGCACCTGAGGCCTGGCGAGCGCCTCGCTGCGAAACCGGGCCTGGAACGAGTATTCCGTCCATGTTCCCGTGGAGAGCGGAAAAGGCAGCGACAACTGACCCTCATCGACAAGAGGGGATAGCAGCGCGAGTCCGCATATCGCGAAGCCTGCATTGGCCAGCACGGCGTCCACCGCCGTACCGATGCGCGGATAGCGGATGCCGCGATTGGGCTCGGTGCGCTTCAGCCGATGTGCCTTGAGCCACGCTGGCCAACCCGGCACCTTCGGGTCGTCCTTGTAGAAGTCCAGGTGCAGCAGCGGAAATCCCTCGAGCCGATTACGCCGCGTCACCGTGGAAATGCGCGCCGTGTTCTCGGGCGAGCCCATCGGCAGCAGGAAGTCCTGGAACAGCAGATCCACCACGCCGGATTCCCGCGCCGGGCCGAAGCGGATCTCGCAATCCACCGGCCCCATGCGCAATGGTGCATCGCCTTCGCCGTTGATGCAGAAACGGATGTTCGGATACGTCCGCGTGAACTGGGAGAGCCGCGGCCGCAGCCACAGGTTCACGAAGTCCGATGGCGCAGCGATCTGCATGTCGTGCCCGCGCTGCATGTCCAGCATCGCGGCAACGCTTTCCAGGTCACGGAACGCACCCGAGAGATGGGGCAGGACAGCCGACAGTGCCGGCGAAGCTCGCAGGCCGGAACGACCGCGGACCAGCAACTCCGTGCCGAGATAGTCCTCGATCGCCTTGATCCGCTGGCCCACCGCCGCCGGTGTGATGACCAGGGCCGTGGCCGCGGCCTTTAGCGAGCCGGTGCGCAATGCCAGCTCCAGCGCCTGCAGGGACTTCAGATGCGAGGGGGCGACCATCGCCCGACACTAAAGGCAATCTTTAGTCATCGCAAGAAATTTTAGCTTTCCCCTGCCAGAAGGATGCGCAGAATGTACCCACTGCATCGCAGTTCACTCAAACCCAACTCAAGGAACAGAATCATGGCCAAGCTCAAGCGTTACGTGATCGAACGGGACATCCCCGGTGTCGGCAGCATGTCGGTAACGGAATTGTGCGGCGCATCCCGCGCCTCGAATGGTGCCCTGGAGAAACTTTCGGGCGCCGTGCAGTGGCAGCACAGCTACGTGGCAGGCGACAAGACCTTCTGCATCTACCTGGCCACCGGCGAGGACGCCATCCGCAAGCACGGCGAGCTCAGTGGTATCCCCGTGGGCCGGATCACCGAAGTGCCGCAGATCATCGATCCGCTGACCGCCAACAACTGACGCAGGGCATGAAAGGGAGTTCATCATGGGCAGAATATTCACAGCGCTGTACAGCAGCGTCGCCTACGTGCTCTTCCTCGGCACCTTCGTGCACGCCATCGGCTTCGTCGAGAACATCGTGGTTCGCAAGACCATCGATTCCGGCGCCTTTCCAGCACAGTGGGATCCGAAGCTTGGAATTCACGTGACTTGAAGTCGCG